>Ga0224512_10002530_pt1 | contig 16688 bp, 15 predicted proteins | sample SF_May12_sed_USG_4_FD_169103 | JGI IMG/M metagenome (GOLD analysis project Ga0224512, IMG submission 169103) | Sediment microbial communities from San Francisco Bay, California, United States - SF_May12_sed_USGS_13 | ecosystem: Environmental > Aquatic > Marine > Sediment | place: USA...
TGCGGGGCAAGGGCATCATGGAGAAGTGCACGTTCTGCGTGCAGCGCATCCGCAAGGCGCGCGACCTGGCCAAGGATCGCGACAAGCAGAATCCCCTGATCCGCGACGGAGAGGTCACCACGGCGTGCGCGCAGGCGTGCCCGGGCCGCGCCATCGCGTTCGGCAATCTGCTCGACGAGAACTCCGTGGTATCCGAGTGGGCCAAGTCGGACCGCTCCGTGCGGCTCCTGGAGGAGCTGGGCACGGGGCCGGCCGTGTTCTATCTGCACGCGAAGGGAAAACACCATGGCGCATGACCGGGTAGCCGGCGCGGCCGAGGCGCCGCACCCCTCCGCGGCCGCGCGCGCTTCGGTCGAGCGGGACGTCATGGCCGCCATGCAGCGGCCGGGCCTCACCTACTGGGCCTTCGTAGGCCTGTTCGCGGCCATCTTCGGCGTGTGCCTGCTGGGCGCGTGGGGCTGGCAGATCTACAAGGGGATGGGTGTGGCCGGCATCACGCACCCGGTGGGCTGGGGCGTATACATCACCAACTTCGTGTTCTGGGTCGGAATCGCGCACTCCGGCACGCTGATCTCGGCGGTGCTCTTTCTGTTCCGATCGAAGTTCCGGAGCAGCTTCAACCGGGCCGCGGAGGCCATGACCGTGATCGCCGTCATGTGCGCGGGCATGTATCCGCTCATCCACCTGGGCCGCGTGTGGTACTTCTTCTGGCTCTTCCCGTACCCCAATCAGCGACTCGTGTGGACGAACTTCCGCTCGCCGCTGGAGTGGGACGTGTTCGCGGTGAGCACGTACCTGACGGTGAGCGTGGTCTTCTTCTACGTGGGCCTGATCCCCGACTTCGCGATCGTCAAGCGTTACACGCGCGGGGTACGGCGCTGGGTCTACAGCGCGCTGTCGCTGGGCTGGGTGGGGAGCAAGCAGCAGTGGCGCAACTACAACATGCTCTACGCGCTGCTGGCCGGCTTCGCCACGCCGCTGGTGCTCTCGGTGCACTCGGTGGTGTCGTGGGACTTCGCCATGAGCATCGTCCCGGGCTGGCACACGACGATCTTCGCCCCCTACTTCGTGGCGGGAGCGATCTTCTCGGGTTGCGCTATGGTGCTGACGCTGTGCATCCCCATGCGCAAGCTTCAGAAGCTCGAGCGCGTCATGCCCATCGACCACTTCGAGATGCTGGCCAAGACGATGCTCTTCACGTCGATGATCGTGGGCTACGCCTACATCGTGGAGTTCATCCTCGCCTACTACAGCGGGAACGTCTACGAGTTCGGAATCTTCGCCGACCGCGCCACCGGGCACTACAGGATCGCCTACTGGATCATGGTCAGCTGCAACGTGATCTCGCCGCTTCCCATCTTCTTCAAGAGGGTGCGGCGGAGTCTGCCGGCGCTCTTCGTCATCTCGATCTTCGTCAACATCGGGATGTGGTTCGAGCGCTTTGTCATCATCGTCACGTCGCTGGCCAAGGAGTACGTGCCCTACTCGTGGGGCCCGTACAAGCCGTCCCTCATCGAAGGCGCCATAACCGTGGGCACGTTCGGGTTCTTCCTCATGATGTTCTTTCTCTTTGCGAAGTTCCTGCCCGTGGTGGCGATGACGGAGAAGAAGGAGGAGACGGTTTGACGGAGCGGTTCGTATTCGACAACGAGCACGACTTCCTGGAGAAGCTGCGCGAGCTGGTAGACCGGGGCGTGAAGCCGCGCGACATCCAGACCTACGCCCCGCACCCCGTGCACCACGCCGAAAAGTTGCTGGGCATGCGGCCGAGCGGCGTGCGGCTCTTCGCGCTCTGCGGCGGCCTGCTGGGGGCGATCACCGGGTACGGCTTCACCTCGTGGACGGCCCTGGACTGGCCGCTGATCAGCGGGGGCAAGCCGATGGTGTCCATTCCGGCCTACACGATCATCGCCTTCGAGTTCATGATCCTGTTCGGCGCGCTCTCGTCTTTCTTGGGCTTCGTGATTCTGTCGCGGATGCCGGGCGTGCGCACGATCATCTCGGACGACGAGGTCACCGACAACTACGAGATCCACGTGCGGAGGGCGCGCTGACCATGGGTACGAAGCTGAGCTACCCGAGACTGGCGCTCCTGGCCGTGGCCGCGGCGGCGTTGATCGGCGCGCTGGAGCGCTTCGTGCAGCCCGAGCCCGGGGGGACGCTGCTCTTGACGATGGTGATCTTCCTCGCCATCGCCGAGGGGTGCGTCGCCCTCATGGCGGCGGCGGAGATCACGCACGGCGGCTGGCACCTGCCCATGCGCTCGCGCATGCTGGCCGCGCAGGCCATGATCCCCGTGGTCGGGCTGTTGTTCGTCGTGCAGAGCCTGCGGCTGGAGATCTATCCCTGGGCCGAGTCGCACGGCTTTTGGCTCAACCGGGACTTCTTCATCGCGCGGCACCTGGTCCTGATCGCGCTGGCCTTCCTCGTCGCGCGCAGGTTCGCCGCCCACGCGCTGCGCGGGCTGGACAGCCGGCGCCTGTGGGCGGTGCTCTACGTGCTGCTCTTCGTGTTCCACCAGACCATCGTCGGCATCGAGTGGGTCATGTCGCTGGAGCGGCCGTGGTTCAGCACGCTTCTGGGCGCCTTCTTCGTGGTCTCGGCCTTTCTCTCCGGCATCACGACCGGCGCCATCGTGCTGTTCTTCTGGCGCGGACGCTTCGACGAGAAGCTCCGCCTGGCACAGAAGTCGATCGGCGGGCTGATGTTCGGCTTCGCGACCTTCTGGGCCTACTTCTACTTCTCGCAGCTCATCGTGATCTGGTACGGGAACCTGCCCGAGGAAGTCGGCTACCTGGCCAAGCGCATCGGCTACCACACGCCCTACTGGGCGGTGGCCCGGCTGGCGTTCGGCATGATCTGGGTGATCCCGTTCGCCGTCCTGTTGCGGCGCAAGAACAAGACGAACCCGTGGGTGACGATGGCCCTCGCCTTCACGATTCTCACCGGCTTCCTGCTGGAGAAGGGCCTGATGATCCACCCGGCGGCGTCGGTCCACCCGGTCGCCGTGCTGCTCGAGCTGGCCATCGCCGGGGCGGTGTTCGTCGCCATCATGCGCGGCGGCGAGGCGCTCCTGCCCGGAGGCGGGGCGGCGCGCGCGGAGAGCGCGGCGCCTGCGCCTGTAACCAACTGACTGTAAATGAGTTATAGCATTGGCCCGGGCCCGACCCGGACCCGCCCGGGAGGACCGCGGCGGCGCCTTTCACCTTGACGGGTTCGCGTACAACTGCTATATATCAAAGACTTTTTCACGATCGGTGGTAACGGGAATGAAGACGCACACGGTGAAGGCGGCCGACATCGAGCAGCGCTGGTACGTGGTCGACGCGGCCGAACGGCCCCTCGGGCGCCTGGCCACGCAGGTCGCGGCCGTGCTTCGGGGCAAGCACCATCCGGAATACTCGCCGCATCTGGGCCTGGGCGACCACGTGGTCGTGGTCAACGCGGACAAGATCCACCTCAGCGGCAACAAGCGGAGCACCAAGCGCTACTACCGGTACTCCGGCTACCCGTCGGGCTTGAAGGTGCGCACGCTGCAGGAGATGATGGACAAGGACGTGACCAAGGTCGTCCGCCTGGCCGTAAAGGGGATGCTGCCGAGCAACAAGCTCGGCCGCCGGCTCCTCAAGCACCTCAGGGTGTACGAGGGACCGGCGCACCCGCACCAGGCCCAGCAGCCCGCCGACATGCCCAAAATGTAAACCCGCCCGGGACACCACCGGGGAAAGAACAGGTTGGTCGTAAGAATGAGCGCGAACCAAATCGGTGCCGTCGGCCGGCGCAAGGAGTCCGTCGCCAGGGTCTACCTGGCCCCGGGCAGCGGCAACACCACCATCAACGGCAAGGAACTGGCCGCGTACCTCGGCCGCGAGACGCTGGTCCTGCGCGTGAACGAGCCGCTGGCGGTGACGGAGACGCTTGGCAAGTACGACGTGCGCGCCGTCGTGAGCGGGGGCGGCATCGCGGGCCAGGCCGGAGCCGTGCGCTTGGGCATCGCCCGCGCGCTGGTCAAGGCGGACGAGCGGTTCCACTCCGTTCTCAAGACCAAGGGTCTGCTCACGCGTGACCCGCGCATGAAAGAACGGAAGAAGTACGGCCTGGCCGGCCGTCGCAAGGCCTTCCAGTTCTCGAAGCGCTAGTCGCTAAATCGAAACGGCGTAGGGAACGCGGCCCGAACCCGAACACGGTGGCCGCGAAAAACAACACACACTGCGCCCAAGGTTCGCCTTCCGGGTGCCCCGATGGGGTGGAAGGCGGCCGCAGTGGAGGCAAAACCGAGATAGGGGGTTTTCGATGGGTGAGCTCACCCTGAAGGACCTGTTGGAAGCAGGGGTTCATTTTGGCCACCAGACGCGACGGTGGAATCCCAAGATGAAGCCCTTCATTTTTATGGAGAAGAACGGCATCCACATCATCGACCTCGAGAAGACCCTCGAGGGCGCAATACGCGCGCGCGACGCCGTGCTGGAGGTGGCGCGGCGCGGCAAGAACGTGCTGTTCATCGGCACCAAACCGCAGGCGAAGAACGTCGTGCGGGAGGAGGCGGAGCGCTGCACGATGCCCTTCGTCAGCGAGCGCTGGCTGGGCGGAACGCTCACGAACTTCAACACGGTGCGACGCAGTCTGGACAAGCTCGAGTACCTCGAGCGGATCGAGACCGACGGCACCGTCGAGCAGTTCTCCAAGAAGGAAGCCCTGCGGCTGCGCAAGGAGCGCGACAAGCTGGTCAAGGCGCTGGGGGGAATCCGCGGCATGACGGAGACGCCCGCCATGGTCTTCGTCGTGGACACCAAGAAGGAGATCAACGCGGTGCGCGAGGCGCGCAAGCTGCGCATCCCCATCATCGGTCTCATCGACACCAACGCCGACCCCGACGAGGTCGACCACCCGATCCCGAGCAACGACGACGCCATGCGCGCCATCGCCCTGTTCTGCCGGATGATCGCGGAGGCGTGCATCGAGGGCCGCGCGAGCCGGCAGGAGGGCGGCGATGCGCCGCCGCCGACGGCAGCGGAGCGGGGAGAGATCGCGCGCGGCAAAGAGTCGGTCGCCTGAAGCGGCGCCCGTCAATCACACGGACATCGAACGCTGTTCACATCGACGGAGGAAGCATGGAGATCAAGGCTGCGATGGTGAGTGAGTTGCGCGCCATGACCGGCGCGGGCATGATGGACTGCAAGAAGGCGCTCTCCGAGAGCAACGGCGACATGGAGAAGGCCGTCGAGTTCCTGCGCATCAAGGGACTGTCCAAGGCGGCCAAGAAAGCCGGTCGAGAGACCAGCGAGGGGCTCGTGCTCTCGTACATCCATCCCGGCAACCGCATCGGCGTGCTGCTGGAGATCAACTGCGAGACGGATTTCGTGGCGCGCACCGACGAGTTCCAGAACTTCACGCGCAACCTCGCCATGCACATCGCCGCGGCATCGCCCATCGCTGTGTCGCGCGAGGAGATACCGGCGGACGTCGTCGATAAGGAGCGCGAAGTCTACCGCACGCAGGCGCGCGAGGAGGGCAAACCGGACAAGGTGCTGGAAAAGATCGTCGAGGGGCGCGTGGAGAAGTTCTTCCAGGAGGTCGCCCTGCTCGACCAGACCTACGTGCGGGACCCGGACAAGGTCGTCGGCGAACTGCTCAAGGAGACCATCGCCGTGTTCGGCGAGAACATCCGCATCACGCGCTTCGCGCGTTTCGAGCTCGGGCGCTAGGGAGTAGACCCTGCAGAACAGTCGCTTCCAGAGGATCCTTCTCAAGTTCAGCGGCGAAATCCTGTCCCAGGACGGCGGTGGCGGTATCGATTTCGCCAAGCTGGCCGGGTTCTCCAAGCAGATCGCCGATGTAAAGGCCCTGGGCGTCGAGATCGGGCTCGTCATCGGCGGCGGCAACATCCTGCGCGGTAGCGCATCCAGCCAGAACGGGATCGACCGGGTGAGCGCCGACTACATGGGCATGCTCGCCACCGTGATCAACGCGCTCGCCTTCCAGAACGTCCTGGAGCGGAACGGGGTGGACACCCGCGTCCTGACCGCGATAAAGATGGAGCAGCTGGCGGAGCCGTACATCAAGCGGCGGGCCATCCGCCACCTGGAGAAGGGTCGCGTGGTGATTTTCGCGGGCGGTACAGGTAATCCCTACTTCACGACGGACACGGCGGCGGCGCTGCGCGCCATCGAGATAGAGGCGGAAGTCGTCATCAAGGGCACCAAAGTGGACGGCGTGTACGACGGCGATCCCGTGGAGGATCCGGGTGCGACGCGCTTCGATTCGCTGCGCTACATCGAGGTCCTCAACCGCGGCCTGCGCGTCATGGACGCGACGGCCGTGTCGCTGTGCATGGAGAACTCCTTGCCCATCGTGGTGTTCAACCTGACCGAGGAGGGCACGCTGCTTCGGCTCGTCCGCGGCGAACGGGTGGGGACCGTCGTCTCTTAGTTCCACGAGGAGGCTTCACTATGTTGGAGGAACTCCGGAAGAAGACGGAACAAGGCATGGCCGGCGCGATGCAGCACTTGCACCAGGATCTGGCCACGGTGCGCACGGGGAAGGCCAACCCGGCGCTGCTCGACTCGATCCAAGTGGACTACTTCGGCCAGCGCGTTCCTCTGAAGCAGGTTGCGAGCATCGCGGTGCCCGACCCCCGACTCATCACCATCCAGCCTTGGGATCGCTCCGTGGTGAGCGAAATCGAGAAGGCGATCATGGCCTCGGAGCTGGGCCTGATGCCGCAGAGCGACGGGCAGCTCATCCGACTCCCCATCCCCCCGCTGACCGGGGAGCGGCGCAAGGAGCTGGTGAAGGTCGTCAAGCGCATGGGGGAAGAGACCAAGGTGGCCGTCCGCAACGTGCGCCGGCACGCCAACGAGGAGCTCAAGCGGCTGGAGAAGCAGCACGAGCTGTCCGAGGACAACATGCACACCAAGGCGCAGGAGATCCAGAAGCTGACGGACGAGTACATCTCCAAGGTCGACGAAGCGGTCGCGGCCAAGGAGAAGGAGATCCTGGAGATCTAGCGGCGAGGTTGCCGCCGGCGGACGAATGGCCAATGACATCGACGCAGAGATCGCAGCCCTGAAATCGTCCGATAACCTCCCCGAGCACATCGCCATCATCATGGACGGCAACGGGCGCTGGGCGAAGCAGCGCAGGCTGCCGCGCCTGGCCGGGCACCGGGCCGGCCGCGAGCCCGTACGCACCTGCGTGCGCACGTGCGCCCGTATCGGCATCAAGTACCTGACCCTGTACACGTTTTCACTGGAGAACTGGCAGCGGCCGAAGGCGGAGGTCTCCGGTCTGATGCGTTTCCTCGAGGACGTGCTGCGCCGCGAGTTCGAGGAGCTCGACGAGAACAATGTGCGCCTCAACGCCATCGGTCGCCTCGACATGCTGCCGAAGCGCACGCGCGCCGCGCTGGCGGGCACGATCGAGCGCCTCGCGCACAACACGGGGTTGGTGTTGACTCTGGCGATCAGCTACGGCGGGCGCGCCGAGATCGTGGACGCGGCGCGTCGCTTCGGCGCCGACGTGGCCGCGGGCAAGGGGTCCGGCGCCGCCGACGAAGCCGCGTTTCGCCGCTACCTCTACGACCCCGAGCTGCCCGACCCGGATCTGCTCATCCGCACCAGCGGCGAGCTGCGCGTCTCCAATTTTCTCCTATGGCAGATCGCATACGCGGAGATATGGGTCACCGACGTGCTGTGGCCCGACTTCTCCGAGCGACACCTGGTGGAGGGAATCCGCGCGTACCAGGACCGGGATCGGCGCTTCGGGCTCTCGGAGTGAACCCGTGGGACGCTCGAGCACCGCATCGAACAGCACCTCCTGGCTGCGGTCGGGTATGGTGCTGCGCGTGCTCGCTTCGCTGGTCTTCATCCCCTGCTTCGTGGTGATCGCGCTGCGCGGCGGCGGGTACTTCCTGGGATTGATCGCTCTGGTCGTCACCCTGGGCATGGGGGAGTTCTTCTCCATGATGCGGGCCAAGGGCCTGCAGCCGTTCAAGTACGCGGGGGTGACCAGCGGCCTCGCGCTGCTCTGGTTCACGTACGATCGAAACGGAGCCGACGCGGGGTTCGCCGTCGCGCTCGTCGTCATGGCGGTCCTCGCGCTGGAGCTGATGCGCAAGGAGAGCCGGGCCGCGCTCACCCACGCGAGCACCACCTTCTTCGGCGTGATCTACGTCGCATTCCTGAGCTCGCACATGGTGCTCCTGCGCGAGCTCCCGCGCGGTCTGGGGTTGCCTTACGCCGAAGGGTCGGCCTTCGTGTTCCTCGCCTTCGCGGTGACGTGGTCCGGAGACACCGGCGCCTACCTCGTGGGCCGGACGGTGGGACGGCACCCGCTCCTGCCGCGCATCTCGCGCGGAAAGACGGTGGAGGGTGCGGTGGGCGGGGCGGTCTTCGCCGTGTTCGGCGCGCTGGTCGCGCGCTACACGTTCGCTCCGTTCCTGGGCACGGTGAGCGCCGTGGCGCTGGGGCTGTGCGCTACGCTGGCCGGGTTGGGCGGGGACCTCACGGAGTCCATGATCAAGCGCGACGCGGACGTCAAGGACGCCTCGGGGGTGATCCCGGGGCACGGCGGGGTGCTGGACCGATTCGACAGTTTACTTTTCACGGCTCCGCTCATATATTACTTCCTCAAGTTCTTTATTTTATAGTAGGTTGCGTCAATCGTGCCCTCACAGATGAAGCGAATCGTCCTGCTCGGGTCCACGGGATCGATCGGGCGGAGCGTGTTGGACGTCGTCGCCCGCCATCCGGAGCGCTTCGACGTGGTCGGTCTGGCCGCCCGCCGCGACGTGGATGCGCTGCGCGCGCAGTGCACCGCGCACGCGCGCGCGCGCGTGGCCATGGCGGACGAGAAGGCGCACGCCGCGCTGACGGCGGACGGCGCGCTCGCCAAGCGGTCGGTCGGCGGCGGCGGCGAGGCCCTCTCCGCGCTGGTTGCGGAGACGCGCCCCGACCTCGTCGTCAACGCCGTGGTCGGCTTCGCCGGCCTGGCGCCGACCCTCGCCGCGCTCGAAGCAGGCATACCGGTTGCGATCGCCAACAAGGAGACCGTCGTCACGGGAGGCGAGATTCTCATGGAGGCGGCGCGCGCCGGCGGCGCCCGCCTCATTCCCATCGACAGCGAGCACGTGGCGGTGGACCAATGCCTGCGCGGCGAGCGCGGGGAGGACGTGGACAAGGTCTGGTTGACCGCGTCGGGCGGGGCGCTGCGCGACCGGCCGCTCTCGACGCTCGCTGGCGCCACCGTCGCGGACGTACTCGCGCACCCCACGTGGAACATGGGGAGGAAGATCACGGTGGACAGCGCGACCCTGGTCAACAAGGGGCTCGAGATCATCGAGGCGCACTGGCTCTTCGGGATTCCATACGCGAAGATCGACGCCGTCATCCACCCGCAGTCGATCGTGCACGCGCTGGTCCAGTTCGTCGACGGCTCCATCGTGGCTCAGCTCGCCGAGCCGGACATGCGGCTGCCCATCCTGTACGCGCTCTCGCACCCCGCGCGGATCGGCTCGCCGCTGCGTCACGACGTGCTCGCGTTTCCGGACCTGACCTTCGCGCCCGTGGACGCGGCGCGCTACCCGTGCTTCGCGCTGGCGCTGGCGGCCGCGCGCGAGGGCGGCAACGCCCCGACCATCCTCAACGCGGCCAACGAGGTGGCCGTGGAGGCGTTCCTGCAGGGCCGCGTCGCATTTGCCGCCATCGGCGAGATCGTCGAGGCGGCGCTGGCCGGCGTGGAGCGCGTCCGTGTGCGCGCGCTCGATGACATCGTAACGACGGACCGGTTGACGCGGCGCTGGATCGCGGAGCGCTTCCCCGTGGGGTCGGGGCGCGCGCGCGACGAAGCCGCGGGAGGAGGCGCATGCTGACGACGATCGTGGCGGGGATGTTCGTTCTGGGCGTGGTCGTGCTCGTACACGAGTTCGGGCACTTCATCGTCGCCAAGAAGGCGGGGGTGTTCGTCAAGACCTTCTCGGTGGGTTTCGGCCGCAAGATCCTGCGGCGGCGCATCGGGGACACGGTCTACGCCCTCTCTGTGCTGCCCTTCGGCGGCTACGTGAAGTTCGCCGGCGAGTCCGAATTCGGCGGGGAGGTGGAGGAGACTGCCGCGGAAGACGAGCCACCCCCCGGCCCCAACGACGAGATCCCCGACCGCGACATCCCGCCCTCGCGCTATTTCCTGCGCAAGCGCGGGAGCGTGCGCGCGGCGGTGCTCCTCGCCGGACCCTTCATGAACTACGTGACCGCCGTGGTGCTCTACATCGGCGTGTTCTTCGTGCAGGGCGTGCAGGTGGTACCGACGCGGACCATCGGCGAGGTGACCCCGGGCGGTCCCGCCGACTCGGTGGGAATTGCCGCCTTCGACGAGATCCTCGCCGTCGACGGGGAGCTCGTGGGCGACTGGTCGGAGGTGCAGGCGCCGTTCGTCGCCGACGCCACCGCCGAGCGGACGTTGCGGCTGCTGCGAGGGGGCGAGGAGATCGAGGTCGCGTTCCGCCCCCGGGTGATCGAGGGGCGTGTGCAGCTCGGCTTCGCCCCGCACATCACCTCGCGCATCGGCCGCGTGCAGAAGGGCAAGCCGGCCTGGCAAGCCGGCATCCGCTCGGGGGACGTGATCGAGGCCATCGCCGATACCGTCGTGACCACCTACGACGAAGTGCGCCGGATGATCCACGCGCGGCCGGGCGTCCCCGTCGCCATCCGATGGCGGCGCGACGGTGTGGCGCGCGCGGACACGGTGGTGCCCGAGCCCAAGGAGGTGCTCCAGGCCGGGAGCGGGAGTGAATTCACCACCGTCGGCGCCATCGGCGTCGGCCCTCTCTACGAGCGCCGGCGGGAGAGTCTGTTCGCGTCCGCCAGGGACGGTTTTTCCGCCGCCAACGGCATGATCGCGACCATCGTGGTCTACCTGAAGCAGCTGTTCACGGGGCGCATGGGGGTCAGGACGCTGGGGGGGCCGATTCTCATCACGCAGATGGCCGGGGACGTGGCCAACTGGGGCTTCGACTATCTGCTCCTGTTTCTCGCCTTCTTCAACATCAACCTGTGCATCTTCAACTTGCTTCCCCTGCTGCCGTTCGACGGGGGGCACCTGGCGCTCCTGACGTGGGAGGGTGTCACGAGGCGGCCGATCAACCGGCGGCTGCGCGAGTGGATGACGCAGGGCGGTTTCGTCCTCATCATCCTGTTGATGGCTTTTGTCGTGATGCTGGACCTGAGCCGCTGCTCAGGGGTTGTGCGTCTTTGAGCTGTCGGCCGCCGGCGGCGCCTCGCGGAGCCGCTTCTCGATCTCGTCGAAGACGACGGCCCATCGCTCCGGATTCCGGCCGACGGTCGCGATGGCGTTGGAGACGCGCAGGGTGTCGATGGTGCCCTCGAGCCTCGTGAAGAGGCTCTCGGCGACGGCGGGCTGCTGCCGGAGATACGTCTCGGCGCCGCGCACCTCGACGTAGGCCTCCACGAGGAAGCGCTCGTCCTCGGTCAGGGCCAGGGGGTCGGGCGGGCTCTCGCCGCGCTCGCAAGAGAGGGCGGCGACGAGCAGCGTTCCGGCGAGCAGCCGGACGAAGCCGCGCGAGCGAATCTGGGAGGCGGGTCGCAACGTGTTCCTCAATGCGGGCCAGGGGTACAGTCCTGCATACACCGGGAGGCGTGCGCGTGTCAAGCTGACGCGCCTCTTCCTGGCCGCGGCCGTGGGCACGGCCGCTCTGGCCGCGCCGGCGTCCGCGCAGGAGGAGCCGGTCGGCGGCGCCTTCGTCAACCGCATCGTCATCAAGGGTAACGAGGGGATCTCGAGCAAGGACCTCATGCGCCGCATGCGCACGAAGGAGCCGTCCTTCTTCGCCATCTTCAGCAAACCCCGCTACAGCCCGTCGCTCTTGCGCCGCGACATCGCGGCCCTGGAGGCCTACTACCACTCCACGGGCTACTTCGAGGCCGGCGTCGCCCTGGATCGCCTGGAGTACTCGGCCGACCAGCGCTTCGTCGATATCCACATCGTGGTCGACGAGGGACGCCCCACGGTGGTCTCGTCGGTGCGCTTCTCGTCGAACACCCTGCTCGAGCACAAGGAGCTGCGCAGGGGACTGCTGTTGTCGGAGGGGAAGCCGTACAACGCCTCGCTCCTGGCCACGGACGTCTACGCGATCAAGGGGAAGTACTACGACCGCGGATACCTGGCCGTGAGCGTGCAGGAGTCCGTGCGGGTCTACGACTACCGGGCGGAGATCACCTACCACGTGGAGCCGGGCACGCAGGTGACCGTGCGCGAGATCGAGGTCACCGGTAACGCGCTGGTCAAGCCGTCGGTGATCGAGAAGGAGTTCACGTTCCGCCGCGGCGACGTGTGCCGCTTCGACAAGCTGCAGGAGACCAAGCGGAACCTCTTCGAGACGGGCTTGTTCACCGTGGTGGATATCAACCCGATCAACCTGGACCCGCTGGAGCGTACCGTGGACGTGCGCGTGCGCGTGCGCGAGCGCAGGCCGAGCTACGTGGAGGCGGGTTTCGGCGTGGGCAACGTAGTGGGCAGCCGCGTGTCGGCGGAGTGGGGCACGCGCAACCTCTTCGGCACCGGCCGCACCCTGCGGGGAAAGGCCGAGTACGGCTTCGACCTCTTTCGCAGCGAGGGGATCGACTTCGACCAGCTGCAGGTGGAGAACATCTTCTGGCGCTACGACGTGTTTTTCCAGCAGCGGCGCGTGTTCGGCACCAAGCTGAACTTCGGTGCCGAGACGTTCATCGAGCGGGACCGGTCGGTGCAGGACGTGAGCGTGCGCCGCATCGGTGTGGCGGTGGGCGCCCTGCGGCGCTTCGGCCGGCTGACGGAGGTCACTACGGATTTCTCGGTCGAGGACATCGAGCGCCAGGCCTTCGGCGGGCCCGTCGAGGCGTCCGCCTCGCACATCCTGGGCGCGAGCGCGAGCCGCGACGCGCGCGACTTCGTGCTCAATCCGCGCGCCGGCATCTACCGTATCGTGCGCCTGCAGGTGGCGGGCGGGATCCTGGGCGGGAAGAACGATTTCTACACGGCCAGCGCGTCGTTCCAGTGGTACGACCCGCTCGTGCAGTGGGCGATCCTGGCCGTGCGCGCGCGCGTCGGCTTCGGCGACGCGTACGGGCGCTCGCCGGAAGTGCCCTTCGAGAACCGCTACTTCCTGGGCGGCGGTAACTCGGTGCGCGGCTACAACGAGAACTCCCTGGGACCGAGGGCGACGGACGAGCTGGGCCGAGAGGTCGTGGTGGGGGGCGAGTTCCTGCTGCTCACCAACATCGAGGTGCGCCACTCGATCCCGCTCCTCTCGCGCTGGAACTTCAGCGGGGCCGTATTCATCGACGGGGGCAACGTGTGGGAGTCGGCGAGCAGCGTGAGCGTGGAGAACTTCCGGCTCGCCGCCGCCGCCGAGGACGTCACCGTCGACGACTACCGCTACACGGTGGGGCTGGGGCTGCGCTACAACACGCCCGTGGGCCCGATCCGTCTCGACTACGGCGTCCCCATCAAGCGCGACACCTACAACGACAACTCGGGGCGTTTTCACCTCACGCTGGGGCAGATCTTCTAGGCCATGGCCGCCGATCGGAAGAAGCGCAGAGCCGGTATCAAGCGGCCGCTCTCCTACGCGGTGGCCGTGGTGGTCACGCTGGTGATCGCCGCGGTGATTCTGACGCGCAGCCCGCTCCTGCCCTACGAGGTGGCGCGCTACGTGAACGACCACTACCTGGGAGACTCGCCCTTCCAGTTCCGATGCGGGCGTATCTCGGGGAACCTGTTCCGGCGCGTGGTGCTTTCGGACGTGTCGCTGCGCTACCACGCGCGCGACGCCTCCTTCGACGTGTTCCGCGCCGGCGAGATCGAGATTGTGTACAGCCTGCGCGACGTGCTGCGGCTGAACCTCATCGTGGACGACCTGGCGCTGCGCGACGTCGCCATCCGCGTGCAGCAGGGCGAGGATGGTGACCTGGTCCTGCCCGTGCCCATGTTCGAGCGAGGCGTGCCGCGCGCAGCGCCGCTCTCGCCGCGCGTCGACGTGCGTGCCTTCGCGGTGGACGGGCTCCAGGTGGCCTTCGGCGGCGGCGGCCGCGAGCTGGCCGTGCGCGACGTCCGCCTGGCGGGCTCGTTCCGCTACGAGAAGGGCGTGGGCGCGCTGCGCGTCGGGGAGGGCGCCGCCTATTTGATCGATTCCGAACGCTCGATATCGGAGTTGCGCTTCGACCTGTTCCACGAAGGCGGAACCTTGCGCGTGCGCGACCTGCTCGTGCGTCTCGACGAATCGCTGGTGACGGGGAGCGGCGAGTACGGCAACGGGCGCTTCGCGGGACTGCGCGCCGTGTTCAACCCCATATCGCTGGGCGAGGTGCACGCGCTGGGGCTGGCGCCGCCGATGACGGGCGAGTTCGGCGGGCACGTGGTCGTCGACGGCGCGCTCGACTCGCTCCGGGTGAGCGGCATGCTGACGGGCACGGGCTTCGGTCTGGCGCTCACCGGGCTCTCCTTCCGGGGACTGGTGGTGGGCGGCGTGCTCGACCTGGCCGAGATCGAAGGCGATGTCTTCGGCAGCCGCGTGCACGGAGCATTCCGCTACGACCTCGCCGGCACGCATGACGTCGCCTTCGAAGGCGACTGCGAGCACCTCGACCTGCGCCACGGCTTCGTGCGCGATCCCGGGGTGCCCACCATGAGCCTCACCGGCCGTCTGCGCTTCGACCACCAGGCGGCGGCCGGGCGCTACGCCTTCGACGCCACGCTGGGTCCCTCGTCGCTCGCGGGCTACGAGTTCCAGTCGGGAGCGGCCCGGGGCACGTACACCGTGGGCGTCGGCCTGGAGATGACGCGCGCCGTGCTGGCGCGCGAGGGCTACACGGTGGAGGCGCAGGGACGCATCGCCGCCGACGGCGTGTTCGACGCCGTGGTCCGCGCCGACGGCGACGACTTCGCCTACTTCTGGGACTTCTTCGACCTGCCGCGCATCGAGGGCGGCGTGTCGATCACGGCGCGCGTAACCGGGCCGGTCGACGACCTGCGCGTCAACCTCAACGGCGCGGTCAACGGCGTGCGCTTTCTCTTCGCCAGCGTGGATTCGGGGCGCGTGCAGGCCGAGGTGCGCGGCGTGGGCGGGCCCAGCCCCTCGCTGCGCCTGGGCCTGGGCGGCGCGCGCGGGCGTGTCTTCGGCGTGCCCTGCGAGCGCCCGCAGGTCTACCTCGAGGTGGATTCGGGCGTGGTGGACGTGCGCGAGGCGCGCATCGCGCGCGGCGACACGACCCTGGCGGCGAGCTTCGTGGTCCGACCGCAGCCCGACGGCACGGCGCGCATCGACGTGCGCCGCGCCGCGGTGAACGCCGTGGGCACCACGTGGACGCTCGCCGCCCCCACCGTCATCCACGACCAGTTTGGCGTGGTGCGCATCGACTCGCTCGTGCTCCGCTCGCCGCACGGCTCGCTGGGCGTGGCGGGGAGCTACGCCCCCGACGGGGCGGGCTGGGATCTCGATCTATGGGGCCAGCACGTGGACGTCGGCGTGCTGGCCGCGCTCTTGCCCGCGGTGGCCGCCGACGGGGACGCCACCTTCCACGCGAGCATCCGCGGGGCGGCCGAGCAGCCGCGCATCGACCTCTCGCTCGAGGCGCGCCGCGGATTCGTGGACAGCGTCGCCTTCGACGCGCTCTCGGCTTCGGCCCGCTTCGACGCCTCCGGCTACCACCTCGAGCGCCTGCGCCTGGTCGCGGCGGGGGACACGCTCCACGCCGCCGGAGACTGGGGACACCGCACGCCGCCGCGGCGGCTCTGGGAGGAAGGCCTCGGCGAGGCGGGGCGCTCGGCGAAGCTGGCCGTGCGCGCGCGGGCCGCGCGTTTTCCCGTCAACACCGTGGCCGCGCTCCTGCGCCGGGCGCCCGTGGCCGCCGCCGCGTACACGGGCACCGTGGACGTCGCCGGCACGCTCGAGCGGCCGCGCATCGCGGCGGACGGCGTGCTCGAGCCGCGCGCGGGACCGGGGCTGCGCTTCCCGGCGCTGGCCGTGCGCGGCGCATGCGCCGACGGCGTGCTGCGCATCGACGAGGTGGACGTGCGCGGCCCCTTCGACGCCCGCTTCACGGGAACGCTGCCGCTGCGCGTCTCCTTCACCGGGCCCTCGTCGCTCGACTCGACGGGCACGGTCGCGCTCGACTTCGAGATCCTCGAGAGCGACCTCGCCCTCGTGCAAAAGCACCTGCCCGGCGTGCGCGAGGCGTCGGGCGCGGTGGCCGGGCGCGGGAGCCTGCGCGGGACGCTAGACCGCCCCGTCCTGTCGGGCGAGTTCACGTGGAGCGACGGCCGGCTGCGACTGGCTGGCCTGGAAGAGCGCTTCGAGGGCATCAACGCCCGCGTGCTGCTTGCCGGGAGTCAGGTCCGGCTCGCGTCGCTCAGCGCGCGCGGCGAGCAGAAGGGCGCCCTCTTCGCGTCCGGCACCGCCGACGTCGCGGGGTTGCGGCTTTCCGGCTACCGCTTCGACGTCACCCTGAGCGAGCTGTGGATCCGGTCCATCCCCGACTTCGTGTCGCAGCAGGACGGCACCCTCGTGGTGGCGTCGGTGACCCAGCCCGACGGGCGCGTCATCCCCCGCATCACCGGGAGGCTGGACGTCCGAGAAGCCACGCTGAACTGGACCTTCAGCGACCAGGGAGCTACCCAGTCCGCGCTCACCCGGCCCACCG
>Ga0224512_10002531_pt1 | contig 16682 bp, 10 predicted proteins | sample SF_May12_sed_USG_4_FD_169103 | JGI IMG/M metagenome (GOLD analysis project Ga0224512, IMG submission 169103) | Sediment microbial communities from San Francisco Bay, California, United States - SF_May12_sed_USGS_13 | ecosystem: Environmental > Aquatic > Marine > Sediment | place: USA...
GCCGGGGAGCAGCCCGGGGACAGCGGCGTCGGCGACCGGCGAGATCCGTCTGGCCGTCCAGTTCGACAACGCCGAGATTGCGACCGTCGTCCAGGCCATTGCCGCGGGGGCGGGCCAGCCCTTCCTGTTCGACGACCGGCTGAAGGGCCGGGTGACCATCACGGCCGCGGATCGCGTGACCGTGGCCGAGGCCCTGGAGATCCTGAACGCCGCACTCCTGATGAAGGGGTTCGCGGCGGTCGCGGCGCCCGGGGGCTTCCGCAAGATCGTCCCGATCGAGTCCACCGCGAGCGAGGCCCCGTGGAGCCTCGGGTCCCCCCGGCGCGAGCGTGAAGGGGTCGTCACCACCCTCGTGCGGATTCACCACGCCGAGCCGGGCCGCATCCTCGAGGCGCTCCAGCCCATGCTCGCGACCTCGGTCCTCGCCCGGGTCTACGAGCCGACCGCGAGCCTGATCCTCGCCGGCCCCGAGGCGCGCCTGCACCGGCTCCTCACCGTGGTCCAGGCTCTGGACCAGGCCCAGGAACGCAGCCGCATGGTGCTGCGCCTGCGATACCGCCGCGTCGAGGACCTCCTGCCCCTCGTCGAGAGCGCGTTCACCGGCGAGCCGCAGCTCGAGCTGGTCTCCGACGAGCGCAGCAACGCGCTGATCGTCGTGGCTTCTGCGGCTCTGCGGGACGAGGTCCGCGCCTTCGTGCGCCAGCTGGACCGCCCCGACGCCGGCCGCGGCGGGCTCCACGTCGTCCCGGTGCTGAACGCCAGGGCCGAGGCACTGGCCGAGATCCTGCGCCCGCTCGGAACGTCGGCGGGCGGCCCCGGTCCGGCCCAGGGTCGCGCCGCAGCGCTCGCCGGTCGCGACTACGCGATCGCGGTGGACGCGCCCACGAACTCGCTCCTGGTCCGCTCGGACTCCGAGACCTTCCGCGTCCTGCTCGACGTGGTGGACGAGCTGGATCGGATCCCGCCCGCGATCTCCGTCGAGGCCCTCGTCGTCGAGGTATCGACCACCGAGACCCTGGACCTCGCTCTCTCCGCGCTCATCCCCTTCGGCGTCCCCGACCCGGGCGCGGGGTTGAACGTGGACGGCGTGCTGATCAACACCAGCGGGAGGAGTCCCCTGGAGGCGCCCCCCCAAGGCGCGGTGTTGCGGGTCACCCAGGAACCGCTGGTGATTCCCATCGTGACGCCGGGCGGCGAAACGATCGCGTTGACGATCCCCGTTCGGGCCGGCTTCGTCATCGCCCAGGGACTGGAGATCACGACTCGCACCCTCTTGAACCCGCATCTGGTGATCCTGAGCGGCGAGCAGCAGGAGATCCACGCAGGGGACAACATTCCGATTCCGGTGGCCCGCGCGACCGACGTGCAGAACCCCCTCCTGATTCAGCAGAACATCGAACGCCAGGACATCGGCGTGAACTTCCGGGTCGAGCCCCGCGTGGGCCAGAAGGGCGGCGTGTGGCTTCGCCTCGGCCTCGAGGTGAGCCGGCTCGCGCCCTCCAAGGCGGGCGACGTGGCGGTCGTCGGCCCGACGATCGAGCAGCGCACGATCGAGGCCACGTTCACCCTGCGCGACGGCGAGATCGCGGTGATCGGTGCGCACGAGCAGCCGAGCCGCATGCGGGTGGAGAATCGGGTGCCCTTCCTCAGCGATGTCCCGATCCTGGGAATCCTCTTCAAAGGCATCGACGAAGAGACGCTGGACAACCATCTGGTGATCGCCGTCCAGGCGCGCGTGCTGCGGACGTCCGAGGACCACGAGGCGGAATCGATCCGCCGGCGTCTCGCCTTCGAGCGCCACCTGGAGGGCCTGGCGGGTCTGCGGGAGATCACCGAGGCCCCGTACGCGCTGCTGGTCGCCACCCGCAGCGTGCAGGGCGACGCGGAGGTAATCGCTGCGACGCTCTCCGGTCCCGATGGGGCGGCCCGGGTCGTCGCCTGGGACGGGTACGGGCGGTCCCGCTTCGACGTCTACCTGACAGGCTTCCGCGATCTAGCCGGGGTCGGCGAGGCCGCCCTGGCGCTGCGCGACCGGGGCTGGAGTCCGAGCGTCGTGGTGGTGCCCAGGGTGCTCTAGGCGCCCCGCGCGGCTCGCAACAGCGACCGGTCGTTTCCCTCTCCGAGCAGGCGGGATGCCGCTGGAGCGTCTATGGTCGAGCGGTGATCGCAGCGACTCGCAGCCTGCGCGCGATCGGGCTGATGGGCCACGCGATCGCGGTCGCGATGGTGACGCTGTCCGCCGCGCAGATGGCTGCGGCGGGCGGGGATGCGGAGGAGACGCCGGATCGGGCGGGCCTCTTCCGCTTGGGACCCCACCAGGTCGGATTGAGTCTCGGTTACGGACACGGTGTGACGTGGGCGAACTCGGGCTTGATCGAGGGAGGCCGGGTTCGCGAGCTCGTCGTCGCGCCGCACTGGCAGGTCGACGTCACGCGGCCGCTGGCGGAGCATTCCTGGTACGGAGGGGTCCTGGCCCTTCGCACCGAGGGCACGCTGCTGGTCAACTGCGAGCCGCGGAGCGGTGTCGCCGGAGGCCTCGGCCTGGGGCTCCGCTACGACTTCCGGGGAGCGGGGAAAGCGCACCCCTACGTGCAGGCCGGCCTCGGTTTGATCGGCCTCGACCTCGATCTCGCCGACCAGGACGACGGCTTCGCCTTCACCGTGCAGGGCGGGGTGGGTGTGGTCCATCGCTGGAGTGATCGGATCTCGTTCGATCTGGGCGCCCGCTTCCATCACATCTCGAACGCCTACACGGCCGCGCCCAATGGCGGCATCGATACCCTGCAGTTCCTCGTGGGCGCCGCCTATCACTTCGAGTGAGCCGAGGTCTGCGTGGTGGAGCGAGATTCGGGGGGATCTCCACGGTCGGCCGCGTCACGCCCCTTCGCGATCGCCGTTGCACAGGCAGTCGGGGCCTTTTGACGCAGTTGTGGCGAGTAGGGTGGGTCAGATTGCACCATTGGATCCGAATCGATTCCCGTCACACGGCAGCACCCCGCCCGACGTCTTCGTCCAAGTGCTCAGGATGGCATTCGTTTCCAACACGCCTGAGCGAGATGGCAGCCGACGCGCGGGGTTGTCCGACGGGCATGCTTGTTGCAAACCCGCTTCGCGCGCGAGATAGGTCGTGCGTGGCCCGGCCGGCGCCTTCGGGGTGAGTAGCACTCACCCGGTGACCGGGAGTTCGGGAAGGGAGGTCCGATGACGATGAAGTCGACGCCGATTTCTGGATTGGCCATCAGCGTTTTCCTGTTTGCGGTCCTGGCCGGCTGTGGTGACGACACGACCATCGTCAACGCAGCACCGCCGGGAGGAGGTGGGGCCGATCCCGTCACGGCCGTGGAAGCGTGCATCGGCTGCCATGGCCCCGGTGCACAGCTGCCGGCCATGGACATCACCGACCCCATGGACGCGCACTACATCGATACTGACCCCGACGGCCCCGCCACGCCCTCCGGGTATCGGCAGGTGAATCTGACGCTGACGTCGGTCGACGTCAGGGGAGCGAACGTCGTCATCGAATTCGACGCCGAAGATGAGAACCTCGTCGCCATCGATGATCTGTTCGCCGCAGACGGACGCTTCAACATCGCCCGGCTGGACCCCCCCAGCGCTCTGGGAAACTCCAGCGAATACGTTGCCCTGATCGTTAACGCGGACGGCCAGGCAACCTCCGAGAGGTTCACCACCGCCGGCGGGCTCTTCGAGAACCTGGGCGGGGGGTCGTACCGCTACACCTCGGACCTCGATCCGACCGGACTGATTCTAGACGGTGATACCATGCGCGTGGCCATCCAGATCTCGGCAGGGGACATTCCGCCGGGCAACGGCTGGTGCGACTTCGACGCCGACCTGGTCCTTGCGAACGACTGCACCTCCCCGGTCAGCATCACCCGCGACATCGTCAAGACCGTCGTCTGCAACGGCTGCCACGGCGTGACGAGCGATACGCAGCTACGACTTCACGGCAGCCGCACCCAGGTGGAGTACTGCGTCACCTGTCACAACCCGGGGACCATCGACCCCGACAGCGGCAACACCGTGGACTTCAAGGTGATGATCCACAAGATCCACAACGGCGCCAACCTGACCAATCTGCCCTACCAGATCATCGGATACAATAACAGCGTGCACGACTACTCCACGGTCGCGTTCACGAAGGACCTCGACGACTGCACGAACTGCCACACCGGCGGGGGCACCGAAGAGGCCAACTGGAACATGGTCCCCACCATGGAGGCCTGCCAGTCCTGCCACGACAACGTGAACGTCGCCACGGGAGCCAACCACAACGGTGGTGCGTGGGCGAACAACGGGTCCTGCCCGACCTGCCATCCGCCGGCGGGCGCCCGGAACCTCGACCCCTTTGGGATTCCGCAACCCGTGGCAACGGTGCACCAGGGCGTGGCGCGGGCTGCGGAGGCAGCCCTCTACGCGGGCGGCCCGAACGGATACTCGATCGACGACCTCACCCTCGTCGGGAACAACCTGACCATCGAGTACTCGGTGACCAAGGGCGGCGTGCCGATGAATCTGGCCACCGCTCCGGAGTGGACTGCCCCCGCCGGCGCGAGCCGTCTCGCCATCACGGTGGGCTGGAGCACCGAGCCCGACTACACCAACGAGGGAAGCGGCGCGGCGCCCGCCAACCCCGTGAGCATCAACGCGCTCGACGTCGGCGGTGTCGTCACGGACCTGGGCGGCGGCAGCTACGAGGTCACCACGTCGGTGTCTTCGGCCTCGGATACGGCGGTCGTCACCATCGAGGGTCATCCCGCTGCGGATCTCGACGGGGACGCAACGTACAGCGACCGCATCGCGGTCAAGAACACGTTCGCGAACATCAACGTCGAGGGCGGGCGCGCCGTGGAGGTTCCGCGGCGACAGGTCGTGGACGTGGACAATTGCAACCAGTGTCACGATGCCGCCGGCCAGGGGATCAGCCTCCACGGCAACAACCGGACGAGCGAGATGCAGGTGTGTGTGGTGTGCCACAACGGGAACAACACGGACATCGAGGTTCGCCCGGCTAACCCCGCCACGACGGCCGATGGGAAGACGGAGGAGTCGATCCACTTCCGGCGGATGATCCACCAGATCCACAGTGGAGCGGAGTTGCAGGACGGCATCGTGATCTACGGCTACGGCGGCAGCGAGCACGACTACTCCACGGTGGAGTTCATCGGAAACCGGCAGAACTGCGAGACCTGCCACGATCCGGGCAGCTACGGCGTCGATCAAGCCGCGGGCGGAATCGCCTCCACCATCGATACGGGGGCCGACGAAGCCGATCCCGACGACGATCTGAACGTCTCGAACGTCTCGGCCGTGTGCTCCTCTTGCCACGACGACACCACGGCAACCAATCACATGAAGCTGAACGGCGGGTCGTTCAACGCCCTCGATGAGGACATCTTGTAACGACGTCGCAAACCTCCGGTGCCCGGTTTCCGCCAGCCGATCGGGTGGCGGAAACCGGGCGCTTCGGCGATCTTTCCGGGGCGCGGCGGCCCGGGCTCGAAGCGGGATGCGAGCGGGCGCGCTAGGGTGGTGCTCGAAACTCGCAGTCGAGAGGAGCGATCGGTTGCCCGCGATCGACCGACCTCGTAAAGCGCAGCGACCCGGAACGAAGGGCGCCACTCGCCACGGGCTTCTCGAGCGCCGATCGTGGGTCGTCCCCGCTCTCGTCGGCGGCCTCGTCGCCTGCGCCACGGCCTGGTCGCCCCCCGAGCCCCGCACGTACCACCGCACGGCAGCGGTGCAGGATGCCGGCGAGCTCGTGGGCGCCGACGAATGCGAAGACTGCCACGAGGAGATGCGCGGGTACGCCGTGATCCCCGATTTCCACGCGGAGTGCGAAAGCTGTCACGGGCCGGGCGAGCTCCACGCGGAAAGCGAGGAGCCGGCCGACATCCGCTTTCCCGGCGACGCCGACTGCCTCGCATGCCACGAGACGGGCCGTTCCACGCATCTCACCTATGCGACCTCGGAGCATGCTCGCAGCGGCGTGCTCTGCTCCGACTGCCACGATCCGCACAACCGCGAGCTGCGGAACGTGCGCGAGGCGCTTCCCGTGCAGAAGGCCATGCTGCGTCACGCGGGCGGCACGACGCGACTGTGCGTGAGCTGTCACTCCGAGGTCGGCGCGCAGCTCGCCCTGCCGTCGCACCACCCCATCGAGGAGGGGATGCTCGGCTGCACCGACTGTCATCAGCCCCACGAGGACCGGCGCGTCATGCTGGGGGGGCGCACCGCGCTGTGCGCGGGCTGCCACGAGGACCACGTCGGTCCCTGGATCTACGAGCACCTCCCGGGGGCCGAGGACTGCGGCTACTGCCACGAGGCGCACGGCACCAGCGCCTACAACCTGCTCGCGACGAGCCAGCCGGGTGTGTGCATCGCGTGCCACTCGATTCCCGACATGGGCGCCACACACGGCACGCAGGCCTTCGCGACGCGCTGCACCGACTGTCACGGCGCGATCCACGGGTCGTACACGGACCCGCTGCTGAGGAGGTGAGACCGGCCCCATGCTGCGCCGCGCGCGTTTCGGACTCTGCGTGATCGCTCCGCTGCTGTGGGCCGGGCCGGCGGCAGCGGACGCCGAGGAGTTCGAGACGCTCTGGTCCGCGACGCTCATGGGGCAGTTCCAGATCATCGCCTCGCAGGAGGCCGACGACGACGTCACCGGCTTCTTCGACCAGTACGAGTTCGTGCCGAACAAGAGCAGCGCGCTGCCCTTCGAGCTCGGCGTGCGCGACGCGGCCTTCGATCTCTTCGACAGCGGCGGCACCCCCCGGATCCGGTTCCGATGGGAGAGCCCCACCTCGAACCTGGGCGTCAGCGGCTCCCAGATCGACGAGCCCTTCCTGAACCAGCGGGGCGAGCTGCTGGGTCGCTTCGACGGCTTCGACTTCGACATCGACTACCGTCGCTTCCGCACGGAGGAGCTGCGGCTCTTTCCCAATGAATTCGGTGCGTGGGGTCTCGCCTTCACCGACCTGACGCGCCCGGACGACCTCTTCTCCCACGATCGCACCGGCTTCTACGGCGGCCTCCGCCTCCGGCCCCAGGAGCTGCTGGCCAGTCCGGGGGGAAGCCTGGACTGGCTCGCCCCCGAGCTCACGCTGCGCGGCGGCTATCAGAGCCGTGAAGGCGAACGCCAGTTCCGCTTCCTCAGCACCGACTGGCTCGCCATCACCCAGGAGCTCGACCAGAGCGTGGGAGAGGTGGGGGGCGGCCTGCTGGTCGCGCCGGGTGGACTCTTCACGATGGTCTTCGACTTCGACTACACGAGGTTCCGGAACTCACCCACCGTCCTCGACAGCGACCTCGGCAGTCCGTACCCCGCGACCTCGAGGCCGATCGGCTTCATCCCGGACACCGATCGATCGACCGGCTCCGTCCGGCTCCACCGCCGCTTCGGCCAGCGCGCCGTGCTCGAAGGGGGCTTCCAGGCCTCGTGGCTCGAGCAGGTGGGAGACCGGACCCCGGCCCAGCAGGCGGCGGGCCTGCGCGACAACAATCTCCTCTTCTACTCGGCGAACCTCGCGGCCGACGTCCTCCTGGCGGACCGCGTCTCGGCGAACGCCTTCTTCAAGTACGACCAGCGCGACAACAAGATCGACCGCGACACGGCGCTCTTCAATCCGGGGACGCAGCAATACGAGTTTCTCGAGCAGTTGCGCCGGATCGTCGCAGGCGCCGAAGCCGTCTACCGGCCGTTCCGCGCCAGCCAGTTCGCGCTCGGCGCGCGCTTCGAGTGGATCGACCGCGACCTCGACCCCGCGACGTCGCCGATCCGCATCCTTCCGGAGAACTGGCTGGTGGCGGACGAGACGCAGATGTGGACGGTGTACGGCCGTGCGAAGCTGCGTCCCGTCAAGGGCCTGAGCCTCCGGGGCGAGCTCGGGTACCGCGGCGCACCGAAGACCGGTTACATCGTCGACCTCGACGACTACGTCTACGGGAAGCTGCGCGCGTCGTACGTGGTTCCGCTGAAGCGACCCATCGTGCTCTCCGCGTTTGCACAGGGCGGCTCCGGCGAGAATCACGACTTCAGCATGGTGGACGGGCTCGGGCCGAGTCCTGCGGGCCCCGAGCTGGGGCGCGACTTCGACCGGTCCAGCTGGCTGTGGGGTCTGACGGCGAGCGCCTCGCCGTGGCAGGACGTGACCGCCTTCGCCTCGTTCTACCAGTCGCGCGATGCGCAGGACTACGGGCTCGTGCTCTCCGACTTTCAGCGCTACTTCCAGAACATCATCCCGCTGAATTTCTCCCGGTCGGGCAGCATCGAGTACCGCAACGACCAGATGAGCTTCATCCTGGGCACCCACGTCCAGCTCAGCGAGCGGACCGACGCCGGCCTCTCCTACTCGTTCACGCGGGCCGAGTCGGACTACGCCGGCGCTTCTCCGGAGATCCAGCTGATTCGCGCCAACAGCAGCATCGACGGCGACATCCACGGCCTCGATTTCGAGGTGGGACACTGGCTGATGGATGGGCTGCGCGTCGTGGTGGGCTACCGGCTCCAGTACTACACGGACCGCGCCCCCGTGCCCTCCGGGACCGGAAGCGTCGTCAGCCCCTTCAACCTCTCCACCTACGAGAACACGGTCACCCTCGGCGTGACGCTCACCAGCGACCTGCTGGCCAAGAAGGACTGAGAGCCGGGGATCCGGTCGATCCGGCGCACCGCTCCGCGGGCCGGGAGCCGATGAAGATCCTCGTTACCGACTACGAGCACCGGACGGGCGAGCACTGCGCCTCGACCGCGCTGCGGAACCTCCTCCACTTCCACGGCGTGGAGATCTCGGAGCCGATGATCGTGGGGCTGTCGGGCGGTCTGGGCTTCGCCTACCTCCGCGGCGCGGATTGGAATCCGACGCGCCTGTTTCACGGCCGGACGCTGACGCTCGAGGCGGACTTCTGCCGCAACGCGGGGATCCCCTTCGAGGACCGCCTCGAGCCGGATGACGAACGCGCCTGGATCGCCGTGAGAGACCGGATCGATTCCGGTCTTCCCGTCATGATCTCTACCGATACCTTCTATCTGGGCTATCACCGCACCCAGAGCCACTTCCCGGGTCATCGCGCCGTCGTGGTGGGGTACGACGCGGACGCCGGGGAGGTCTACCTGGCCGACCGCAAGTTCGAGCGATACCAGACCTGCCGCTTCGACGAGCTGCGGCGCTCTCGGAATGCCGACGACCACCCGCAGCGCTGCTGGAACCAGTTCGGCGACTTCACCGGCGAGGTGAAGCTCGGGCGGCCGCTGATCGACGCGATCCGGTCCGCCCTGCGCCTCAATGGCCGGGGCCTGCTCACTCGCGCCGACGAAACCGTGGTGGGCACGGGCGGAATGCGGGCGCTGGCGGCCGACTTCTCCGACTGGCAGCACCTGGACGACTGGTCGTGGGCGGCGCGTTTCGGCTATCAGGTGATCGTCCAGCGAGGCGCCGGCGGCAGCTTCTTCCGGTCGCTCTACGCCGACTTCCTCGCCGAGGCCGCCGGGATCGTCCCCGCCATCGGAAGCGCCGGCCTGCCGCAGCGCATGGCGGGGATCGCCGGGCGCTGGCGCGACCTCGCCGCCCTCCTGAAGGAGCAGAGCGAGCGCGCGCGCTGCGCCCCGGAGCTCTTCGCACGCGCCGGTGTGATGATGGGGGAGCTCGCCGAGGAAGAGGAGTCGTTCTTCCGCGAGCTCCGTCCGCTCGTCTCGAACGACGACGCCTGGGACGCCGCCCGCCGCGTCCCGGCGGCTGCGGGCGGGCGATCGCTCAAGACCAGGTGATCTCGGCCGGGTCGCGATCGAGATGTCCGAGGGCGTCCTGCCAGCGGTACAGGATCAGCAGGTCCATGAGCTCCGAGTCCAGTCCCCGCCGCTTGCGGTCGAGCTCGCTGCGGAGCACGTCGAGGGCTCCGCGAACCGAGCCTCCGAAGAGCGACTCGAGATACGCCATCGGGATTCGCTGGGCGTTCTCGTCGAAGCCGCCGTCCTCCCGCAGCGGCGCCGGCGCGAGCGGGGGGACGTAGTAGACGTTCGGCTCGGTTCCCATCTCGGGATGCAGCGGGAGCGCCACCTTCCACTTCCGGACCAGCTTCGAGACGTAGCCCGCCTCGTCGTCGAGAAAGCCGATGAACGCGGCGCGTCCGGGGCACTGCCGCACGCAGGCGGGGGCCACCCCTTTTTCGATTCGCGGGAAGCAGCCGATGCAGTGCTGGCTCACCTTGCGGGCCTTGTTGAAGTAGATCTTCTTGTAGGGGCAGGCGCGCGCACACTGCTCGTTGCCCTGGCAGGCGTCCTCGTCGCGCAGCACGAGGCCGTCTTCCTCGCGCTTGAAGAGCGCGTCGCTGGGGCAGGCCTCCAGACAGGCCGGCCGGGTGCAGTGGTTGCACATCCTCGGGAGATAGAAGTAGTAGGCGTTCGGAAACTCCCCGCCGCCCTCGTCCTCGTCCCAGTTCATGCCCCAGCTCTTGCTGCCGGATGTCTTCTCGAGGTGCACGCTGCGGCCGTGGCCTCCGCGCAGGACCTCGTCGTAGTTGAAGTCCCAGCCCCCGCCGAACTCCTCCGGGGTGGGCAGCTTGCCGAGCTGAATGCCGTCGTTCCCGGGATAGCCCCCGCCCATCGTCTCCCAGTCGCGGGGCGTCCCGCGGCCGGGCTGGGTATTGACCGTCATCCACCACTGGTGGTCGGCGCCTTCCTCCTTGTCGTTCCAGAGCACCTTGCAGGCCACCGAGCAGGTCTGGCACCCGATGCACTTGTTGAGATCGAAGACCCAGGCGAGCTGTCGCCTGGACCCGGGGTTCATCGCCATGTCGCTCCTCTCCCGCTTCAGCGGACTCTCTCGATGTCCACCCGCACGGCGCGGTCCGCCGGAATCGGCTGCCACGAGAACACGCGGTACTTCAGGTGTCCGTAGTTGCCCACCATCCCCAGATGCTTCACGTGGCCCGCCTCGAGGTCGGCCTGGCTGTACCAGTTTTCGTGCATGTAGGGCTCGAAGCCGTTGTAGAGGATGACCTGGCCGGGCCGGCACGAGGGGCTGATCTTCGCGGCGATCAGGCAGTCTCCGTCGTTGTTCACGAGCCGCACCTGCTCTCCGTTCTCGATGCCGAGCTCCGTGGCATCCGCGTCGTTGACGAAGACGAAGGGCTCGCCCCGGTGGGTGTTGAGGATGATGTTGTTCGTCATGTTCATCGAGTGGATGCTCCAGCGGTTGTGACCGCTGGTCATCTGGAAGCGCCGCTTCGCCCCGCCGTGGTTCGGCGGCTCCTTGTGCATCGGCAGCTCCTCGCCGGCCTCCAGGAACCATTCGTGATCGATGTAGTACTGCGCCCGTCGTACGAGCGTGTCGTAGGGGATCTTGTCTTCGGTGTGCCAGCGCAGCGGGTTGTGCACCTCGTCGGGTCGCAGGGTCGAGGCCTGCGAGATGCCGTGGCCGGCCATCCCCCAGTTCGTGAAGCGGACCTGCCCCTTCTCGCGCAGCGTCTCGAGGGTCGTCCCCTTCGGCAGGATGCCGTAGACGGCGTTGTCGCGGACGCTCTCGTCGAAGCGCTTCTCCTCGTCGCGGAGCGCGCCATCGAAGGTCAGGCGCGCGGTGAGGTTCTCCAGGTTCCGGACGTTCCCCTTGCTGTCCGTGAACTCCTTGAGTCCGCGCTTCCGGGCCCGCTCCTCGAACTTCTCCACCAGCCGCAACCCGATCTCGATGTCCGGAAGGGAGTCGCCCGCCGGCTCCGTCGCCCGGTCGCAGAGCACGTAGTTCAGGTGGTGGACGGAAGGCATGCTGCTGCCCAGCTTCTCGTAGTGCTGCGCCGCAGGCAGGATGTAGTCGGAGTAGAGGCCGGTCGTGGTGATGCGGTAGTCGCACGAGACGATCATCTTGAGCTTCGGCCAGAGATGCTCGAGCAGGAGCTTCTGGCCGCCGCGCTGGCGCCGCAGGAGGTTCCCGCCGGACTCGAAGAGCACCTGAGGGGTGACCTGCTCGTAGCGCTTGGAGTAGCTGGGATCCCACCAGCCCTTCTCCACGGCCTCCTCGAGGTACTCGGAGAAGCTCCGCTTCATGGAGGGATCGTTGTTCTCGGGGTCGTCCCAGCGCTCCTTGTAGCCGAATTGGTGGTACCAGAGGAAGGCGGGCGGGAAGGTGTTTCCGAGCCCGCCCAGCTCGACGGCCTGCTCCGCCACCCGATTCTGGATCATCTCGGGCGTCATGGTGGGGTCGCCCGCGGACACCAGCTGCCGCATGGCGATCATTCCGGAGATGAGCTTCTGGGCCTCGGCCTGTCCGGGGCCCTGCTTGCGGTGCATGAAGCTGGTGCCGTCCATTCCCATGACGGCCCAGGAGCGGGTTCCCGTCCCCTTCTTGCCCCAGTTCCCGGTCAGGCCCAGGAGCAGCGCCATGGCCCGCTCCATCAGGTCGCCGTGGTAGTACTTGCCGGAGTTCCAGCCGATGAAGATCTTGGTCTTGCGCGTCGCCACCTTGCGCGCGAGCGTCCGGATGTTCTCGGGGTTGATGCGGCAGATCTCCGCCGCGCGCTCCGGCGTGTAGTCCTCCAGGCGCCGCCGGAGCCGCGCGAAGACCGGCTCCACCTCGACGGTCTTCCCGTCCTTGAGGGTCGCCGTGTAGATCCCGTCGAGCGCCGGATCGACGCCCATCGTTGCCAACGTGTTCCGCGGCGCCGCCGTGAGCGATCCGGACAGCGCGTCCCACCAGAAGAACTGGTCGTCCCGACCCCCCTCGCTGACGTCGCATTCTCGGAGGAAGCGCCCGTCGTCCCGCCGCACCAGCAGGGGCAGGTCCGTCTGTTCCTGGACGAATTGCTTCTGGTAGAGCTCCGCGTCGATGATCACCTTGCACATCGCGAGTGCGAGTGCGGCGTCGGTGCCGATGCGGACGGGGACGTGGTAATCCGCGTGGATCGCCGAGGGGCTGTAGTCCGGCGCGACCGTCACCACCTCGCCGCCGTTGTACCGCGCTTCGGCGAGGTAGTGATACCACTGGATGTTGGTGTAGACGGGGTTGGCGTGCCAGATGAGCGTGAGCTCCGCCAGGAACCAGTCGTCCATCGAGGCGGTGGGGTTGAAGAGCCCCCAGGTGAGGTGCCAGCCGGGGCTGAAGTCCTGGAACTCCGCGTTGCCGTCGGTGGTGGGCAGGCCGAGAGACGTGGCGAGCAGGCGTGCGGGCATTGCCCCGACCTCGGGCGTCAGCAGCGTGAGGACCGCCTCCGGTCCCTGCTCCTCGATTGCGTCCAGGATCGCGTCGGCAATGTCGGTCAGGGCGTCGTCCCAGGAGACCGGCTCGAACTTCCCCTCGCCCCGCTCCCCCACGCGCTTGAGCGGCTGCGTGACGCGGTCTTGCGAGTAGAGGCAGTGGCTCCAGCAGGCTCCCTTCTGGCAGCCCATCGGGTTCATGTCGGGAATCCCGGCCTCGACCGGCGTCGCGATGCCCGCCTGCTCTTCGCGGACGACCTTTCCGTCCTTCGAGAAGACCCGCCACAGGCAGCCGCCCGGATAGCAATCGACCGAGTGGCTGCCGTAGGTGACCTTGTCCCAGCTCCAGCGGTCGCGGTAGCGGTTGGCCCAGGCGCCGTCCGTTCCCGAGCTGCTTCCCGAGATGCCCCGATTCGCACTTGCCACAGCGGCCTCCTTCCAGGGATCAGCCGATTTCATCGCCGGAGAGTATTTACTCTAATTCACTAGAGTCTATACTCTAGTGGTCTTTCGGGGTCAAGCAGTTTTTCGAGCGGGAGCCAGGCCGGGGTGGGAAACCGCGAGCGGATCATCGAGGAGAGCCTGGAGCTCTTCAACGAGCGGGGCGCGGGCAGCGTCACGACCAACCACATCGCGGCCCACCTCGCGATCAGCCCGGGGAACCTCTACTACCACTTCGGCAACAAGGAGGAGATCATCCGGGCCATCTTCCCGCAGGTCTCCGAGGCCGTGCATGCGGCGATCCCCGTCTCGGCGGATCGCGAGATCACCGCCGAGAATGTGGGGCGTTATCACCTCGCTGGAATCGAGACGCTCTGGCACTTCCGATTCGTCTTTCGCGATTTGAACGAGCTGCTCGCCCGGGACCCGATCCTGGCCGAGGCGTTCCGAGAGCTCCAGCGCTGGCTGCGGGGCCAGTTCCACGTCCTGTTCGAGCGGCTGATCCGGCAGGGGCAGATGCGGCGCCCCGATCCTCCCGATGACCTCGACCGCATCGGAACGAACAAGTTCATTCTCTGGTCCAGCTGGATCCGCTTCCTGACGACCTCCCGCGCGAAGCTGGAGATCGACCAGCGCGACGTGGTGGAAGGAGCGCTCCAGAGCTTCCTCACCTTCGCGCCCTACCTGGAGCCGGAATTCGCCGCGGAGGTCCGGGCCGTCTTCGACGAGCGCGCCCGCAGGCGCCAGCTCCCGCGGAGCCCGGCGCGTGCGCGCTGACGGCGCGGCGAAGCCCGGGATGAGCGCGCTCCCCCGCCACCTGCCGATCCTCGCCGCGAAGCGGGCCCGTGGCGGGTACGAGCGCGCCTACCAGGAGCGCGAGCGGACGGCTGCCACGCGGCTCTGCGACGAGCGGGGGCTTCTGAACCCGGACGCGGTGGGCTGGTCGCGCTTTCCCCGGGTCACGGCCAATCTGAGCGGGCACCGACTGCGCAAGAAGCGCTGGAACTTCTGGAGCTGGATCGGACGCCGCTTCGTCTTCTCGGTGACGGTGGCCGACCTCGACTACGCCTCCTTCTGCTCCTTCTTCTTCATCGACTTCGAGACGGGCGAGCGGGTCGCCGGGATGGATCCGCGGCGCGGCGGCTACATCGCCATGCCCGAGGAGGTGGAGCGGACGCTGCGGTGGCGGAGCGCGAAGACCGACTACGCGCTCGTGAACGAGGGCGGCGACCTCGCCGTCGAGTTCCGCGGGCGCGGCGGCGCGGGTGAGGAGGTCGCTGCCGCATTCACGGTCCGGAAGCCCCCGGAGCACGAGAGCCTGAACATCGTGGTGCCGTGGACGCGCCGCCGCTTCCAGCTGAACTCCAAGCACAACACGCTGCGCTGCGAGGGTGAGGTCGTGATCGCCGGCCGGCGCTACGAAATGCGACCCGACGACTGCCACGCCGTGCAGGACTTCGGGCGCGGGGTCTGGCCCTACCGCTCCTGCTGGAACTGGGCGGTGTGCACCGGCGAGCAGGGGGGCGAGCTCGTCGGCGTCAACCTGGGCGACCGCTGGACCACCGGGACCGGCGTCAACGAGAACGGAATCTGCCACGCGGGGCGCCTGCACAAGGTCATGGAGGACCTCGAATGGCGCTACGACCCCGCCGACTGGATGCGGCCGTGGCGGATCCGCTCGGTCGTGAGCGACGCCATCGACCTCACGCTCACGCCGTTCTTCGCCCACACCACCGGGCTGAACCTCGGGCTGCTCGCCACCGGCGGCACCTGTGCCTTCGGGCTGTGGAGCGGCGCCGTGCGCTTCGAGGGCCGGGAGGTGGCGATCCGCGATCAGGTCGGCTGGGCCGAGGAGTTCGCGCACCGCTGGTAGCCCGGCCGGTAGCGTCGACCCAGGCGCGGGGTAGATCTTGCTGCCGTTCGGAGGAAGGGGCCCCGCCTTCCGCGCGGGAAGGGCAGGGCCCCCGATCGGCGAGCTAACGCCCGACCTGGACTCCGAGGGCGTCGAGCGTGGCGATGGTGACCCCGCCCGCGGGCAGGCCCTTCGCCCGCTGGAACGACTTCACCGCCCCGAGCGTCCGCGGACCGATTGTCCCGTCGATGGGACCCGGGTTGTGGCCGGCGGCCTGCAACGACTGCTGCAGCGACCGGACCAGCTGCGGGGTGGCGTTGGTCTCGCACAGGATCGGACGCCACTCCATGCGACTGTCCGCCGCCTTCACGCTCCGGTTGATCGTCGCGTACTCCTCCGGAATCGCGATGCGCTTCGAGCGCGCCGGCTCGGCCACCTTTCGCACCTGGATGGTCTTGTACTCGGCCGGAACCGTGACCTCCCGGGTCGTTGCGGCCGTTTTGAGCACCCGCTTGCGGACCGTCTCGTACTCCGCCGGCACCTCCACGAGGCACATGATCTCGCCGGTGGCGTCGTCGACCTTTTCCTCAGGGCCGCGGCCCTTCTTCCAGACGCTGTGGGCCGGCTTGACGAGGACCTTCTCCTCGGCCCACTCGTATGTCGCCGGGATCGCATCGACCTTGGTGTAGGCCTCGCGGACCAGCACGCGCTCCGAAACGGTCTCGTAGCGGGCGGGGATGATCTCGATCCGTTCCGAGGCCGAGTTCTTCAGCACGCGCACGCTCTCACTCCGGTAGCTCTCCGGCACGTAGGTCTTCGCGTAGCACTCGCCCATACGCGCCGAGGCCGGCAGCAGGTCGGAGGCGGAGCGCGGGGGCTGGGCCGAGACCGCCGGCATCTTCGCCCGATCGAGGTCGCCCGAGAGCCTCGCGATCTGGCCCTGCTGCTTCTCCAGTGCCTTTTCGCGGTCCCGGAGCGTGTTCTCCAAAGACGTGACTTCCTTCTCCTTGACCCGGAGCTGCTGCTCGACCTCCGAGAGATTCGCGGTGCCCGCGGCACAGCCGACGGCGGCCAGCCCCAGCACCAGGGTTCGCTTCAGCATATTTCGTCCTCCTGAAATTGATTGAAAACCGAGGGGTTCGCCGAAATCCGTCGCACCCCAATGCCTCGCGGGGAGAAGAG
>Ga0224512_10002532_pt1 | contig 16680 bp, 13 predicted proteins | sample SF_May12_sed_USG_4_FD_169103 | JGI IMG/M metagenome (GOLD analysis project Ga0224512, IMG submission 169103) | Sediment microbial communities from San Francisco Bay, California, United States - SF_May12_sed_USGS_13 | ecosystem: Environmental > Aquatic > Marine > Sediment | place: USA...
CGGCGTTGAGCAGGCCCTGGGTCTCGTGCTGGCCGTGGATTTCCACCAATTCCGCGGCCAAGGCAGCCATCAGGCCGGCGCTTACCGGTTCATCGTTGACATAACCGCGCGAACGGCCGTCGCGGCTGACCACCCGGCGCAGGATCAGGGTCGTATCGACCGGCAGGTCCCGTTCCGCGAGGATGCCGAGGGCGGGATGGTCGTCGGGCAGCTCGAATTCGGCCGTGACCTGGGCCTTGTCCGCGCCGGCCCGGATCAGGCCGCTGTCCGCGCGGCCGCCGATGGCCAAGCCCAGTGCGTCCAACAGGATCGACTTGCCGGCGCCGGTTTCGCCGGTCAGCACGCCCAAGGATCCGGTGAAGTCGAGGTCGAGCCGGTCAACCAGAACGACGTCGCGGATCGAGAGGCGGCGTAACATGAAGGGTCAGAATATGGAATCCCAAGCGCGGCCGAACCACGACTTGCGGGAGATCGAGCTGGCGACCTCCTCGCGCTTGGGCTTGATCCCGGTCATCAGGACGTAGGAATCGAGGTACCACTCGCTTCCGGGGAAATTGTGGCCGAGGACGGAGGCCGCCTTCTTCGCTTCGTCCTTGATGCCCAGTGCCAGGTAGCTCTCGGTCAGGCGGTGGAGCGCTTCCGGGACGTGGGAGGTGGTCTGGTAGGTCTTGATCACTTCCTTGAAGCGGTTGATGGCGGCGATGAACATGCCGGCTTTCTGGTACCAGCGGCCGACCGACATTTCCTGGCCGGCGAGCTGGTCCTGGGTGAGGTCGTATTTCAGCTTGGCGTCGCGCCCGTACTTGCCGTTGGGGTCGCGTTTCATCACCGCCTGAAGCTCTTCCATCGCCTTGCGGGTTATGCCCTGGTCGCGCTGCACGTCGGCGATCTGTTCGTAATAGCAGAGCGCCTTGAGGTAATGGGCGTACTCGATATCCCGGCTGCCCGGATGGAGGCGGATGTAGCGGTCGAGGCCGACGATCGCCTCGGTATAGCGGTTCATGGCGTAATAGGTGTAGCTCGACATCAGCATCGACTTGGTCGCCCAGATGGAATAGGGATGCTGGCGTTCCACCTCGGCGAAGACCTTGGTTGCGTCGGTGCCTTCGCCCCGGGTCAGCAGGCTCATGGCGCGGTTATAAAGCGTTTCCGCGGGCTCCTCCTTGCCGGATATCAGGGGGGTCCGCCCGGAGCAGGCGCCAAGCGCGACGACGCAGGCGACCAGCACACCAAGCACCCGGCCGGACAGGCGCCACTTCGCGCGCGCCGTGCGCTTCGCTGCATGTCGATCCGAGGATGAAAATTTCGTTCCGGTCATTGCCAGACGGTAATTACCACATGGGTTCGGGCCGCTGCCCGAAAACGTCGCCAGAGTATAACATGGGCGGGCGGGGACGGGGCAAGCCGAAGCAGGCCCGGCCAAGCGCGTCGGGCGCCGTCGCGGGGTGCGATGCGGTGCGGTTAGCGGATGGCGGCTGCCGGGAGTTCGTCGGCAAAGCCGAAAGCGGAAACCTCTGGTTCGATCTCGTGGGCCGGGGCCTTCGGCATTGGAACCTTGGTCCAGGCTTCGGGATCGGCGAACAGGGCGGCCAGCAGCCGATGATTCATGGCATGGCCCGAACGGGAGCCGCGGAAATGGCCGATGATCGGCGCGCCCGCAAGGTAGAGATCACCGACCGAGTCCAGAATCTTGTGCCGCACGAATTCATTGTCGTAACGCAGCCCGGAATCGTTCAGCACCTTTTCCCCGCTGACCACGACGGCGTTGTCGAGCGAGCCGCCGCGCAGCATGCCGCAGGCCCGCATGGCCGCGACTTCATGCTCGAAACCGAATGTCCGGGCGCTTGAAATCTCGCTCTTGAAGGTGCCGTTCGCGAATTGGACGAAATGGTCCTGGCTCGCGACCAGGGGAGAGTCGAACTCGATATTGAAGGTCACGGAGAAACCGTCCCCCGGCACCAGCATCGCCTTCGATTTGCCTTCGCCCACGGTCACCGGCTTCAAGACCTTGATCGCGGTCTTGGGCAAATCCTGCTCCATGATGCCGGCGCATTCGATGAGGAAGACGAAAGGCGCGGCGCTGCCATCCATGATGGGAACTTCCGGCCCATTGATTTCGACCAGCGCGTTGTCGATGCCGAGGCCGGAAAAGGCCGCCATCAAATGTTCGATGGTCTTGATTTCCACGCCGTCGGAATTGGCCAGGGCCGAACACAGCTTGGATTCCACCACGTAATCCCAAACTCCCGGAATGACGGCCTGGCCGCCCGGGATGTCGGTCCGCTTGAAGCGGATGCCCGAATCGGGTTTCGCCGGGCAGATGGTCATGCTGACCTTGGCGCCGGTATGGAGGCCGACGCCGGAGCACCCGATGGCATTCTTCAAAGTCTTCTGGAAGGCGTAAGAACCCATAGTCCCCTATCACCTCGCCCGTCCGCGCATGGCCCCCACCATGATCCCCAAGTACGGACGTGCCTCAAAAAAACGCGTTGAACTTAGTAAACCAAACAACCGATGGACACCCTGGGGCGCCCGTTTCCCCTAAATCGGCAGCCCGGCACGAAATGCACACATCCGGGGCGCCCCCTTAACAAAGGCTCTGGAGGACGTTTACCAAACATCCCCCAGATGCCTCAAATCAACAATTATTACATATTGTTACGGGCGTTATTCCCTGATTGCAGGGGGTTGCGCCCGGTTCCCTCAATTGGCCTGACGCCGGAGGAAGGCCGGAATTTCAAGCAGATCCTCCTGTACGTCCTTGTCCAGCCCGCCCTTGGGCGCCAGATCGCCGAGATCGCCCTGGGGCGGCTCGTCCACGGCCGGCGGGGCCTTGGCGGGCTCCGGTTCGGCCTTGGGTTCCGGCCGGGGCTCCGGCCGGGGTTCCGCCGCCGCCCGCGGCTCCATGTCCAGGCGCGGTTCCGGCGACTGGGGCAGGGGAGACAAGCCATCGCTATCGGGCGTGGCGGATGGCGGCGTCGGCTCGGCGACCGGGGCCGGCGTGGCTTCCGGCGCGGGAGCCGTCCAGGCCGGTGCGGCGGGCGCCGGCTCACCCATCGCGATGCGGGGCTCCGGACCGTCGGCCCGCGACGCCGTGGTCTTCTCGGTCCATTCGCTGCGGGCCCGCCCGGTCCCGGTGACCCGCTCGAACAGGCTGGGGCCCCTGCGGCGAGGAGGTTCGGCCTGGGCTGGCGACGGGCTTGCGTCGGTCCGATAAGTCTGGGTCAGAGGATTGGCATCGGCCATGAATCCGGCCCGCGCGCTTTCCGGCGCTTCCGGCGCCTCCATCGGCGGCGGCGGCAGGAAGCTGTCGGAGGCGGATCCCGTGGCATCGCCGACGGCCATGCGGCGCCCGCCCGCGCTGGCCTGTGCCCGAACTTCGGTGACGGCTGCCGCGGCTTCCAGGTCGAACACGGGAATCTCTTCCGGTTGCGCCGGGCGCCTGGGATCGGGCGTCTGCGTCTGGGGTTCCTCGCGGCGGCTGGAAAATTCCTGGGCCGGCGCCGGGGCCGCGTTGTGGCGCACCGGCGTGTTGTCGCTGACCAGGCTGATATGGCCGAGCGGCTTGGGATGGGCCGAGGCTTCGGCGTCGATGCCCGTGGCGATCACGGAAATCCTCATGCGCCCGTCCAGATCCTGGTCGAAGGTGGAGCCGAAAATGATATTGGCTTCGCCGTCGACTTCACTGCGGATCCGGTTGGCCGCCTCGTCGACCTCGAACAGGGTCATGTCGAAGCCGCCGGTGATGTTGATCAGCACACCGCGCGCCCCTTCCATGGACACGTCGTCCAGCAGGGGATTGGAAATGGCGGCTTCGGCCGCGGCAATGGCGCGGTTGTCGCCTTCGGCTTCGCCGGTCCCCATCATGGCCTTGCCCATCTCGCTCATGACCTGGCGCACATCGGCGAAATCCAGGTTGATGAGCCCGGGCATGACCATCAGGTCGGTGACCCCGCGGACGCCGGAATAAAGAACGTCGTCGGCCATTTCGAAGGCCTGGGCGAAGGTGGTCTTGTCGTTGGCGATGCGGAACAGGTTCTGGTTGGGGATAATGATCAGGGTATCGACGTAGTGCTGCAGTTCGGTGATGCCCTCTTCGGCGATCCGCATGCGGTTCAGCCCTTCGAACTGGAACGGCTTGGTCACCACGCCGACCGTGAGAATGCCTTGCTCCCGTGCGGCCCTGGCAACCACCGGCGCGGCGCCGGTGCCGGTGCCACCGCCCATGCCGGCGGTGATGAACACCATATTCGACTGGTGGACCTGCTCGATGATCTCTTCGATGGCCTCTTCCGCCGCCGCCCGTCCGACATCGGGCCGCGAGCCGGCGCCGAGGCCTTGGGTGATGTTGCGGCCGAGCTGGATCTGGCGTTCGCAGTTCGACTGGGCCAGGGCCTGGGCGTCGGTGTTGGTGACCACGAACTCGACGCCGCCGAGATTGTTTTCGATCATGTTGTTGACGGCGTTGCCGCCCGCGCCGCCCACGCCGACGACGGTGATGCGCGGTTTCAGGTCGGGTTCGGCGTGCGGCATCTTCAGGTTAAGGGTCATGACAGCCTCCTCAAGCGATGGTCAAATCGATCCGGTCACGGGTGAATGGACTGGCCCCGGAGACGGGCCGGACCGGGCCGCCCAGGGCGATGGGTTGTGTCCCCGCGCGGGGGACGGTGGCGAATTCAAAGGTTTTCACGGAGCCAAACACCGAACCGGCCCATCAGGCCGTTCGGTTCCTGTGTCAGTGATCGGGAACGGGCGGCGAGGGCCGCGGCGGGGGCCTCGTCGGGGCGGCGCTGGGCATAGGCCAGAAGACCGGCACAGGCCGCGAAGGCGGGGCCGCCGGTGGAATCGGCGAGCCCGGCGATCTTGAGCGGCCGTCCGCGCCGGACCTGCTTGTCCAGCACGTCGGCGGCGAGCTCCGCCACGCCTTGCAATTGGCTGGCGCCGCCTGTCACCACCATGCGCCGGCCGGCAATCTTGTCGTAGCCGGTCATCTCCAGCCGCCCGCGGATCAGTTCGAAGGTTTCTTCCAGCCGCGGGCGGATGATGCCGACCAGCATGGACCGCGGCACGTGGTTGCCGTGGCTGCGGTCTTCCTCACCCATCAGCGGCACGTCGATCATGTCGCGGTCGTCGCTGCCGGAAACTATGGCGTTGCCGTAGAGCGTCTTCATGCGCTCGGCGTGGGCCAGCGGCGTCGAAAGGCCGCGCGCGATATCCGCCGTGACATGGGCGCCGCCGATGGGGACGCTGTCGGCGTGGATGAGATGACCGTCATAGAACACGGCCACCGAGGTCGTGCCCGCGCCCATGTCGATCACCGTGGCGCCCAGGTTGATCTCGTCCTCGACCAGGGCGGCGAGTCCCGCGGCGTAAGGGGCGATGACGATGTCGGCCACGTCCAGCCGGCAGCGGGCGAGGCAGGTCACCAGGGTGCGCACCGCGCCGGCGGTGGCGGTCACCATGTGCATGTTGATCCCCAGCCGGTCGCCGTACATGCCGCGGGGATCGCGGATGCCCCTGGCGCCGTCGATGGAATAGCCGACCGGCACGCAGTGGATCAGCTCCCGGTCGGACGAGGCGCAGGCGGCGTGGCCCTGGGCCAGCACCTTGCGCACGTCGCCATCGCCCACTTCGTGACCCGCGATGGAAACGTCGTAATGCAGCACGTCGGAGCACGGCGCGCCGCCGGACAGGTTGACGACGACCTCGTCGATGGTTTCGCCGGCCATCTGCTCGGCCGCATGCACCGTGGCCAGCACGGCGTTTTCCGCCGCCTCGACGTCGGTGATCATGCCCGACCGAACGCCGTCCGAGGCATGATGGCCGATGCCGATCACGCGGATCGCGCCGCTGTCTTCCATGCGGGCGATAAAGCAGGCGATCTTGGACGTGCCGATGTCCAGCGCCGCCACCGGCCCGTTCCTGTGTCTGTTGAGACGCGGTTTCATTCCCCCGTTCTTCCCCTCACGTGTCCTTGCTCGGCTTGCCGGCCGGTTTGCCGCCGTGTTTCTTCGATTTTCCGTCTTCCCCCTTGCTGGGGGCGCGCGTGCGGACCACCAACCGGTCCTTATAGCGAAGGTCGATGGCCAGCACGTCGCGGTCCAGAAGCCGTTCGCGGCGGTCCAGGCGGTCGAGGGTCGCCAGCGCCCGCGCGGCGTTCTTCTCCGGCAGGCGGGCGACGATTCCGTTCTTGAAGCGTAGGTCCCAGCGGCGGTCCGAGACCCGCACCAGCGCCTTCAGGCGGCGATTGAGCCTGGGATGGCCCTTGAGCAGGCGGATCATCTCCGCCGCCTTTTTCGGGGCGCCTTTGCCGACCACCAGCGGCAGCTTCCAGAAGCGTTCCAGCTTCCAACGCGTGACCACGACGCCTTCGGCGTCGATCAGGGCCAGTTGACCCTGGTATTGCCAGAGGGCGAGGGGTTTGCGCTCGGCCACGTGGATCAGCACGGTGTCGGGCAACCGGCGTTCGACGGTCGCGGTGCGCACCCAGGCCAGCATCTCCAGCCGTTCCTTGGCGCGATAGGGATCGAACGCCAGGGTCGGCATGCCGCGTTCGGCCCCGGCCGCGCGTTCCAGCGTCCAGCGCGAGGCCCGGGCGCGGCCGCTGATCAGCACGTTCTCCACTTTGAGGCCGGCCTTGGCGCTCAACGCCAGCGCCTGATCCTTGGTGTAATTCGCGAAACGGCCGGCCTCCCCGGAGATCACCAGCCACGCGCCGGTGATCACCACCGCGGCGCCGATGCCAAGGGGCGGCGCCACGCGCGCCGCCCGTTTCAGGGCGGGGGAAAGGGTCCGCTTGCGCGGATTGCGGGCCTTATTGGGGCGACGGCTGCTTCTCAGCGCGGGCATGAGGCGTCCTCCACCATCCAGGAGACCAGTTCGGGGAACCCGATGCCGGCGTGGGCGGCGATTTCAGGAACCAGGGAGAGCGGCGTCATGCCGGGCTGGGTGTTGACTTCCAGCACATAGAAAAACCCCGTCCCGCCTTCGGTGTCGTCGAAGCGCAGGTCGGTGCGGCTGACGCCGCGGCAGCCCAAAGTCATGTGGGCGGTCAGCCCGACCTCGAGCGCGTCCGAATAATCATCTTGCGACAGCGGCGCGGGCATCAGGTGCCGGGCCTTGCCCTCGGTGTACTTCGCTTCGTAGTCGTAGAACTGGCCTTCGGGGCGGATCTCGATGGCGCCGAGCGCGCGATCGCCCAGCACCGCGACCTGGATCTCCCGGCCGGGTATGTAGCGTTCCACCAGAACCTTTTCGCCGAAGGTCCAGTCCGCCGCGCGCGGCCGGCCGTTGCCGCCTTCGGTCACGATTTGGACGCCCACCGACGATCCTTCGTTGATCGGCTTGACCACATAGGGGGGATCCATCACCCGGCCCGCGATCACCTCGTCCCGTGCGGCGATGCGGCCCTCGGCGCAGCGCAGGCCCGCTTCCGCGAACAGGCGCCGCGCGGTCGGCTTGTCCATGGCGAGGGCGGAAGCCAGCACGCCGGAATGGGTGTAGGGAATTTCAAGGAACTCCAAGACCCCCTGGATGCAGCCGTCTTCGCCGTAGCGGCCGTGCAGCGCGTTGAACGCGACGTCGGGCTTGGGGTCGAGAGCGGCGACCAGCGCGGCCATGTCGCGGCCGACGTCGATCTCGGTCACGCTATGGCCAAGCTCGCGGAGCGTCCCGGCAACCGCGGCGCCGGAGACCAGGGAGACCTCGCGCTCGGCAGACGGGCCGCCCTTCAGGACCGCGATGTTGAGGCGCGAGCTCCGCGCGGCGGCGTTCATTGCACGGCTCCGCGCAGCGACGCGGGCCCGGAGCCCGCCGGCGCGCCGACGCGCCGGATTTCCCATTCCAGGGTCATGCCGGTGGTCTTCTTGACCCGGCGCCGGACTTCCTCGCCGAGCGCCTCGATATCGGCGGCGCTGGCGCTGCCGGTGTTGATCAGGAAATTGCAGTGCTGCTTGGAGACCTCGGCGCCGCCGAAGGTCAACCCGCGGCAGCCGGCCTGCTCGATCAGTTCCCAGGCCTTGGGTTCGCCGTCGGGTCCGCCGGGATTGCGGAAGGTGGATCCGCCGGTGCGGCTGCGGACGGGCTGGGTGTCGGAGCGGTCTGCCTGAATCTTGGCGATGGCGCGGTTGATGTCTTCCGGCGATCCCGCTTCGCCCGCCAAAACGGCCTCGGTGAAGATCCAGTCGGACGGCACCGCCGAGGCGCGGTAGGAAAAACCGAGTTCGTCGGGCCCCAAAACGTGCAGCGCGCCGTCCGGGGCCAGCGCCGTGGCGGAGACCACCACGTCCTTGGTTTCACGCCCATAGGCGCCCGCATTCATGCGTAGCGCGCCGCCGATGGTTCCGGGAATTCCGGCGAAGAATTCGAGCCCCGCGATGCCGGCCCCGGCGGCCGCCTTGGCGAGGACCGAATCCAGGACCCCGGCGCCGGCGGTGATTTCCGTGCCCTTGGCCGAAACCTTGGCGAATTCGCCTCCCAGCCGCACCACGACGCCGTGGATACCGCCGTCACGCACCAAAAGGTTCGACCCGACGCCGATCACGGTGACCTGCACGTCGGCGGGGCGCTGGCGCAGGAAGGCGGCGAGGTCATCGGTATCGGCGGGACGGAACAGGACCTCCGCCGGGCCGCCGACGCGGAACCATGTGGTCTGGGCGAGATCCGCCATTTCCCGGTAGCGCCCGCGCACCGGCGGCAGCCGGTCCAGCAGCCGGCGGGAGGCTTGAAGCGCGGCCATCATGGCGCATCCTCCCGGCCTCTGGATCCGCCCGCGGCGTCGCCCGAGTCCGCCAGGCGGTCCAGTGCCCGGGGCAGGTCCTGGGCCCAGTTGGTGATGGAGCCGGCACCGAGGCATACCACCAGGTCGCCGGGTCGCGCCTGGACGCGGATGATGGTGGGCAGGCTTTCGGGTTTGTCCAGGGCGATAACATTGTGGTGACCGTGTCCGCGCAGGCCTTCCACCAGGCGGTCGCGGTCGATGCCGATGATCGGGGTTTCGCCGGCGGGGTAGACGTCGGCGACCACCACCGTGTCGGCGTCGTTGAAGCAGGTGCAGAATTCCTCGAACAGCGCCTTGAGCCGGGAATAGCGGTGCGGCTGGACGACGGCGATGATCCGGCCGGCCGACGATTCCCGGGCGCCGCGCAAGACAGCGGCGATCTCCACCGGGTGATGGCCGTAATCGTCGATCACCGTGACGCCACCGGATTCGCCGGTCTTGGTGAAGCGCCGGGCGACACCCTTGAAATTGCCGAGCGCCGCGCGGATCACGTCGTCGTCGATGCCCATCTCCTGGGCCACGGTAATCGCCGCCAGCGCATTCTGGACGTTGTGCCCACCCAGCATCGGCAGGGTGAGGCCTTTCAGGGTGCGGGGATTGTCCGATGCCCGGGTGGTCAGCTCGGCGTCGAAGCGCACCTCGCCGGTGCCGCTTTCCACGCCGACGGCCCGCACATCGGCCTGGGGCGACATGCCGTAGGTCAGCAGCTTGCGGTCCGAGACCTTGGGGATCATCGCCTGGACCTCGCCATGGTCGATGCAAAGTGCGGCAAAGCCGTAGAACGGGATGTTCTGGACGAAGGAGACGAAGGCGGCGCGGAGCGCGTCGAAATCGCCGTAGAAGTCCAGGTGCTCGGGATCGATATTGGTGACGACGGCGATGGTGGAGGGCAGCTTGGTGAAAGTACCGTCGGATTCATCGGCCTCGACCACCATCCACTCGCCTTCGCCCAGGCGGGCGTTGGACCCGTAGGCGTTGAGGATGCCGCCGTTGATGACCGTCGGGTCTAGGCCCGCCTGGTCGAACATCGCTGCGACCAGCGAGGTCGTGGTGGTCTTGCCATGGGTGCCGCCGACCGCCACCGACCATTTCAAATGCATCAGCTCGGCCAGCATCTCGGCCCGGCGCACCACGGGGATCAGCCGGGCCCGGGCGGCGGCGACCTCGGGATTGTCCCGGGGGATGGCGGAGGACACCACGACCACCTGGGAATCGCCCAGGTTGGCCGCGCCGTGGCCGACGTGAACGGCAATGCCCATGTCCCGGAGGCGCCGCACGTTGGGATTTTCGGAGACGTCGGAACCCTGCACCTTGTAGCCCAGGTTATGCAGGATCTCGGCAATGCCGCTCATGCCGATGCCGCCGATACCGACGAAATGAATGGTGCCGATGGTGAGCGGAAGCGCCCTCATGACGGGTCCCTCCCGCCATCGATCAGGCTGGTCGCGAGCCGCGCCAGGGCGCCCGCCGCATCGGCGTGACCGGCCCCGTGGGCGCCCCTTGCCATGGCGGCAAGGGTTTCGGGCTGCGTCAAGAGCTCGGTCAGGGCGGCGGCCAGGGCGGCGGGCGTGAATTCGGATTCCGCCATCATCTTCGCACCGCCGGCGACAACCACGGCCCGGGCGTTGAAGCTTTGGTGGTCGTCGGCGGCGTGGGCGTAGGGCACCAGGATCGCGGGCCTGCCGGCGACGGTCAGTTCCGCCACCGTCGACGCGCCCGAGCGGCAGATCACCAGATGGGCGCGGCCAAGGCGCGCGGCCAGGTCCTCGAAGAAGGGCGCGACCTCGGCGGCAAGGCCCATCTCGGCATAGGCGGCGGAGACCGCGTCGATGTCCTCGGGCCGGCATTGCTGGGCGAGGCGGATGCGGGCGCGGAGGTCCTCGTCCAGCGCGGCGAGGCTGGCGGGGATGACTTCCGACAGGATGCGGGCACCCTGGCTGCCGCCGGTGACCAGCAAGTGAATCTCTCCGCCCGCGGCAGGGGCTTGATAGGGGATGTCGCGCAGGGCGCGCACGGCCTGGCGCACCGGGTTCCCGGTCAGCACCGCCTTGCGCGCCATGGCGCCGGTGATCTTTTCCACCTTGGGGAAAGAGGTGGCGATGGCGGTGACCCGCGGTGCCAGCAGCCGGTTGGCGCGGCCCAGGAACGCGTTCTGCTCGTGGATCAAGGTCGGCAGGCGCAGGCTGGAGGCCGCCATCAGGGCGGGCACCGAGGTGTACCCGCCGAAGCCGACCACCACCGACGGCGTCAAGCGGCGCAGCAGGCGGCGCGACTGCAGCGTTCCGAGGATGAGGTCGAGGACGCCCTTCGCGCGGCGGGCGAGCCCGACGCCGCTGACCCGTCCGGCGCGCACCGCATAGGTCGTGATGCCGGCGATCGACTTGCTCCAGGCCGCGCCCCGGCTGTCGGTCAACAGCGCAAGGGCGTGACCCAGCCCGCTCAGTTCGCCGGCCAAGGCTTCGGCCGGGAACACGTGGCCGCCGGTGCCGCCGGCAACCAGCACGATGGGCGAGGCCCTCTTGGGATCGCGTTCGGTCATGGTCATGCGCCCCTTAGGCCCCCCTCAAGCCGACGCGCTTGCGGGTCAACGCCAGCACCATGCCCTTGGTGATGGCGATGCCGATCAGCGATGATCCGCCGTAGGAGATGAACGGCAAGGTCATGCCCTTGGTGGGCATGAGGCTCAATGTCGACGCCATGTGGATGACCGCCTGCAGGCCGAACTGCGTGACCAGCCCGGTGACCGACAGCAGCACGAACAGGTTCTGGCTTTCCAGGCTGCGGGCGATGCCGCGCAGCACGATGAAGGCGAACAGGAGGACGATCAGGAGGCAGGCCAACAGGCCCAGCTCCTCGCCGGCGACGGCGAAGATGAAGTCCGAATGGGCGTCGGGAAGCACCTCCTTGACGGTGCCTTCGCCCGGCCCGCGGCCCAGCAGGCCGCCGTTCCTGAAGGCTTCCAGTCCGGTCGAGACCTGGTAGCTGTCGCCCGCGGCGGGGTTGAGGAAGCGGTCGACGCGGCTCGTCACATGGGGCAGGTAGGTATAAGCCAGCACGCCGCCGCCGACGGCCAGGCCGACGCCGACGCCGAGCAAATAAAGCGGCATCCCGGCGATGAAGAACTGGGCGAAGAACATCGCCGTCACCAGGCCCGCCATGCCCATGTCTGGCTGCAGCACCAGCAACAGGATCACCAGCCCGAAAATCCCGAATCCGATGATCAGGCCGGGGAACCCTTCTTCGGATTTGGCGGTGCTCAGCATCCAGGCGATGACCACGGCAAAGGCCGGCTTCATCATTTCCGACGGCTGCAGCGACATCCCGCCCAGGGTGAGCCAGCGGTGCGCCCCCTTGATCTCCGGTCCGACCAAGAGGGTCAGGACCATGAGGGCAAGGCTCAGGAGAAACAGGCCGAGGGCAAGCCGGCGCACGCCTCGCGGCTGGATCAGGGAGCACGCGATCACCGCGCCGGCGGCGGGCAGCAGGTAGATCATGTGCCGCTTGACGAAGTAATACGAATCGTAGCCGATCCGTTCCGCCACGGCGGGCGAGGCGGCCAGGGTCAAAAGCACGCCGAAGGCCATCAGCATGCCGATGGCGGCCAGCGACCAGCGGTCCAGGCTCCACCACCAGGTGGCCATGACCGAGGTATCCGTGCGGGCGAAGCCGATCATGCCGCGCTCTCCTCGAGGGTCGCCACGGCCTTACGGAAGGCGTCGCCGCGCGCCGCGAAATCGCTGAACTGATCGAACGAGGCGCAGGCCGGGGACAACAGAACCACGGGGCCGCCGTTGCCCGATGTTCGGCCGCGGGCCGCCGTCTGGGCCATGTGATGGGCGTCGGCAACCGCGGCCTCCAGGGTGGCGGCGTGGGAATGGGGAATTGCGCCGTCCAGCGCGGCGGCGATGTCGTCCGCCGCCTCGCCGATCAGGAAGGCGTGGCGCACCCGAGTGAGTTCGGTTCCCCGCGCCCGGGTCAACTCGGCAAAGCCGCCGTCCTTGGCCCGCCCGCCGGCGATCCAATAGATCTGGGGGTAGCAGGCGATGGCGCGCAGCGCGGCATCGGGATTGGTGGCCTTGGAATCGTTGACGTAGGTGACCGCGCCGATCCGCCGCACGGTCTCCTGGCGGTGGGGCAGGCCGGGATAGGTGGCAAGGCCTTTCGCCACGTGCCGGGGCGAGATGCCCGCCGACAGCGCCACTGCCGCCGCCGCCGCGGCGTTTTGCGCGTTGTGGCTGCCCGGCAGTTTGGGGGCCTGGGTAAGATCGGCGATCAGGCGGGTGGTTCCGGCCCGCCCGTCCAGCACATGGCCGTCCTCCACCCAGACGCCGCCGGGCACCGGACTCCGGCCCGAAATCGGCACCAGGGCGAGATCGCCGCGGGCGGCAAGGCGTTCCTCGATGGCCTGGCAATGGGCGTCGTCGGTTCCGATCACCGCGACGGCGCCGGGCCGGGTCAGGTCGAACAGGCCTTCCTTGGCGGCGACATAGCCGTCGATGCCGCCGTGGCGGTCCAAGTGATCGGGGCTGATATTGATCAGCACGGCAATATCGAAGACCGCGGTGGCGATCCGTTCGATCTGATAGCTCGAAAGTTCCAGGACGAACACGCCGCCGGGGCCGGGATCGTTCAGGCCGAGCGCCGCGGGTCCCAGGTTGCCGCCGATGGCCGCCCGGCGTCCGGCGATCTCGAAGATATGGCCGATCAGGGCGGTCACCGTCGATTTGCCGTTGGTTCCCGTGATGCCGACGAACCGCGCCTTCGAGCCGGCGCGGGCCAGCAGTTCGATATCGCAGATGATGGGAACCCCCGCGTCGCGGGCGCTGGCCGCGACCGGATGGGGTGCCGGATAGGTGTGGGGGATGCCGGGGCTGAGGACCAGCGCCTGGGTGCCTTCCCAGCCGCCGCCGGCGGGATCGCTGAGCGCGATTCCCTTTGCCTCTGCCGCCTTGCGCCGGGCGCCGTCGTCGTCCCAGGCATGGACGCGGGCGCCGGCCGCCGCCAGCGCCTCGACCGCGGCCAGGCCCGAACCGCCGAGCCCCATGACCGCGAATGTCTGTCCCTCGATGCCGCGAAGATGGATCATGCTCTCACCACCCTCACCGCAGCTTCAGGGTCGACAGGCCGATCAGGGCCAGAATCATGGCGATGATCCAGAACCGGATGACGATCGTGGGTTCGGCCCAGCCCTTCTGTTCGAAATGGTGGTGCAGGGGGGCCATGCGGAAGACCCGGCGTCCGGTCAGCTTGAAGGACACCACCTGGACGATCACCGACACCGTCTCCAGCACGAAAAGGCCGCCGATGATGACCAGCACCAGTTCGTGCTTGGTGGCGACGGAGATGGCACCGATGGCGCCGCCCACCGACAGCGACCCGGTGTCGCCCATGAACACCATGGCCGGCGGCGCGTTGAACCAAAGAAACCCGAGCGACGCGCCGACCAGCGCACCGCACAGCACCGCGAGTTCGCCGGTGCCGGGAACGAAATGGATCTGGAGGTAGTTCGAAAAAACGGCGTTGCCGACAAGGTAGGCGATCAACGCGAAACAGGCGGCGACGATCATCACCGGCACGATGGCGAGCCCGTCCAGCCCATCGGTCAGGTTCACCGCGTTGGACGACCCCACCATCACCACCACCCCGAACAGGGGGAACATCCAGCCCATATTGATCAGGACGTTCTTGAAGAACGGCACCGCCAGCGATGTTGCCAGCGGGTCGCGGGTCAGGAGCACGATCCAGATCGCGGCGATGAAGGCGACGACGATTTCCAGGCTAAGCCGCAGCCAGCCGGGCAGGCCCTTGTGGCTCATGCGGGTCAGCTTGAGGTAATCGTCGGCAAAGCCGATGGCGCCGAAGCCGAGCGTCACCAACAGCACCGCCCAGACATAGCCGTTGGTCAGATCAGCCCATAACAGGGTGGCCACCGACAGGCCGAGAAGGATGATGAATCCGCCCATGGTGGGCGTCCCCTTCTTGGTCAGGAGATGGCTCTCGGGACCGTCCTCGCGGATCGGCTGGCCGCCCGCCTGTCGCGTCTTGAGCCAGCGGATCACCGGGCCGCCGCAGAGGAAACTGATGACCAGCGCGGTCATCACCGCGCCGCCGGTGCGGAAGGTCAGGTAGCGGAACAGGTTCAGGAACCCGAGGTCGTCCGCCAGCGGCGGGAGGAGGTTGTAGAGCATCCTATCCTCCGTTCGCCGTTGTTTTCTGTCCGTCGGGCTCAGACACCATGGCCTCCACGACGCGGCCCAGGTTCTGCCCGTGGGAGGCCTTTACCAGCACCACATCGCCGGGACGCAAAAGGCTTTTGAGGAGGGGCACGAGGTCTTCGGGCCGGTTGGTGTGGCCGGCGCGCTTGTCCCGCGGCAAGGTGTCGTCGAGATGCATCATGTTGGCGCCGGTGGTCAGGACCAGGTCGACCTTGGCGGCCAGAAGGTCCTGGGCCAGGGCCTCGTGCGCCCGGGCGGACCCGCGGCCCAGCTCCAGCATGTCGCCCAGCACCGCGATGCGGCGCCCGCCCGGTTCCGGTTCGGTATCCTGAAGGATACGGAAGGCCGCCCGCATCGACGCGGGCGAGGCGTTGTAGGCGTCGTCGATCAGCAAGGCGCTGCCGCCGGCGAGCGCAATTCTTACCTTGCGGCCCCGGCCTTCCGGCGTCGCCATGGTGCCGAGCGCCGCCGCCGCCGCCTTGATGTCGCCGCCCAGGGCCCGGACGGCGGCGAGGACCGCCATGGCGTTCTGGGCCGAATGGCGCCCGGGCAGGGACAGTTCGAACGTCAATTGCTCGCCCAGGATGTCGCACGTCACCCGGGACGTTCCATTGGCCTTGAAGCCCGTCAGGCGGGCGTCGGCATTTTTGCTTTCGCCGAAACTGATGAAACTGCCGATCCCGCGGGCCTTGGCTTCCGATATCAGGAGCTCGAAATAAGGGTTGTCGGCATTGAGGATCGCGATCCCCGTCGGATCCAGCCCGTCGAAGATCTCGGCCTTGGCGAGCGCGATCTCCTCGACCGAATCGAAGAATTCCAGATGCACCGCGTTGACCGTGGTGACGATGGCGATGTCGGGTCGCACCAGGCGGGTGAGGGGCGTGATCTCTCCGGCATGGTTCATGGCGACTTCGAACACGGCAAAATCGGTGTCCGCCGGCATGCGCGCGACCGACAGCGGCACGCCCCAGCGGTTGTTGAGGTTGCCCGCGGTCGCCGACACCTTGCCGAGCGGCGCCAGGGCCGCTGCCAGCGCTTCCTTGGTGCTGGTCTTGCCGACGCTGCCGGTGATGGCGACGACCTTGGCCTCGGTCCTTCGGCGGGCCGCGCGGGCCAGGTGCTTCAGGCCGGCATAGGTGTCGTCGACGATGAGAAGCGGTCCCACCTCGGACTGCTCCTGGGGGATGCGGCTGACCATCGCCGCAGCGGCGCCGGCGGCGAAGGCATCTCTGAGAAAATCATGGCCGTCGAGGCGGTCGCCGCGCACCGCTATGAACAAGTCGCCCGGCGCGATGGAGCGGCTGTCGATGGAGACGCCGGTCGCCTGCCAGGACGCGGTCGAGTGGCCGCGTGTCGCAGCCTCGGCCTCGGCCGCGGTCCAAAGCGGCCGAGCCTCCCGGGCTGGCCCGCTCATGACGGCGCCCCGTCCGCTGACAGCCTCTTGGAGACCTCCTCGCGGTCGTCGAAGGGCAGAACCTGATCGCCGACGATCTGGCCGCGCTCATGGCCCTTGCCGGCAACGACCAGGACGTCCCCCGGCTCGAGGCCGGTGATGGCTTCGGCAATGGCCGTGCGCCGGTCGGCGATCTCGGTCAAACCGGTGCCGCCGGGGGCGCCTTGGAGGATCTCGCGACGGATGGCGGCGGCGTCCTCGCCGCGCGGATTGTCGTCGGTGACGATGGCCGC
>Ga0224512_10002533_pt1 | contig 16678 bp, 13 predicted proteins | sample SF_May12_sed_USG_4_FD_169103 | JGI IMG/M metagenome (GOLD analysis project Ga0224512, IMG submission 169103) | Sediment microbial communities from San Francisco Bay, California, United States - SF_May12_sed_USGS_13 | ecosystem: Environmental > Aquatic > Marine > Sediment | place: USA...
TGGCACGCCAATCACGCCTTCCTTTGTCTCTGTGCTGATGTCAGCACTGGCGGTCATGCCCGGGCGGAGCTTTGCCGTCTCGCCGGAGATCGAAATCTTGACCTCGAATTCTGTCTTCTGATTCGTCGTGCCCTGTTCATTAGTGTTCGCCGTATTTGCGATCTCATACACGGTACCCGTGAGTGTCTCACCGAACAGCGCGTCGACTTTGATCTCCGCTTCCTGGCCCAGCTGCACACCGACGATGTCATTTTCGTCGACGTTGACCTGCGCTTCCATTTCCGTCAGATCGGCCACAACCAGGATAACGTCTTCCTGAAATTGCGAGCCAATGGCAATTTCACCTTGCTCCTTGTTGAGATCGGAAATGGTCCCGGCCATCGGTGAATATATTCTGGTTTTCGCCAGGCTGTCTGCGGCCTGCTTGAGCGCCGCACGCGCCTGCTCGATCTGATCGAGTGCTGATTCATAACGGGCGATTTCAACCTGGTAGGCGGCATAACTGGAATCGAGCACCGCTTGCGATTCCAGCTTGCGTCCGACGACATCGCGTGCGCGATCGTAGTCTTTCTCCGTCATCAGCATGTTTTGCTGCACGAGCTTGGCGTTGGCCTGCGCGGAACGGACGTTCGCTTCGGCACTTTCCACGGCCGCCTGATAGCGTTCGCGATCGAGCTCCACGAGCAACGCGCCTTCTTCGACCCATTGCCCCTCTTCAACGTGCAGCGCTGTGATCTTGGCGCTGACATCCGCACTGATGCGAACCTGTGTTTTCGGCTGAATCCGGCCGGTCGCATTCACCTTCTGAATGATGGTCTCTCGTGAAACGGTCGCCGTCTGCACTTCGAGCAGCTCTTCGTCGCCTGATTTGATGGCAACCGCACCCGCACCCACCGCCAAGACCACTACCCCAACTACTATCCACAAGGTCTTACGTTTCATTATTCGATCCAGATTTTATGTGAGTTAGTGTTATAGTGTACTATAACACCAGATAAACCGATTGCAAGCGCCTGAAGCCATTGCGCTTATCGCAATTGCGGTGCCGGCAAATCTCGTGGCAGCAGCATTTTTCACTGTTTTGGCTGTAACACCACGGCATAAGACGATCCAACAGCTTATTTAGATGACCAAAACGCGAAATGTTCTCTCTAATTCAATCTAATTCGATACGAAATCGCTATTGGCGAGCAACCGCATGCGACGCGGAAACTGTTTACACCTCCTTCAGTTTAGATGCGCGGCACGGCGAAATGGTTTGGCAGCGGTTCAATTTGCGGCGACGGTCGCAGGCCGGCGACCATAAACTGTGATAATCAGCTGATATTTCTGCGCCGGAACATCACAATTCGCGCAGGGCCTGTGCCACGGGCAGGCGAGCCGCCCGTATGGCCGGCAGCAGGCCGCCGATCAGGCCGATAATCAGAGCGGTCACAAGACCCTGCAGGAGCAGGTCGCCGGTCACGGCGAAATCGAATACGACCTGGCTGAAACTGGCATTGCTGAGCGTCGAGACGGTGAGGCCATTGAACGCGAGAAAAGCGATCGCCCCGCCCAACAGGCCACCGGCGAGCGCCAGTAATGTCGACTCGAAGATTGTCGAAATCAGCACGGGCAACGGGCCGAAACCGAGAGCACGTAATGTCGCGATCTCCTTGCCGCGCGCGGATACCGATGAGTACATCGAATTGAGCGCACCGAATACGGCGCCGATCGCCATCAGAATCGTGACAGGATAACCAAGCACGCGAATGAAAGTGCTCGTGCCCTCAGCCTGGGTCGAGTAAAACTGGCGCTCGGAAAAGACATCGACATCGAGGCGCGGATCATTCCGCAGCGCCTCCTTCAGCCCGGCAATAGCCCCCGTGTCTCTCAGCCGAACGCGTACGGTCTGAAAGCTGTTGCCACGCCGATACGCTCCCTGCAGCACTCGGACGTCGGTCCAGATCTCTGATTCGGCCACTCCCCCGTCGGCCGCAAACACGCCGACGACGTTCCATTCGGTTCGGCCGAATTTTATTGCTGCGCCGAGCTCGAGCCCCTTGAATTCCGACTGCGCCGCACGCCCGACGATCAGCTCGTTCTTACCCGGCTCGAACATGCGGCCCTCGATCAGCGCTGTCGAGTCGCGCACGTCGAAAGCTCTCGAACCGACACCACGAAACGGCACGTTGGCAGCCGAGTCGTTGGACTTCTTGCGAATGTCGACGAGCACATACAGTTCCGCCGAGACGACCGCCTCTCCGCCGTCGCGCAAGACGCCGGGCGCCGTTTCCACGATCAACACCTGGTCATTGCCCAGGCCGCTGGCGAGTTCCGACGTCGACCCGGAGCGGATGACAATCGCCGTATCCGTTGCGCCGGCACGTGTCATCGTGCGCTCAAATCCTTTTGCCATCGACAAGACGGCGGCAAAAACGAGGACGACGGCCGCAACACCGACGATAGCGACCATCGAGGTGGCAATGCGCTTCGGCAGATTCAGGATGTTGAGCCGGGTCACCGCGAGCACTTGATTAAGAATACGCATTTTTCTTTGCTGACTTCGCCAGGTAGTAATTTCGAGTATTGACGCGCCTAGCCCCGCGCCAAAGCATCGACAATCGACAAACGCATCGCCTTGACGGCCGGGAACACGCCCGACAATAAACCGGCGGCAATCATCACGGCGATGGCGAGCAAGATGATATCGGCTGAGATTACGATGCCACCAGGCACAAACATGGCCATCGCCGAGCCGATAGCCTGCGCCGCCAACCAGCCCAGACCAAGGCCCAATACGCCACCGATCGCCATGATCAGGATCGACTCGGTTAACACGATGCCGAGAACAGTGCCGTCCCTGAAACCAACAGTCTTCAGCACAGCGAGTTCAGCGATTCGCTCCCGCACGGACTGCGACATCGTATTGCCGGCAACCAGCAAAAGTGTGAAGAACACGGCGCCGAGAATCATCCTGACGATCAGCGCGATATTGCCGAACTGTTTGGCAAACGACGCAGCAAACGCCGCCTCGGTGCTCGTCCGGGTTTCATTAGGAGAGTTTGCGAACTGCTCGTCAATCGCATTCGCGACCTCGACCGGATCCGCACCGTCAGCAAGCCGCAAGGTGTACCAGCCGACGAAGCCGTCGCCGAACGTGTTTGATTCCGCGAAGTAATCATAGTGAAACAGCAATACTGCCGTGCCACCTTTGGGATCCGTGGTATCGAAGATCCCTTCGATGTCGAACTCCCACGTTCGGCCGCCGTCCTTGTTCGTGAAGATCGTCGACTGAATCGGGATGCGGTCGCCGATCTTCAGCTCGTAAAGCTCCGCCAGATCGCGGCCGATTATTGCCCCCGTGCGATTGCGCTTCCAGGCCTGCAACTGCTCGTCCGGCAGCACGAATTCCGGGTACAACGCCAGGTACTCATCGGGCACGACCGGAAATTGCGGGAACTGATTTCTCGAGTCCTGGTAGAACCCGCCAAACCAGGACTGGTGCGAGACTGCCGCAACACCCGGCACCTGTGCGATCTTGTTTTGATAGCTGCGTGGCAGGAAATTGATGATCGTGACTTTATCGACGACGACGAGCCTTGCTGCACCGGTTGTCGCACCGCCCGTGCTCATTGCCTGACCCACGGCATTGAGTAACGCGAATAACAGAAATGCGACGAGTACCGAGAGTATCGTCAGCGAGGTGCGTATTTTCTTTCGCCAGACGTTATGCCAGATCAATCCGAAGTATTTCACGCCGCCGCCCTCGACTCGAGCTGACCTTTGTCGACGTGCAGCGTTCGCGTCGCAAATTCGGCCGCCTGCGCATCATGCGTCACCATGACAATCGTCTTGCCGTGCTCGCGATTCAGAATCTGCAGAAGCCCGAGAATTTCGTCCGCGGTCCCGCGATCCAGGTCGCCGGTCGGCTCATCGCAGAGCAGCAGCGTCGGATCGGACACAATAGCGCGCGCGATTGCGACCCGCTGTTCCTGGCCTCCCGACAACTCGCGCGGCAAATGCCTGGCGCGATCGCTGAGACCAACGATATCGAGCGCAATGGCTGCTCGCTCGGCACGCTCCCTGGCATTGAAATTAGTCAGCAGCAGCGGCAATTCGACATTCTTCTGCGCCGTGAGAACGGGCAACAGATTGTAAAACTGAAACACGAAACCGACGTGCGTCGCCCGCCAGTTGGATAACTGGTTGTTGGACATCGATGACAATTCAGCACCGCCGACGGTGACCGTGCCGTTGGTCGGACGGTCCAGCCCGCCGAGCAGGTTCAAGAGCGTGGTTTTGCCCGACCCCGACGGACCCATGATGGCCAGAAAGTCACCTCCGGGAATATCCAGATCGAGTTCGTGCAACACGTCGACCCGTTCCTTGCCTTTCTGGTAAACGCGGCTGACACCCCTTAGCTCGGCCAGTGCTTCACTCATGATCCTTTCTCTTATTCTGTTTTGACCTTTTGACCCGCCCGCAGCGGGCCTGCGGACGAACGCACTACTGTATCACCTGCAGCCAGCCCGCTCGTTATCAACACGCGATCGCGATCCCGCGACCCGCCAACCGAAACGCCTCGCCGCTCGACCAGACCATTCCTGACGCGCCAGACGAAATCGCCGGCTGCATCGCTGTGTAATGCACCCTGGGCGACCATCACGCCTGCAACTTCCTGCTGCGGTTCGACCGGCGTCCCGGTACCGAGGAACGCCACCTTCGCGCCCATGTCCCGAAGTACGCGCTGGTCTCGTTCGAGAAATCCGATACGTACTCGAACTGTCGCCTTTTGTCGGTCTGCTGTGGGAACGATTGCGATGACTTCTGCCGGAATCTGCCAACTCGGATACGCATCCAGCGTCGCACTGACCCCCTGCCCGGGCACCACGCGCTCGATGTAAGCCTCGTTGACATCGACTTCGATCTCGAGCGAATCCATGTCGACGATCGTGCAGATACCGGTGCGCGTAAACCCGCCGCCGGCCGAGACCGGCGAAATCATTTCCCCGGGTTGCGCGTTCTTGGATACGACCATGCCGCCAAACGGTGCGCGAATCGTCATATTGTCCAAAGCATCGCGTGCCAGCGCGCTGTCGCGCTCGGCGACTTTGACGTTCTCGCGCCCGGTCTCGAGGCGGGCTGCCAGCGTATCGAAGTTTGCTTCCGCGGCGTCGAGACTCGACGCACTCGTTAGCTGACGTTTCGCGAGATCTCGCAGCCGGTCCCGTTCCAGACGTGCGGCACGAAGCTGTGCTTCTATCTCCGCCAGCACGGCCTCCGCCGCCGCCACCCTGGCATTGCTGAGGTCAAGCTGCGCCTGCTGCGTTGCGCTATCGAGGCGTGCGACAACCTGGTCCTTCTCGACGCGCATGCCCTCCTCAACCAGTATTTCCTCGACTTTGCCGGTCAACTTCGACGACACGGTCGCCTCGCGCCGCGCAACCACGTAACCCGACGCATCGAGTACGCTGCCTGCTGCTGCGATGCCAGGCGGCCGTTGTGCTGTGTCGGTCTCGACCAGCACGCTCCCAGCCGATGGACGCAAAACGAACCACCAGCCCAGAACGACGACGATGACAGCGGCCGGAGCGAGTAACCACAACCGGCCTGAACCGCCCGGCGTCGCTGCCTCGCGATCGATCTTCAGTGCGTGAATTCGATCGGATGTATCGTTCATGCTGATATCGTAACAAACCTGAATAGGCGTCAGAGCCCTTTTGAGGAGAAGGGCTCTGCCCCTGCGTTTATCAGATCGGCAACACCGTCGTGTGCTTTATATCGGACAGAACAATGGATGAATTCACCTCCTGAATTCCCGGAAGCTGCGACAGCTTCTCGAAGAAGAACTGCTCGTAGGCCTTGATATCCGCAGTGACGATGCGCAGCAGGAAATCGACGTTGCCCAGCAGCAAATAACAATCCAGAACTTCAGGGTAGTGACTGACGGTGTCGGAGAATGCCGCGAGATTGCTGCGCCCGTGCGAAGTCAGCTTGACGTGCGCAAACACCATCGTGTTCAGACCGACCTTTTCGCGATCGATCTTGACGGGCTGGTCCCTGATCACGCCGCCTTCGCGCAGACGCTGGATGCGGCGCCAGCACGCCGACTGCGACAGGCCAATTCGCTCGCCGAGTTCCGCAGCGTTGATCCCCGGTTCCTTCTGCAGCCACTCGAGAATTCGGCGGTCCATGTGGTCAATGTCTAAAGTTGGCATTATTTATGCTCTCATAACCAAGTTGACGCATAATTTATGCGTCACAAGTGCTTTTGGCAAATGAATTAGCAAGGACTATGCCGCCCCGGACCGATATATTATGTTCTCGTCCGGCCTGCGCATGGAGCTTTCCGATGGGTGTTTTCAGTCATCCAGAATTCGATCGACACGAGTCGCTGCATTACGTTCAGGACCCTGCGAGTGGGCTTATGGCGATCATTGCCATTCACTCGACGGCGCTCGGACCCGCCGCGGGCGGCTGCCGCCGCTGGCAGTACGCAAATGACGACGATGCCCTGACCGACGCGCTGCGACTGTCGCGCGGCATGACCTACAAAAACGCCATTGCCGGGCTGCCTTTTGGCGGCGGGAAAGCTGTGATCCTGGCGAGCGATCTTGCGCCGAAATCGCCTGAATTATTCAGGTCGTTCGGCCGCGCGGTCGCAGCTCTCGACGGTCGGTACATCACCGCCGAAGATGTCGGTGTCAGCGTCGACGACATGCGCATCGTGCAGGAAGAGACGCAGTACGTCTCCGGGCTGCCGCAAAGCGGCGACAGCGCCGGCGGCGATCCGTCACCGTGGACAGCATTGGGTGTATTTCTGGCAATCAAGTCTGCGGTCAGGGCAAAACTGCGCCGCGAAGACCTCGAGGGTGTCAGTGTCGCAGTCCAGGGCGTTGGCCATGTCGGACTGCACCTTTGCAGACTGTTGCATGCAGCCGGTGCGCGCCTCACGGTTGCCGACGTTAATGGCGACAATTTGCGGCAGGCTCGCGAAGAGCTTCCGGTGACAGTGGTGCCGCCCCCGGATTTGCTGTATGCCGACGTCGACGTTCTCGCGCCCTGCGCCTTGGGCAACATTCTTACCTCCGTAACCATACCGAAACTGCGCGCAAGCGTGGTCGCGGGCGCTGCGAACAACCAGCTGGCAACGGCGATCGATGGCAAACGGCTCACAGATCGCGGCATACTCTATGCGCCTGACTACGTGATCAACTCAGGCGGTATTATCAGCGTTGCACGTGAGTATCTCGGGCAGAGCTGCGAGGACGAGGTGCGCGCCGAAATCGAGCGCATCCCGGAGAGGCTGGAAGCGATTGTCAAGGAAGCTGAAGAGACGGGCGAACCAACCAACCTCGTTGCCGACAAGTTGGCAAGGCGCATCGTTGCATCCGGTAATGCGGATGGTTCTACGGCAGGACAAGTGAGCAATCGGCTTATCGCATGAACAAGAAATCGAGACTGCACATTCCAAGGCCCACGGCGCGGCCGGGCGAAAAACCGGACTTCAGTTACCTGGATCTCTCGCCGGCCGGCAGCCTCGAAAAACCGGCGATCGATGCGCGTACTCGTGACATCGAACATTTGAGCTCCGGGCTCGTGCGTGTGCTTGACGATGACCATGTCGCCCAAGGCCCATGGGATCCCAAACTGGATGTCGGCAAGTTGCATATTGCGCTGCGCTGGATGCTGCTCAACCGCATGTTCGACCAGCGCATGTGGCAAATTCAGCGGCAGGGAAGAATCTCCTTCTATATGGAAGCCCTGGGGGAGGAAGCCGTTTCAATTGCCGCGGCAATGGCATTGCGACCCGCAGACATGTGCTTCCCGTCCTACCGCAACCAGGGTTTGTACATGTATCGCGGTTTGAAGCTGGTCGACATGATGTGCCAATGTCTGTCCAACACGCGCGATATGTGCAAAGGACGGCAGCTGCCGATCATGTATCACAGCAACAAAGCGAATGTGTTTTCGATCTCCGGCAATCTGGCTACGCAGTACCCTCATGCCGTTGGTTGGGCCATGGCATCGGCGATAAAAGGTGAAGACCATATCGCCGCGACCTGGGTCGGCGACGGGTCGACTGCAGAGGCCGACTTTCATCATGCGATCACCTTTGCTGCTGTCTACCAGGCTCCGGTGATTCTCAATGTCGTCAACAATCAATGGGCGATCTCCTCGTTTCAGGGCACCGCCGGCGGTGAGCGGCGGTCCTTCGCGGCGCGCGGACTCGGACTCGGAATTCCAGGTGTGCGCGTGGACGGCAACGATCTTCTCGCTGTGTATTCGGCAACCCTCTGGGCAGCCGAACGCGCTCGGCGTGGCGGCGGCCCGACGCTTATCGAGCTCGTCACCTACCGCGGTGGCGCGCACTCCACCAGTGACGATCCAAGCAAGTACCGGCCGAAAGACGAGTGGCAGACGTTTCCGCTCGGCGATCCGATCGAGCGCCTCAAGCAACACATGATCTCATCAGGACACTGGTCAGACGAACAGCACGAACAGCTCGAGACAGAACTCAAGGCCGAAGTGCTTGCCGCATGGAAGGAGGCGCAGCAGTACGGCACGATGACGGAGGGACCGTTCCTCGATCCGGCCACGATGTTTGACGATGTGTACGCCGAAACACCCGCTCACCTGGAGTCACAACGACGCCGCATGATCGAAGTCGAAAGCTCGAATGGTGCAGGGACTTCGTCAGAGGGAGGCGCTTCGTAGTGGCACAGATGAACATGATCGAGGCGATCCGTTCAGCTCTCGATGTCGTCATGGACGCAGACCCGAATGTTGTAATTCTCGGCCAGGACGTCGGCTATTTTGGTGGCGTATTTCGGTGTACCGATGGCCTGCAGCGCAAATACGGCGAACACCGTGTGATAGACGCACCGATTGCTGAAGGTGGCATCATCGGCGCCGCCATCGGCATGGGCGTCAACGGCATGCGGCCCGTCGCGGAGATCCAGTTCGCCGATTACATTTACCCCGGATTCGACCAGATTGTCAGCGAACTGGCTCGGTTGCGTTACCGATCCTGCGGCGACTTCTTCTCCCCGGTCACTATTCGCACACCTTGCGGTGGCGGCATCCGCGGCGGCCAGACCCATTCGCAAAGTCCGGAGGCCATCTTTGCGCACGTGAGCGGCATAAAGACCGTGATGCCGTCAAATCCGTACGATGCAAAGGGCCTGCTGATCAGCTCCATCGAATCCGATGACCCGATTGTCTTCTTCGAGCCGAAGCGTATTTACAACGGGCCGTTCGACGGCGATCCGGAAAGGCCTGCCGTGTCATGGGCATCGCACCCGAAAGGTGAAGTGCCTGAGGGTCACTACACGGTCCCGATCGGCGACGCGGAAGTGGTTCGCCCCGGTAGCGAACTGACGATCATCACCTACGGCACCCTCGTGCACGTTGCCGTGGCCGGTGCCGAGGCGACCGGCGTCGACGCCGAGATCATCGACGTGCGCACCATTTCGCCACTCGATACCGAGACCCTGGTCGAGTCGGTCAACAAGACCGGTCGCTGCATGATTGCTCATGAAGCAACCCGGTTTGGTGGCTTCGGCGCCGAAATTGCCGCACGAGTGCAGAAAGACTGCTTTTACAATCTCGAGGCACCTGTCGGTCGCATAGCGGGTTGGGACACGCCCTATCCGCATGCTTTTGAGTGGCAGTACTTCCCGGGCAAGAAACGCATGGTCGCCGGCATTCGCAGCATGATGGAGGTCGAATGAGCGAGTACGTATTCAAACTCCCGGACCTTGGCGAAGGAACGGTCGAGTCCGAGATCGGTGAGTGGTTCATCAAAGTTGGCGACCAGGTCAGCGAAGAAGACATCGTGGGCACGATGATGACCGACAAGGCCGCAGTCGAACTCTCGTCACCGGTTTCGGGCAAGGTCGTCAAACTCGCCGGCAAACCCGGCGACATTGTTGCCGTGGGCGCGCCGCTCGTCGTCTACGAAACCGAAGCGGCCGAGGCACAGCCGGCGCATGCGCCGCCCTCGACAGGACCGGCGCAGGCCGGCAACGGAAGCGGCGGCGAGACAGCTGCCGGGCGCGCTCGCGTCATGACGTCTCCGGCGGTTCGCCGCATGGCCAAAGAGGCGAACATAGATCTTGCCGCGGTGCCCGGCACCGGCCCGGGGGGACGCGTTACGCGTAAGGATTTCGAGGCGTTCCTCGAGTCCATTTCGGCAGCGCCGCAGGGACGCGATCGTGCGGATCGCGAGCCCCGGCAGATCGCGCCCGCTGGCTCGACAAAGGAAATCAAGGTCATCGGCCTGCGGCGCATTATTGCCGAACGCATGAGCACAGCGACTCGCGAGGTGCCGCACTTCACCTACGTCGAAGAAATCGACGTGACAGAGGTCGAGTCGCTTCGCAAACATCTGAATGACAAGAACCCGGACAAGTCCGCACGATTGACACTGTTGCCATTTCTCGGCCTTGCCCTGATTCGGGCACTGCGCGATTTCCCGCAGTGCAATGCGACCTATGACAAGGATCGCAATGTGCTTATTCAGCACGGGCCCGTGCATCTCGGCATCGCGACACAGACGCCGGATGGTCTCAAAGTACCTGTCGTGCACCATGCCGAATCGCTGTCGGTGGACGCTTTGGGCCGCGAGATTCGTCGCGTCTCGGAGGCTGCGCGCAGCAACCGCATAAAGAAGAGCGAACTGTCGGGCTCGACGATCACAATTACGAGCCTGGGCAGACTCGGCGGCATCGTCTCTACACCGGTCATCAACATGCCCGAGGTTGGCATCATCGGCGTCAATCGGGCCGTGCACCGCCCCGTCGTGCTGGACGGACAGGTTGCCGTCCGCCTGATGATGAATCTGTCGTCATCATTCGATCATCGTTTTGTCGACGGTTATGACGCGGCAGCGATGATACAGCGCATCAGAGAACTACTCGAACACCCGGCAACGATCTTCCTGCCGTAGTCGCATTGCTGGCCGACCCCTTTACTCGCCGGGCTAGCCGAGCATGTCCTCGAGCTCGATGCCACGCGTCTCATGCACCATCCTGATGACGAAGACAATCGAAAGGATCGCGCAGAGCGTATAGAAGCCGTAGGCCCCCGCAAGACCGATGCTGGCAAGCATGATCGGGAAGGTCATCGTGATGGCGAAGTTCGAACCCCACTGAGCCAGACCGCTGACGGCGAGGCCCGTGCCGCGAATCTGGTTCGGGAACATCTCCCCGAGCATCACCCACATGACCGGCCCCCACGAGAAATTGAAGAAGATGACGTAAACGTTGGCAGCGACCAGCGCCAGCGGGCCGAAAATGCCTTCGAGCGTCAGTGACCCGTCGCTGCCCGTCGTCGCATTGATGAACGCAACGACGACGGTCGCCAGCGACACCGCCATACCGATCGAACCTATCAGCAGAATCGGTTTGCGGCCGATTTTGTCGATCAGCAGCACCGTTACGGTCACAGCCGCGATGCTGAGACCGCCGCTGATGACGTTGATCAGCAACGCGTCACTCTCCGTGAAACCGACCGATTGCCACAACACCGCGCCGTAGTAGAACACTACGTTGATACCGACCAGTTGCTGCAACGTCGCGAGACCAATACCCACCCAGACGAGGCGCCGGATGCGATTCGTCCGCGGGTCGATCAGGTCCTTGAGGCGCGGATTGTGGTGATCGGCCGCGAGCGACGCATCGATCTCGTCCACTTTCCTGGCCGCCGCTGCGGCGCCGCCGAGCCGGGTCAGTACTTCGAGCGCCTTGTCGCGCTCACGGTGCAGGACGAGGTATCGCGGGCTCTCCGGAATCAGCAGCAATGCGATCAGGAAAATCGTCGCCGGCAACATCTCGACCCAGAACATCCAGCGCCAGGCCTCGAAGCCCAGCCAGAACTCTTCGGTGGATGATCCGGCAAACCCGGCCAGCAGGTAATTGCTTATGAAGGCCACGAACAGACCCGAAATGATCGCTATCTGCTGTACCGTCGCCAGCGAGCCGCGATATCGGGCGGGCGCAACTTCGCTGATGTAAGCCGGTGCCAGCACACTGGCCGCGCCGACCGCGAGGCCGCCGAGCACCCGGTAGATTACGAATTCCAGAGACGCGCCGGCGGCGCCGGAGCCCCAGGCGCTGACGATGAAACAGATGGCAGCAACCCGCATGATGGAGCGACGACCGAAACGATCGGCCAGCCGGCCGGCGAAATACGCACCAACCGCGCAGCCGAGCAGCATCGACGCCACGTTGAATCCCGTGCCGACACTGTCGGAATCGAACGCGCCTCGCAATCCGTCGACAGTGCCGTTGATAACACCGCTATCGAATCCGAAGAGAAAGCCGCCGATCGTGGCGATACAACTGATAATGATGATGTAAAGCGTACTGCCGTCGTCTGTCGCCACTTCGGATTGTTCGTTCATTCGGCTAACACGTCCTTACGTTGTAATCGTCAATCGGATTTTCCACGAGTTCCTGCTGTGGCAGATCTGCTTCGGCCCGCCACCGCTGGCCGCAACGCCGCGGAGCTCCCGAAGACCGACTTCGCCATTTTCGAGGTGCTTCCCGCGAGCCGCATTGTAACTGTTGTAATGGCCGTAGCGCAGTTTCGCTGCTTTCGCGATAACATGCCTGGGCTATGAACAAGATTCGATGGGGCATCGTCAGCGCCGGGACCATCGCAAACACGTTTGCGAGTGACGTGGCCCACGCTGCGAATGCGGAGCTTGCCGCCGTCGCGGCCCGCAGCCTGCCATCGGCTGCCGGCTTCGCCGACAAATACGGCATCGACCGGGTCTACGAGGGATATGACGCACTGTTCGCGGACCCGGACATCGATGCGATTTATGTGGCCACGCCGCATACCCTGCATCTGAAAAACTCCGCCGACGCTCTGAGGGCGGGCAAGGCGGTATTATGCGAGAAACCCATCACAACATCGGCTGCCGAGTGCCAGGAATTGCTCAACATCGCCGCGGAGACGGGTGGCTACCTGATGGAAGCCATGTGGACGTGGTTCCTGCCGGCAATGCAGAAAGCCAAAGTCTGGTTCGAGGCCGGGCGCATCGGTGAACTTCGTCACGTGAAAGCCGACTTCGGCTACCCGAAGCGCTACGATCCGGATGACCGCGTATTCAATGCGTCATTGGCCGGGGGCTGCCTGCTGGACATGGGTATCTACCCGATTGCGATCGCGCGTTTCTTCGCCCGGCAGACGCCAACGGACATCAAGGTCATCTCGCACCACGCACCGAACGGTGTTGATGACGATGTTGTCATGCTGTTCAATTACGATAAGCTCGTCGCCACACTGGCAACCTCGTTTCGCTGCAAGCTGCAAAACACGGCCTACATCATCGGCGACAAAGGCTACATCGCGATTCCGAATTGCTGGCGGGCCAGTGAGTGCCACTTGTTCGAACTCGATACATGCATCGATTCTTTTAGCGACGATCGCAGCGGGTCAGGTTTCGAGTTTCAGATCACCGCCGTCAGTGACGATATCCTGCAGGGACGCAAAGAATCGGCTGTCGTGACGCATGCCGCCAGCCTCGCATTTCAGCAGGACATGGACCGCGTTCGAAGTCAGTTTTGAGCGGTATCGCAGAACCCGGCTGCCGGCTGTCACTTCAGGCCGCTGATCAGAATGCCAAGTATCGCGAGAGGCGCAACGACCCGTAGCGTCCAGACCCAGGTCCGGAGCAGCCACGGGCGTTTGAAGTCCAGCTCTGTCTCGAACACCTCCGGCTGCATACGCCAGCCAACAAACAACGCGATGAGAATGGCGCCCAGCGGCATCATGATGTTGGCGGTGAAGTAGTCGATCAGATCGTAGATGGTCTTACCAGCAAACACGTCGAACATCCCGAGCGGCGTAAAGTCTTTCCAGGCATTGAACGACAGCACGCTGGCAATGCCGATAAGCCAGCCGAGAAATCCGAAAACCACACAACCGACTGTACGCCGCAGGTGCCAGCGATCCTCCGCATATGCCACGATTGGCTCGATAATCGCAATGATCGACGTAATCGCCGCAAATGCCAGTAACAGGAAGAACAGCGCACCGAATATCGAGCCGCCCGGCATGCCGACAAATGCGGTAGGTAATGTCTTGAAGATCAAGCCCGGACCTTCAGCCGGGTCGAGGCCGTTCGCGAAAACAATCGGGAAAATCATCAATCCGGCCAGCAGCGCGATCAGGGTGTCAGCTCCGGCAATGATGACGGCCGAACGCGTCAATGAAATGTCCCTGGGCACGTACGCGCCGTAAACCATCATCAATCCCATTGCGACACTAATTGAAAAGAACGCCTGGCCGATGGCAGCCAGAACGACTTCACCTGAAATCTTGCTGAAATCGACGCTGAACAAGAACTCCACGCCTGCCCTGAAATCGCCCGCGATGGCCGCATAGCCGATCATTATCAGCAACATCGTGAACAACGCCGGCATCAATGCTTTGACGACGCGCTCGATGCCGTCGCGCAAACCGCGACTCACGATGAACAGGGCCAAAACGATGAACACTGTGTGCCAGATCGCCATCGTCCCGGGACTGGCTTTGATGTCCTCGAACTGCTGCGCCACATCCAGGGCAGTCGCACCGCCGAATCCATTCGCCGCTTTGAAGATATAGATCAGGGTCCAGCCGGCTATGACGCTGTAGTAGGTTGCAATCAGGTAGCCAACGATCATCCCCATAAAACCGACGATCGACCATCGGCGTGAGCGCCCCGCGCGTTCGGCGACCTTTCTCATCGCGACAGGCGGACTGCCGCTGCCGCAGCGCCCGATCAGAAGTTCGGCAATCAGTATCGGTATGGCAACGAAAACGACACACACGACATAGATCAATACGAAGGCGCCACCACCACTAACGCCCGCAACATACGGAAATTTCCAGATGTTGCCTAGGCCGACAGCCGCGCCGACCGCGGCAAGAATGAATGTCAGGCCGGATGACCATGTCTTATCGCTGCTGTCTGTCGTCATGGCCACCTCAATGTCCCCCGGGTGCAAGAACCCTGCCCGGGTTCAGGATGTTGTTAGGATCGATGCTCTGTTTCATGACGCGCATCAGATTGATTTCGGTCTCGCTACGGCTGTGGGGTAACCACTTTATCTTTTCTGTGCCTATTCCGTGTTCGGCGGACACCGAACCGCCGACTTCAGCAAGCGGTTCGTACACGCAGGCATCGCTGTCGTCGTGGAAGTCACCTTCCTCATTGGGCGCAACGAAGAAGTGCAGGTTGCCATCGGCGACGTGACCGATCGTATAACAACATCCGTTCGGCCAGCGGTTTCTGACATTCGCTTTGACATTTTCGACATAGCTGGCCATCTCACGAATCGGTAAGCTCACGTCGTATAAGTACACAGGCTCCGGTTCCAGTATGGCATCGAATTCCTCGCGAATATTCCATACCTGCCTGCTTTCGGCCTCGGACTTTGGTATCACGGCGTCGACGATCAATGAGTCTGCCAGGGCATTTTCGAGAACAAGCTCGAATCGTCGTGAATCAGAATCCGGATCCGAGCCTTCGGCCTCGAACACGACGTAAAACGGGTAGTCACGCGACAGCGGCGCACGGTGTCCGCCGTCATCTGTAACGGCCGCATAGTAATCGCCCCACATGATCTCGAATGCGCACAAAGAGCCGGCGAGTTGCTTTTGCAGGGTCAGGAGGAAGCGCGAGACATCTTCAAAATCACGCATTGCAACCAGCGCACTGTGCCGGCTTGCAGGTTGAGGAAACAGGCGCAGCACGGCGCGCGTTACAATTCCCAGGGTGCCCTCGGTGCCAATAAACAGCTGCTTGAGGTCATAGCCCGCGTTGTTCTTCAACATTCTGTTCATCGACGAAATGATCGTGCCGTCGGCCAGGACCGCCTCGAGGCCAAGCACGAGATTGCGCATCATTCCGTAACGCAGGACGTTGATGCCGCCCGCGTTGGTCGAAATATTGCCGCCGATAGTGCAACTACCTCTGGCGCCAAGATCGAGGGGAAAGCGCAATCCTTGTTCCGCGACGGCCTCCTGCACGTTCTGCAGAATAGCGCCAGCCTCCACAATCGCCGTTCCGCCGATTGCATCGATTTCGATGATGCGGTTCATTTTCTCGAGTGACACGATGACGTCCCCGGCCGCCGGCTCCGCCGCGGCAACGCAATTCGTCAGGCCTCCGTGAGTGATCACGGGCTGATTCTCCCGATTGCAGCATTCGAGAATCCTTGCGACTTCCTCGGTCGTTTGCGGAAATACCAGCGCAGTTCCCCGCATTGGCGTGTCATTCCAGAAACTCGTGACACGCTCGGAAATTGTCGAACTGGACAATATTCGGTCGGTTCCAACCACATCCGTCAGTCTGTCGACGATATTGCTCATATTTGTACCCGGTTCAATGACTTACAAATAGCGAAAGAGTGTGCCATGCGCACGACTGGATTAGAATTGGCGCGCTTTCTTTTGGGGGGAGAGCTACATCAAACGCCAAGTTTCAAACCGTATTGAATCCTGGGCAAGCATAGTTCCTTTTCGCATCGCGAACTACGAGTGGGATGCCTATCCCAGTGTTGTCTGCGAGATCAGAGAGGGCGACTGTGTCGGCCGAGGCGAAGCACTCGGCGTTTACTACCTCGGCGAGACCGAAGAAACGATGCTGGCTCAACTCGAGTCGATTGCTGACAAATTGGTAGCCGGCGCAAATCGTCAC
>Ga0224512_10002534_pt1 | contig 16669 bp, 9 predicted proteins | sample SF_May12_sed_USG_4_FD_169103 | JGI IMG/M metagenome (GOLD analysis project Ga0224512, IMG submission 169103) | Sediment microbial communities from San Francisco Bay, California, United States - SF_May12_sed_USGS_13 | ecosystem: Environmental > Aquatic > Marine > Sediment | place: USA: California...
GGCTGTCGGTGATCGGTACACCGAGACCCGGCCCGACTTGCTGCAGACCGCTCGCCTTGATGTCGGTCTGGACATAGCGAATGCCGAAATTGCCGCTCACCGGGACATTGCCCCATTCAAAGTCGAGGTTCGCCATGGCGTAAATCGCCTCAACTTCCTCGTCGAGCCGACCTGACTCAATAAAGGTCCAGTTATCGCTCCAAACCTTGCCACCCTCGAAGTTGCCCGGGCCGAAGACGGCCTCCGCCAATCCCTGCATGTTGTCGACGACAAAGTGATCCGGTGCACCCTCCACAGACTGCACCGACACAAAACCGTCAAGTGGCAGCGGCACGCAGGCCATTGCGCCCGCCCCGGTTGTCATGTTGCGCTCGCACCAGCCGGTGAATTGGCCCGGTCGTGAGCCGTACTGGAAAGTGCCACGATCCGAGTCGAACGAACGTTCGGAGATACGGACGCCTACCTCGAATGACGAAACTGCCCCCCATTCGACGTCCTGGATGAAGTCCAGGCTTATTGCGTCAACCTCGTCGGTGTAGACATGCGGATATTCTTCGTAGCGCGACAGCCGCATCGTGTCGAGATCCGTGAAATCCACGCCCGTGAACGTCGCCGTCGGTATGCCTTCGCCGTTCAGCGTATACGTAATGGCCTGCCCGGCCGCCTCCTGGTAGCTACCCGGAGCAACCGTGTCGAATTCATAGGCGTGCATGGACACGAGGCGATCTTTGCGAGTCTTGTCGCCGTCACTGCTGGACCAGTCCAGCTTGATCGTGCTGCTGTCGCTGACGTACCACTCGATATTCAGGCCGATGGCATCGCTATCTGCCTGGGTCGACTGGTCTTCGGTACGTGACTCGAACCATGGGTGGTCGCGGTTATCCAGAGCCGGATCGGTAGCCGCAACCGTTGCACCGGTCACGAAGCCGTCCACAACCGTGGTTCCGGAGACGATGTCAAAGCCCTGACCGCGGGCCAGGCCACTGGCCGTGATGCCGTGCCGAAGGTCCTTGCGTTCGAACTCCGAGCGGAAGTAGTCCAGCTGAGCCTTGAGGGCGTCGGTCGGCTCAAACACGAAACTGGCCATGATGCCGTCGCGTTTATCGGTACCGGTACCAGCCTGCCACTGAAAGCCGCGCGACCGAAGGTCGTTGGAGCCGTCCCCATCGAAATCCGTGCTGTTGTCGTAGCCCAGAAAGTCGCCGTCGTCAGCCCCGGCGCGTGAACCGATGAACGTATTCGGCTGCTCGAGCGTCGATACGCCGAGCGCTACACCGAGCTTGTCGTCCATGAACTTGCCCTGGTAAGACAGGCTTACACGCTCACCAGTATCGTCCCCACCGACATCGTCGGCCGCGTCATTTATGGAGTAACGAGCCGTGGCAACAAAGTTATGCTGCTTTGGCGCGTCCAGCGGATTGACCGTCTTGAGGTCGACAAGGCCGGCGACGCCGCCCTCGATGTGCGAAGCCTTCGGCGACTTGTAGACGGCCGCCTGGGAGATCAACTCAGCCGGGTACTGGTCGAACGACATCCAGCGCGTGCTTTCCGTGTAACCGGATGTTGACGCCTGTTCGCGACCGTTCAACGTCGTTTGAATGAAGTCGCCATTCATACCACGGATGTTCAGCTGTGCGGATTGCCCCGAATCACGGACCGTGGTGACGCCCGGAGCACGCCCCAGTGCGTCAGCAATGGATTGGTCAGGCAGCACGCCCAATATGCCGGCGTCGATGACATCGGAAACCGTGTCTGCGGCCCGCTTGCTGTCAACGGAATTCAAAATACTGGAGGCAATACCGGTGACCACGATTTCCTCGATTGGCTCACCGCTACCGTCGGTTTGCGCCATAGCGCCGCTCGACAATGCCGCTGTTACAGCCATTGACAACGCCGTGCGTCGAATATTCATAGAAAAAGTCGTTTCATCTGAAACTGGCTGCGCCTTGTTGCGCTTTTTGCTGACCATTTGGATTTCCCCCGGAAGGTCTGGTTTCGTATATCTTCTTCCGCATCTTATGAACCGCTCCACAAAGGGGCAATGCAATGCAAACGTATTCATTCATTGAATACGTATACATTCGCTTGCCGCGGGCAGCCGCCGTCTTTAGCTTTCCAAGCAGATAATCGCGGAAGACTCGCCAACAAAATCAAGAATGACGGATCAGACCACATCACGGGTGTTGCCGCGCAGCCGCCAGGCCGGTGTTTGCCTGCACATCACCTCTCTGCCGGGCCCCTATGGGATCGGCGAGATCGGCAAGGAGGCGCGCCAATTTGTCGACACGATGCGCGATATGCAGCTTTGTGTCTGGCAGTTTCTGCCGACGGGGCCTACCGCCTACGGCGATTCGCCCTATCAGCCATTGTCGACGTTTGCGGGCAATGAACTGCTGATCGACGTTGGCCAACTGATCGAGATGGGCTTGCTGGCCGCAGAGGAAGTCTCTGACTTGATCAGCCTGCCGAGCGATTTCGTCGACTATGGCGCGTTGATTCCGATCAAGAATCGCCTGCTGCGATTGGCCGCCGGCCGCTTTGAGGAAAGAACCAGCCCCGAGCTAAAGCAGGCCTGTGACGAGTTTGTCGAGAAAAACGACAACCTCTGGCTGCATGACTACGCGCTGTTTCGCTATCTGAAGACGCAGCACGGCGAGCGGCCCTGGCCCGAGTGGAAACCCAAATACGTTCACCGCAGGCGGAGAGCGCTGCGCAAGCTTGAACTGACGGCTGAATCCGAGCTCGCGGACACGAAAGTCATCCAGTTTCTGTTTCATCACCAGTGGCAGCAGCTGCGTGAGTATGCGAACGCGCGTGGCGTGTGGCTGTTTGGCGATATGCCGATCTGCATTGCGCTGGACAGCTCCGATGCCTGGGCGAATCCCGAGATCCTGCTCATCGACCGGAATGGCCGCCCCGATTACGTGGCGGGCGTGCCGCCGGACTATTTCAGCGAGGATGGCCAATTGTGGGGTAACCCTCTGTACGACTGGGACAACCATGCGGCCAACAACTACGGCTGGTGGATCGAACGACTTCGCGCCTCGGCAAAACTGGCCGATCTGGTCCGCATCGATCATTTCCGTGGTTTCGAGTCCTACTGGTCCGTGCCGGCCAAGTCCGATACGGCGCGAACGGGCCGCTGGGAACCCGGGCCTGGCGACGCGATCTTCGATGCAATGCAGAGCGCGTTGGGCGATCTGCCGATTATCGCCGAGGATCTCGGCGTCATCACGCCAGCCGTTGAGGCACTGCGCGAACGCCACAACATTCCGGGTATGGTCGTGCTGCAATTTGATGTGGTTGACGACGATTTCGACTTGCTCAGTGTCGCCGAAAACAGCGTCTGTTACACCGGGACACACGACAACGATACAACGATCGGCTGGTTCCGCGGCAGCCCCGACGACATCCGTTCCGACCTCGAAATCAAGGAAACTCAGCAGGCTGTGTTGCAGTTGACGGGTGGCACCGCCGACACGATTCACACCGACCTGATCATAGCCGCATTCTCAACCGATGCCCGCATTGCCATAGCACCGCTGCAGGACTTCCTCGGCCTCGGCTCCGAGGCTCGCATCAACACGCCCGGCACATCCCGCAATAACTGGCGATGGCGCGTTCGCAAAAGTGAATTGGGTAATGAGGTTCGGGCGCGCATTGCCAAACTCGTCAGCAATTCCGGCCGCGCACTACAGAACTGAAAGTCCAGCGGTTTTTCCTCAATTGATGCCCTCTTTGTCCACAAGTCTGGCAGACTAGCAGCAATAATAATTCGCTGATGGAAACTGCGAGATGCCGAAATCAGAACAAGTTGTCGATGCACGCTTTGTAAGTCGCCTGACCCGCGACACGGTCGCGCTGATCCTGGCCGGCGGGCGGGGTTCGCGGCTGCACGAACTGACCACATGGCGCGCCAAACCGGCACTGCACTTTGGCGGCAAGTATCGGATCATCGATTTCCCGCTCTCGAATTGCATCAATTCCGGTATCCGGCGCATCGGTGTTCTGACGCAATACAAGGCGCATTCTCTGATACGGCATCTCGTGCACGGCTGGTCCTGGTTTCAGGCGGGAGCCGGCAACAAGGAATTCGTCGAAATCCTGCCCGCCTCACAACGGGTCGGCGGAGAATGGTATCGCGGCACGGCAGACGCGATATATCAGAACCTCGACATTATTCGCACGCACGATCCGCGCTACGTGCTGATTCTGTCCGGTGATCACATTTACAAGATGGACTACGGCCCGTTCCTTGCGGCGCACGCGGATAAACGGGCCGACATGACCATATGTTGTATCGAGATGCCGCTGCAAGAAGCAGCGGGGCAATTCGGTGTCATGACAGTCAACGAGAGCGGACGCATCATCGCCTTCGACGAGAAGCCCGAGAAACCGAATCCTATCCCGGGCAAGCCGGGCCTGTGCCTTGCGTCGATGGGCAACTATCTGTTTAACACGGAGTTCTTGTACGAGCAGGTCATCAAGGACGCGGATACACCGGGGACACAGCACGATTTCGGCCGCAACGTGATTCCGGCGATCATCGACGATTATCAGGTCTATGCTTACGCGTTTAGTGTTCGTGACACCGACGAGCAGGCGTATTGGCGTGATGTCGGCACCTTGCAGGCGTTCTGGGAAGCGAATATGGAGCTTGTGTCCGTATCGCCGCAGCTCAACCTTTACGACCAGACCTGGCCCGTAGTAACCAATCAGCTGCAGTCGCCACCGGCCAAGTTCGTTTTCGACGATTCGGATCGGCGCGGCGAGGCGATTAATTCCATGGTCTCCGGCGGCTGCCTGATCTCGGGAGCCAAGATCAGCAACTCCTTACTGTTTTCACGTACCGTCGTACACTCCTATAGCAGTGTGAGTGAATCCGTTGTACTGCCGGACGTCGACATCGGCCGGAACTGCGACATCCACCATGCAATTATCGACCGCGGAGCTGAAGTTCCGGCCGGTACGGTCATCGGCAGGAACCACGATGATGATCGCGAGCGCGGCTACCGTGTCACCCGTAGTGGATTAACCCTCGTCACACCCGACATGCTCGGCCAGCAGCTGCATTTCACGCGTTAGAGAGCCCACCGCTATCGGTAACAAGCACGTAATTTTTCTCGCCGCCGAGAACGGCGCGTTGCCGCACGGCAAGGTCGGTGGCGTCGGCGACGTCGTGCGCGACCTGCCGGCAGCGCTCGTCGATGCAGGATGGGAAGTAACCGTCGCTACGCCGGCCTACGGGATGTTTCACGATCTTCCCGGTGCGAAAGGGCTCGGCGCGGTCGATATCGAGTTTCGCGGCAAGACCACCGCGGTCAAGGTATTCGACATACCCGGCAGCGTACCGCAGGTTCGAAACGTAGCGTTCGAGCATCCGAATTTTTCACCGCAAGGCACCGGACACGTCTACTGCGGCGATGAGCCAGAGCGGCCGTTTGCCACAGATGCCAACAAGTTCGCGTTCTTTTGCACGGCCGCGGCCGGCTGGATCGATCGGCTGGACGTGCTGCCCGATGTCGTGCATCTGCACGACTGGCACGCTGCATTCTATTGCCTGCTGCGTGAGTATGCCCAGCACTTCGAGCGCCTGCGCAGAACGCGAACCGTTTTTACGATTCATAATTTGTCCTACCAGGGAATCCGGCCGATCAGCGGCGATGAATCTGCGCTGGAGTCGTGGTTCCCCAAACTTCGCTACAGGTATTCTGCCATTCGTGATCCGGCCTATGCCGACTGCTTCAACCCGATGGCCACTGCGATTCGGCTTGCCGATAAGGTAAGCACTGTGTCGCCGACTTACGCAAACGAAATTTGCAGGCCCAGTAATAACGATCTTGGTTTCATCGGTGGCGAAGGTCTCGAGGGCGAACTCGAGAATGCTCGCCAGAACGGACGCCTGACCGGGATTCTGAACGGCTGTCTGTACAATGGCTCGATCGGTCGCCGGCCCGGATGGCAGCGCCTCTTGTCGCTCGCTTCTGAGCAGCTTGCAGCCTGGTATTCGGCCGACGGACCGGTGCACGCCCATGACGTCGCGAGTAATACGTTGCGAGAATTGCCGAAACGCAGACCAAAACACGTGCTCACCAGTATCGGTCGGCTGGTTCGTCAGAAAGTCAGCCTGTTCCTCGAAGAAATGCCGGATGGCCGGACGGCGCTCGAATGTATCCTCGACGAGCTTGGCTCAGATGGTGTCGTTATCATTATTGGCAGCGGCGAATCGATATTCGAACGGCGTATGTGCGAGATTGCCGAGCGCGCCAATAACCTGCTATTCCTGTGCGGTTACTCCGAGATGCTTACCGAGCCGCTGTATCGAGCCGGCGACCTGTTTCTCATGCCGTCGAGTTTCGAGCCCTGTGGAATCAGCCAGATGCTCGCCATGCGTGCCACGCAGCCGTGTGTGGTGCACGGCGTAGGCGGGCTCAAGGACACTGTGCAGAATAACCGCTCCGGCTTTGTGTTCGGTGGGCAGACACCGCAACAGCAGGCAATGAACTTCGTAGCAACTGTCAACAGAGCGTTGATCCTCAAGACCAGCAGGAACGATGAATGGCAGAAGATCTGTATTCGTGCCGCCTCCGCGCGCTTCAGCTGGGCCAAATCGGCACAACAAACCATAGAGCAACTTTATGACGCCGCTTGATATCGACAAGACGCGCAACAAAGATGCGTTCTCGGCGCTGATGCAGGGACGTCATAGCGATCCGTTCGCAATTCTCGGCGTGCACCAGATGGACGACGTCCGCATCGTGCGAACCCTGCAGCCGCAGGCCGACAAGGTCGAACTCGTCGACGCTCAGGGTGAGCACCTGGCAGACATGCGGCGCATACATCCGGATGGACTTTTTACTGCCGTCATGCCCGCGCGCAAGCGCCGCTATAGCCTGCGCATCACGACAGCGTCGGGCTATACCACGGATATCGAAGATCCGTACCGCTTTCCGCAAACGCTGGGCGATCTCGACCTGTATCTGCTCGGCGAAGGATCGGATCAGAAAATTTATCAGAAGCTCGGCGCACAGGTCCGTAGCTATTTCGGCCTGCAAGGTACGCGCTTCGCCGTGTGGGCGCCGAATGCTTCCCGCGTCAGCGTCGTCGGTGACTTTAACGACTGGGACGGCCGCCGCCATTCGATGCGGCTGCACCCGGCTAACGGCATCTGGGAGATATTCCTGCCCGGCGTGACCAGCGGTGCCAGGTACAAGTTCGAAATGCTCGATAAGGACGGCAGGCTGTTGCCGCTGAAAACCGATCCTTACGGCAACTTCCATGAGCCGCCGCCGGGCAATGCCTCGATTGTTTATGAAACTCATTACGAATGGCAGGATCGCGACTGGGCCGATCGGCGCTCCATCGTTCCGGATCTCGATAAGCCCGTCAGCATCTACGAGGTTCATTTGGGGTCGTGGCGCCGCAAAGCGGATGAGCATAATCGTTATCTGAGTTACCGCGAACTGGCCGATGAACTGGTCGCCTATGTAAAAGACATGGGTTTCACACACATCGAGTTACTGCCCGTATCGGAGCATCCATTCGACGGGTCGTGGGGCTACCAGCCGATTGGCATGTTTGCCCCGACACAGCGATTCGGTGACCCTGACGATTTCCGCTATTTTGTCGATTGCTGCCACGCAGCGGGCATCGCGATTATCCTCGACTGGGTGCCGGCACATTTCCCGCAAGATGAACACGGCCTGCGTCGCTTCGACGGCACCGCGCTGTATGAGCACGAAGACCCGCGCAAGGGGGAGCACTCGGACTGGGGCACATTGATCTTCAACTTCGGTCGACGTGAAGTGGCCAACTATCTGATCGGCAGCGCGCTTTACTGGATTGACGAATTCCACATCGATGCGCTGCGTGTCGACGCTGTCGCATCGATGCTGTATCTCGACTACTCGCGGGAAGATGGCGAGTGGCTGCCGAATGAACACGGTGGCAACGAGAACCTCGAGGCTGTCGCGTTCTTGCGAAAACTCAACATCGAACTGCACGCGCATGGCGCGACGTCCTACGCAGAGGAATCGACGGCATGGCCCGGCGTGTCACGTCCTGTTGATCTCGACGGTCTCGGTTTTACCTACAAATGGAACATGGGCTGGATGAACGACACCCTGTCTTATATGAGCGAAGACGCGGTGCATCGTAAACACCACCACGACAAGATGACATTTGGTCTGGTGTACGCGTTTGATGAAAATTTCGTCTTGCCGCTGTCGCATGATGAAGTGGTGCACGGCAAGCGCTCATTACTCGGACGTATGCCGGGCGACGACTGGCAGCGTTTCGCGAACCTGCGTGCCTATTTCACCACGATGTATGCACACCCGGGCAAGAAGCTGCTGTTCATGGGCAGTGAAATCGCACCGTACCAGGAGTGGAACCACGATCAGTCGCTCGACTGGCACCTGCTCGAATACCCGCAGCACAGTGGCATGCAGCGTCTGATTCGCGACCTCAATGATCTGTATCGGCGCACGCCCGCCTTGTATGAACTCGATTTCACGAACGGCGGCTTCGAGTGGATCAATTGGGATGACCGCGACAACAGTGTCTTATCCTGGATCCGGCGCGACAAATCGGGTGGCTATGTTATTTGTGTCACAAATTTCACGCCGGTTATTCGTTACGATTATCAGCTGGGTGTGTTCGAGCCTGGTCCGTTCGAAGAAATCCTGAACAGTGACGCCGAAAGATACGGCGGTAGCGGTACTCACAATGCGACGCTGACGGCAGATCATTCAGGCCACCATGGCGAACCACATTCACTGCACGTGACGATACCGCCACTTGCAACGCTTATACTGCAACGCCGTAATGGCGCTTGCTGACGGAGAATGACAGATGTCCGCACGCTCTGACGAAACGGTTGATGTTGGCGAAATCGAGCTGCTACAGGCGCCCGAATTGCCGATGACGTCCGATGCCATCCTCAAGGATCTGACTCACTACTTCGGGCGCATGCTCGGCCGGCGCACAGTCCGCACGAGGTCGCCATACCTGTACCAGGCCGTCGTGTTTGCGGCACGCGACCGTATGATGGAGCGCTGGGGCAAGACCCGCATGGCAATCGAGCGGGATGACAACCGGCGAGTCAGTTATATATCGCTGGAATTTCTGATGGGCCGCCTGCTGCGTAACGCCCTGTTGAATCTCGGCATCGAAAGGGAAACTGATGAAGCGCTGAATCGAATCGGGCTGGATCTCGAAGATGTTTACGAGCGAGAGCACGACGCCGGTCTTGGCAACGGCGGCCTCGGGCGGCTGGCAGCCTGCTTTCTCGACAGTTGTGCAACGCTGTCATTGCCAGTCGTGGGCTACGGTATTCGCTATCGATACGGCATGTTTCGTCAGCGTGTCGAAGACGGCCATCAGGTCGAGGAGCCGGATCCATGGTTACGCGAGGGCTTTCCGTGGGAAATAGAACGCTACGAGTATGCTCGTACCGTGAAATTCGGCGGCCGCTCCAGAAGCTACACCGATATCGACGGTAAAACGCACTTCGAATGGATCGACACCCATGACGTACTCGCAATTCCTTTTGACATCCCGATCCCGGGCTACAGGAACGATATCGTCAATACCTTGAGGCTATGGTCGGCGGCTGCAACCGATGAGTTCGACCTGGATGAATTCAATGCCGGTAGCTACACCGACGCCGTCGCTTCAAAGAACATGGCCGAAAACATCACGATGGTGCTGTATCCGAACACCGCCACCGAGGAAGCCCACGAATTGCGTCTGCGCCAGCAGTACTTCCTTGTATCAGCCAGCCTGCAGGACGCGCTGCGTTACTACACCTATCATCACGGCGATGATCTGAGCCTTTTTGCGGAAAAGAATTGCCTGCAACTCAATGACACGCACCCGGCGATCGCCGTACCGGAGCTTATGCGCCTGCTGATCGACGAGTTCGACTTCGATTGGGACGAAGCCTGGGCCGTTACTCGGAAAACCATGGCCTACACCAACCACACTCTGTTGCCCGAGGCACTCGAGACGTGGCCGGTATCGATGTTCCGGCGCCTGTTGCCCCGCTTGCTCGATATCATTTACGAAATCAACGCTCGATTCATTACCGAGGTCGGCCGACGCTGGCCCGGTGACAACGAGCGCATTCAGCGTATGTCACTGATCCAGGAAGGCAGCGAACCGACGATTCGCATGTCCTACCTCGCAATCGCCGGCAGCTTTTCCGTCAATGGCGTGGCTGAGTTGCATTCGAGATTGCTGACTGAGGGTCTGTTCCGGGATTTCGCCGAGCTGTGGCCGGAAAAATTCAATAACAAGACCAATGGCGTTACCCAGCGACGCTGGTTGGCAGCGTGTAATCCGCAATTAGCGGAGCTCATCACCGCCAGGATCGGCTCAAAGTGGATTACGGAACTGACTGATCTGCAGCAACTCAAGCCGTTCGCCGACGACGCCGATTTTCGCAAGGAATGGCGGGCCATAAAGCTGGCCAACAAGGAGCGACTCGCCAGGAACATCGCGCAGAAGACGGAACTGGATATCCCGACGAGCATGTTATTCGACGTGCAGGTGAAACGCATACACGAATACAAGCGCCAGCTTTTGAATGTGCTGCACGCAATTCATCTTTATGACCGCATACGACGTGGTGAAGGTGACGATATTGTGCCGCGCGCAATCATCATCGGCGGCAAAGCCGCACCCGGGTACATGATGGCCAAGAACGTCGTCAAGTGCATTAACAATGTCGCACGAATGATCAATTCCGATCCGGAGATGAACGGGCGGCTGCGGCTGGTCTTCTACCCCGATTACAACGTATCGGGAATGGAGCTTATCTGCCCGGCGGCCGATTTGTCAGAGCAGATATCGACAGCCGGTAAAGAGGCTTCCGGTACCGGTAACATGAAATTCATGATGAACGGTGCCATCACCATCGGCACACTCGACGGCGCGAATGTCGAGATTCGCGAAGCTGTCGGTGAAGACAATTTCTTCCTGTTTGGGCTGACGGTCGATGAGATCCATGAGCTTCGCGGCCAATACGATCCACAGGCGATCATTGCGGCCGACGAGGATTTCGCCCGCGTGATGCAACTCATGGAAGGCGGCCACTTCAGTCGCTTTGAGCCAGGCGTTCTCAATCCGGTCATCCAGTCGATCCGCGAGCCTGCGGATCCATGGATGACGGCCGCCGATTTTCGCAGTTTTGTTGATGCGCAGGCCAGCGCCAGCAAGGCCTACAGGGATCGCGAGCACTGGACGAAGATGAGCGTCCTCAATACGGCCTCGTCGGGCCGGTTCTCGACGGATCGCACGATGCGCGATTACAACGAGGACATCTGGAAGCTCGAACCGATTCAGCTCAAGATCAAGTGATGCAACGCGGCCGCCCCGCTCCGCTTGGCGCCCGTGTCGACGAAAAAGGCACAAATTTCGCCGTATTCTCCTCCGCGGCCGAACAGGTCGACCTGTGCCTGTTCGACAGGTCTGGTGAGCAAACTCGACGTTATACGCTGACTCAATCGGGCGACAGCATCTGGCACGGGTATTTGCCCGGCTGCACCGCCGGCCAACGATACGGCTATCGCGTTCACGGACCTTACGACCCTGATAAGGGATTGCGCTGTAATTCGGCGAAACTATTGATCGATCCGTATGCCCGCGCGCTCTCCGGTGCTTTCAACTGGTGCGACGCCGTTTTCGATTACGCCCGGCAGCAGGATCCTGAAGAACTGCAAATCAGCACCGTCGACAGCGCACCATTCGTACCGAAAGCAGTCGTGTGTTCCGATGCCGCTGCGACGAGGTTCGATCGTCCGCTGATACCGTGGTCCGAGACGATATTCTACGAGGCGAATGTGCGCGGCTACACGATGCGCCACCCTGCGATTGACGATGCTGACCGTGGCACTTTCGATGGCATGCGAAACAAGACCGTGCTCGAATATCTTAAGGCGCTGGGCGTAACGTCACTCGAACTCATGCCGGTGCATGCCTTTATCGATGAACAGCATCTCGCAGATCAAGGTCTGCGAAATTACTGGGGCTACAATTCGATATCCTTTTTTGCACCGACTGCGAGGTATGCGAAGTCAGACGCCATCGGTGAGTTTCGCAACATGGTACAGGCTATCCACGATGCGGGCCTGGAGGTGATTCTCGACGTCGTCTACAACCACACCGGCGAAAGCGATCGTCTTGGTCCGACCCTGTGTTTTCGTGGTCTCGACAATCTTGCCTATTACAGTACCGAGAGCGATTCTCCCGCCACCTATATAAATGACACAGGTTGCGGCAACACGCTCAACGCTGATCACCATCGGGTTCAGCAATTGGTGCTCGACAGTCTGCGCTATTGGCACAAGGACATGGGCGTCGACGGTTTTCGCTTCGACCTCGCGACGGTGCTTGGACGACACGACCACGGTTTTTCTGCAACGCACCCAATGCTCGAGTTGATTGAGACCGACGACGAATTGCGTGATGCCAAGTTAGTCGCCGAACCCTGGGACCCGGGACCCGGCGGCTACCAACTCGGCAATTTCTCGCAGCGGTGGGCCGAATGGAATGACCGCTACCGGGATACGACGCGAAGGTTTTGGCGCGGCGATCACGGCATGGCCGGCGAACTTGCCAGGCGCCTGCGCGGCTCCGCCGGAATTTTCGAAGCGAGAGGTCGATTACCGTTCGCGAGTGTCAATTTCGTGTCGAGTCACGATGGATTCACGCTCGCCGACGTCGTGACTTACGAGCATCGCCGTAATCACTCGAATGGCGAAGATAACCGGGACGGGCACAGTCATAACTACAGTTGCAATTATGGTTACGAAGGACCAACAGACGACCCGGCCATCATCGAGACGCGTGCGCGCCAGCGCCTCAACCTGCTGGCAACGTTATTTGTTTCTCAGGGAACGCCGTTGCTGCTGGCAGGCGATGAATTCGGCCATTCTCAGCAAGGCAATAACAATGCCTATGCACAAGACAACGAGACGGCCTGGCTGGACTGGGCGAAGCTGGAAGAACAATCGCCATTCGGAGAGCAGGTTCGCAACCTCATCCGGCTGCGCCGTGAGATGCCATTGCTGCGCGGGCCGCAATACGTGCACGGACGCGAGGTACGTTGGCTGAGACCCGATGGAGCGTCAATGGCAGACCACGATTGGGCACACGCCAGGGCGTTCTGTGTTGTTTTGTCTGCATCAGACGCTGAAGACGCGGTATCCGCTGTCGCATTGTTGATCAATGGAACGGATGCGCTGTGTACATTTGAGTTGCCGGACATGGGTCGTACCGGTGGCGGCACGTTGCTGTTCTCGAGCGCCGGCGATGCTGCTGTCAGTGAGCGGAAGGCGTCATTGCCTGCGCTCACAATCTCGCTAGTAGGATCAGTATAGTGTATTGATTACTTTGGAATTAACGCACCTGCAAAGATCTGTCCGCATATAGCTCGAGCAAACGCTGACCTGGCCTGTCGGACAAGCCGGCCCCACGCGTTGCTCGCGCTTGGCGATCATGCGCTCACGCTGCTCAACCAGGCTCCAATCGCCTGAGGCCAGCGCTTCTGTTTCCAGCTCTGCCAGCGGCTTGTACCCGGCGCAGCCCGCAAGCAGAACCATTGTGATCAGGATGATGCCTTTCATTTCTCGTGCCTCCTCTTTCCCGCCTCTGACAGATTACGAATGTGTCTTGATACGTGTTTATACCTACGCCTGCCAGTGAATCAGTCCGCAAATAAACGCTGAAAAAAGTCGTCGCAATACAGCTTGCGAAATGACAACAGCGATGCACAGCGAACTGCGCGATGACTCGATTTGTTGTGGAAAAAAAACAACGCTCTGAACATAAGGCGGAATTTGAGAGACGCATCACACTTTCGCGGAGAAATCTGTTGGTTCCACGCTAATATGCGCGAATCATTGGTCGAATGGCCGGGCGAGACGGATACGAAAATGGGCCCCAAAAGGGGGCCCATTTTTTTGCCTGGTGGTGATGGGTGGAATGGATTGACCGGCAGCTTCGCTGCCTCGCCTTGGGCGTCTGTCGACCAGCTTCGCTGGTCTCGGCTCCGGCCTTCGGCCCTCACGCCTGCGGGGCACACTCGCTTCGCTCGTGCGTCTGTCGGCCGGCAAAGCCGGCCTCGGTTGAACCATCTTCGGTGGTTCTGCTTCCCTGCATCTGTAACAAGAAAGGGGCTCCCGTTGGGAGCCCCTTTCTTGTTACTGGTGGTGATGGGTGGAATGGACCGGGCCTTCGGCCCTCGCGCTGGTCGCTGCTGCCGGATTTATGGGCTCATCCTACAGATTCCGAACGGGGATTACGCTCCGGGGGCCTCTTAGTTGCCTTATCCGCTGCAGGTTTCTCATCACATTCCTGGTAGCACTTTTTCAAAATGGATTTGCAGTGCTTTATGCATTTTGACTTGGCCTTCGGTTCCACCCAGTTGCAGCTCTTGATGCAGCAATTGTGCTCTGTGAGACACCTTTCCGCACAATCACTCCGCTCATCTACAACACGATAATCCCGATAATCCGAGTTCATTGGTGGTGTCTCGGATGCGAGTGTCTGACTCGCATAACCACCAAACACCATAGCGATAACGATGAGTAGTGCTTTCCCACGGCTTTTCATATCAGCCGTCCTGCTGATGCTTATGTATTTCAACTGAGGGCAGCCCGACAGGAATTCAATGGGTACTTGACGGCAACCGCGACCCAAGGCCTTCGTGGACGAGCCGGGACTACCTGAGTGAAACTGTCGGTTGGCGCAAAGTCACCCCAACAGCGCCGCGCAATGTGTACCGTTGATGTGTACCACTCTGGCCAGGTACTGAAAGCAAGAAGCCCCAGAACCAATTGATTTAATTGAAGTTCTGAGGCTTTCTGTGAAGCTGGTGGTGATGGGTGGAATGGATTGACCGGCAGCTTCGCTGCCTCGCCTTGGGCGTCTGTCGACCAGCTTCGCTGGTCTCGGCTCCGGCCTTCGGCCCTCACGCCTGCGGGGCGCACTCGCTTCGCTCGTGCGTCTGTCGGCCGGCAAAGCCGGCCTCGGTTGAACCACCTTCGGTGGTTCTGCTTCCCTGCATCTGTAACAAGAAAGGGGCTCCCGTTGGGAGCCCCTTTCTTGTTACTGGTGGTGATGGGTGGAATTGAACCACCGACCTGCGGGTTATGAGTCCGCCGCTCTAACCATCTGAGCTACATCACCATGATTCGGACGGCCGCGTGGCCGCAAATTGTCCTGACGCACTGCCGCGGTGTCAAGGTACGATGACTGTCGCCCGCAATGGCGGCGACCCGCCATTGCGGCCCTATAATGCGTCTTTGGCCGCAACGGAGCAATAATGTTCCAGAACCCCGAAATCGCCCTCCACAGTCTGCCTGACATGGAGGACCTGCACTGGCAGCAGATACATCCGCGTTATGCACGGCGGTTGCAACTGGAGCGCGCCTTGTTCGTCTGCGGCATTGCGATCGCCACACTTGCAGCGAAGTTTCTCGTCGGTATCCCGTCAGACAAGGTCTTCATGCTGTGGCTTGGGCTTCTTATCGTCGCAGTACCTTTGCTGGTCTGGCCCGTAATCTCTGTGCCGCGCCGCGGCTATGTCATCAGGGACAAAGATATCGTCTTCAAGTCGGGCGTCATCTGGCGGTCAGTCACCGCTATTCCGTTCAATCGAGTGCAGCATGTCGAGACCAGCAATACTCCGCTTGACAGAAAATTCGGTCTCGCGAATCTGCAGATATTCACGGCGGGCGGATCAGGTGGTGACCTGAGAATCTCCGGTCTCGGGCTGGATACCGCCGAGCAACTGCGCGTTTATATACTCGGCAAGGTCGGGGCCAGTATTGAAACCCACCAGGCCTAAGCAATGGCAGCGGACATCGCCGCTCGCCGTGCTGTTCTTCTTCGGCAGGCTGCTGAAGGTGATCACGAAAAACGCGTGGCAATCTCTCGCTCCGTTCGTCGCGTTCATATACGCGTACCAAGGTGAGCTAGTTACCAAGATTGTGATGGGCGCAACTGCCTTTCTTGTCATCTCGATTACGATTTCCGTGCTGCATTACTGGTTCTTCCGCTTTCAGCTCGACGACGACGCCATTCTGATTCGCCAGGGCGTCATCAAAAAGAAGCAACTCGACATCAAATTCGACCGAATTCAGGGCATCAACACACAGCAAAATGTTGTGTATCGATATTTTGGTCTCGTTACGATCAGCTTCGACACGGCCGGATCGTCAGGGAGCGAGGGCAATCTGCCGGCGGTGACACGCTCATTCGCGGAATCATTGCGCTCGAAGATCAGCGGTACGACCGAGCACGTCGGGGTCCCCGCGGCAGCGACCGACTCCGGCGCCCTGTTGCGACTCGACTGGCGCGATATGCTTCGAATCGGACTGGCGGACCGGCGTGCGCTCATTGTTTTCGCGATAATCGGACCTCTGCTCGAACGGCTCGGTGACGATGCTGACCAGGTGATCGCTAACTATCTCGAACGTGCGGCCGATAATGCATTCCAGTTCGGGGTTGCCGGCGGGGTGATCATCGTTACCACGACGGTTGTCGGCCTCATTCTTTTGTTTGCGCTGGTCTCGATCGGCGCCGCTTTCTTGCGCTATCACAACTTCGAATTGTTTCTCGATGGCAGCAGGTTGCAGTCGGTCGGCGGCCTGCTGACGCGACA
>Ga0224512_10002535_pt1 | contig 16669 bp, 19 predicted proteins | sample SF_May12_sed_USG_4_FD_169103 | JGI IMG/M metagenome (GOLD analysis project Ga0224512, IMG submission 169103) | Sediment microbial communities from San Francisco Bay, California, United States - SF_May12_sed_USGS_13 | ecosystem: Environmental > Aquatic > Marine > Sediment | place: USA...
CCGGTCCCTCGAAGAACACCTTCTTTCAGAACTCGAGGTCGACGTCTTACAGGGTGCGAATCCGCCACGACAGGTCTCGGAGTTCTTGCTAAGATCCGGCGCATCCGAATCGGGCAAAAACGCGGGAGGCGGAATGGCCAGCCCTGAGGACATATGGTCTCCCATTGCGCAACGCACGGGGATCAGGACGTGAGAATCACTCAGCGCGAACGAGGTGGCGTCACCATTCTCGACCTCGACGGCAAGCTCTCCATCAGCGGCGGCGATGTCGCGTTCCGCGAAGCGCTGGAGAGACTTCTCTCCAGCGGCGAGACGATGATCCTCGTCAACCTCCGTAGCCTCAGATCCATGGACTCCTCAGGTCTCGGCGAGATCATCGCCGCCAAAGCCGCAGCCGCGGCCAGCGGCGCCACGATCAAGCTTCTCCACGTCGAAGACAAAGTGCGTCAGGTGATCTCTCTCACACACTTGATCGGCGTCTTCGAGACCTTCGATGACGAGATCGACGCCATCGCCAGCTTCAGTCAAACCTGAAGATTGTGGCCGTTGCACCCAAGATGAGGCGCCGAGCCGGCGAAGGCCTCGCAGGTGCTGGGGTCCGTACCCTGAGTCGGCGCCCGCCCGCTATCGTCATCAGATGACAACTCGCTGCGGCGCCCTGGCAGATCTTTCAAGCAACGATGAGCCGGGCAAACCCAAGGAATTTTGAGATGGTCGAACGAACAGCGTCTACGACTTCTGACTCGCCAGCGCGAGAGCGATCGCTTCGGTGAACGGCGGCTCGAGCACACCGACGTCGGTGATGATAGCGGTCACCAATTCGTGCGGCGTGACGTCGAATGCGAAATTGGCAGCCGGCGCATTCTCGGGTGCAATGATCGCACCGAAGACATCGGTCACCTCATCGCCTGAGCGCTCCTCGATCGGAATCTCGTTGCCGGTCGGCGTCGCGGGATCGATTGTCGACAACGGCGCCGCGACATAAAACGGCACACCGTGGCGGTTCGCCATGACCGCGACGGTATAGGTCCCAATCTTGTTGGCGGTGTCGCCGTTGGCGGCGATCCGATCAGCGCCAAGCACGACTCGCTCGACGAGGCCGCGCGACATGAGCGAACCGACGCTCGAATCGGTCACCAGCTTGTAGGGGATACCGAGGCGTCCGAGCTCCCAGGCGGTGAGCCGCGCTCCTTGTAGCAGCGGTCGCGTTTCGTCCACCCACACGTGTGAGATCTTTCCCTGATCGAAGCTCGACTGGATGACACCCAGTGCCGTGCCGTAGCCGCCGGTTGCCAATGCGCCGGTGTTGCAGTGCGTCAGCACCCGGTCGTTGGCGCGAAAGAGCTCCGCCCCGAAGGCGCCGATCCTGCGACAGGACTCGATGTCCTCACGGTGAACGCGCTTCGCCCATTCGAGAAGTGCCGCGATTCGACCTTCGTCGCCGTCGCCCACCGAGGCGGCGAAGATCTCGCGCCCTTTGTCGATCGCCCATCGCAGGTTCACGGCCGTCGGCCTGGTGGCACCGAGAAACTCCGCCACCTCCTCGAAGCGCTCGTCCAGGGTCTGGTCATCTCTCTTCGTCTCGAGGCCGACGACGAGTCCATACGCGGCCGACACACCGATTGCCGGAGCGCCGCGCACCGAAAGTCGATAGATCGCTGCTGCCACGTCCTCCGGTGTGGCGCAGTCGAGCCATACCTCTTCGCTCGGCAAGCGAGTCTGGTCCAGAAGCTTGAGACCGTGGTCCCAGCGAATAGGGGAGAAGGTCTCGGCGGCGGGAATCGTCTCAGGACTCATAGACAGCTATTCTAGCCAGTCTCGAAGCCGCCGCACGCCCATCTTCACAACGGCTGCGGCCCTTTGAGATTATGAGACGAGTTGCCATGATGATCTTCTGTGGAGCCAGGAATCGAACGCCAGCTCTCATCGCTGCGCTTGCTCTGGTAGCAAGCCTTCTCGTGGCCGGCTGCGCGGATGCCGAAGCGCCCGCCGTCGACGACGGCAAGAAGCTCTCGATTACCTATCTGGCGAACGAAGGATTCCTGCTGCAAGTGGGGGAGTCGGCGATTCTCATCGATGCCCTTTTCGGCGACGGGCTCTCCGGCTACCAGGTGGTTCCGCCGGCGATCAGGAGTGAGCTCGAGGCCGGCGAGGGTCGCTTTCAGGCTGTCGACTGTGTGCTGGTGACTCATGCCCACGCCGATCATTTCGACGCGAGCGCCGTGGCGCGCTTCCTCGCCGCTCGCCCGGCGCAGCTCATCTCGACACGAGAGGTCGTCGAGGCTGTTGGTGCCCCGAGCGACGAGCCCGCCGGACCCGAGCCCCGCTGGTATCGGCCGCCACGCGGCGAGATCGAACGCACAGACTGCGGCAGCGCCGCAGTCTCCCTGCTTTCTCTCCATCATGGGCACCTGATGGTGAAGAACCTCGGGTTCATCATCGAAATCGCCGGTTTTCGCATTCTCCACGTCGGTGACACTTCGGTTCGAGCCGATGAAATCCGTCCCTACGCACTCCCAACGCTCGATCTCGATGTCGCCATTTTGCCCGCGTGGCTCTTGGGCGAAGAAGCCCGGCTGCCCGTCGTCGAAGAGATCGCCGCCCGCCACGTTGTCGCTATGCATCTGCCTCGCGACGATGCTCCGCAGTCCTGGTTCGGCAATGCAGGGTCGCTCGACCGTCAGATCGACGAGATTCGCCGGCGAGTTCCCGGTGCCTGGATCCCCACCGAGCCGTTGGCGACAGAGCGCTTCGCCCGTCCGCACTGAGGAGCGACGCCGGTTCGGCAACCCTCGTACGATCGCGGAGCGGTTCACCGCCGGTCCCGGACTCGAGCGACAGTCTCATCGGCGCCCTTCGAGCGACGCCTCTACTCTCACCGCGGACTGCTAGACTCCCGCCCACCGGCCGCGACGGCGGAGGACTCTGTCTCACTTAAGAGCTCAGCCACGGCCCCCTCGCGTGTGCGTCGGGCTCGTCGCCGGAAGGAGTTCTGCGATGAAAGGCGATCCTCGAACGAGAGCGTTCTCCACCCGCGCCATCCACGCCGGGCAGCCTCCAGATCCCTCCACGGGATCGGTGGCAGTGCCGATCTACCAAACATCCACCTATGTTTACGAAGAACTGGGAAAGCACAAGGGATACGAGTACGCGAGAGTTCAAAACCCGACACGCGCGGCGCTCGAGTCGAACTTGGCCACGCTTGAAGATGGCCTCGCCGGCCACGCTTTCGCCTCGGGCATGTCGGCGATCTCGACCCTCATGACGCTGCTCGAGGCCGGCGAGCACACGGTGTGCTCGCGCGATGTCTACGGTGGCACGTTTCGCTTTTTCCACCAGGTGCTCGAGCGCTATGACCTGAGTTTCAGTTGGGTGGACTCGACCCGCCTCGACGCCGTCGCCGAGGCTATGACCGACAGAACACGCCTGGTCTACATTGAGACGCCCACCAATCCGATGATGGAGATCACGGACATCGCCGGCGTTGCCGAGATCGCTCACTCGAGAGGTGCGATTCTGGCGGTCGACAATACGTTCATGTCGCCCTATTTCCAGCGACCGCTCGAGCTCGGAGCGGATGTGGTGATTCACTCGACGACGAAATTTCTCAACGGTCACAGTGATTCGATCGGCGGTGCGCTGATTTCCAAGCGTGTCGACCACGCCGACTGGTTCGCCTTCGTGCAGAAGTCTGTAGGCGCCATTCTCTCCCCCTTCGACAGCTTTCTCGTGCTGCGCGGCATCAAGACATTGGCGGTGCGAATGGAGCAGCACGAATCGAGCGGCCGACGTCTCGCCGAGTTTCTCGTCACTCATCCGAAAGTCGAGACGGTGCTCTATCCGGGCCTCATCGATCATCCGGGGTACGAAATCCAGAGGCGCCAGGCAACGGGATTTGGTGCTCTCATCTCATTCGACCTCGGGAGCTATCAGGCTGCCAAGACCCTGCTCGATGCGGTGGAAGTGATGAGCCTGGCCGAGAGCCTAGGTGGTGTCGAGACCCTTATCTCGCACCCGGCGTCGATGACTCATGCGTCGGTGCCCGCCGCGCGACGCGCCGATCTCGGCATCGGTGAGGGATTGGTTCGGATATCGGTCGGGCTCGAAGACGCGGACGATCTCATGGCCGATCTCGAGCACGGCTTGGCGCGCATCTGACCCAGGACTCGAGCGGCGCCGAAGGTCAGCCCGCTTCGTGCTCTTCGTCGAATCCGTCTTTCGCCACACACTCGCCGATCCAGCGCAGGAACCCGGGCTCGCCGTCGCTCACCTTGAACGAGAGAATCTCCGGCAATTCATAGCTGTGAAGCTCGCGAATCGCGACCTCGATCGCCGGGTATTCCTCCGCCGCGCTCTTGATGACGAGAAGGTACTCGCTGTCTTCGCAGACCTTGCCTTGCCAACGGTAGACCGATCGCAGCACAGGAACGATGTTGACGCAAGCGGCGTGCCGCCTGACCACGATCTCCCGCGCCAGACGATTCGCCTCGTCTTCGGTGCCGACTGTCGTGACCACGACGATCGCCTTCATCTCGCCCGCAAGATACTGCACCCGGCGAAGCCAGGTCAATGTGTCCTCCGTCACGATGACGGCTTGGTGGCGCGCTGCTCAACGCCAGCGCTCACCTTGCGGGTCGTATTGCAGGATCTTCACCTTCCCCGTCCGGCCGAAAACGCGCACGACCACCAAATGGTGGCGGCCGTCCGTCAGATACAACGATCCCGGGGTCGATCCGCCAAGCGGGCTGAACGAAGCGAGGTCTGAGCGGTTGAAGCGGATGGGGTCCTCGAGCCTGTCGAGGTGTCGGCGGGGATCACCGGGGTCTCGAGGTCGGATGTCCCGTGGGAATCCGAACCCGACCCGGCTACCGAAGTGCTGCAGTTGGCGCGGGAGCCCGTTGCGCGGATCGACCCCGGTGGTGATATCTCGAGTGAGCACTCCGTCGCCGTCACCGTCCTCGTACAAAGTGAAGCTGACGCTGCCGTTCCGCGCGGTGCGAAACTTGACGCCGACATTGACACCCAGTCGAATCGCGGTGCCGCGCGCCAATCGCAGTGCGCCAACCAGCTCATAGGCCGCCAGGCGAACGCGAAGACCGGCGCTCCAGGCAGCAACTCGGGGGACGAGCGCAGACAGAAACAGAGCAATGGCAGCTACCAGCAATAGTTCGGTGAGGGTAAAGCCTCGAGAACGGAATCTCATCGCTACTCCTTGATCGTCGAAAGTGGCGGAGAGGCGACGACGAGCCGCCCCTCCGCCGCAGCTCATTCGGCCTCTTCCGCACTCGCGGCGCGCGGCACCTTGACCTTTTCCGTCAGCGTCGTCTCTCCGTCGATAGAGACCCAGGGCTCGATCAGCCCGAAGGTCTTCTCTCCGATACCCTCGACCAGCATGAGATCTTCGGCATCGGTGAAGCGACCGTTCTTGTCGCGGAACTCGATGATGCGACTCGCCACGACCGAGCCGACGCGCGGCAGCAGCGCCAACTCCTCGGCGTCGGCGCTGTTGATGTTCACCGTGCCGGTCGCGGCGACGGTCGGCAGAGCCGCGAGCGCGAGCAGCGCGAATACGAAACAGGCGGCGATCTTTTTTTGATGTGTCATTGACATATTTCCTTTCAGTTCGTGTTGATGATGAGTTCTTCGTGTTCGATCGATTTCGACGTCTTGTCTCGACGCTGTCGACTGCCTGCCGGACCAGCGTCTCCGAACCAACTTTCCCTATTCCGTCCATACCTCCTTTCTCCGGTTAACGCGTACGCGTTGCCATAGATCAATCTCTCTGCCAACTCGGCAGAGCTGCGATAAGTTCTTTTGTGTAAGGAAGATGCGCGTTTTCAAGCCGGCGGCACAGCAGCCGCTGGCGTCAAACGATCTTGACCGGCGAGACCTCTCGCCGTTCACCGGTCGTGATCTCGAGGCGCGGAGCCAACGCGACGCAACGGCCCAAGGCGCTTGTCAAGTCATCTTGACCGCCGCACAATGTCTTGACAGAGATCTCCCGCGTCGAGCTGTGGTCGGCTCGCGGGCTGGCATCGATGCCTCGGTTTCGCATACAGTCTTGACCTATGCCCGAACGGCGCTCGACATTTCGCGAATACCTCGAAGCTCTCCTGATTGCCGCGATCTTTCTCGGCTTCACGAATTCGTTCGTCGTCAAGACGTTCTACATTCCCAGCGCTTCGATGGAGGACACGCTTCTCATCGGCGATCATCTCTTCGTCAATCGATTCATCTTCGGGCCTGCGTCGTCGCTCGAGAGAACCTTGCTTCCATCGCGCGGCGTGGCGCGCGGCGATGTCGTGATCTTCAAGTCGCCAGAGCGACCTTCGGTCGACATGGTGAAGCGTTGCGTCGGCCTGCCCGGAGACACCATCGAGGTGGTAGACAAAGATCTCTACATCAACGGCACTTGGGTCGAGGATTCTTCCTACGCGGCTCACCGCGACAGCCAGGTTCTTCCCGGCACCTTCCGGCGGCGCGACAACTTCGGTCCCTACACCGTGCCCCCTGACGCGTACTTCTGTCTCGGAGACAACCGCGACCACTCCTACGACTCGCGGTTCTGGGGAACCGTCCCGGCGCACTATGTCAAGGGGCGCGCTTTTCTTGTGTACTGGTCCTTCGGCGGTGAGACGCCGGATGGCAACTGGCCGGGATGGGGCGAGAAGGTCCGTCAGCTGGGACGGACGGTCGCCGGCTTCGTCACCCGCACGCGGTGGCGTCGGACCCTCCATCTGGTGCGCTAGGTTCGCTCGTGCGATCTCACTGGCTCGACTATCTCGAGGCTCTTCTGGTCGCAGTCATCTTCGCGACCTTTGCCCGTACCTACGTCGTCCAGGCATTCAAGATCCCCACCGGCTCAATGGAACAAAACCTCCTCGTCGGAGATCACATCCTGGTCAACAAGATGACCTTTGGTGCGGCACCGACCTCGCTCGAGCGTGTCGTTTTGCCGCAACGCGTGGTTCGGCGTGGCGATGTGGTGGTGTTCAGATTCCCTCTCGACCCGAGCCGCGACTTCATCAAGCGCTGCATCGGTCTGCCGGGAGACGAGATCGAGATCCGCGACAAGTTTCTTTACGTCAACGACAAACCGGTCGATGAATCCGGATACGTCGCGCACTCTGATCCGCGGACCTATCCCTCCTCTGTCTTCCTCTCCGCCGACTATCGCTACCGCGACAATTTCGGGCCCTACACGGTTCCTGCAGGCGAAGTGTTCGTCATGGGCGACAACCGCGACGACTCGCATGATTCCCGTTTCTGGGGAACCGTGCCGATGTCATTCATCAAGGGGCGCGCGCTTCTCGTGTACTGGTCTTTCGAGTCCACAGAGAGGTTCACTGAGTGGCCGGGTTACGCTCGCAGGTTCCGGCAGCTCATCGAGGTGCTGCTGCGTTTCCCCGTCCGAACGCGCTGGGAGCGAACTCTGATGCTCATCCGCTAACGCCGCTGTTCACAGCCGCTCACGCGCCGCAGGGGAGACCCGGACCCACCGTTTTCAGATTGGACTGTCGGGAAACGCCGTCAGGCCTACGAATCGTCCGCACTGGAATCGATCTTAGTCGACGCGGTACACTTCCGCCGTCAAGGAGACAAGAATGAGAAAGACAATCGCGCAGCGAGGTGACGGCAAGGCGGGGTGTGTTTTTTGGGTGACCATCTTGCTCACCTTCATCCTCATCGGCTGGCAGGTCGTGCCGGTCAAGATCAGCTCCTCCGATCTCGAGGAATTCATCACGCGACAGGCGGAGATGGCCGGCTACGCATCCGCCGAGCAAATCCGTGATTCCGTCCTGGCGCGAGCGCGAGACCTCAAGCTGCCGCTCAAGCCGACGGACCTCCGAGTTGAAAAGTCAAACAACAGAATCCTCATCCACTGTTACTACGAGGTGCCGATTTCTCTCCTCGTCTACACCTACAACTGGAGAATCGAACACAAGATCGATCGACCGGTTTTCATCGCCTAATCGGCTAGCTCGAAGCCGAATCGACTCGTGCCATCTCGAGCTCGAGCTGCGCCAGAGCCTTCTCTGGGTCAGCCGCCCGCGTCAGCGGACGGCCGATGACCAGCATGTCCGAGCCGCCAGCCAGTGCGTCCGCGGCGGTCGCCGACCGTCGTTGATCGTCATCCTGGGAGCCGCGGGGACGGATCCCGGGGGTGACCAGAAGAAAAGGCGCCGGCAGCGCCCGCCGCAGCATCTCCAGCTCCAGCGGTGAGCACACCGCCCCGGCGCAACCCGCATTCCGGGCGACTCGAGCCCACGCACAAACTCGTACCGCCCCCGGGCCATCGAGGTCGAGAATGGCCAACTCAGACTCGTCCAAGTGAGTGAGCAAGGTCACCGCGAGGATCTTTCCGGCGCCCGCCGCGTCCACTGCCGCGCTCAGCATCGCCACGCCACCCGCGGCATGCACCGTCACCAGGTCGGCGCCGAGATCGCGAACCGCGGAGATCGCGCGGGCGACGGTAGTGGGAATGTCGTGGAGCTTCAGATCAAGGAACAACCGCCGCGCGTGTCGGCGGGCCTCTTCGACCGCCGGAGGGCCAAAGCGGCAAAAGCACTCGAGACCCACTTTCAACGTGCCGACACGAGGGCCGAACAGTTCGCACCAGCGCTGAAATTCCGCCCAGTCGGACGTGTCGAGAGCAACGGCTACTCGGTTCAGGTTGTCTTCTCGCACATGACCTCCTTGGCGAGCTTTCTTCGGTCAGCGATCGACGCCTATGGCCGCACCCACCGATTCGAATCCGTCAGCTGAAAGATGCTCGATGAGCTCGCTTGCGATCGCCCCGAGAAGCCCGGGTCCGTTGTAGACGAGCGCCGTATAGAGCTGCACCAGGGACGCTCCGGCGCGCAGTCGTCGATAGACCTCACGTCCCGACTCGATACCGCCAACACTTATCAGAAGACACGACCCATAAAGCTCGCTCGCTACCGCGTCGAGCAACGCGAAGCTCCTCTCTCTGAGAACCGCTCCACTCAATCCACCGACTCGGCGAGCACTCGGCAACAGTGCGTGCTCAGCCGTGGTGTTGGTGAGAATGGCTCCCGCAGCACCGGCAGCCACCGCCGTCGCGACTAGATCGATCGCCTCGTCGCGCACGAGATCTGGTGACAGCTTGATGAACACCGGTACCTTTGTCACTTCCTCGACGGCAACCAGGAGCTGATCGAGGAATCGTCGATTCTGGAGATCTCTCAGTCCCGGGGTGTTTGGCGATGAGACATTGACGACAAAGTAGTCACAGCACCCGTCGAGCCCTTCGACCAACTCCAAATAGTCGTCGATCGCTTTTTCGTTGGGTGTGTCCTTGTTCTTGCCCAGATTGATACCCAGTGGCACCGTTGCTGCAGATGCGCGGTGCAGTCGCGCTCGGAGGGCTGGGCCCCCGGCGTTGTTGAAGCCCATGCAGTTCTCCAGACTTCGTTCGCGGCGGTGCCGAAACAGGCGCGGTCGCGGATTGCCCCGCTGTGGTCTCGGCGTTACCGTACCCACCTCTATCAAGCCGAAACCGAGCTCCGCCGCCGCTGCAATGATCTCGCCGTCCTTGTCGAACCCGGCGGCCAACCCGACCGGATTGGGGAACCGCAGGCCGAGGAACGTCTGCTCCAGACGGGAGTCTGGTTGCGGCGCGTGGCGGCGTAGAACCGAGCGTCCCGCCGCACTCGCCTGGGCTGCTTTGAGAGCCAGGATGGCGCAACGGTGAGCCGGCTCGGGTGGCAATGACAAGAGGAGTCGGTGAGCAAGTCCGAGTCGATTCAGCTTCGGCGGGAGCGTCAAGGTGCCCTTTCCTCTTCTGCTATTCTGACTTCGCGCCTGGGGAGACTCGGGTTGCGTGACGCGTTGCGACGTGCGCGAACCGTCGCGGAACTTTAGCAGCCTCGAGAGACAACGCCCGGACCAGGCCCGTCGGACGAGTCGCTCCTTCCACTGATTCCTCGAGCCGTCGAACTCACATGCCGCCAGTCGAAACTCGCCGCCATCGCACGCCTCGCCTCCTCAAGTTTCGTCTACAGGATCTGGCGCTCAACTTCCTGCCCGGGCTGCTCGCCGGAGCCCAACTTGCCGGTCTGCTGTTCTTCCTCAATCCCGAAGTGCCTTTCGGGTGGACTGAACTGCTGCGAGTCGGGGGTGCCTTGGGATGCCTGGGCGGTGTTGTGTCGACGACCGTTCTGTCGTTCTTCACCTGGTCGCGCCCCGGGCTGGCCCGTCGCCAGCTCCCCTGGGTGCTCGTTGCCGTCCTCGCGCTATCGGCTATCGTTGACTGGGTGCAGGCTTCGTCCCTGGATTACTTCATCCCCCCAGGTATCAACCGTCGGCTGATCAAAGCCGCGATCGGCCTGTCGATCGCTACCGTCGTCTGTTTCTACACGTCGCTTCTCCACGCCGTACCCCCACGCGCCTATGGCCGCCGTTCGATCGCTCTTTTCGTTCTCCTCAGTTTGAGCTCGGTCTATGTGCTCGGCGAGCGTCGCACCGCGTTCCAACCCCAGGTTCCGGTGATGCCGCTACCGTCGTCTCTAGAGATCGCGCCGCGGCTCAACCTCGTCGTCGTCGGTCTCACCGGAGCAACGCTCGACGCCATCCTGCCGCTTGCCGAGCAAGGCCAGCTGCCGTTCTTTCTCAGATTGATCGAACAGGGCGCCTACGGCCGGTTGACATCGTTTCCGCCAACCGCTCCGGACGCCCTCTGGACGTCGCTCGCAACCGGCCGCTATCCGCATCGCCACGGCGTTTCGGGACACTGGGTCTATCGCGCGCCGCTGTTGTTCGGCGAGGACTGGTTGCGCCTGCTGCCCGGAAGTCCATCCTGGAATCACCAACTCCTGCCAGGAGTCTCCCGCCGCCGCCTGGATGCCAACATGCGACGAAACCCGGCGCTGTGGGAGATCTTCGACCGACTCGGCGTCCCCTCCGGAATCATCGGCTGGCCGGCCGTATCGGCTGCTCGCGGGGCACCGTCCTTCGTCTTTTCCGACACCTATTTCGAAGGCGACTTCTCCGCCACTGCCGGAAGGCCGCCGGAACTGGCGGAGCGCGGTGTCTTGTTTCAGGTCGCGAGTAACGAGCTCGGAGCCGAAACCATCGCGCCGTTTGGAGACAATGTCCCGGAGTTGGCCCTGGCGGCGCTCGCCGATGACCTGTGGCGTCAGACGCTCACCCTGTTTCTTCTCGATCAACGACAGGAGACGCGGGCGTTGTTCTTGCTGCTTCCTGGCCTCGGAGAAGTGTCGAGATTGACCTTCGGCGGCTACACCGCCTACCATCTCGACGGTCATCAACAGGATACCTACCGGCAGGCGGCCCAGAATCTGACCGCCTACTATCGACAGCTCGACTCCTTCCTCGAGCAACTCTGGCAACGTATCCCGGGCACCAGAATGCTAGCCGTCGCATCACCTTTCGGCGTCGCCGAGCCGAGAGGGTGGCGGCGCCTGGTCAAGACCGTGACCGGGCGAGCCAGCGAAGGGTCGTTTCACCCAACCAGCGACGGTGCGCTGTTCCTACTCGGCGACGGCATCCAGGCCAATCGTTTTCTGGATGAGGCCGGCGTCCTGGACGTCATGCCGACGCTCTTGTATGCCGCCGGGTGCCCGATCGGTCGCGATCTCGACGGGCGAGTCCTTATCTCCGCCTTCGACAGTTCGTTTCTCGCACAGACGCCGCTTACCTTCGTGCCATCGTACGAGACTCTTACTGCCGACCGGGCAACACGCTGATCTTTGCCGCCCGGCGAGCGTCCTTATATTAAGGTGTAAGTTATTGCCAAAAAGTAGTATAAGGGCGTTTCTTCGTTGCTAGGCGCTGTCTTTCGAGATCGGCAGGCGGGCAACAACCGCCTCCGGCCGCGGGCCTTTCGGCTCTGCCGATGACCGCGTCGACGACATGCTGCACCGACCCTCGAGAATCGCGCCGTCCTCGACCACCAGCGTCGGCGTCGTCAGGTCGGCAAAGACCTTCGCCCCGGCGGCGATCTCGATTCTCGTGCGCGCCGTCACCGAGCCGCGAAGCGTTCCCGAGACGAAGATGCTTCCGACTTCGACATCCGCATCCACGACTCCGTTCTCTCCGACGACCAGGTTTCCCGTCGAGACGGCCTTACCGGTCAACCGGCCGTCGACTCGAAACGTGTCGTCGAAGTGGAGCTCGCCGCGGATGTGACTGCCGGCGTCAAGAAACCCGTTGAGGTCTCCGCGTGCTTTGAGTTTCATCGTCGACCTCCTGCCTGCACTAGACGCTCGTATAGACGGATCAGCTCTTCTTCCGAGTGAAACGCGATCTTGAGCGTACCACCCTTGCCGCGTCGGCGGATCTCCACTTTCGTCTGCAGGGCTTTGGTGAGCTTGTCTTCAGCCGCCGCTGTATCCGCATCAGGTTGCGCCCGCCGACGACGGCTCTTCGACCCCTTCGTCGACACCGCCGCTTCCATCTGACGTGCGGTCAACTTCTGCTGCGTGGCTCGTCGGGCCCACCGCACCTGTTCGTCGGCACTCGCCAGGGCCAGGAGTGGACGCACCTGACCTGCCGACAGCGTTCCCTCGCGCAGAAACTCCTGGACCTCGTCCGGAAGGGCCAGTAGTCGTAACGCGTTGGTAACCGTCGAGCGACCCTTGCCGACGCGCGTGGCGACGTCTTCCTGCGTCAGGCCGAACTCCTCGAGAAGGCGCGTGTAGGCTTCGGCCTCCTCGATAGGATTGAGATCGGAGCGCTGGAGATTCTCCACCAGGGCCATTTCGAACATCTCGCGCTCGCTGGCGACATCCCGTACGACGACCGGGACCTCGGCGAGGCCCGCCTTCTTCGCAGCTCTCCATCGGCGCTCGCCCGCAATGATGGTGAAAGCGCCGTCGCGGCGGGGCGTCACGAGAATGGGCTGCACCACGCCCTGAATCCGGATCGACGCCGCCAGCTCTTCCAAGGCCGAACCCTCGAAGCGGGTTCGGGGCTGCAGGCGATTCGGCCGCAGGTGGTCCACCGACACGCTTGTCGGCGAGGAACTTTCTCCGGTTTCGAGCAGAGCGTCGAGGCCGCGTCCCAGGCCGCGTCGTTTCGCAGTCATGACGATGTCCTTTCGAGAAACTCGCGCGCCAAGTCAAGATATGCCTGCGCGCCTCGGCTCTTGATGTCGTACGCCAGTACCGACAGGCCGTGGCTCGGGGCCTCGGCGAGCCTGACATTGCGCGGCACGACAGTGTCGAACACCTGTGCTGAGAAATGTCGCCGCACTTCGGCCGCCACGTCGCGTGACAGGTTCGTGCGATCGTCGTGCATTGTCAGGAGAATGCCAGCCATCCCGAGCTTCGGATTAAGCGTCTGACGTATTCTGGCCACCGTGCGCAGGAGCTCGCTGATCCCTTCCAGCGCGAAATACTCGCATTGCAGCGGCACCAACAGCGCGTCCGCCGCAACCAGAGCGGACACGGTCAAGTGGCCAAGCGAAGGTGGACAGTCCAGGAGAATCGTCTCGTACCCCTCTCTCAGCTCCGCGAGTGCGCTGTCGAGTCGATGCTCCCAGCCCTCGAGGCCAACAAACTCGACCTCCACGCCGACCAGGTCGCGATCGGCAGGCACCAGGTCGAGATGCGGGAAGCCGGTCGGACGCACAGTGTCGGCCAGAGAGACTGCACCGACCATTGCATGATAAAGCGTCGGCGCCTCTCCCCCCATCCCTTGACCGCGCGTCGCGTTACCCTGCGGATCGCAATCGACGATCAGGACGCTCCGCTCGAGAGCGGCCAACGCAGCCGCCAGGTTGATGGTCGTCGTGGTCTTGCCGACTCCGCCCTTTTGGTTCGCGACGGCAATGGTCCGGCTCATTCTTCTCGGTCCTTCCGGTGCTTCTGCAGCAATTCTTCCACCCCCCGCCGCGTGCCGCCAATGGCGATCCGGCGTCCGGCAACGAATCCGGAGGGCGGCGATGGTGCCGCAGGCCCTACCCAGCGCAAGATTCGACCACTTTCGGAGAGTCGCGTGGACAACGCGTACCACTCGCGTGGCACCAACCGAACGGCTCTGACAGTGATGATATCGACCGCGCGGGGAAACCCCTCCGGCAACGAGCGGCCGACTCTAGCACTGAGTACTCTGCACGACAACGCGGCTCGCCGAGTGGCGGCTTCCAGAAAGGCCGCCTTCCGACCTCGCGATTCCACCAGCCAGACCTCCAGATCGGACCTCGCCGCCGCCAGCACCCACCCCGGAAAGCCGGCCCCGGAACCGACATCCACGAGCCGAGAACCGCTGTCCAGAAGATCAAGCGCCGCCAAGCTCTCGCCGTAGTGTCTGGCGACGACTGTCTCGCCGGTTCCCGGACCGATCAGCGACAGCCGCTTGCTCCAGCGTCGAAGCTCCTCGTAGTGAAGCCGCAAACGCGTACTTACCGCGCGCGGCACATCCCGCCCGACGGCAGCGCTCAATCGGTCTGCAAAGTCGGCCTGGGACAAATGTGGAAGCGACACGGCCATGACGCCGCATTCTAGCGGTCTAAGACCATGTGTGACAGCCCGGACCTCGAGCACGCGCCTGGAGGTTCAGCTGCCCGACGAAGTTGACGAGGCCTCCGTTTCACGGGAAACTCGACGGTGAAACAACTCGAGGTTTCACGGGAAACATGACGGTGAAACAACAATCCTTCCATGTCGGCTTTCTCCTGGGGATTCTCGTCGGCGAGGGGCACTTCGGCGGCGACGGCCGTCAGCCGCAGATCACTCTGCGCATGCACACTGACCATGAAGCGCTTTTTCGCTGGATGATGCGGCACTTTCCCGGAGGAAAGCTCTACGGGCCCTATCATCATGGGGGACGCAGCTACTTCCAGTGGATGGCGAGAGGCGAGTTTCTCAAGGAACGGCTCGTTCCGCTGCTCGATCAGTGGCTCACGCCGGATCTCGACGAGAAGGCCTTCCGCCGGTATCAGGAGATGAAGGCCCGTTACCGAGTGTAAGGGTCGAACCCTCTGGGACGCTGCCGCGCCGGCATCACCATAACTCGCTTGAACAGCCCCGTCCCTTGACTCTCCGTCTCGACTGCCGAGTCGTCGGCCAGTGTCATATGGATAATGCGCCGTTCATCCGGGGACATCGGCTCGAGTGTCCGCGGCCGACGTCGATCGCGCACTTCCGTCGCCACTCGCTGCGCCAGGACGCGAAGCTGCTCGGCGCGGATTTCCTGAAAATTGTCGCAGTCGACTCGACAGGGCACCGTCTCTCCGATGAGGCCACGGATCAAACGCGGCAAGAGGTGCTGCATCGCCAGCAACAACCGCCCCCGATCCTCGAGAAAGGCATCTTCATCGTCGCCCCGGATCTCTACTTCGAGTCCTTCCTCGCCCTCGAAGATGCTCGCCTCGACACTCAGGTTGCCGAGTGCGAGCAATCGTCGCAGCGCTTCGCGCGCCGCATCGGCGATTCTGCCTTCCGCCTGACGCACCTGGCGCGCCGGCTTGTCGGGGAGCTCGGTCAGGCCAGCATGGTCCGCGCTCGTCGGCGGCCCACTTCTCACCTCCCCCACTCCACCACCGCGAGGGGCCTTCGCGGCGGTCGCCTGCGTCTTCGGTGGCGCGGCCGGCCTCGCTCGCCGCTCCGACTCCACCCGCATCGGAGCTCCGCCCACAGGCACCGATGTCGACTCCTCGATGGGCTCCTCAGCCGGCTTTTCCGGCTCCGTTCCCGCCGGCCGCCGAGGATTGGAGACATCGACTTCGATGACTGCGCGTCGCCGGGTCTTCAGGAAGCCATGCCGGCGCTCGATCTTCCTGTAAGCGAGCTCTCCGGCCTCGATCTTGAAGTGCCGCGCCGCCTGGAGAACTGCTTGCTCGAGGGAATTGCCTGAGAAATACTTCTTGCCGTCGCTCATGTCCTGTCCAACCTGCCTTTACGTCGCGGGAGTCGTTCCACCAGCCGGGTGCCGTAGACGCCTATACACGCCTTGCTGCACGATCCCCAGGATGTTGTTGGTGAGCCAGTAGAGCACCAGCCCACTGGGAAAGCCGAGAAAAAGAACGGTGAAGAATACTGGCATCAGCATGAAGATCCGACGCTGCATCGGATCCGCCGTTGACGGCGTCATGCGCTGCTGAATGAACTGGCTCGCACCCATCACCAGCGGCAGCACGTAAAATGGATCTGGTGCCGACAAGTCCTGAATCCAGCCCAACCATGGAGCGTGCCGCAGTTCCACCGCGGCGGTCAACAGCTGGTAGAAGGCAAACAACACAGGAAGCTGCAACAACATCGGCAGACAGCCGCCGGCCGGATTGACACCCTCTTTCTTGTAGAGGCCCATCACCTCTTCGTTCATCTTCCGTTGTGCCTCGGCGTTCGGCCGACCCTGTTTGTCCTTCAGCTTGCTCCGGTACTTCTGGCGAATGGCCTGGATCTTCGGATTGAGCTCCTGCATCTTCTGCATCGATACAAAGCTCTTGTGGGTCAGGGGAAAAAGCAGCAGGCGAATGATGATGGTCATCAGAATGATCGCCCAGCCGAAATTGCCGATGAGATTGTCATGGATCGACCGCAGCCCCCACAGGAGCGGTCGCGCCAGGATGCCGAAGAAGCCGAGCTCCACCGCTCCCTCGAGACCGTACGGAAGACCGCTCTCCGGATCGGCCATTGCCTTGAGCCGGTCGAACTGTTTGGCGCCAAAGTACAATGGGGCCATC
>Ga0224512_10002536_pt1 | contig 16663 bp, 16 predicted proteins | sample SF_May12_sed_USG_4_FD_169103 | JGI IMG/M metagenome (GOLD analysis project Ga0224512, IMG submission 169103) | Sediment microbial communities from San Francisco Bay, California, United States - SF_May12_sed_USGS_13 | ecosystem: Environmental > Aquatic > Marine > Sediment | place: USA...
GATCTTTCTACCTTGCCGTTCAATTGCGGGGATCTCGGCTTGATATAGACGTGGCGTATTCCTTTGTCTTCGACATGCCAGTGAAATTTTGCCTGAAACTCGTGGCCCCTGTCTGTTCTGATTTCCTGAATCCTGAATGGAAATTTGTCAACGACGTAATCAATAAAGTCACAGGCATTTTTCTGGTTATGTCTATCATGGATTTTTAAGGTCCTGATCCGCGTTGCATCATCAATGGCCGTATATGTAATGACCCAGTGAATAACTGCACATGGTATAGTCGCTCCGATGTTGGAGAGCATCACCATGATTCAAGAACCAGAAATCAAAAGATGGACAGCGAAGCGCAAGGCCGAGCTGATTAAACAAATCTACCGGGGACAGACGACAGTTCCCGAAGCAGCCAGAGAGCATGATTTAACCCAGGCCGAGATCGAGCGCTGGATGAGTGATGCTGAATCAGGGATGGAAAATGCCCTGAAGGCAAACCCCAAAGATATCAGTGACCAATACGAGAAGCAGCTAAGCGAGCTCAAGGAAGCCTATGGCGAGGCTATGCTCGAGGTGAAGTTTCTAAAAAAGCTGCAACGCCATCTCGATTCGAACGGCGAGTCGTAGAGCGATTCGTCGCCGAGATGGCGGAAGAAGGCAATCCGATCTCGATCAGCAAGGCCTGCGAGCTGGCCGGGATCTCCAGGCGTACATATTACTACAAGCCGACCCGGCGAAAGCCTCAGGTCAACGAGTTCCTGGCGCAGCGAGTACGCCGCGTCATCGATGCGGTGCCGTATGCCGGGTATCGGACCGTGGCCTGGCTGCTCGGCGAGAACAAGAACACGATCCAGCGGATTTTTCAGATCAAGGGCTGGCAGGTCCGGAAACGAAAGTCCGGGCACAGGCCTCGTGTGCAGTCTCTACCGTCAGCAGCCAGCCGTCCTAACGAGCGTTGGGCGACCGATATAGCTCGTGTCTGGTGCGGCGAGCAACACCGCTGGTGCGCACTGACATTGGTCATGGACTGCTATACACGCGAGCTGCTGGGATGGCGGCTGAGCCCGACCGGCAATGCCAAGGCCGCGGAGGCTGCCCTTGAGGAAGCTTTGATCCATCGCTACGGTATTCTGGGGCGTGCCCAGGATGAGCTGACGATCCGCTCAGATAATGGGCTGGTCTTCACGAGTCGGCGCTACACTCGAACGGTTTACCGATACGGCATCAAGCAGGAGTTTATCCGGCCGCATACCCCGCAGCAAAATGGGATGGTCGAGCGGCTGATCCGATCAGTGAAAGAACAGTGCCTGTGGCTCCATAACTTCGCCTCACTCGAAGAGGCGAGGCAGGCATTGGGAGCGTGGTTCCGATTCTACAACGAGCATCGCCCCCACCAGGCTCTGGGCATGAAAACGCCCAGGGATTATTATCAATTAGCGAGCTGACTGTGCAGAATCCGCTGGGTCATTACATATACTGATAGCGTTTTACGGCGCGCTTCCTTTTGTCTATAAATTTCAGAAACTTAACATCAACCTGAAGCTGGTGCCCTGGGACCTGCTTTTGATATCGTTTGGTGTGAATTTTACGGGACCGACCCCCCGGACTGTTTGCCGCCTTTGGAGATGCACTAGCGCGGCACATCGATCCGAAGCGTGCCGGGTTTGTGAACGTGGTGTTTTCCTTGCACGACGACGATGAACTCCGGGGTCTCATGACGGACGCAGGTTTCGAGGAAATCGAAGTCCATCAGACACAAAGGACGCTTCGACTGCCAGAACCGAAAGACTTTCTCTGGCAGTACATTCATAGCACCCCGCTCGCAGCGTTGGTTGGCAAGGCAACCGACGAGCAGCGCGCGGCTCTCGCTGACGACATCAGTGAGCGCTGGCAAGAGTTCGTGGTCGATGACGGACTGAATCTTGAGCTCGAGATGACCACTGTCTGCGGCAAGGTGTAGAGAACCATGGTCACCAAGATCTGATAAATGTGAGCGACCGCTTATCGCCGGAAATTGTCATCGACAGAGGAGCTTTCGGCGCCTGTTTTGGAGCGAACGAGTGAAGGGGACGAATCTATTTTTATAAGCCTGGAAAACAGATCGGCTCCCTTTGTTACCTCCTGCGAGCAAACGGGAATGTGAATCATTTGTCATCGAGCTCTTTTATTTTTATCATTGAACGCAGCATCGATAATTCGAAGAATCCAGATAGGGCTATATTTGGTCTTCGATTGAACTACGAAACCCGGACAGGAGGCAGACTGGTGAAGACGCCGGATAACCGATTTCCCACCTCTTCCGTTACCATTTCCATGTTGATCTCGGAAACAGTTTACAAGATGGTTGTTGGTATCGAACGAATTATTCGCTGGTTTATAAAGTCCGTTTTCCGCCCCTACCTGTTCCTGTTTCGCTGCCTGATCGGGTAAAAACAGACGCCTGAAATCCCGGGCTCATTCGCGGCTAACGCCCCGAAAAAACGCTGGCGCCTGCGCCGCTGCCCGAGCCGAAGCATCGGACCGCGGCATCCGTCGCGGTGCGTCACTTAAAGGGGGTTTCGCGAATCATCACGTCGGCCGCGATGCAGCCATCGGCGGTCACCAGCAGCGGGTTGACGTCCATCTCGACCAGGCTGCGATGATGCTGTTGCGCGAAATCGACCAGCTTGCGAATGGTCTGGACCACGGCATCCATGTCGGCCGCCGGCCGACCGCGAAAACCCTGGAGCAATTTGAAACACTTGAGTTCGCGTAGCGCGTCGTGGATTTGCGCGTCGCTGGTCGGCAACAGCAGGGTCCTGGCGTCCTGCAATAACTCGACCAGTATGCCACCGCTCGCGATCACCAGCAGCTGGCCGAACTGGGGGTCCGTGTTCACGCCGACCATGAGTTCGGCGACAGTGTTTTCTACCATCGGCTCGATCATTACCCGCTCGAATGCGACGCCCGGTGCCACGCGGGCTATCGAGTCGCGCATGCTGCCGAGCGCGGCGCGAACCTGGTCGGCATCGCGCAGGTTGAGCCTGACCGCGCCGGTTTCCGACTTGTGCGGCAAATCGGCTGACACCGCCTTCAGCACTACCGGGTAACGCAAGCCGTCGAGCAGTGTGTCGACGGTGCTCACGTCGACAAGCTGCCCGGCGGGCACGTCAATTGCGGCATCACGCAGGCGCTGCTTGCCCTGCCACTCGTCGACAATTCGCGTTTCGGCTCCCGCGACCGGGGTATCGATCCTGCTGAATTCAACGGGGCCACCGCTGGACAATTGCCGATCCCGAATAACTCCATAGCGGCAGGCATTGGCGATGGCGTCGAGCCCGGCGTCGAGCCCCTGTAGCGGCGTGACTCCGCCGGCCAGGATAATCTCGCGCGATTCGCGATCGATGTTTTCCGGCAGGTCGCTGCAAACCGCGCCGGGCAGCCCATGCCTGTTGCAGGCCCGGACGAACGAAGCGGCATCGCTGCGATAATGGGTTTTATCCGCGTGGATATGTTCGGGCGGAAAATCCTGTATAACGACCGCGGCATCGTAGCCGTCGGCGATCATGGTCCCGAAAACCTCCGGCAATATTTCGGCGTTGCCCCACAGCGGCGTCGTGTAGTCGAGCGGGTTCGATACCGTCGCGATGTTGGGCAACAACCCGGCGAGCCGTTCGCCGGCTGCGGCCGACGGTTGCGCCAGTCGCAGCCCGATCCGGTCGCAATAATCGGCCAACAGCGCCGCGTCTCCGCCGGAACAGGTGAAGGCGGCGAGCCTGGTGCCTTTGGGCGCGCCCGAAACCGACAGGAACTTGAGCGTTTCCATCATCTCGACCGGAGACCTGACGCGAATCATGCCGAATTGATCGAAAAAGGCCTGGAACGCCTGGTCGGCGCCAGCCAGCGAACCGGTATGGCTGATCGATATTTGCGACCCGAGTTGCGATTTGCCCGCCTTCAGTACCACGATAGGTTTACCGGCCAGCAACCCCCTGTTCGCAACATCGGCAAGCTTGCCGATGTTGCGGATACCCTCGATATAGAGGCCTATGGCCTTTACCGCGGCATCGTCGATCAGCAGATCGACGTAATCCTCGATCGTCAACAGCGCCTGGTTACCGGCCGAAATGACGTGCGTTATCGGCACCGAGCGATCGTTCATGATCATGTTTGCCGGCAGCATGCCGCTTTGCATGACCAGCGCCACGCCCTCGTGGCAACGATGATTGCCGGCGCCAAACGGCCACAGCACGGCGCCATTGGTGTAGTTGACCAGCCCGTAACAGTTCGGGCCGATCAGCGCCATATCCCCGGCGGCCTCGACCAGCTCTGCTTCCGCGCGCCGGCCGGGCGCGCCGAGTTCGCCGTAGCCCGCGGTAAAGCAGGCTACTCCGCCCGCGCCGATACGATTGAGTTGTCTCACGGTTTCCGTCGCAACGCTGCGCGGCGTCGCCAGGAATACCGCGTCCGGCGCTTCGGGCAGGTCGTCGACGCTGCGATAACAGGGCACGCCGCCAAGGGTATCGCGCCGGGGATTGACGCCCCATACCGGGCCGTCGAACTGCGCCGCGCACTGGCGCGCGCTGAAATCGGCATCGCTGCCGCCGATAAAGGCGATATGCCTCGGCGACAGCAACCGGCGCAGATTCTCAGCCCTTGCGGACATCAGGATTCGTACGGGCGCAACAACGAACGCGAAATGATATGCCGCTGGATCTCGGAGGTGCCGTCCCAGATTCGATCGAGGCGCGCATCGCGCCACAGTCGTTCGATCGGTAACTCCTCCATCAGTCCCATGCCACCGTAGATCTGGATCGTGTGATCGGCGGCGCGGCCGACCGCTTCGGAGGCGAACAGCTTGGCCTTGGCCGCGTCTTCGGGTTCCATGATGCCCTGGTCGGCCTTGTCCGCGGCATGCATGACCAGCAGGTCGGCGGCCTGCAAATCGGTGGCCATGTCGGCCAGCTTGAACGACGTGCCCTGAAACTTGCCGATCGCCTGGCCGAATTGCTTGCGTTGCGCCGCGTAGCTGGTGGCGAGTTCGAGCAGGCGCTCCATCTTGCCGCAGGCCGCCGCGGCGACCCAGACGCGGCCCATCTTGAGCCACTTGTCGGCGAGCTCGAAGCCCTGCCCTTCCGCCCCGAGAATCTGGCTCTGGTGCACGCGGCACTGGTGAAACGACAGCTGCCAGGTGTGGTAGGCGCGCTGCGCCGCGCAGCGTGGCCCGCGTTGAATATCGAATCCCGGTGTGCCCCGGTCGACCAGGAAAGCCGTTACCAGTTTACGCTCGCCGCGTTTACTTTGCTGCACGCCGGTCCACGCGAACAGGATCGCGAAATCCGGAATCACCGGGCTACTGATAAAGTGCTTGGAACCGTTGATAACGAAGTGGTCGCCGTCGCGTTTCGCATTGGTCGCCATCGCCAGGATATCCGAGCCCGCGCCGGGCTCGGTGAGCGCGAAGACTTCTTTTTTCTCGCCGGTCACGCAGGGCTTAAGATACTTTTCGACCTGGTCGCCCTCGCAGGCCAGCAGGATTTCCGAGGGACGGTGGATATAGCCGTGCAGACCGTAGCTGGTCTTGCCGAGTTCGCGCTCGAACAACGCCAGGGTCTTGTAATCGAGGCCGCCGCCGCCGATTTCCTCGGGCAGGTTGGGCGCATAAAATCCCATCTCCAGCGCCCTGTGCTTGATGCGCCAACCGAGTTCTTCCGGCACTTCGCCGGTGCGGTCGACCTCGGCCTCGTGGGGCTCGAGTTCCTGTTCCCGGAAAGCGCGCAGGGAGCGGACGATCATGTCCTGCTCGGCGGTCAGATTGTAATTCATGCAAGCGGACCCGAAACGACAACAAACGCGCCCAATCATATACCATTTGCCCTGCGAGTCTACTAAACTGCGCGGGTGGTCAAACGAGGCTTGGTGCGGAGAAAACAATGATTCCAGGAGACGAAGAAGTTCGGGTAGAGATCGACGACAACCTGATGCTGATCACGATCGACCGCCCCAAAGCCAACGCTATCGACCTGCCCACCAGCCGCAAGCTGGGAGAAGCATTTGTTTACTTCCGCGATAACCCCGACCTGAAGGTCGCCATCATCACCGGCGCCGGCGAAAAGATATTCTGCGCGGGCTGGGATCTCAAGGCACTGGATAGCGGCGACACGCCGCTGGAAAACTGGTGGGAAGCCGAGGACCCCGAGCTCGGCGGATTCGCCGGCATCACCGAAATGTGGAACCTGAACAAGCCGGTCATCGCCGCGCTGAACGGGCTCACGATAGGCGGCGGCTTCGAAATCGCGCTCGCCTGCGACCTGATTATCGCCGCCGAGCATGTCGAGTTCGCGCTGCCCGAACTGCCGCTCGGCCTGATTCCCGACGCCGGGGCGGTGCAGCGACTGCCGAAGCGGCTGCCTTACAATATCGCGCTGGAAATGCTTTACCTGGGCCGGCGCATGAAGGCCGCGGAAGCGATGCATTACGGCCTGATCAACCGGGTGGTGCCGGCCGCGCAATTGATAGACAGCGCGCACCAATGGGCGCAACAAATGGCGCAAGTCGCGCCGCTCGCGCTGCAGTCGATCAAGGAGGTGCTGCGCGCGATCGAATGCGAACCGACCGAAAAGGCGTTCCACAAGATGCGCTACGACGACCTGCCGACCTACAAGGCGATGCTGTCGTCGGACGACGCCGGTGAAGGCGTCAAGGCTTTCGTCGAGAAACGCGACGCCAAATTCAAGGGTAGCTAGCCATGTTGAACCAGGAACCCGAGAAAGTAACGCGGATCGCCTGTATCGGCGCCGGGCCGATCGGCGGCGGCTGGGCGGCGCATTTTCTCGCGCAGGGTTTCCGGGTCACCAGCTACCTGCACCAGGAATCCGAGTACGACGCGCTGATGAGGTTGCTGGAAACGGCCTGGACGAGCCTCGAGCAAATCGGGCTCGCCGAGGGCGCCTCGCTGGATAACTTCGACTGGACCACCGATCTCGGCGAGGCGACCGCGAACTGCGAGTTTATCCAGGAAAGCGTGCCCGAGGTACTCGAATTGAAACAGGGACTATATCAAACGCTGGGCGATATCGTCGACGCCAACGTCGTCATCGCGTCGAGCACCTCGGGCCTGTCGATGACCGATATCCAGGCCCGCTGCGCGACCCCGCAGCGCACCGTGGTCGCGCACCCGTTCAACCCGCCCTACCTGCTGCCGCTGGTGGAAATGATCGGCGGTGCAAAAACCAGCGCGCATACCGTCGAATGGACCGAGCGCTTTTACAAGATTGCCGGCAAGGCGCCGCTGGTCATGAACAAGGAAATCCCGGGCTTCATCGCGACGCGCCTGCAGGAGGCCATCTGGCGCGAGGCGCTGCACATGGTCGCCAACGGCGAAGCCACGGTGGAACAGATCGACCAGGCGGTCGTCAACGGCCCGGGACCGCGCTGGGCCTTGATGGGGCCCTGTGAAATCTTTCACGTCGGCGGCGGCGAAGGCGGCATGGCCTACTGCCTCGATCAGTTCGGGCCGGCGTTGCAACTGCCGTGGACGCGGCTGGTCGCGCCGGAATTGACCGACGAGCTCAGGAACGCGATGGTCGACGGCTGCATCGAGATGACCCGGGGCCAGGATTTCGCGACATTGAGCCGCAAAATGAACGACGGGCTGGTCGAAATCGCGAAGTTGAAACGCAGACAGCAACAAAAGATAAATAAACGAGGAGAGACTTCCGCATGAATTACGACGTCATCATTACCTGCGCCGTCACCGGCGCCGGCGACACCACCAGCCGCAGTAAGCTGGTGCCGATTACGCCAAGGCAGATCGCCGACGCGGCGATCGAGGCGGCCGAGGCCGGGGCCGCGGTGGTCCACGTGCACGTGCGCGACCCGGAAACCGGCCAGGGATCGCGCGACCCGGCGCTGTTCAGGGAAACGGTCGACCTGATTCGCGCCAGCGCTACCGACGTTATCATCAACCTGACCGCCGGCATGGGCGGCGACTGGGTGCCGAGCGAGGACGAGCCGTCGCTGCCGGGCCCCGGAACCGACATGATCGGACCCGAGGAACGGCTCGCTCACGTCGCCGCGTGCAAACCCGATATTTGCAGCCTCGACTGCGGTACGATGAACTTCGGCGGTAACTATACCTATATCAACACCGCGCCATACCTGCGCACCATGGCGAAGATCGCCCAGGAACTCGGCGTCAAACCCGAACTGGAAGTCTTCGACCTCGGGCAGATTCGCCTCGCGCGCGACCTGATCCAGGACGGCCTGATCGACGCGCCGCCGATGTTTCAGCTGTGCCTCGGCATCCCCTGGGGTGCCGGCGCCGATACCGAAACCATGGCGGCGATGAAACAGGCGCTGCCTGCAGGGGCGATCTGGGCCGGATTCGGCATCTCGCGCATGCAAATGCCGATGGTGGCGCAGGCGGTGCTGCTAGGCGGAAACGTGCGCGTTGGCCTCGAGGACAAGATCTACCTCGATCGCGGCGTGCTCGCCAGCAACGGCATGCTGGTCGAGCGAGCCGTCGAGATTATCGAGCGTCTCGGCGCCCGGGTAGTCCGCCCCGACGAGGCGCGCGCGCTGATCGGGTTGAAATAGACGGCTCTGTGAAGCAGTTCAAAGCCCCTCAAAAAGCGTTTGCTATTATCGAGTTTGCAACTATATCCCTATCATGAGCGTAACCAGCACACAATTCGCGATCGGCCAGGTGGTCAGGCACCGTCTCTACGAGTTCCGCGGCGTCATCGTCGATGTCGACCCGGAGTTCTGTAACACCGAGGAATGGTGGCTCGCAATCCCGGAGTCGGTGCGCCCGCGCAAGGACCAGCCGTTTTACCACCTGCTCGCCGAAAACGAAACCACGGCCTACGAGGCCTACGTATCGGAACAGAACCTGCTGGTCGACGATACCGGCGAACCCGTCAATCATCCGCAGGTGGCCGAGGTTTTCGGCGAGTTCCTGGGTCACCGTTACGCCCTGCCTGACAGCTACCGCAACTAATCCATCGCGATAACATTCCCTGCCTCAATGGCCGCGTTTGCGCCGGGCTAGCTTGCCTGACCCCGAAGCATCGAAGCACCCTGGCGGATGCTCGGCGCGCGCGTATCGAGTCCCAGCGAACGCTTGAGCACGACCCAGAGTACCTCGAGGTTGGTGTGGATAATGCCCGGATCGGGTTCGGGCAGCCGTTCGCGCAACTGGCGATTCAATTCCGGCAGCGCAAAAAACGGCACCCCCGAATGGGCATGGTGCTCGATATGGTAGTTCATGTTGAGATACAGGAATTCGCCGAGCGGGTTGGTGCGCACCGACCGGGTCGATTGTTTCAGGTCGTAAACATCGACGTCGGATTCGGCGTGCTGGATCAGGGTTACGGCGATCATCAACGGCCCGCCGACCAGCCGCGGGATAACGATATACCACCACACCCAGTGCGCTGCGAAGATCCACGCGGCGAGGCCACCGCCGATATAGATCAGCAGGAACGCCCTCGCGTTCCATTTCAGGCGCGGCAATTCGTTAGCGGGCGTGTAGCGGCGCACCTCGTCGCTGAAACGACCCATCGCGTTACGGAAAAGCAACGGAAACTCGTACAGGTACTGGCCCAGCCCGCTCACCTCCCTGAGCCACACCGGGAAGGTATATGCGTTGGCGAAAACCATCTGGCCGTCGAGCCTGTCGATCGAGGTATAGGTGTGGTGGGTGGCGTGCGCGTAACGCCGGTGCAACGGCTCCTCGATGTAGACCAGCGAAGACAACCAGAACATCAGTTCGTTCAGCCAGCGCATGCGGAACGCGGTGCCGTGGGCGCATTCGTGCGACAGCGAATACGTCGGCAGCACCAGCGCGAATCCGTACCAGATCATCGCCGGCACGACCCACAGGCTGCCGAAAGACAGGTGCAGCGCGTAGCCCGAAACGACCATCAACAGCAACCATTTGGCTAACCAGATCAAACCGGGCCGGTCGCTGCGACGCATCAGCGCTTTGAGCGTATTGCGCTCGACTTCGAGACCGGACGATTCTGCGTTGGTGCGGGGAACCTGTTCCATAACCCTGTTTAATATTCAGCCTTTAATTCGCCGACGGGTTGAAAATCGAATGATAATTATCGCCCGCAAATAAAAAAAGGGGTAGTAAAACTACCCCTTTTCGATACAGCCGTTAACGCTTTACCTGCCTAGGCGAACCACCAGCGCTCGGCGTTCTTGGCGCCGTCGAGCTCCCAGTTGGCGCCGATAACCGCGGGCACGTGCAGGCGCTCGTGGTAAGCCATGACGTCACTGGTGAACAGCGGCAGGCACAGTCCGCCGTCGTCGTGCACGATTTGCTGCATTTCGACGTAGAGGATGCGGCGCTTGGCCGGATCGAGTTCGGCGCGCGCCAGTACCAGCAGCCTGTTGAACTTGTCGTTCTTCCAGAAGGTATCGTTCCAGCTCGCGTCCGCCGCGTAGATCTGCGAAAAGATCCAGTCCTCGGTGGCGCGGCCGCTCCAGTAGCAGGCGGAGAACGCCTTTTTCATCCACACGTTGCTCCAGTAACCGTCGTTCGGTTCGCGCACCACGTTGATGTTGATGCCCGCCGCGCGCGCCGTATCGGACATCAACTGGCCCGCGTCGACCGCTCCGCCGAAACCGGTGTCGGCCGCGTGGAAAGAGATATCGAGCTTGCTCAGGCCAGCCCGCTTGAGAAGGAAGCGGGCCTTGTCCGGATCGTAGCCGCGTTGCGGCAATTCCTTCGTGGTGGCGCGGTAGATATTTGCCGGGCCGATAGGATTATCGTTACCCAGCTGACCGTAGCCGTGGACGATTTTCTTGAGCCATTGCTCGCGGTCGACGATATGCTTGACCGCGTTGCGCACGTCTTTATTGTCGAACGGCGCCATATCGGTGCGCATCGGCAGCGTGATCTGCTTGTTGCCGGTGGTCGCCTCGATCTTGATTCCCGGGATTCGCTTCATCAGATGCGCGGTCGCGGTCGGCACATTGTTCATGCAGTCCAGCGCCCCGGTCTGCAGCGCCTGGCTGCGCGCGGTCGGGTCGCCGATCTGGTTGATTTCGATCTCGTCGAAATGTGCGAAACCGGTTTTCCAGTAGTTGGGATTGCGCGTCGTAAACGAACGCACGCCGGCGTCGTGATCCTTCAGAATATAACCGCCGGTGCCGATGCCGGACTGCCAGTCGATGCTGCCGTCGCTGTTGGCCGGGCAGATATTCATATGGTAGTCGGTCAGCAGGAAGGGAAAGTCGGCGTTGCCGCCACTGAGCGCGATGGTTACCGCGTGCTTACCGTCGGCCTTGACGCTAACCACGCCGCTCATGATGCCCTTGGCGGCCGACTTGGTATTCTCGCCGAGGTGATGGTTGATCGACGCGACCACGTCTTCCGAGGTCAGGCTCCTGCCGTTGTGAAACTCGATGCCCTTGCGGAGATTGAAATGCCAGGTCTTGGCGTCGGGGCTCGCCTCCCAGCTTTCCGCCAGTTCAGGAGTCAACTTTCCGTTCGCGGCAACTTCGGTCAGGCCGTTGCGTAACTGCCCGAATTGCAGGTGTATCATGTACAGGTCGAGAATCTGGCCCGGATCGAGCGTATCGGTGGTCGCGCCGCCGGTCAGGCCAACACGCAGGCGCCCGCCTTTCTTCGGCGTTGCGGCCTCTACCTTGTTCAGGATCGCCGACGCCGCGGTCAGCGAAACGCCCATCGCCAGCGCACCGGCTATGAAGCTGCGTCGCGACAGCTTTCCCGACTCGAACGACTGCTGGATATCCTTGATCTTGTCGGCGACTTCGAGGTCGCTAACCTTTTGCGACAGATCGATTTTCTTGGTGTCTTTGGACTTCACTTCGTACTCCTCCTCTGCGGGATTTTTTTGCTTTCGATCAGGCCGGGTGGCCTGCAGACCGGCCAAGCATATCTCAATACGGCGAACAGGCGCAAATAATGCTAACAGCAGGGTTTTCGGCCGATTCCAGCGCCTCTTCGAGTGGATATGGCGCGCGTTCAGGCGCTCGCGGCCGCGGCGAAGCCGAGCTGCTTGTCGACGATATTGGCTAGCGGCGCGCCGGCCAGGTAGCGTTTCCAGTTATCGATAAACTGGCGCGCGATTGCGGCCTCGAAGCCAACGTAGTCGCCGGAAATGTGCGGCGACACGATACAGTTCGGCGCATGCCAGAACGGGCTCTCCGCCGGCAGGGGCTCTTCGACAAACACGTCGAGCGCGGCGCCGGCGATCTGTCCATCCTTAAGCGCCTCGAGCAGGTCGTCCTCGACGACGAGCGCGCCGCGGCCGATGTTGATGAAGCGCGCGTGGCTGCCCATCGCGGCAAACTCGGCGGCGCCGAACAGGTTACGGGTATCTTGCGTCAACGGCGTAATCAGGACGACGTAATCGGCCTTTGGCAGCTGCGTATGCAGTTCGTCGATCGCATGAATCTGACTGAAATCCGGGGCGCCGTCGCGTGCGCTGCGGCCGATGGCGTCGACCTGCATGCCCGCCGCCTGCAGCAACCGACCCACCGCGCGGCCGATCGAACCCACACCGACCACCAGCGCCCGTTTGCCGGCAATGGTTTCGGACAGGCGGTAATTCCACTCGGCCTTTGCCTGGAATTCGAGGGTTTGCGGGAACTGCTTGGCAAAGCAGAGAATGGCGCCAAGCGTCCACTCCGCCATCGGCTGGTCGAAAACGCCGCGCGCGTTGGTCAGTTCGATATCGCTATCCACCAGTTCGGGAAACATCGCGGCATCGACGCCGGCGCCGCCCCAGTGGATCCAGCACAGGTCGCGCGCGCTGTCCCAGGCGGCGCGCAGGTTGTCGGCGCGAAAATTCCAGCCGAGCAGAACCTCGGCGCCCGGCAGCGCAGCGCGTAACTCGTCCGCCGTTGTCGCGAAACGAATTTCAGCCCGATCGCTCAACTCGTCGAGCCCCGGCACTTCGTCGGCGCTTGCCACACCCTGTACGACCACAACCGCTTTCATGCCGCTCCTCCCAGTTATTGCAAGACAGGTTCCGCGACATCAGCCATGCCGTCGCAACCCAGGCTGCCAAGAATAAACACAGTCGCAGCCGCAGTCCATGCGGGAATCCCGTTTCGTGGCGGGCTTTTTCGTTACCGCAATGGATGGCCGGCCCGATATGTGCTAAACCTGCTGCCTGCCCCAGCGGAATACGCCATGAACGACAAGCGCATCGATATCGACCGTTTTGACCCGCGCCTGGCAAAGACCTACGGTCGTGAACGGGATAAGCAACAGCATTACGACGACTGGGCGCACAGCTACGAGGCCGACCTGGTCGACGACCTCGACTATGTCGCTTACCGCGAAGCCAGTGAAATATTTACCGCTAACGTAGAAGATCGCCGCCTGCGCATCCTCGACGTGGCCTGCGGGACCGGGCTGGTCGGCGAGTACCTGCGGGCGCGTGGCTACGACCAGGTCGAAGGCGCCGATTTCTCGCGTGAAATGCTCGCCCGTGCGGAACAAAGACGGATTTACGAGGCCCTGTGGCAACACGATTTCACCGCGCCGAAACCACTCGAAACACCCTACGACGCGCTGATCTGCGTCGGCCTGTTTGCTTTCGGCGTCCCCGGGATTTGCGACCTGCATCACGTCGTCAATTGCGTGGCGCCCGGGGGGCTGTGCGTAATTACGGTCAACGGCGCCGCGTGGCGGCAGCTACGGCTTGAGCCCGAGGTTTACCGCGCCGCCGAATTACACGGATTTCGCATCGAACAGGTCATCGAGGCCGAATATATCCGCAAGCAGGACATCGACGCGCGCGTGTTGTTGGTTCGCCGTTAGCTCGTCGCCTCGGCGTAGCGCTGCTGCAACCGCTTTATGAAATCATCGATCCCGCTGCTGTCTTCCCGCATATAGGCAATCGGATCGGCTAATCCGGAAGCGCGATTCAATACGCCTTCGAGAGTCGCGTGCAGGCAATAGGCGGCGTAGCTGACCTGGTAACCGCCTTCCTGCACCAGCACCAGTTTGCCGCCGCAGCATTCGTCCGCGAGCGCGCGGGCACACCGCCCGAGCTGGTAAAAGCCGTTCATGCCGAGCAATTGCCTGCCGTTCGGATCGAACTGGTTGGCGTCCTGCCCGGCGGCGATGAACAGTATTTCGGGGCGATGCGCACGCACCGCGGGCGCGACCACCGCGTCGAATACCCGCAGGTAGGCGTCGTCCCCGGAACCATAGGGCATCGGGATATTCAGGTTCTTGCCGAGCCCCGCCCCGGATCCGGCCTCGTCGACGTCGCCGCTCTGTGGATGCGTCGGGCCCCAGGCGCCATGATTCATGTGCAGCGAAACGGTTAGCACGCCGGGATCCGTGTAGTATCCCGCCTGCGTACCGTTGCCGTGATGCACGTCCCAGTCGATGACCGCGGCCGACTTCAGGCCGCGCGCGCGCAGGCTTTCGATGGCGACGCCGATATTGTTGAAAAAGCAGTAACCGTCAGCCATCTCCGGCTGCGCATGATGCCCGGGCGGCCTTACCAGGGCAAAGGCGAGCGCGCCCCTGCCGTCGAAGACATGGCTGGCCGCGGCGACCGCCAACCCCGCCGCCTTGCACAGGATTTCGAAACTGCCGGGGCCGAATATCGTCGTGCTCGAGTAAGCACGCGCCTCGTCCGCCGGAATCGCCTCGAGTTCATCGATATAGGCCGGCGCATGAAAGCGCTCGAGGTCCGCTCGCGTCGCCGCATCGGCGCCAAACCAGTCCAGCGCCCCGGCAATCGGCCCGTCGCGCAGTACGGCGTGCATGTTCCTGACGCGCTCCGCGTTCTCCGGGTGCGTCTCGATCACGGGCAGGTAAGGCGAGGCCGAGGCCTCGAAAAAGCCCTGGCCGGTGTCATGGTCGAATATCGAGGGATCGAAATACACCGCCAGCCGGTCCGCCATAACGCCTGTTCTCCGCTTGAGTAATCCATCTGACACGAGGATTAGAGCCTGATATTCTAATCGCATTTTCCGAATTTCGGTATTCTTCTGCAACCGCGTGGAGCATTCGTTATGGGACAAAATCGCGACCTGGTGCTGGAACAGTGCAATCCGGCGATGGAACTCGGCTTTTCGCTGGCGGAATATAAAACCCGGCTGCGTGCCATCCGTGAGCGCATGGCGCGGGACAAAATCGATCTGTTGTGGTTGATGGCGCCCGAGAGCCTGTACTACGTCAGCGGCTATACCTGCGAGTGGTACCAGGCGCAAAGCCCGAAACAGTGGCCGGCCACCAGCGGCATCGCGGTGCATGTCGACCACGACCGCTTCATCATGTTCGACACGCCCAGCGAAAAAGTCATGTGCCGTTTCGTCACCTGCGCCGACGATATCCGTACCTTCCCGATCGATAATCGCCGCGACGGCATCGGCTTCATCATGGACGAGCTCAAGGCACAGGGCTGGCTCGGCGGCACGGTTGGCATGGAGCTTTACAGCTACCGCCCGAACCCGGCGATCAGCGCGCGCTTCCGCACCGCTTTCGAGGCGTCGGGATCGAGCGTGACCGACGGCAGCGACGTATTACGCGAAGTCCGCTGGATCAAGTCGCCGCAGGAAATTGCCTACCTCGAACACGCCGCGCGCATTACCGACATCGGCCTCGAAGCCGCGCGCAACGCGATCCGCCCCGGCGTCACCGAGCTCGACGTCTACGGCGAAATGATCCACTCGATGGCAAAGGCGGGCGGCGAGAACCCGGCGATTACGCTGCCGGTACTGTCCGGCGCGAAGGCCAACACCGGTCATGCGCTGGCGAGCCGCAAGGTCATCATGGCCGGGGAACAGGTCAACGTCGATGTCTGCGGCGTGTACTGGCGTTATACGCCAACGCGGCGCGCTCGTTCTACGTCGGCGAACCGCCTCGCGACGTAATGGAGTACCACACCAAATCGTCGGGCGTGTTCGACGTCATTGCAAAAATCATGAAGCCGGGGCTGACTGTCGGCGAGCTGGTGAGAGCGGCGCGGGACTATTACGACGAAGTCGGCATCTGGTCCGACGCCGGCTGGGTCGGCGGCTACGAGCTGGGGATCGGTTTCCCGCCCGACTGGGTCGGAAATTTCGTCTACGAAATGTCGCACGACGAATCGGAAAAGGTGTTCGAACCGAGAACCTGCGTCAACTTCGAAAGCCAGTTCTTCAGCCCGCGCATGTCGGGAATCACCTACTACATCTGCACGTTGCTGTTCAAGGAAAACAGCGCCGAGCTGCCGGTGCAGGCGCCGCGTCGGCTCGTCGTCATCGAATAGCGGGCGAACAATCCGGAGGGGCCGGAGTTTCGTCCATGAGGGGCCGCGCGAACCTGCGCCCAGCGCGATATGGAATCGCTTTTTTGCTACCCGGGCGCCCGCGGAATAACCCCGTTTTATTAATAGACAAACGAATCTATTGAGCGCAAAATCCGCGCGAATCACCGGCCACGGCCGGCGCCGAGACGGGTATACCCGCTCTTTATATCGCTAACTACGAGCTCGACAAGGATTGCCGCTCTTCCGGGCACGCGACCTGTCAGAACGGACGTTAGACACTTTACTGAATGTCAGCACAGGGTGTTTAAGTCTATGAAAAAATCGGCCAGCAGCGCTGCGGCCCAAAAGAGCAGCAACCAGCGCCTGATCGACGTCCTCGGTCCGATCGAAAACCTCGAAAGCTACGTCAAGGCCGACTGGTGGCGGCATATCTTCAA
>Ga0224512_10002537_pt1 | contig 16662 bp, 14 predicted proteins | sample SF_May12_sed_USG_4_FD_169103 | JGI IMG/M metagenome (GOLD analysis project Ga0224512, IMG submission 169103) | Sediment microbial communities from San Francisco Bay, California, United States - SF_May12_sed_USGS_13 | ecosystem: Environmental > Aquatic > Marine > Sediment | place: USA...
GTGGCGGTGCCTTCGCGCTCGACGAGCCGAACCTCGAGCTCATCACCGGAGAGCTCAACCGTCTCTCCGGCGAGGTCGATGTGGAGGCGACCGTCGTCTTCGAGCTGGGTCGCGAGGATGTCGCCGTCTGCCACCGCCAGGGCTTGCTGTAATGCCTTCATCTGCTTGCCGAAGCGGGGCCCGCACTTGGGGAAATTGGGCCGCACGTCGTGGCGCACGTAGACGGTGCGGTCCTCCGCCCAACGCAGGTCATGGACATTGAGTTCTTGCAGCAACACCGCGGAATGCGGCGCCACTACCCGGCGCAGCTCCTGGTCCGCGGTGACAATTGTCACCGCGGCCAAAGGCTGTCGAGTTTTGAGGCCGTGGTCATTGCGCGCCGCGTGACCGAGGCGCACGATCCGCTGAACGACTGCCATCCCTCTCTCGAGCTCGTCGTCGTGCCTGCCGGCCATGTCGTCAGGCCACTCTTCAAGATGGACGCTGAGCGCCGAGCCCCGATTCAGACTGCGCTCGAGATGACGATGCAGGACGTCGGCCACGAACGGAGTGAAGGGCGCGATCAATCGCGCGAGCCTGCACAGCACGTCGTAGAGCGTCTGGTAGGCACTCTCCTTGCCTACGTTGTGCCGGCCGCTCGGCGCCCAGAAGCGATCTCGGCTGCGGCGAATGTACCAGTTTGTCAGGTCATCGATGAAGCTCTCTAACTCGCGCGCCGACTCGACGATGCGATAGGCGTCGAGATGAGAGGTGAGAGCCTCGGAAAGACGATCGAGGCGGAGCAAGATCCAGCGATCGAGCTGCGGTCGTTGGGCGAAGTCGACGAGCTCATCGCGTGGCCGCCAGCCGTCGAGATTGGCGTAGATCGTAAAGAAGGAAACCGCGTTCCACAGTGGCAGCAGGAATTTCTGCGCCGCCTCGCGCACCAGTTTGGCGGAGAAGCGAGACGTCAGCTCCGGGTTCGAGATGAAGAAGTACCAGCGAAGCGCGTCGGCGCCGGTCTCCTCCAGCACCGCCATCGGGTCGACCACATTGCCGATGCGCTTCGACATCTTCCGACCCTGCTCGTCATTGATATGGCCGAGCACAATGCAGTTGGTGTAGGCGGCGCGATCGAAAAGGAGAACGCCGAGCACATGCAGAGTGTAGAACCAGCCGCGCGTTTGATCGACCGCCTCGGCGATAAAATCGGCGGGGAATCCATTGCCTGTGGAAGGATCGAAATCGGCCGTCGGTGTTCCGGTGTAGTGGTGTTGTGCAAACGGCATCGCGCCGGAGTCGAACCAGGCATCGATGACATCCTCGACGCGCCCCATGACGCCGCCGGCGCACTCTGGGCACGGCCAGACAAACGGCGCAACCGGCGCGTCGCGGTCGACGAAGGGGCGATGAGGATCGAAATGATCGCGATCGTAGAGGCTTTCGGGCGCCCGCCGACCGGCGGCTGAGAAGAGCTCCGCGAACGAGCCGATCACTCGCATGTTGGGGCAGCTGTCGCACTCCCAGACCGGGAGCGGCGTGCCCCAGTAGCGCTTTCGTGAAAGTGCCCAGTCGACGACGGTCTCGAGCCAGTTCCCGAAGCGGCCTTCGCCCACGTGCTGCGGGTGCCACGTGATCTGATCACGGTTTCTCGCGATCAGGGCTTGCTTGGCGCTGGGCACCGTCGTGCGCACGAACCAGCTGACGGAGGCGTAGTAGAGCAGCGGCTCGTCGCAGCGCCAGCAGAACGGATAGTTGTGGGTGTAACGCTCGCTGTGAAGAAGCAGGTGTCGCTCCTTGAGATCGCGTATGATCTGCGGATCGGCTTCCTTGAAGCGTTGCGAGGTGAATGGCTCCGTTCCTTCGCCGCTGATTCTGCCCTCACTATCGACCGTCAGCAGTAGCGGCAGGCCCAGCCGCTGCCCGCTCGCGTGGTCGTCCTCGCCGAAGGCGGGCGCCGTGTGGACGATGCCGGTGCCTTCGCTCGCGGTGACGTAGTCGGCGGCAAATACACGCCAGCCATGCTCGTCGCTCGGCGGGGGATCGAAATGACTGGCGGCTGGCCGATCACCGATCGGCACGCGGTATGGCCTTTCGTACCGCAGGCCCTCGAGATCGGCACCATGAAAGCGGGTTACGGCCTCTGACTCCCGCAAGTCGATTCGCTGACGCGTGCCGTTCTGGTCGATATCGCATGGGACCGCGGTCTCGAGATCTTCAGCAAAAAGCAACAGCTGTCCCGGGCGTCGAGGATCTTCGACGACGCGATAGACGAGACCTGCCGAAACCGCCATGCCTGTATGTCCGAGAAGGGTCCATGGTGTCGTCGTCCATGCGACGAGACTCAGGCCAGGCGGAGAGTCCCAGAAGGAACCGTCGACGGTCCGAAGCGATTGCCCGGCGAGGACCGGGAAAAGTCCCCATATCGACGGGTCATCCGCCTGTTGGTAGTTTTGCGCGACTTCGTGGCTCGAGAGGGTCGTGCCGCAGCGAGAGCAGTAGGGCTGAATCTTGTAGCCTTTTTCGAGCAGTCCATCCGAGTGAAGACGCGACAGGGCCCACCAGACGGATTCGATGTAGCGATTCGAGTAGGTGAAATAAGCGTCTTCAACGTCGATCCAGAATCCAACCCGCTCGGTCATTTCACGCCACTGGCGCTCATAGGTGCTGACGCTCTCGAAACAGGCTTGATTGAACCTCTCGACGCCGTAGCGCTCGATATCCTGCTTGCCGGAGAAGCCGAGCTTCTTTTCGACCTCGATTTCGACGGGCAATCCGTGCGTGTCCCAGCCAGCCTTGCGTTCGACATGGAATCCACGCATCGTCTTATAGCGCGGAAGCAGATCCTTGACTACGCGAGTGACGACATGGCCGACGTGGGGAACGTTGTTGGCGGTCGGAGGACCTTCGTAAAAGACGAATCGAGGACCCCGAGCGGTCTTCTCCAGGGTGCGGTCAAACACTCCAAGACGCTTCCATTCACCAAGGACCTCTTGCTCCAGGCTGGGGAACGGATAGCCCTTCGGGAGGTCCGGGAATCGCGTGTCGTTCATGTTTCGTTTGACCCTCGTTGGCGGTATTCTATGACGCCGCAGCAGGGGCCCTTGGCCTCGATCGTCAGCTGACGACGCGATCCAGAAAGGACTCGAGTTTGCCTGCGAAGGTGTGCGGTGCCTCGAGGTGAGGGAGACTCCCCACTCCCTCGAAGACGTCGAGCTGGGCTCCGTGCAGCCGATTGAGCCAAAGATCGGCGGTTTCGACCGCGGGAGCATTCCCATCTCTTCCCCACGCCATCCAGATGGGCACGTCGAGGCGGGCGAGCGAGGGTTCGACTTGATGGTTGAGGTAGCCGCTCAGATGGGCGGCGAGGGCCAAATGCGAGCCGGGCTGGTGGCTGGAGCGATAGTAGTGCTCGATGCGGGTCGCGTCGACACGGTCGGCGGATGCGAATACTTCGCGGCGCAAGTGCCTCGAGAGAGCTGGTCGGGACGTGTGAAGATTGAGAGCACTTGTTCCGACCAGAGGTAGACGGAGAGCACGGTTGGTGAGGGCATCCGCCAGGTCCGGCTCATCGTTATGGGCTTCGAGACCCAGCGGCGTGCTCAGCCCCAGGCACGTGACGAGCTGCGGCGAGTCCGCGGCCGTCTGGATGGCATACGCTGCCGCAAGGCCCGCACCGACGAGCGCCGTTCGCTCGCGGACGACCTCCTCGATAAAGTCCCGAAGCAACTGAATGTAGAGCTCCCCGTCGTACCTGATCGCCGGCTTGTCCGAGTGACCCCACCCGAGGAGATCGGGTGCGAAGATGCAGCGTTGTCGGGACAGCGCGAGACTGGCGTCGCGCCATTCCTCGGCGTCGTGCCCTGGACCGAGCGAGTGGATGAGGACGACCGGTTCGCCCTCTCCGAGTTGCTGGAAAGCAATCTCGCCATGACGCCAGGAGTAGCGGCGCGAGCGGCCCCACGTGGCTGCCTCGAGCTCGCAGTTGCGGCGTGCGATCAGGGCATTGGCGAGGGCGGGAGCGCCGATGGCCGCAGAGCCCCAGAGCAGTGTCCTCGTCAGACGTCGGCGTCTGCGGCCCGTGCGGGAGGAGCGGTGGGAAGACGCGGCCATCGGTACGGGATCATAACAATCGGCGGCTGGCGACGATCTGGGTCCATCTCCGGGCAGAAGGCGGGCTCCGAGTAGAGCACCTTGTAGAATGCCCGCCACTGCCGCTTGCGAGAGGGGGTGCCACTCCGGGCAGGCAGGGGAAACAATGGAGTGCAGTCTTGAGTCGAGTGATTCATATCCTGTGGGCGGGGCGGCCCGAACGAGGCGCATGGGAAGAGCTGTGCCGCCAGTACCGGCAGAGAATTGGCCACTATCGACCGATTCGGGATCGCTCGATTCGCACACAACAGATCAAGGACGTGAAAGCTCGGCGGAGAGCCGAAGAAAAGGCCCTCTTGGCGGCGCTTCCCGATCCGGCGTGGGTGGTTGCTCTGGATCGCCGCGGGAAATCGATCAATTCAGGGGACTTCGCCAGCTGGCTGGGGAATCTGAGCCGAGACTGGCCCCATCCGCTGGTCTTCGTTGTGGGCTCCGATCTGGGGTTGGGAAAGGGTCTCCTGACCACGGCGCAAGAGAGTTTTTCTCTCGGCAGAATGACCCTGCCGCATCAACTGGCGAGGCTTGTCGTATACGAGCAGTTGTACAGGGCATTGTCGATTGCGGCCGGAATGAAGTACCATCGCGAGCCGTTGTAAGTGTAGTCACAAGATGCGCGGCAGCGTGGGCGAGCAGACTGACATTGAAAGAGGAGTCGAGAACGTGGCAAGAGCGACTCGTGGCAAGACGAAGAATCCTCAACGCAATCGAATCAATGGCGTAGAAGCGATTCGCAAGAAGCTGGTGCAACAGCGCCAAGAGATACTGGATCTCTACGTCAACGACCTGCGGATGGGACAGCAGACGCAGAATGACGGAGCGGAAGATCTCGTGGACCGGGCCAACGACGCATATGTGAGACAGTTCATGCTGTCTCTGTCCGGGAACGAGCGGGATCTGCTGTTGGAGATTGACGAGGCCCTGGTTCGACTCGACGGAGAAGAGTTCGGAACCTGCGGCCATTGCGAGAAGAAGATCGCAAGCAAGCGCCTGCAGGCGGTGCCGTGGGCCCGCTACTGCGTCGACTGCCAAGAGCTTTCGGAGCAGGGGATCCTGCACGAGAGCTGAGTACCCGGCGGGGAGCTATGCGTTTTAGGACATTCGCTGGAGTCATCTTGGCGCTGGCCGCGATTGTCTCGGTTTCCTATCTCGCACATCTGAATTTCGATCTCCTGCAGCGAGACTTCGCAATTTCGCCGACCTCCGGAATGCCGGTCTATTCGGCGTTGCTTATCGCGTTTCTTCTCGGATTCCTGCCTACCGTCGGCGTGTTGCTGACGCAGACGCTGCGGCGCGACCTCGCAGAGCGTCGAGCTCGCCGGCGGAGTCGGCAGGAAAAGAGCGTCGAGAGCAGTTTCCGGCGCGCAGCCGACTACCGTGCCGACGGTCAGTGGGGGCGGGCACTGGACGAACTGGATAGTGTGTTGGCGGATCAGCCAGAGGATTTTTCGGCGTTGCTTCTACAGGGCGAGATCCTGCGGCGATCTGGGAGGCCCGACGAGGCACTTGAAGTGCACAGGCGAGCTTCGGTCCTCTACCCACGAAGCGTGGCGCTTCTATACGAGCTGGCAGAAGACTATCGCTCGTTGAATGACCTGGACGTCGCGGAGGAGATCGAAGAGCGCGTACTGCGTGATTTCTCTGGATTGGGACTGCACGTGCTGCAGTCCCGGAGAGACCGCTCGCTCGAGGCAGGGGAGTGGGACGATGCGGGTCGACTCCAGGAACGTGTTTTCATGCTGCGGGGCGAAGCCGTCGACGGGACGGTCGAAGACGGGGACGGAGCCATCCGAATCGGCTTGGCCTATCAGCGCGCCGTGGGAGAGCTCGACAACGACCGCTTCGACGAAGCAGAACGGACTCTGAAAGAGATTCTCGACAGCGAGCCTCGCTTCGTTCCGGGGCTGATTCTTCGCGGCGAAATGGAGGCTCTCAAGGGAAGAAGTGGCAATGCCGTCAGCCGCTGGAGAAAGGGTTTCGAAGAGACCGGAAGTCCGGTTTTCCTGCAGCGCATCGAGGACCATTTCATCGAGAGAGGGCAGCCGATCGAGGCAATCGATACGATGCATCAGATCATCAACGCGTGCGACAGTACTCTGGTTCCCCGGTTCTTTCTCGGCAGGCTTTTTTACCGGTTGGAGATGCATGACGAGGCGTTGCGAACGTTGGAGGACCTGACCGAGGAGATCACTGTTTCGCCCACCTATCACTTGTTGTTGGCGAGAATTCATCATCGCCGGGGAGAGATGGCCGCGGCGGCAGAGAGCTACCTGATGTGCGTCAAGGAAGCGGGCCTTCTTGGTACCGGTTTCGTGTGCCGAGCATGTCGGAGACGATACCCGGACTGGCGTGACCGGTGTGACGACTGTGGCTCCTGGAACTCCGTCGAGCTCAATTTCGAGTTGGAGAAGTTCTCGGCGGAGGACCTCGGTTTACGCCAGGCACCCGTGCGGAGCCACTTCGAACGACCCGATTGAGCGGTATCTCCGTGCCTGACGTGGATTCCCTGATTGCCGGCATCGAGGGAGGAGTCGTCCAGTCTTTTCTCCTCGTCATCGGCGACCGCGTCGTCGCCGAACCGGCGGCGATGCGGTTGGGAACAGCCTTGGCAAAGCGGCTGGAGTGCGAACCGGACGTCGCACGGCGGCCGGAGAGTCTCGCCGCGACGTTGCAGGACTTGAGGACGTACGCGCTTTTCGCGGCCGGGAAAGTAAGCATTGTCATCGAAAGTTCGGTGCTTGCCGACGCAGGGACTGCGGCGTCGCTGGTGGATGAAGCCTTGGAAGTGCTGCCCCTGGCGGACGTCGAGAGCGACCTCGCCACGCGAGAACGTCGGGCCGCCGCTTGCCTCCTGCAGGCATTACGGCTCTTCCAGCTCGATCCCCGCGGTGCCGAGCCGATGGAGCTGCTGCAGCAGCTGCCAGAGGTGGCCTTCGAGGGAGGGGCCGGATACCGCCGCCGAAAACGTCGCCGAAGGAATGCGGCACAAGTCGAGCATGCCCGCAACGCACTTGTCGCGCTTCTCGAGGCGGCGCTTCGGGCTGACATCCATGGTCTCGGAGAGAGCGACGAGGAGGTTCTGGCCGAGGTCCTGCGGGAGGGTCTTCCGGACGGCCATTCTCTGGTCCTTGCCGAAAGTACGTGGGCGCCCGGCCATCCGATCGTGCGCGCCCTTGAAGAGCGCGGCGCCGTCGTCTCCGTCGGCCAAGTGTCTGCCGATCGGAAGGCCGGCTGGCACGGCCTGGACATCGTCTGCCGCGAGCTCGAGCGTCAGACCGGTGTGGGGGCGGAGCGAGACGCGGTGGCCGAGCTGGCGCGGCGGACGCTGCGGAAGCGTCAGGGGACGAGCGGGCGCGAGGAATCTGTCGACGCCGAGAGCACGGCCCGCTTCGCCGCCGAGTACCGCAAGCTGGCGAATCTCGCAGGTGATTCGAGCATCACCATGTCCCTTGTGACGAGTGTGGTCCAGGACCGGGGAGATGAGAACGTCTGGGCCGTCTTGGATGCTGTGGGAGCCGGTCGGGCCGATCGCGCAATGGCCGGAATCGACCGCCTCTTGCGCGGAGCGGAAGACCATATCGCCGCTCGTCTATCGGTGTTCGGACTCCTCGCGAGCTTTTGCCGGCAGCTGTCCGCAGTCAGCGGGATGGTGCGGGCCGTCGGTGTGCCGAAGGTCGAGCGCGACTATCGTCGATTCAAGTCACAGATCGCACCCCGGCTGCAAGCGGATCTGCCGGGCGGCAGAAAGAACCCTCTGGCTGGCATCCATCCATATCGCTTGCATCGTGCCTATCTCGCGGCTTCAGGTCTCGACGAGGAGGCAATGGAGAAACTGCCGAGCCGCATCCTGGAGACCGAGTGTCGTCTCAAGGGAGATAGCGCGGCCCCGGATGCAGTCCTTATGGCTCTCGTTGCCGACTTAACGACGGCAATTGGCGGAGGAGGCGGCAGGCAGGCAACGTAGGGTTCGTCCAACGGCGATCTCCTCGATCACGTCGGTTATCCACGCGCGGCGCGTCGTCGTGGAAACCCGTAGAGGAGACGCAGATGTCGGAAGTGGGCCATGAGTCGATCGCGTTGCACTGTCGGCAAGTAGTCTTGCCGCCCGTACAGCGAGCGGTACAACCCTTCCAGGGCCGGGAATTCGGATCTCAGCCAGGGGAGGAAGCGATCGCGTGCCGCAGGTCGCAGGAAAAGCGGACTTGCAACGACATCGTCGGCCCCCGCGTCCCTCGCCGCGGCGAAGAGGGGTGCCAGAGAATCCTCGTCATTATTGATTCCGGGCATCAAGGGCATGCAGAAGACGGTTGTCGAGATACCGGCGGCCGCGAGGGTTCGGACCGTTCGCAATCTGGCTTGAGGGCTCGGTGCCCGCTGTTCGATACGTCGTGCCAGTCCGGGATCGAGCGTCGTAATGGTCACCTGAGCAGTGACCGAGTGCACTCGATCCAGTGTCGTCAACAGATCGAGATCGCGGAGGATGAGAGGGGACTTGGTGGTGATCGATAGCTCGAGGCTCTCGACCGAGGCGAAGACTTCGAGCAGCGATCGCGTGACTCGGTAGTGTATCTCGGCTGGTTGGTAGGGGTCAGTCGCCGTGCCGATGGCAATCGGCTGGCGGCGCAGATCCCGTCGCCGAAGCTCCCGCTCTAGGCGTGAGGCAGCGCGGCGTTTGAAGAAGATCCGGCGCTCGAAGTCCTGCCAGCGCGTCAACTCGAAGAAGCGATGCGTGTACCGAGCGTAGCAGTACGTGCAGGCGAGCTCGCAGCCTCGATAGGGATTGATCGTCCAACGAAACGGCAGACGTGGATTCAGGCACCGATTGAGAACGCTGCCGATCGCCAGCGGCACGTACTCGACGTCGTTGTTCTCGCGCGAGGGACTCGCCGTCGGAGCCGGCGTGCCGAGGGCGGTGAGCTGTGGATAGAGGGGAAGGAGTGCTTGCTCAGCCATTGCAATGCCTTTCTGTACATTGTCTGATTGACAAGTTACGCCTTATTTTCGCCTCTGCTGCGCACGCCTGTCAAGGTCGGTCGTTATCGCTCTGTGAAATCTCTTTGCGATGATCGCGGCTACAATGCCGGAGTGCCCGAGCTCCCGGAGGTCGAAGTGTTGAAAGGAAGCCTGCGGCCGCATCTCGTGGGTCGAACGATCGAGGACGTTCGTGTCCGTCGAACCGACCTCAGAGAGCGCGTCTCCGCGGCGCAGCTCAGACGGCGGTGCCAAGGTCGGCGGATCCACGGCCTGCGTCGCCGCGCAAAATACCTGTTAATCGATCTGGACGGCGGAGATGTTCTGATCTTTCACCTCGGAATGAGTGGCCGGCTGACCGTCGGGCCATCAGAGACGGCGGCGGAGCCGCACGAGCATCTCAGCTTCGGCATCGGCCGTCGCTCGCGACTTCGATTCCGGGATCCTCGACGTTTCGGACTGGTGCTCATCCGGTCGGCCGCGCGTCTCCACCGTGACCGCCATTTTGCGCACCTGGGAGTCGAGCCGCTCGGGCCGTCATTTGATGGGGACTGGCTCCGCCGCGCCGCCATTGGCCGTCGTGGCCCGGTGAAGAGCTTCCTCATGGACGCGAGAGTCGTCGTCGGCATCGGTAACATCTACGCTTGCGAAGCTCTCCACCGGGCAGGGATTCACCCACGGCGGGCGGTCTCACGGATCGCTCTAGGTCGCTGGCACCGACTCGCGGACGCCGTGGTGGCGGTGCTGGAGGAGGCGATTCACCAGGGTGGTACGACACTCAATGACTTTGCCGACGCGACAGGTTCGCCGGGATACTTTCAGATCGCGCTCTCGGTGTACGGTCGGGATGGGCGGCCCTGTCGCCGTGGCGACGGGAGCGTTCGCCGGATCGTGCAGGGCGGGCGCAGTACCTACTACTGTCCGGGATGTCAGAGGTAGGCGATGAAGTACCGAGCAGTTCTGCTGGATATGGGTGGCGTCTTGATCGACTTCGGTGGGGGGCGCGGCCTGCCGGTCGGCAAGGCGGACTGGCGGGGCCGTGAGGCACTGCTTCACTATCTGCAGCAACGAGGGGCAAAGCTGGATTTGGAGGAACTCGACGCACTGCTGTTCGCACCCTGGTTCAGCGAGTACCGGCAGCGTCAGGAGCGCGGCCGCGAGGCCGCCTGGAATTCTCACCTCAGGCGACTGCGTCGACGGGTCGGCCTGAGGACTCATGCGGTCAAGCTCCTGGGGCTCTGGTTTCGCCCGATGGCCGAGCAACTCGAGCCGCTCGTCGGGGTTCGGGAGGCGCTCGCACTCCTTCGACAGCAGGGTTATGTGCTGAGTTTGATCTCAAACGTGCCGCTTCCGGGGCGTCTCTATCGCGAGGTTCTCGAGCGACACGGCCTGGCCGACGCCTTTAGCTCGATGCACTTCAGCTACGACGAGAAAAGCCGCAAGCCGTCTCCGGCTATGCTGCGCTTGGCGCTCGCTGCTCTGCAGGTGCCTGCGTCCCGAGCGATCATGGTTGGCGATCGTCGCGCGGTGGACATCGTCGCCGGTCGATCGGCTGGGACGGCTACTGCGTGGGTTCGTAGTGATGACGGTGGCGGACCGCAGGCCGATCTTGTCATCGACTCGCTGGCGGAGCTGCCCGGAGCCCTGCGAGGGCTTGGTTGACAGTCGGACGCGAGCTGGACGCGCGGAGACCAAAGTCGGGAGATCGGATTGATGAAACGAGTTGTCGCACTGGGAGTCGCGGGAGGAACAGGTTCGGGGAAGACGACGGTTGCACGGGCCATTCTCGAGGTGATCGGAGAGAGGCGGATCGCCTTTCTCGAGCAGGACAGTTACTACCGGGATATCGAGTGGCGGAGCGAGGCGGAACTGCAAGCTCACAATTTCGACCATCCGAACGCCCTGGACAACGAGCTGCTCATTGCCCACCTCGAGGCTTTGAAGGGCGGCGTGGCCGTGGAAGTGCCGACGTACGATTTTGTGACCCATCGGCGAACGACAGCAACCGAGCGGGTGGAGTCACGTCCTGTCGTTCTCCTCGAAGGCATTTTGCTGTTCGTCGAGCCACGGCTCCGCTCACTGCTGGATTTCAAGATCTACGTCGACACGCCGTCGGACGTCCGCTTCATCCGCCGACTGCGTCGAGACCTGGAAGAGCGGGGCAGGACACTCGAGGATGTGATTCGGCAGTACGAGACGACGGTGCGCCCGATGCACCTGGAATTTGTCGAACCGTCGAAACGAAGTGCCGACGTCATCGTGCCCCATGGTGGAGAGAATCGCGTGGCTCTCGAGATGGTTACCGCTCGACTCGAGCAGTTGCTGAGCGCGGCGGAGGCCTGACCCCTGTTGCGCAGGGATCCCGTAGAATGGCACTGCAGATGGACAGCATCGGCGTGTCGACGGGGGCGACGCCTCGGCGTGCATCGCAACCTCGAGTAGAAGGGAGAAGCGCTATGTCGAAGAGGCTCAGTATGTTCGCGACAGCCGTTGTGACCTTGCTGTCAGCGTGTGAAACCCCCGAGCCGCCCGTCGGTGGGCTGAATATCGAACCACGGGCAATCGAGATGGCGTACCCGGCATTCGTGCCAGTTGCTCTCGAGTGGACGATGAGTCGACCGTTGGCGGGATTGAGCGGCACGCCTCGCGTCTTTCTCCACTTGCTGGGCGCCGACGGTGATGTTGTGCGGACTTTCGACCACGACCTTCCACGGGAATGGACTGTCGGAAGCAACCTCAGCTACGAAGTAATGCTGTCCCAGTCGGCACTCGTGCCGGCGTTACCGAGTGGTCAATACGCTCTGGTCGCCGGGCTCTATGACGCAGCCGAGCACCGATGGCCATTGACCGTTCAAGGTGAGGAAGTGCGTCACCTCGAGTACCGGATCGCCACCGTGACAGTGAGTGCATCGAGCTCGGCCCCGAGCTTCTTCTTTTCACCGGCGTGGTTGCCGGTGGAGGGTGGAACGGACCTCCAAATTCTCGCCCGAAGGTGGCTCGAGAACGATGGCGTACTGCGGCTGTCGGAGTTGTCAGGCGCCGGAATGCTCTATATGCGAATTGGCGTTCCCCAGGGCGGCGGGCCGCAGGAACTCGTCGTTGAAGGCGACACGAGCCTCCCGACGGTGCGACTGGAGACGACATGCGGGGACTGGGAAACTGCCATCTCGGGCAGCGGCAGTCACGTCGTCGAGATGCCGGTGGTGCCGGGCGAGGGCGAAACCGTCTGCGACATAGCCTTTAGTGCCGATTTCTACCTCCTGTCGCGCGACAACCTGTCGCGCCGGACCATGGCTCTGGAAGAACTCTCCTGGTCTTCTGGACCGTAGGAGAAGGCATGGCACGCCTCTCCAGTGGCGTTGCTCTTCCCCGGCACCGGCCGATGCTGTCCGCATCTGCATTCCCGCGAACTGAAATAGTGGCGCGCGATTCAGGCCCTGGAGGGGCAGGCGGCTATCGAGTCATCGATAGTGTGACCGCCGCGCTGACGGGCAATCCAGTGACGGGGCCGAGCGGAGTCCACGTTTCGACCTCCTCGACCATTTCGATCTTCGTCCACTGCGCCTCTCGCAATGCAACCTCGATCCGAAGCTTCCCGTCTGCAGGCATCGGTCGCGAGGTCTCCGTGGTCCAGAAATTGAACAACGCCAACTCGCTGGTTGTTCCCGGATCGAGTGGAAACATGAAGAGCTGATTGCTGTAGACGGGGATGTCGGTACCGTTGATCGTGACGGTGAAGCCGAGCTGCGATGCTATGCGTTCGCCGCGGTTGAGGATTCGAATCCGCAAGCGACACAGCGTGTCGGCACCCGGCTTCTCCGGCTCGACGATGACGGCCTCGATGGCCAACTGCGGCTCGGCAGCGGCTGAGTCGTCTTGAGCTCTCGCCAGCACTGGGATGAAAACCGCTGCCAGGAAGAGAACAGGGGACAGAAGTCGAAACGTCGTCCTGATCACTGATGAAGCCTCCCTCGCCCGAGTGTCTACGGGCCTCGAGGCCGACTTTACCGCAGAAGACCCGGTCACCCGTCTCTGCAGGTCGGAGGGAATCTTGTGTCCGACGAAAAGGTGACGCATGGCGCGCCTGATGGTCTTGCTGCCGAGGCAACCGGCTGCCGTCTGATACCAGGCTGCCGTTCTCGCGAGTCGGCGTCCTTGTCAACGTCCATCTGTGGTCCTGCGGGAGCAGACCTCAATGCCTCATGCGGGACTCGGCCGTGATCGCCCTGTGCCGATTCATCCCTGCGATAGCGACTGCTAGGATGCATCGATGGACCAAGCCCGGCAGGCGATTCTAAGACCTCGCCAGGCGGCCTACCTCGAGGGACTCGGTCCGGCGCGTGCCGAGCTCCTGCTGGAGATGGAGGAGCTGGCTCGGCGCAAGAACCTGACGATTTCCGCTCCGCCCGTGGGGAGATTGCTGTCGATTCTCGTGCAGGCGACAGCCGCCCGCCGGGTCCTCGAGATAGGGACTGGGATCGGCTATGCGTGCGTGTCGCTGACTTCGGGCTCTGAATCGGTTCGTGTGACGAGCATCGATCGCGATGCCGAGATGTTGCGGATCGCCACCGGTTTTATTGAGCGCTGCGAAGTCGCGGAACGCGTCGAGCTCCTGTGTGGCGAGGCGGTCGATCAACTCCGCAGCGTGCAGGGGCCATACGACATGTGTTTCATCGACACCGATCCCCGCGACTGTCGGCGCTGCCTGGATCTCGGCCTCCAGGTGCTGCGAGTCGGAGGTCTCGTGATCGCGAATAACCTCTTGTGGAGAGGACTGGTGGCTGAGCCGGGGCTGGAGGGAGACAGAGACAGCGAAGACATGCGGGCGTTTGGCGGCTACTTTGTGATGTATCCGCAACTCGAATCGATTGTGCTTCCAGTTGCCGGCGGCGTCGGCTTGGCGGTCAAGAGCACGCACCTGACGACCGACGTCGGTGGCCCGTTCTGACGCACCTGAAGACTCGTGTACTTGTCACGACCACGCTGACAGAGCGCGACCTGACAGGAAGGGGCGGTGTGGCAGGATTCATAGTCTTCGGGCGTGACATTCTCTAGGCTGAGGCCGCTGACGTGGATTGCCGCGGAGGCGACGAACGATGGAGGCGACAAAGGCATGAGACGGCAGCATCGGGTACTGGCGCCGCTTCTGGTTCTGGCCTTGGCGAGCGCCTGTGGAGGTGGGGGCAGCAATCCCGCCGCGGACGCAGGTGTGTTGTTGGAGAGCGACGTAGAGCTCCAGAGTTTTCACCTGGTCAACCAGGCCAGATCTGGCGAGGCGGTAGAGCCGCAGCTCGGATTGGACCCGGCCGTCTGCGAAGTCGCTCGCCGTCACAGCGAGGCGATGCGCGACGAAGGGTTCTTCAGCCACACCGCCGCCGACGGCCAGGGACTGCGACAGCGTTTGAACAGGGCGGGGATTGCGTACTCGGCAGCGGCGGAGAACCTCGCCGAGGTCCATCACGCTACCAGGCCGGCGGAAGTGGCGCACAGTCAACTGATGTCGAGTGCCTCCCATCGCAAGAACATCCTGAGCCCGAAGTACAAGCTGGCCGGCGTCGGTGTTGCCAAGGCAGGCGATACGTACTGGATCACCCAGGTCTTCATCAAGCCCTGACATCGGCGCCTGATCTGGCCGGCGGGCCCAGAGGACGAGCGTCGGCCGGTCAGCGCTAGCTTCCCTCGCATCTGGTTTGTGACGAACGAGCCCGCTCGAGTGCCGCGCGAGGCGCCGTCGCTGCAGTGCAGGTCTCTCCGGCGCGGCTGCTGACGACATCGGCAGGGCGGCACGACGGCAAGCCGGGAACGCGGCCCTATAATTACAGAGCTCGTGGCAACAGACGGGCAGAAAGGATCGATTCGGGTGACATCATTCATCGCCGCCGTGATTCAGCTCAACTCCACATCGGACGAGGGCGCCAATCTGGACCTAGCGGCGGATCTCATCACGCGTGCTGCCGGCCATGGCGCGAGTATCGTGGCAACACCCGAGAACACCAACTTTCTGGGGCCGCATGCGGAGAAGGCTCGCCGCGCAGAGACCCTCGCAGGGGCGGTCTGCCAGCGGTTTGCCGAGCTTGCTCAACGCCTCCGGATCCATCTGCTCCTCGGCTCGTTCAACGAACGGTCGGCCGACCCGGGGAAGTGTCACAACACGTCAGTGCTGTTTGGTCCCGACGGGTCGATCCTCGGCGTCTACCGAAAGCTCCATCTCTTCGATGTGGATATCTCACCGTCGGCGAGATTTCGTGAGTCGGAGACCGTCGTGCGCGGAACCGAGGTCGTGGTCGTCGAAGCGGCCCTCGGGCAACTTGGACTGTCGATCTGCTACGACCTGCGATTCGCCGAGCTCTACGCCGAGCTCAGGCGTCGCGGGGCGGAGGTTCTCTGCATCCCTTCGGCCTTCACGCTGACGACTGGAAAGGACCACTGGGAACCGCTGCTGCGAGCACGCGCGATAGAGACACAATGTTACGTTGTGGCACCGGCACAGTGGGGACGGCACGATGATTCCGGCTCGAGAGAGAGCTGGGGACACGCGATGATCGTCGATCCGTGGGGCGATGTCGTGGCAATGGCGTCGGATGGGACGGGTTTGGCGCTGGCGGAGATCGATCCGGAGCGCGTGCGAAGAGTCAGGCGGGCCATACCGGTCGCCGAGCATCGGAATCTCGGCGGGTGAGCATCCGGCGAGTGCGGCCGACGGTCTCGAGGCGGCCGGCGGCGTGAGAGCTTGCTGGGCGCGATCGCCGACTGCGGGTGTGGCGGTGCAAAGGGATCAAAATGAAAGAAGGACTGTACGAGCAAGTGATGGCGGCGGGCGCTCGGGAGAGGCTGCCGCGGGCGCGGATTCGGGCATCTGCGGGTGTCGTGCCCTGGCGTCGAGGGGCCGACGGTGGACTCGAGGTGTACTGGGTTCAGAGATCTCCAAGTCTCGCCTTCATGGGAGGGTTCCACGCCTTCCCGGGAGGTGGGAGATCGCGAGCCGATTCGCAACTCGCCGTAACGGGTCTGCCTCTGGGGATCGACGAGGGACCAATCGATGGCGCGATGCCCGAGGCGGTGATCGAGGATGTGGACCTGGAGCCGATTCTCGCGGAGGGCATTCTCGGGTGCGTGGTGCGGGAGCTCTTCGAAGAGACAGGACTGCTGCTTGCTGACGTCGAGAGCACCGAGGGCCAAGACGACGGACGCCGCCAGCTGCTGCGAAATGAGACGAGCTTTCAAGACCTGGTGCGGGCGAAGCGCTGGCAACTGGATGTCTCACAGCTCGTCTATGCCGGTCGGTGGCTGACACCCGCACTCGGCCCCGTGCGCTTCGACAATCGCTTCTTTCTGCTCGAATGGCCGGTGACGGCGCCGGTCCAGCCGGAGATTTGCGGTGGCGAGCTGATAGTCGGAGAGTGGATTCGACCGGCAATGGCTCTCGACCGGTGGCGGCATGGCGATGTGGTGACGGCGCCGCCCATTCTGCACATTCTCGAAGTGCTGTCGACGAGGGGGCCGACCACGGGTCTGAAGCGGCTACGAAGTCCGCACGAGATGAACTTGGGACCCCATCGGAGA
>Ga0224512_10002539_pt1 | contig 16657 bp, 13 predicted proteins | sample SF_May12_sed_USG_4_FD_169103 | JGI IMG/M metagenome (GOLD analysis project Ga0224512, IMG submission 169103) | Sediment microbial communities from San Francisco Bay, California, United States - SF_May12_sed_USGS_13 | ecosystem: Environmental > Aquatic > Marine > Sediment | place: USA...
GGGGTCCCCTTCCCCGATGCCAAGCGCGAAAGCGGGAAAGACGTCGGTCACCAAATTGAGATAGAGGATTTGAAGCGGCAGCAAGGGTAAGGGCAGGCCGCTCAAGGTCGCGATGCCGATCACCATGATCTCGGCGATGTTGCAGGACATCAGGTAGACGACGAACTTTCGAATGTTGCCGAATATGATCCTGCCTTGCTCCATGGCGGCGACGATCGACGCAAATGAATCGTCCTTCAGCACCATATGCGCGGCCTCGCGCGCGACCTGCGTGCCCCTTTGCCCCATGGCGATGCCGATATCCGCCTTCTTGAGGGCGGGGGCATCGTTGACGCCGTCACCGGTCATGGCAACGATGGCACCATTGGCTTGGTACAGGGCGACGAGAGCCAGCTTCGCTTCCGGACTGATGCGCGCAAAAACCTTGGCAGACATCAACTCGGCGCGCGCTGCAGCCGTCAGGGATTGAAGATCGGGCACGTCCACCAGTTCGACGACCTTCAGCTCCTGATAATCCCCAAGCCCGGCATCGGCCGCGATCTTGCGGGCGGTCGCTGCGTGATCCCCGGTCAGCATCACGACATCGACGCCGGCGTCGCGGCATTCGGCGACCGCCAGGGCCACGCCCGCTCTCAAGGGGTCAAGAAGCCCCACCAACCCGATCAATGTCAGGCCGCTAAAGGGTTCCTCTTCGTCCGTCGCAGCGGTCTTGGTCGCGAGCGCGATGAGACGCATCCCCTCCCCGGCGGCCGCTTCGTTCCGCCGAAGCCACTGTCGGCGGCCTTCAGCGTCGAGGGTGCGGGGCCCGGCCGGTGTCATCACCTTGGCGCAGGACGCGATCACGCTTTCCGGAGCACCCTTGACGGCGACGGTGCAGGCGCCATCCCGGCTATGGAACGTGGCCATCATCTTCGTCGCCGTGGTGAAGGCCTCCTCGCGCACTTCCGGGAATGCCTCCAATAGGGCGTTACGTTCGACGCCCCCTTCGCGACCGGCCGCAAGCAAGGCGAGCTCCATAGGATCGCCCACGCCCCAGGAATCTGCGGATGCCTGCGTCGGCCCCGTCAACGACGCGTTGTTGCAGAGAACGGCGGTTTCCAGGGCCAATCGGAGCGCTTCGTTTTCGGCCGGGATGACGGCTTCGCCGCCGCTTGAGAAGGCGGTTTCCGTGGCATGCCCGCCGTGTTCGAGATCCACCGTTGTTTCCGCGAGGAGAATTTGTGCGACGCTCATGCGGTTCTCGGTCAGGGTGCCGGTCTTGTCGACGAAAACCACTGTCGTTGCGCCCAGGGTTTCGACCGCCGACAGTCTTTCAATCAGGGCGTTGCGGCGCGCCATGCGCCACATGCCGCGGGCCAGCGCCACGGTCGCCACCACGGGAAGGCCTTCGGGCACCGCGGCGACGGCCAGCGCGACGCCCGTCGTGGCCATCAGCAGGACATCCCGCCCTGCCCAAATTCCGAGACCGCCGATCAGGGCGGCAAGCAGGAGCGTCACCCAGACAAGCTGGCCTCCCAGGCGATCAAGGCGCTGTTCCAACGGAGAGCGTTCGGGTTCCGCCAGCTCGGTCAGGCGGGCGATGCGGCCAAGCTCGCTCTCCATGCCGGTGGCGATCACGATTCCCTCTCCGGTGCCGGCGGTGACGGCGGTTCCCTTGAACGCGATGTTATTCCGGTCGGGGGCTGGCGTGTCGGGCGGCAGCCTAACGATATCCTTGGATACCGGAACGGATTCACCCGTCAATGTGGACTCGTCGCACTGCAGGTTAGCCGCTTCGACCAGCCGAAGGTCCGCGGTTATGATGTCGCCGGCTTCGAGGATCACGATATCGCCGGGGACGAGGTGTTCCGCCGAGACCTCGTAGAGCCTTCCATCCCGGCGGACTTTGGCAGGCACCAGGGAGAGACGCCGGAGCGCCTCCATGGACCGAACTGCCTTGAGTTCGGTGGCAAAGCCGATCGCCGTGTTCAGCGCCAGGACGATCAGAATCGCGGCCCCTTCGACGTTTTCGTCGAACACGAACGCCAGCGCCGCGGCGGCTGCAAGTAACCACACGATGACGCTCCGCAACTGGTCCAGCAGGATATGCCAGGTGGTCTTGCGGCTGGTGCGGCGAAGGGCATTGCGCCCATGGCGGCGCAGCCTGAGTGCCACTTCCGCGGAGGACAGGCCCTTGTCCAGCGTCACGCATTGATGGCGCAGAACCTCTTCGACCTCTAGGGCATGTGCCTTCGCCATCGGGGTTACCTCTCCCCGTAGACATAACGCATCCGGGCGGGGATTTCAGATTTTCGCTGCGATTGAACGAGGACACTGGATTAGGGGTGGCGCCTGATCCTCACGCTAACGAAGGGGAGGATATACGGTGTAAAACAATGGGCACCCCAAGAGTCCCGGCCCTGAAGGCTGCCCCCGGCGCGTTATCAGTCAGTTTCAGCTACCAGTATCTGACGCGCCCGACATCGACATGGATGAAGCCGGATTTGGGATAATACCCGACGCCGCCCACCTTCATTTCGACGGCGTGCGCGCGCAATCGTTTGAGCGAACAGCCCGGCACGCGGATATCGATTGCCATGCCCCGCATATGCAGGCTGCGGCGCGCCACGCCGGAACGGGTGGAAGCAAGGCGGGCATTGCTTTTGGGCGAACGATAGCCGGAAATGACCTCGAAAGGCGCGGTACCGCCGAGCCGAACCTGGAGCTCGAAAAGGGCGTCCAGAAGGCGGCGTGACATGGGGGCGACATCGCCGGTTCGGTGATCACGCAGCAGCCGGTCGATCTGGCGGCACGCTTGCGGCTGGTAATGACCGTCCGCCCAGTAGGCGGCGGCGAGGCTCTCATGGGTGTGGAGGTTCTTGAAGGTAAGCCGCCGGGCCGCGCCTGAAGGCGCAGCCAGGGCGGCGGCGGACGGCAGGATCAGGCCCGCGGCGGCGCCAAGGCCGGACAGGACAAGCTTCCTCCGGTCAAGAGCGTCAAAGTGCATCCCATTCATCCTCGTCAAACCCATACCCTTCCTATCCTAGTTGCCATGTCTTAACGAATTTCTCACGTGGCGTGGGGCTTCCAGCCGCAGCCCGTCGCCAGGAAAGTCTCCTGGAAACCCCGTCCCGGCCGCGAGAGAGCCGCGATCATGCGTGAATCGTGTCCATAGACGTCGTTCCGAAAATGAACGGTTCCATTGCGTCCGGCGAAGGCGGTCCAGTAAAGGATGAACACCGGCAATGGGTTTGTGACCGCGACGCTCTTCGTTTCACGGGGACCGTCTTCCCCGATTCCTGCAATTCTTGGTCGAAGGGCCGCATCGGGAAACAGGTAGGCCAGCAGCTTTTCCGGCCGTTCCAGGCGGATGCAGCCATGGCTCAGCGCGCGTTCGGGCCGCTTGAAGAGGGTGCGTTCCGGCGTGTCGTGGAGGTAGACGTCGAAGCGGTTGGGGACGTCGAATTTCACCCTTCCGAGCGCATTGAAGGAGCCGGGTATCTGTTGAATGCGGGTGCCAGGCGGTGGGACGCGCAGCGATCGCCAGTCGATTTGCCTTCCCTGTGGGTCGTCGTTCCGCCCGACGATGACCATGTGTTTGGATGCGAGATAGTCGGGCTGGTTTCTCAGTCGCGGAAAAATTTCTCGTCTCCAGATAGAATCCGGCACGTTCCAGGGGGGATTGATAAGGACCTTCCCAATCGTCGACTGCAGGACCGGCGTGGGATGGCGGCGGCTGCCCACCACGACGCGCATGCGGAGCGATTGGCGGCCTCCCTCCTGGACCTTCAAATTCGCCGCCGCGATGTTCACTTCTAGGCGGCGCATTGGAAAGGCGCGCGGCAGCCAGCGCCAGCGTTCCATGTTGGCGATGATTTGCGAGATTCTTTGTTCCACAGGGATGTTGAGCGCGGTGAGCGTCTTAGAACCGACGATCCCGTCGGGCTGCAGGCCGTGGCGGCGCTGGAACCCGATCACGGCGGCCTCGAGCCCTTCATCGAAGATCAAACTTTGGGAACCGGAGACCCTTTCGGCACCTTCCGCAATCAGGCGTCGGCGCAGGGCGGGCACCCGCCCGTCGTTCATCCCGCGCGAAAACAAGCGGCCGGCCGGGATCCGGGGCCAGCCACCCCTTGCGGCAATGGACCGGTAGCGCGCAAGGGCGGAGACCAAGGCCGAATAGCCCGGATGGGACGGTGGCAGAACCGAAAGTGCCGCATCGAGGCTGCCGTTTTCATACGCTGCCTGGGCGGCGCCGCTATCGAATTCAGGGCGGGTGATGTCCCAGGCCATACCGGCCGTCGCGGGAGAAATCTGGCCGAATCCGACAGCCCGTGCGTAACGGACGAACAGTTGCTTGAGGGCATCGTCGGGCCCTTGCGCCTGCGAGGACGCGGGCAATCGCGCGGCAGGGGAAAGTTGCACCCCGTGCCGGTAGGCGTGGTCCAAAATCAGCGTAACGCCGCGGAGCGGAGCACCGGGACCCATGACCATGACGGCGCCCCGGCCAGACCCGTCAGCTGAAGCCCCGGGGCTGGATGCCGAGGACGACGCAGCGATCAGGACGGCGGCGGTGAATGCCGTGCAAGAGATCATCTTGATCATGGGGCCCTTCATGACACGGGAAGGTGTCTTGGCGCAATACCCCCACTCATGATCGGGTTACAAGAGGCGCCGAACCTGGGCGGTGCCCGTGCGCCAACCTCGATCCACGTCCCGCTCAATCAAGCCCGTAGAGGGCCCGGGCGTTGGTGTCGGTGATCTTGAGGATCTGCTCCGGGTTGAGGTCCTTGCGTTCGCGGATCAAGGTGAAGGCGTTGATCTCGGTCGACGGATCGTGATGGCCGTAATCGGTGCCCAGCATGATCTGTCCCTCCCCCGCATAAGACAGGATATAGGGGATGTCGTCGGTCACCTCGCAGGCCACGAACATCCTGTTGCGCTCCAGAAGGTTGTCCGGAATCGGACGGCCCAGGCGCTTCAGGCGGTAGCGCAGGTCGTGGCACAGGTAGGGCACCCATTGGGCGCTGACTTCCACGAAGCCCCAGCGGATGTCCGGGTAGCGGGCGGGAATGTCCTTTTCGATCAGGGAGTGGAAGGCACCGACCGCCGGCAGCTTGAAGGTCGTGAACGAGGTGTCTTCCTGGAACATGTCGAAATGGGCGGTGGAGTTGTTCCCGGCATGGAAGCAGATGGCGAGGTCGAGGTCGCTGGCCGCCTCATAGAGGGGGTAGAAGAACGGATCGCCCACCGGTTTCTCCCATTCCAGGCCGCGGGCGAAGATGCCGCAGGCGCCGTGCTCTTTGGCTTGCGCCAGTTCCGCGCGCAGGACCTCGGGCGGCGACAGCAGCGGCGGCAGGGCGACCCAGCGCAGCCGCTTCGGCGCCTCGGCGTTGACCGCCGCCAGCCAGCGGTTATAGGCCCTGACCAGAGCCAGCTCGGTCGCCGCCTTGGCGACGGCAGGCCCCAGGAAGATGCTCGGATAGAGCACCTGAACGTCGATGCCGAGCGCGTCCATGTGATCGAGCCGCGCCTGGATGCTCTGCAATTCCCGGGATTCCGGCGTCGTGTCGGTGCCGACGTTGCTGTTCCTGCGTCTCAGCCGATTGTCGATCAGCCAGTACTGGGAGACCGGGCGCCCGCGTAGGCCCTCGATGTCGGGACCCCAGCTCTTATCCAGAATCAGCGGCGTGCGATTCTTGTCCGCCTCGGCGACATGGCCCCAGGTGAGCGGCGATTCGATCACATGGGCATCGGCATCAACGCTTCCCATGGCGCTGTTCTCCTCTTCTCTCGGCGGACCACCGGATCACAGTTCAGGCGGGCATGGCCAGCGCCATCACGGCAAGGTGTCGGCGGAATGACCGGTCGATGACGCCTTCCGCGGGCCGCGGACGCGTTCCCGTGTCGGGAGCACCACACACAGGCTCTGGTGGGCCACAGCCCCGATGGGCATTGGCGCGCTCGACCAACGGTGATTCAAGTGTTGCCTGATCCGACCCTGAACCGAAGCGGCGGCCATGCCAGTCCCTTTCCGCTATCCGTTCCCAGTGGGCGGACGGCGCGTCCGCGTCCGCCGCCCTGCGCCGCATCATCCCGCCGCTAGGCCGCCTATGTGCAATCAAGCGACTTGGCATTGCTGTAAGGCCCGGCGAAATGAATCTTGCAGGTCAAGCCCGGCTTGATGGCCGTCTTCTTGGCCTTCTTGCCGCCGATCGTAATCTTGGTTTCCTTGCCGCCGACCGATGCCTGGATGTTGCGCCCGTCGCGGTCCTTGAAATAGATCCGGCTGCCATTGCGCTTGACCTTCGCGATCTTCGCCGTGTGTGTGTAGTAAACCAGCTTGCGTTTGGCGACCTTGCCGGCAAGCGCCGCCTTGACGCGCTTGACCAGGTCCGGCGTCGCGGAATAGAGGCGAGCGACGACCGCTTCCACTTCGGCGGCGGAACTGGTGTTGAGGGTCAGTTTGCCGCGCTTGGCATCCTCCTTGAAGGCCGGGTCCTTGACGGCGGCGTCGAAGGCGGTGCGCAGGATCGCGACTCTGTCCTTGGGCGTCCCCGGGGGGCTTGCGAACATGCGCGCGATCTCTAGCGGCGTCAGCATGAAGGACAGAACCTTGCGCTTTTCAGGGTCCTTGGCGAGATCGAGCAGGTTGGGTTTATCCGCGAAGTCCGGGTCCGGTTTGTTGGACGCGATCATCAGGACCCTGAGCCGCCCTTCCTTGAGGTCCTTGGCGCGCTGGAACTTCAGGATCGACGTATAGGAGCCGCATTCACCCTGGATCTCGCCCCGCTCCATGGCGAGAAGGCGCAGTCCGGAGGCGCGGTAGCCCAGGATGATCTTGAACTTGGTGCCGAGCAGCGCGTTGGCGAGTTTGGGATAACTGTAGGATTCCCCGCCCCGTCCGGAGCCGCCCATGACGATCTCCTTGGCGAAGAAGTCTTCGACGGAATTGACGCCCGAGGTGTGCCAGAACACGCAGGATGAGGTTTCGGCATTCAGATTGCCGATGTATTCGAACTTCTTGCCGTCGAATTTGGTGCGTTTGTTGCCGAGGATCGAATCCTTCAGCGCACTGGAGCGGATGTTGCCTATGAAGGTGCCGTCCTTGGGCGCGATGTCGTAAGTGTAGTTCGCCAGAACGATGCCGCTGGCCCCGGTCCGGTTCTGGTTGATGACGCCGGGGTTGCCGGGAATGTACTTGGCGATGTGCCGGCCCAGCAGGCGGGCATAGAGATCGAAGCCGCCGCCCGGCCCGGCGGACGCCACGATGCTCAGCCTCTTGCCTTTGTAGAAATCGGCGCCTTCCGCCCCGCTAAGGCCTGCGGCGGCGGTCAAGGCTAGGCCGGTGAGTCCGGCGCAAATTCGATGGCTGAGCATCTGTTCCCTCCCGCGTTGTGGATTTTCCGGTAGGCCGGCGTCTGCCCCGGCCGACCGCTTCTGTCATAAACAAATTTTATACCGAAACGGCGAGCGCGTCACATATCTCCGCAACCGACACCACGCGGGCGAACCGTTGGGCGAGGATGCTGAGGATGACCTTGGCGACTTCCTCGCGGCTGACTGCGCCCCAGCCCTGGTCGGGAACCGCCCGGCACAGGGTCGCATCATGGACCAGCACAGATTTGAGATCGTGATTGAAGGCGTCGCGAATGGTGTTCTCTACCCCACCGGCGAGCGAAAGGCCGCAGACGGCGATGGTATCGCGCCCGGTTTCCCTGAGATGTGCTGCCAGGCGGCTTCCGTAAAAGGCGCCGTAGCGCGGCTTGCGCAGGAGGGTCTCTCCGGGCAGGGGGCCGAACCGGTCCGGCACGTCGACGCCTGGCGACCCCCACACCAGCCGGTTCGGCGGGCGAGAGGTCTTGCGCGGACCGATCTTGGGATCGCCCTGCCCAGGGCCGATGAAGATGACGGGTAGGCCGGCCTGCCGGGCGGCTGTCAGCAGCACTTCGATATTGTCGAGCACCCTCGGCAGATCTTGGTCAAATCCCGGGCGGGCGGGATCGACGAAATCGTTCACCACATCGTGGACCACGAGGGCGCCGGTCGCGGGACTGAGTTCGATGGCGGCGCTCATGCCGAGGGCTTAACCCGGCAAGCCCAGGTCGGCGGGGGTCCCGAAATCGAAGCCGCGTTGCCGCAGGAGCGGCATGACAAGGTCGTTGAAACGGGCCAGCCCGATGAGGAAATCGGGGAAGATGAACATGATGCCGTCGAGCCCGCCGTCCACCGCCAATTCCTCGATCAGGGCGGCCACGGTCTCCGGTCCACCGATGACGGGCAGGCCGCCGTAAAACAGTCGCGCGTCCTCCTGCTTGCGCTCTTCCAGGATGGCCAGGCTGGCTTCGGTCTTTTCCCTGGCGCGCAGGTTATAGATGTTGGCGATGGCCTCCTGGTCGGCGCCGTCGAGGTAATGACGGTGGATGCGCTGGGCTTCCTCGTCGGTATCGCCCAGCACCAGGGAAATCAGCGTGTGGGTGCGCACATCGCGGCCGCGTTCGGCGGCGACCTCTTTAATGCGCAGGCTGCGGGCCTTCTTCGCCTCGACCGTGGTGCCGCCGAAAAAGCCGTCGGTGCAATGGGCAGCGATGAAGGCGAACCCGCGCTCGGATGAGGTGGCGCAGACCACCGGGAGTCCGCCCCGCCTGGGATGGGGGAACGACTGGCAGTCGTCCAAGGTGAAGTAGGTGCCGTCGAAGGTGACGCTGTCTTCGCTCCAGAGCCGCTTGACGATGGTCAGCCATTCCTCGGTGTAGTCGTAGCGGTACTGTTCGAAATTCTCCGGGAACAGGCCCATCTGGGCGTATTCGTCGCGGTTGCCGGCGCTGACGATGTTGATGCCGATGCGCCCGCCGGCGACGTCGTCCATGGTCGCCGCCATTTTGGCGAACACCGCCGGATGGATCAGGGCGGGCGAGATCGATGCGATCATGTGTAAATCGGGGACAACCGCCGCCAGTCCGGTCATCAGGGTCATGGATTCCAGCTGGTACTTCCAGAAATCGATTTCCCCGCCAAAGCCCCGCCATTTCCCCATGGCGAAGACGTAAGAAAAGCCGATGCGCCGGGCGCTTTCGCAGATGTCGCGGTTGAGGGCGAAGCTCGGCATGAATTTCGGCGACGTTTTGGAAATGATCCAGCCGTCGTTGATGACCGGGAGGAACACGCCGAGATTGACGCGCTTGACCATGGCCGTCCCCCTCACCCGTCGCCGATGCCGAGCGCCCGGGCGAGGACCGGCCGTGCAGTTTCAAGCCATTTGGCGATCCTCTCCTCCGCCTCCGGCAGTTGGGATTCGAGGAGGAGCAGCGCCCGGGTCGGGCAGCTCGCGCCGATCTCCACCAGTAACGGGCGCAGATAGGCATCGACGGCAAGTCCGTGCCCCGGCGCCGCAGCCACCATCACCGGGACCGCGGGACGGCCGCCCAAGCCTTCCATCGGCACGCGGTCGAGGAATGCCTTCAAGAGCCCTGTGAAGGTCGCCTTGTAAACGGGACTGGCGACGATCAGGAGGTCCGCGGTTTTCAGCCGATCCATGGCGGCATTGGCCGGGCCGTTCCCCCAATCGAACAGACCGGCCGACAGCTCCGCAAGGTCGATGGTGTGCGCCTCGACGCCGACGCCCCGTGAGGCGAGCCAGACCTCGATCTGGCGCGCGACTTCTCGCGCGACGTCGAGGGTCCGCGACCCCGCCTTGGGGTTGCCGACCACAACGAGAAGCTGGAGGGCGCCGGCCATCGCCAGATCGGCTTACTTGTATAGGTCGCGGATGAAGCCGCTGTCGTCGATCTGCCGAAGCGGTTGCATGTCCCAGAGCGCCATGGGGCTGACCTTCTTGGCATCCTCGTCCTGGCGCACGCCCAGCTGATAGACGTTGGTGATGGCTTCCAGGGTCGGATAGAGCGTCGGCTCAAGGGTCTCGGTCAGGTTGTCGTAGACCTGTTTCACGACCGCGTCGCTCAGGTGCCCCTTGCGGGTATAAGTCTCCTGCATGATCTTCTGGCTCTTCTCCGGGTTCTTCATGAAGAAGGCGATGCCTTCCAGCGTTCCCTTAAGGAACCGCTCCACCAGGTCCGGGTTCTCACGCACGAAGCGCAGGCTGGTGGAGATCGAGGTGTTAAGGATCATCGGCAGCGAATCCACTTCGATGACGTTGAGCCCGGCGACGGCGGCAAGCTGGGTGTTGGGCGGTGTCATCAGAGCCGCATCCACGTCGCCGTCGAGGATCATGTCGATGGTCGACTTGTTCTGATTTTCCTCCTTGGCGAGGATCGCGACTTCGTCCTTGTCGACGTCGAGGCCGTGCTGCTTGAGGTACAGCCATTCATTCAGGTTGGGGTGTTTGTTCGCCTCGCTGCCCGACGCGATGGTCTTTTCGCGCAGATCGGCGATCGAGGAAATCTCGGAATCCTTGCGCACCACCAGCGACAGGTTGGCGACATTGGTTGCCTGGCCGAGATAGACCCATTCGTCGCCCCGCGCCCGGTATCCGTATGTGGAGATGTGGTTGCCGCTGACGAACTCCACCTTGCCGGTGGGGACATCGGTATGGGCATCCTTGGCGCTGATGAAATAGTCGTAATTGACGTCCAGCCCGTGCTTGGCCCAGGAGCCAGAATGGGCGATCACGTGGTGCAGCAGCAGGTGGCTGGACGAGCGGTAGGGAAAGTTGATGTGGTCCATTGCGGGCTTCTCCCTGTGTGGTGGGCGGGGTTTGGGCCCCCGCGAGTTGTTGGTGGCAGCCGACGGCGGGCCTCATGTTAGCAGATATTTGCCTGGATTTCGCGCTTCCATGCCGCTGCGTCGTCTCGCCGCGCCGGTTTGCCCCCTATGCCCCATGGCCCAGATATCGGATAATGGCGCGGAACGTCGGCATGAAACCGGCAGGTGATTCGGCCTGATACAGGGAGAGGAAAGTGATCGCGGAAAATTTCAAATCTGTGGCGAGGTGCGTCATTGCCGGCGGCGGCCAGGTCGTGGTCGATGGGGATTACGCCTTTATCGGGCATATGGATCCTCCCCATGGGACCTCGATCCTGGATGTTTCCAACCCCGCCACCCCGAAGGTGGTGGGCCACATCGCGCTGGAGGGCGAGGCCAGCCACAGCCACAAGGTGCGCGTGATCCATGACGGCACCATCATGATCACCAACCTTGAGCGCGCCCGGCGGGGGTTTTTCCGCAAGGGGCGCGCCGCGCTCGCCGCCAAGCAACGGCTGGAGAAGGAGCTCGGCCGCGATCCCAGCCCCCAGGAAATCGCCGATGCGGCGGAAGTGGGCGTGGAACAGGTGCCCGAGTTCGTCGTCGCCGGCGCCGTGCCCTATGACGATGGCGGCATCCGCATTTGGGATATCAAGGACAAGACGGCACCGAAGCTGATCACCCATGTCAAGACGGGCTCCGACGGGTCCCACCGTTTCGATGTCGATGACAATTACATCTACGTGTCGTCGGGCAAGGAGGGATTCTCCGGCAATATCCTGCAGATCTTCGATATCGGTGATCCGGCCAAGCCCGAGCCGGTGGCCGATTGGTGGGTGCCGGGCCAGAATGTCGCCGCCGGGGAAACGCCGCCGCTGGCCCACGGCGCCGTCCAATTGCATCACGCCATGCGCTGCGGCGATGAGCTGTGGGCCGGATGCTGGTATGGCGGTCTCGCCGGTATCGACGTCTCCGATATCTCCAAGCCCACCACATTCGCCCGCTACGACTATCACCCGGCCTTTCCCCACCCCACCCACACCGTGATGCGTCCGCCCTTCAAGATCGGCGGCAAGGACATCATCGTGTGCATCGATGAGGAGGCGTCCCACGTCCGCGGGCAGGCCCATGCCTTTCTGTGGTTCTTCGAACTGGTCGACGGGACGGAGTTGAAGCCGATTTCCACCTTCCACGTGGCCGAGGGTGAGACCCCCTATGCCCGCGACGGTGCGCGCTTCGGGGCGCATCAATACCAGGAGCATTTCGACGGCCGGCCGCTGCTGTTCGGAACCTGGTTCTCTGCCGGCCTGCGCGCGGTCGACTTTTCCGACCCGTTCCGGCCCAAGGAGGTCGGTGCGTTCATTCCCGAACCCATGGAAGAGGGGCGCAACCTGCAGACCAACGATGTGGAGGTCGATTCGAGGGGGCTGGTCTATGTCCTGGATCGCTTCCGCGGCCTCGATATCGCGGAGTTCACCGGCTAGGCCGCGGCGGCCGGCGGCCCTGGCGGGAACTGACTCCCAATCAAGGACTTGCCGCGAAATCGGCGGCCCGGTCACGATGTCGGGAGCAGTTGCGGATTCGCTAGGCGCCGGAACCGAAAAGGCAGATAATACCCGCCATGCGCGAGGGGAGCGCCGCCACTGCAAGCGGCGCCGGGGTGGAGTTGACACGCGCGGGCATTGCAAAGCGGACCCCAAGGGCCGTGCCCGCCCCTTGGATGAAAGGATCAGACGATGATGAGGACGCTTCCCCTTGCCGCGGCGTTTGCGGCGCTCTGTATCGGATTCGCCCTGCCCGCCCAGTCCAGCGACGACATGGGTGATCCCAACATGAAGTTCTTCTATCCCGACGGCACCTTTCAGTGGGAGGACGATCGGGAATTCGACCGCCATTTTGACCGGATGGAAAAAGAGGAAAAATCCGTCCCGGAAGGCTCGGGCGCCGGTGGCGAGAACACCGGTAGCGGGCAAAGTCCCGGCGACGGTGCTGCCCCGAATTCAGGCCAGCCCAGCCACTAACGGCAACTGATCGGCAGATTGAGGCCTCTTGCCCGCACCGGCGGGCGGGAGGCCTTTCTTTCGGCCCCAGGCTTGCCGCCGTCAGGTCCTGAAATCCGGGATGCGTCGGATGAATAGGCTGACGATGCCGCAACATGCGATCAGAATCGCGCCGCAGACGTAGAAGCTGTTCTCGATGCCCACGGAATCGGCGACAAATCCCATGGCGAACGGCACCAGCACCGACGCCAGACGGTTGAAGGTGGTACGCAAGCCTATGGACATGCCTTGGACGGTGTCATCCATGGCGCGGCCGAGGATCCCGAACATGACGGGCTGGGTCAGGCCCTGGGCGAAACCGCGGGCGAAGGTGGCGATCACCAACAGCGCGAAGATGCCGCCAAGGACCGGCGTGATGGAGACGAAGGCCAGCGACATCACGACGAAGCCGATCAGGACCCAGTGGGGGCGGATCAATCGCTCCCACCAGCCCGCCATCAGGGCGCCCGCCATGCCCGCGCCCTCGGAGATGCCGACCAGCAATCCGATCAGGGTGCCGAGGAAACCGATCTCCTTGAGGTAGACGATATAGAAGGAGGTCTGGATGCCGGTCGATGAATTGCGCATGACCGTCATGGCGACCACGAAGGCGACGGTCGGCACGGCCAGCAGCGCGAAAGCGCCCGCGTAGTCCCGCCAATTGGGCAGCAGGTCTTTGAGCCGGGTTTTGGAAGACCCTGGGCCGCCGGGCGCCGCGTCTTCCCGGGTCTCCGGGACCAGGTTCAAGGCGACCAGGACCAGCCCGCCGGCGGCGCCGCAGAAGATAAAGGCGCCCCACGGGCCGGCCAGGTCCCAGATGGCGCCGATGGCCACCGGTCCCAGCAAGGTGCCGCAGCGCGAGGCGACGGAAAATCGCGCGATCAGGCTGGTTTGGCCCTTCGTGAAGCGGATGATCAGCGATTGGGCGCCGACCCAGACCATGGTCGAGGTCAGGCCGGTTATCAGTTGCAGCGCCAGCATCGCGGCGAAGAACGGGAACACCGGATAGAGCGGACACAAGACCGCCGTGGTGACGGCATAGGCCATGGTCACCCGCCGCGTGCCCAGCCGGTCCATCAGCACCCCGCCATGGATCGACAACAGGAACGGCATCACCCCCGCGATGCCGATGGCGATGCCGATCTCGCCCGGCGACAGCCCGAGCGAGATCGCCCAGAGCGGGATCACCACCTTGAGCATCATGGCGACGCCGTTGCCGGCAAAGCCGACGCCGTAGGTGGCGTAAACAGCCATTGCGGGTGGCTCGGACGTCGGTGGCGCCGAATCTCTCACGCCGGGCGCATCGGCCACGGGCATCTCCCCCAGTTTCGTTCTTGTCCCGCCGTTTGTGACGATCGGCGGCGGATGCTCAAGCTAATCCAGGGGCAGCGCCCTGGAAAGCGGGAAGTGATCGGGCCGAAGGCGCGCAGCCGTTGGGCATGGACGGAAGACCGCATGGAGATGATCGGCCGAGTCCATTTCCCCGATCGCATTTCCCGATCCTGGCGCGCGCCATCGCGGCGGGTTTGTGCGGCGGATCGGATCGTGACAGCGAAGGGTGATGGCATTGATTGGGTGGATGATGGGATGCCTGGCCGCGGGGTCACACCGGAAGCATTCCTTGCGGCCACCAACGACCGGATCCAGCCGCAGGCGGACGCCGGCATATCGCCTCGTCGGCGCGTTCAGGCGGCGGGGTTTCTCAGGTCGGCCTCTTGCCGTAGCGTCCTATGATCACCCTAAAAGAAGACATACGATCGGACCACGACGTTCTTGCGGCAAGGCGCGTCAGCGGGCGCGGTCGGGTCGAAGCAGGCGGTGTGGAAAGACCAGCGCGAAACCGAGCCGTCGGTGACGCTGTCATAGCATTTCAGCATCGAGACCTCGTTCGGCTTCTGCCGGGGAAACCAGTACCACTCGTGGTCGGGCCGGTAGGTGAAGCGGGTGGTCTCGCCGACGCGGTCGTCGTAGATTCGGTAATTGTTGATGTAGGGCTGGTCGGCGAAAGACGGCCAGGCGCAGAGCACGAAGGGGTACTGCCCCACGGTCTCCATCGGTTTGGCGAGGTTGATCGACATGAACCGCCGCGATATTTTGGCGTCGGCCTCCGCTTCCGTGTAGTGCTGCTCGCGCCCGAAGTTCCTGAGGTTGCGCGTGAGCAACTCGCGGCAGCGCACGCGGCCGCTATTGTCGTTCAGGTCGTTGTGCACGCGGTTCGAGTAGGTGGCGATCCCCGGGTTCTTGCGTCCTGGTCTTCGGAGCGGTCGCCCTCGTAGTCCTTGTTGAAGACGTCGTGGTTGTACACCAGCGCATCGGTGGCGCCCGGGAAGAACTCCAGGAGGAGCTTCTCGATCTCCGGGTAGAAGACGCGCTCCACCTCCGCCGAATCATAAAAATTCTGGCACTTGGAGTCGCAATGCGCCAATGAAAGGCCGAGCCTGTCCATGCATGCGGCGCTGTTGGGTGAGAGACCGGGATAATACTCCCCGATCCGGCGCGCATCGCGCATGACCTGCGGGAAAAAGAGGTTGTAACGCCGGTTGTACTCTTCCGCCTTGCGCAACATGTCGGCCTTGTCCTGTTGCGCCGGGTCGCTCCAGATCGCGTTCGACCGAACGACGGAATAGGTCGGGCGCTCATGGACGGTGTAGGACATTGGAACCACGATTCCACCTTCGGGGGCTTCCATGTTGCTCGCGCGGATGTAGTCCAAGCAGTCCTCGTATTTGCGGAAGCCCACGCCCCATTTGGTCTCGATAGGGCCAGGGGGCGCGGCATCCAGCATTTCGATGACCCTCTGCCCCTCCCCTGTGGCGATCTCGGCCAGCGCATCCTCTAGCGCCCGTGCGGTTCCCGCATCGCCGTCCCGATCGAACGACATGTAGGACAGACCCCCATTCGCGGCGATGGGGGGCGGCTGCCCGTCGGTGAGTTGAAGGGGAGGCACATAGGCGGAAGACTGAGCCTTCAAATTCTTCGCGGTCTGGTTGTCCGCGACCTCGAGGTGGTCCATGACACGCTCCCATCTAAGAATGTTTCATCATGGCACAGCGGGTTTTTACTTGCCAGGGCTTGTGTTTCACGGCCGCACACGACAGAGCGGCGAGCGAAGGCCGGAGAGACCACCGCTCTCGTCGGCCGCCTGTCTCGGTCGCGCTCGCCCGATGTCCGCTTGGCGCCGAAGCGGACATCAATCTACAGGGAAAATCATTGAAAGAAATGGAGGGCCGGGAGGGGATCGAACCCTCGACCCGCTGCTTAAAAGGCAGCTGCTCTACCACTGAGCTACCGGCCCCCGGCATGGGATGTGCCCCGGTTTTCGGGCGGCCTTCTTTATCACGCAGGCGCGCCCCTTAAAAGGCCAAATCCCCCTCGTTCCGGTTTCCCGGCGCCGGATCGGCCGGGCAAGCCCCGTCGGAACACACGAAAGGGGGCGCCTGGCGCCCCCTTTCCTTCAGATTCGTGCACTGCCGGCCCTGGTCTGGCGTCAGGCGGCGGTTTCCCACTTGCCGAGGTCGATTTCCCAGCCCTTGGTCTTGGAAAGATCGACGCCGTTCTGTTCCGGATCCCGCACCCGATATTCCGCATAGGGCCGCGAACTCGGCCGGGGCGCGGTCGGGATCTCCTTGGCGAAGCCTTCCAGCTTGTCCTCGATATCGCTGACCAGGAAGCCGATGTGATTGACCCCGAAACGTTCCTCGTGGCCTTCCAGGGTGGGATTGAAGAACGGATGGATGGCGAGGTTGGTGAAGCCGTCGCCGGCGAAGCGGTTCTTGCGCCCCTGCTGGCGGCGCTGGAACGAGGTGTCGAGCTCCCGGAAGCCGAACAGCTCGGAATAGAATTCCAGGATCGCCGTGGGGTCGAGCGCGTTGAAGGCGATATGGGCGATGCGCGGCAGGCGCCGCTGTTCCTTGTCCAGCCCGCAGCTCGACGACGAC
>Ga0224512_10002540_pt1 | contig 16656 bp, 15 predicted proteins | sample SF_May12_sed_USG_4_FD_169103 | JGI IMG/M metagenome (GOLD analysis project Ga0224512, IMG submission 169103) | Sediment microbial communities from San Francisco Bay, California, United States - SF_May12_sed_USGS_13 | ecosystem: Environmental > Aquatic > Marine > Sediment | place: USA...
TCCCACACCCGGTCGCTTGCGGGGAAGGACGAGATCTACGACGCCGTGTTCCGCCAGTTCGGCGTGCACCGCGCCTCCACCCTCGAGGAGCTGTACGACTTTTCCAAGGCGCTGGCCTATCTGCCGCCGCCGGCGGGTCCGAACATGCTGATCGTCACCAGCTCGGGGGGGTCCGCCATCATCGCGACCGACGTGGCCGAGGAAGAGGGCTTCCGCGTATCCTCCCTTCCCCCGGAACTGGCCGACCGGCTGCGGGAGATCCTCCCCGCCCACTGCATCGTCGGAAACCCGCTCGACCTCACGGGGGACACCGATGCGGAGCGGTACCGGAAGGTCCTTGCCGCCGCGGAAGGGCACTACGACGTGGTCATGACGATCTTCGGCGACCCGATTCCGGGCGCTTCCGAAGTCATCCGTCCGGGGAAGTGCGATCTCGTCTGCTACCTCGGCGGAGCCGACGTCGAAAGGGAAGAGCGGGGGAAGATGCACGAAAAGAAGATCGCCGTCTTCCCGACGCCGGAACGGGCGGTCAAGGCCCTGTCCTGCTACGCGCGTTTCGACAGGATTACCTTCCCGACGGATCGGGCGGTTGCCGTGTCGGCGGAAAGGCCTCCGGGGTCCCTGCGGGCGATGACCCCCGCCGAATCGATGGCGTTTCTCGCCGGGAACGGGTTCCCCGTCACCCCTGTGCATCCCGCGGGGAGCGAGCAGGAGGCGGTTGCGGCCGCCCGGCGCATCGGTTTCCCGGTCACGGTGAAGATGAACTCCCCGGACGTGACGCACAAGACCGACGTGGGCGGGGTGATCCTGGACGTGCCCGACGAGGAAGGGGTCAGGAAGGCGTATCGCCTCATCGCGGAGGCGGCCGGGAGGATCGGGGCGAGGGACGGCGGCGTGCTTGTCGCCGCAATGGCGGCCCCGGGGCAGGAGGTCATCATCGGGGTAACGAAGGACCTTCAGTTCGGGCACGCGGTGATGTTCGGGCTCGGAGGGATCATGGTGGAGGTGATGAAGGACGTCTCGTTCCGGATCGTCCCTCTTTCGGGAAAAGACGCCGCGGAAATGACCTCGGAAATCCGGGGGGCGCGGGCCCTGGAAGGGGTTCGGGGAAGAAAGCCCGCCGATGCGGCCGCCGTCCGCGATCTCCTCGTCCGGGTGTCGGAGCTTGTTTCGCGGCATCCCGGGATCGAGGAGATGGACCTGAACCCGGTGATCGTTCACGAGAAGGGACTGATCGTCGCGGATGCCCGCGTGGTACTCGCGGAGGCAGGACGATGAAATTTCGCATCGGCGTCCCGCGGGAGATCAAGATGGGGGAAAACCGGGTCGCAGCGACTCCCCGGTGCGTAACGGCGCTTCGCGAAGCGGGTGCCAAGGTGATCGTCCAGCGCGGCGCGGGGCTGGAAAGCGGATTACCGGACTCGGAGTTCGCCCGGGCGGGAGCGTCCATGGTAAAGGACCCGGCGCACGTGTGGAACGCTGATCTCGTCCTCAAGGTGAAGGAACCCCTTCCCCGGGAGTTCCGGTTCCTCTCCGACCGGACGGCCCTGTTCACCTATCTCCACCTTGCCGCCTTTCCGAAGCTGACGGGTGCCTTGCTGGCCAGGAAAGTCACGGCGATCGGTTACGAAACGGTGACCAAGAACGGCCGACTCCCCCTTTTGAGCCCGATGAGCGAGGTGGCGGGGATCCTGTCCATCCAGGTCGGCGCCCGGGGGCTCGAGAAGCAGGCAGGAGGCAGGGGAATTCTCCTTCCTTCGGTCCGTGGGAGCAAACCCGCTGCAGTGTGCGTGATCGGGGCGGGTGTCGCCGGCAGAAGCGCTGCGCGGACGGCAGCCGGAATCGGGGCGAGGGTGACGGTTCTCGACATCTCCCGGGAGATGCTTGCCTGGGTCCATGAGGAGACCGGCGGGCGCGTCCGGACGGTCCTGTCCACGCCGAAGTCAATCGAACGGGCGGTGACCACTTCCGACCTCCTCATCTCCACGGTGCTGATTGTCGGGGGAAAGGCACCCGTCCTGATCCCCCGGAAACTGCTTCGTCGCATGCCCCGAGGTGCGGTCGTGGTGGACATCTCCATCGATCAGGGAGGAACCCTGGAGACGTCCCGCCCGACGACGCACGCGGCTCCGTATTACGTTGAGGAGGGAGTGGTCCACTACTGCGTGTCGAACATGCCGGCTGCCGTTTCCCGGACCTCCACGGTTGCCTTGACGAAGGCGACCCTTCCGTATGTGAGGGCGATCGCCCGGAGGGGCGTGCTCGATGCCCTTCGGAAAGATTCCGGGCTGCGGGCCGGGCTCAACACGTTCCGGGGACAGGTGACCTGCGAAGGGGTCGCCCGGGCGCTTGGCAGGAAATACACGGCCCCGGAGACGCTGCTGTAGAGTTCAGTTCCCGGAAGCCGCCTGTCGGAGTGTTTCCGCGAGGGCACGGACCTGGTCGCGCGTTCCGGCGAGGTTTCCGGAATTGTCGATCACGTAGTCCGACGCCCGGGCCTTCTCCTCGGGATCCATCTGGGAAGATACGATTTGGAGTGCCTGCTCCCGCGGGATCCCGTCGCGGCTCATGAGGCGCTCGACCTGCAACCCCCTGCCGCATCGCACCCCGATCACCGCCTCGAACATCCCCTGGGACCCCTTTTCGTGGATGAGCGCCGCCTCGACGATGGCGACCGGATGCCCTTCCGAAGCGAGTGCGGAGACGGCCTCCCGTATCCCCGCGGCAATGCGCGGATGGGTGATGGCTTCGAGATCCGCGCGCTTTCCGGGATCCGCGAAGATGATCGCGCCGAGCATTTTCCGGTCGATCCGGCCGTCGGGCAATAGGATCTTCTCTCCGAACCGGCCGACGATGTCGACGTAGGCGGGCTTCCCCGGAGAGGTGATCTCCCGGGAGATCCGGTCCGCATCCACGACGGGGATTTTCTCCTCCCGGAACAGGCGGGCCACGGTGCTCTTCCCGGACCCGATTCCCCCCGTAAGGCCGAATACGCGCATGGCGGAGATCATACCACCGGCGGAGGTCCGTTCGAAACATCCGGCGGCAGCGTCGCGGCGTTGACAAGCCGGGGGGGGCGGTGGTAGCGTCGAAATAAATGAACGGCTGTTCATTTTCATCGAAGAGAAGGAGGGAAGCGCCATGGCCGAAACGACCGTGAAGGGGTTCTTCGAATCGCTCGAGTCCAAACTCAACTCCGAACCGTCGAAGCTGGCCGGCATGAACGCCGTCTACCAGTTCCAGGTGGGAGAGGAGACCTACTGCGTATCGATGAAGGACGGAAAGGGCTCCGTGGCGTCGGCTCCGGCTTCCGACCCGAACTGCACCGTCACGATGGCGGAAAACGACTTTCTCGAGATGATCGCGGGCCGCCTGAACGGGCAGATGGCGTTCATGACCGGGAAATTGAAAGTGGCGGGGGACATGGGGCTGGCGCTCAAGCTCGAGTCCTTCCTGAAGGCCTGACGAAACGAAAACCGTTGGCGCACCCGACGGACAGGCTCTTCCGGGAGGCGGCCGAAACGCTCCGGGCACGGGGAAACGCGGTTGCACTCACCGGGGCCGGAATCTCGGTGGAAAGCGGGATCCCCGCGTTCCGCGGCATCCAGGGGATGTGGGAAAAGTACGACCCCATGGAGTACGCGACCATCGGCGCATTCCTGCAGGACCCGGAGAAGGTCTGGGGGATGCTCAAAGAGATGGTCGACCTGTTCTCCCGCGCTGTCCCCAACTCCGCACATCTCGGTCTGGCGGAGATGGAGAGAAGGGGAGTTCTCCGGTCGGTGATCACGCAGAACGTGGACGGATTGCACCAGGCGGCAGGCTCCCGGAGGGTCATCGAGTTCCACGGAAACGCGGAGGAACTGATCTGCCTTTCCTGCTGGAACCGGTATCCTTCGCGGGTGAAGATCCGGGAAGGGATCCCCCCGCGGTGTGCCTGCGGAAAGATTCTCAAGCCGAATCTCGTCCTGTTCGGGGAACCGATCCCCTGGGACGCGCAGGAAGAGGCCGAAACCGAGGCGAAACGCTGTTCCGTCCTGCTGGTGATCGGCACCTCCGCGCAGGTGGCCCCCGCGTGCGACATCCCCCTTCTCTCCAAGAGGTCGGGGGCCGTCATCATCGAGATCAATCCCGAAGAGACCCCCCTGACAAAGTCGGTCGCCGACCTGCATTTGCGGGAGAAAGCAGGCGTTGCCGTAACTCTGCTGGAACGGGAGATTCGCACTCCCGACCCTTCCCATTGACGACGCCCTTCCATTAAAAATTTTTATATCCATTAATGTTTTTTCTCCCTACCTCGTCTCGCCAGAACGCAGAGCCTATATATTTCAGGTAGTTAAGGGCAAGAAGGCTTTGGCACGGGTATTGCCCCTATATCCCGCGGGAGGAAGCCCATGCGATCCGAGAAGGGATTCACGCTGGTGGAAATCATGACCGTGATAGCCATCGTGGGCATCGGGACGATCATGGCATTTTCCAATCTTCAAAGCTGGAACCGGCACAACAACTTCGTCGGTTTTCAGCGGGAGGTGTTTTCGGAGTTGCAGGAGGCACGGTCGCGGGCATTTTCCATGAGGAGACAATACCGCCTGGCGTTCGACCTGGACGCGGAAACGGTACTTCTGGAACGCGGAGACGCCGCATCGGGGTCCACCGTCTGGTCGGCCGATCGCGCTACCGTAACCGCTCCCGGGGGCTGCTCGATCGACGATATCGCGTGGTTGCGCGCAGGGGCGGGCGCGACGCCGTCTGGCGGCATGTTCTACCTGCTCTTCAGCCCGGGAGGCGATGTGTACCAGTGGGTTCCCGGGCCTGTGGTGACTCCCCTCGACACCGCGAACATTCGTCTCTCGAGCGATCTGGGGGAATCCGGGACGGTCCAGCTTTTCTGCTGGACGGGAAAAGCGAGGCTTTCCTGATGACGCGATGGAAATTGGACAGGCACGATGGGTTCTCCCTGATCGAAGTGATGGTGGCGCTCACGATACTTGCCGTGGGCCTTCTGGCCTTGGCGCTCCTGCAGACGACGGCCATCAAAGGGAACTCCCTGGCGGCGAAATCGACGGTTGCGACGCAGCTCGCCCAGGACCAGATGGAGCAATTCCGCCACACGGCGTGGACGGCCATCGCATCCACTCCGGCGCCAGGATACGACACGGTGAGCATGTCCCCCGTTTACGCGAATCTGCCGGGCGCCGCGGGAAACAGTGCCACGGTCCGGGGGACGACGTACTTCCGCGTATGGCTCGTGACCCCGGCTCTTCCGGCTACGCTGCGAACGGTTACGGTGTGGACCTGCTGGCAGGACGAGCGGCAGATCTGGCACAACGTCATGTTGCAGACGCAGCGAGCCGACGTGGGGGTCTGACATGGGAAAGGCGAACAAGGCCGGGAAACACACGAGGGACGCGAGGGGCCGTTTCTCCGAGGCAGGCTTTACCCTCGTAGAGGTCATGACGGCGATGATCATTCTCGCCATCGCGATGACTGCGGCGTACGCCACGTTTCAATTCCAGCATGCGTCCTTCACGGTGCAGAACCGGGTGGCGGAGGCCCAGCAAAACCTGCGGTCGGTCCTGGAAGTCATGGGACGGGATATCCGCCTGGCGGGATACGGGATTCCGGCGGCGGTGAATCTTCCCCCCGGACTCCTGCCCACTGGAGACAATACCATCCGCAACATCCGTCCGCTGAACCGAACGACGGGAGCCGACGAGATCTACATTCTCTACCTGTACGACATGGACGCCAGCCTGCCTCCGACTAATGCTCCCCTGGGGATGGGCGCCTATGCAAACAGCTTGTCCGTCGCCAACGTAGGGGGGTTCGCGAGAGGGGACCTCGTCCTTATCCGGAACGACCAGAGCGCCGACATGTTCGAGGTGACGCAGGTGCCTGTTGCCCCGACCCTCAATTTCGACGTCGGGGGGTCGACGAATCTCTACAACAGCCTTACGGCCCACACGCCGTTTTCCGGGTACGCGGGCGGGGATACCGTATCCAAAGCCCGTTTCGTCCGGTACTTCATCGACGACGTGACGGATCCGGACCACCCGACGCTGATGCTCGACAGGATGACCGGCGCCGCCCAGCCGCTGGCGGACGACATAGAGGACATGCAGGTCCAGTATGGAGTCGATTCGAACGGCAATTCGGTTATAGAAGCGGGCGAGTGGACGAATCTGCCGAATGCCGCCCAGATGCCCCAGGTCAAGCAGATACGGCTGTTCCTTGCGGCCCGGACACGCATGGCGGAAAAAGGATGGCAGGATGCGCGGCCGGCGCTGGCGGACAGGGCGGCCGGGGCCGCCGACAGTTACCGGCGCAGGGTCATCGAGAACGGGATCGTGATCGACCTGAGAAATCCCGGGAATTAAAGGGGAGGAGCATGAAAAACGAACGCGGTAGCGCACTGGTCATCACCCTGATGCTTCTCCTGATCCTGACGGCGATCGGGATCTACGCTATCAACACCGCCACCACCGAGATCGACGTCACCCTGCAGTCGAAGGTGGGAACGGTGACGCTCAACGCCGCGGAAGCCGGGACCTACACGGCCATCGACCGAATCCCCATCATCGTCACGGCGTTTCCCGGGACGCTGTCGAACAGTGCCTCGTACACCGTGACGTCCCTGTTCACGGGGGAGATGAGCATCATCCCGGGGTACGGCGTGAACTACCGATTTGCGAATTTCCAATCGGACAGCCAGGGAAGCGCTCCCCCGCCGTTCGTAGCGCAAAGGACAATCGTGGCGGTTACCAATTTCGGACCGATCCCCATCGGGACGATGTATTGACCCAGAGCAGGTAAGAAGGAGGAGGAAAATGAACCGGACCAGGAATAGGATGAGGATCGGAATATGCCGTTGGATGATTCCGCTGATCGCGATCGCCCTTGCGGCCCCGCTTTCCGTCCTCGCCGACGATACGGAGCTGTTCTCCACGAGGGCCAACCCCAACGTCCTGCTGATGCTCGACACCACCGGGTCGATGTCTTCCGTGGACCCGGGTGTGGCCGGCGTCGGGGATCTCGACGGAAACGGGACCTCCAACACGCGGATGGACATCCTCTGGAAGGTCGTGTACTCGCTGCTGAACGCCGATCTGAGCATACCGTCCAGCACGGCCTCCTATTCCACTACCGTCCGGTCCGGGTTCTCGGCCGGATACCAGACCCGGATTCGCGTCAATTCCACCAATTGGAGTTCGTTTCCGAGTTCGGGGACGATCCAGGTCGGGAGCGGGGGAAGCGTCGACACCGTCACCTATACGAGCAAATCGGTCTCGTCGGGGAGATATTATTTCAATTTCTCTCCCGCGGCCAATTTCGTCTACAGTCACCCGAGAAACGATCGGGTTTCCTATTCCTCGGGGTCCGGGTACACGACACCCTACCCGACTAACCACACCGAGGCGATCGGCACGGATTACGGAACCAACGTTACCGCGGACGATGAAGGAGAGCTGAAGGCGCGCATCGGCCTGATGACCTTCACCACGAATTCCTCCGGCACGTCGGTCCAAATCAATGTCCGGAACCAGATTGGCTCCTCGTCCCCGAACGCCTCCCCGTTCGCGTCGCCTACCCGGTATTCGGAAGTCTGGGAAGGCGTCACGAATTATGCGTACGCTTCGGGCGGCACTCCCACCGCCCAGGCGCTAAATGCATCCCAGACCTTCTTCACGGCGGCGTACGACACTACCACTCCCTGCAGGAAAAATTTCGCGATCCTCATCACCGACGGGGAGGATACGATGGGCCTTCCCGGGTACGGCAACGGATACGGCCCGAATTACTATCCCGGCGGAACGTTCAATTCCGACGGGAGCCCCACGGGGAATAACCCGGGGCAGGTTACCCGGAACAACCAGGTCATCCAGGCAGCGGCCGATCTCAAGACGCAAGGGTACGAGCTGTTTGCGGTCGGCGTCGGGATCAGCGGGAACCAGGCGCATCTGCGCGTGCTGCGCGAAGTCCTGCGCAGGGCTGCGGAGCAGGCAGGCGTGACGGGGACGACCGCGGAGTTCAACGCCATCGGGGCGTCCGGTGACAATACGGCACGGGCGGACGGGAAGGCGTTTTTCGCCACGGACGCCACGGAACTTGCTACTGCGCTTACCAATATATTCAAACAAATAACTCTTGGAACCTATTCTTTTACATCACCTACAGTTCTTTCCGTGAGAACCGTCGACAGGAACGAATTGTATCTGGCGAGCTTCCAACCCACGACCCCGCCCGCCACGTTTTGGCCGGGATCGCTCAAAGCGCATACCATCAATGCGGACAACAGCGTGACGTACCGGTGGGACGCGGCCACCGCGCTGCAATCGAGATCCCCGGCGACCAGGGAGATATTTACGAGCAGGTTCGACAACAGCTCCTTGGTCTGGTCCCGGGAGCAATTCAAGACGAACACGATATCCCCGGCAGACCTCGATGTTCCCGACACGGCGACAAGAGATGCCGTGGTGAATTACATCCGCGGGGCCAGCCATGACAACAACATGAAACTGGGGGATATCTTTCACTCCAAACCGGTCCTGGTGGGGGGCCCCTCGGCGTTCCACGTGGACGAGGGGTATTCCTCGGCGATGCCGTCAGGCGGCATCAGTTTCCTGGAAAAGAAAAAGTACCGGCGCCATATGATATACGCCGGGGCGAACGACGGGATGCTGCACGCCTTCCAGGCGGGCGACTACAATCCAACGACCGGCCTGTTCACGTTGAACGACACCGGCGAGGAGGTCTTCGGATATATTCCGAATTCCTTGCTGACGGCTCTGAGCATCGCTGTTCCGTCGGACGCCACATCCCACTGCTATCACGTGGATTCCGCCCCGCGCGTTGCCGACGTCTGGTGGGACAAGGACAGCAGGGACGGGGTGAAGCAATCCGTCGAGTGGCACACGGTGCTGGTCGCCGGTCTGCGCAGGGGCGGGGAGGCGTATTTCGCCCTCGATGTGACGGACCCCGGTTCCGGCGTGACCACCGGTTATCCGGCAGTGCTCTGGGAATACAACGATGCAAGCGTGCTGGGGGAAACCTGGTCCGAACCGTACATCGGAAAGGTGAAGATCCAGGAGACCAGTACGTCGGCCGTGATCGACCGGTACGTCGCGATCGCCGGAGGCGGAAAGTCCGATTCGGGTACGATCGGGAACTCGCTGCTGGTCTTCGACATCGAGAACGGCACCGTATTGAAGCGGTTCTCCGGGATTTCCGCCGAAATCGTCGCTTCCCCGTCGGCCGTCCTGGACAGCATGGGGTATATCCGGTTCATCTACGTCCCGGATATTAATGGAAATCTGTGGAAATTCGATTTCCGGACGACGGGGACCAATTACGGGGGCACCCCGTTGTCGGAGTGGACGGAGCACAAGATCTTTCAGCCGATCGCGGGCGGGCAGCAGGCGTTTAACCGGGTGGAGGCCGCCGATGTGAGCTCCAGCGGGAACACGAGGTACCTCTATTTCGGTACGGGGGACCGGGAAAACCCCATCTCCAACGGCAGTTCCGGGAAATTCTATTGCATCAAGGACACCGATTCCTTCACGGGCCTGATCGATGAATCGGTAAGCGGGCACCTTGCCGACCTGACCGGCAGCATTACCAGCGCCGGGGGCGGCACGATGGGGACGTACGGGTGGAAGGTCGTTCTCGGGAATATCGCCTCGACCACGAACGACAGCAGCACCCACGTCGGGGAGAAGGTCCTTTCCGACCCGCTCGTGTTCTACAACCGGGTCTATTTCACGACCTACACCCCCAACTCCGTCGATCCGTGCAGCGGGGGCGGGATCGCCCGTGTCTACGGCCTGAATTATCTGACAGCCGGGGCGGGGATGGAGCCCATAGCCGCCCTTGGGGAAACCGGGACGAATGTTCCCACCCACGTGTACACGGACAAGGGGATGCCGTCGAGCCCGGCCCTGTCGATCAATCCGGGAGGGCAGTCCTCCGTGTTCATCGGATTTTCCGACGGATCGTACCAGGAAATCGCGATCGAATCGCCGCCGAAGAGCAAATTCATTCGCTCCTGGCAGGAGCAATTCTAGGGGAACCCATGGGATACGACACGGTACGGGGAATCGGGTTTGCCATATTCCTTCTCTTCCTTTCCGGAGGATGCGCGAGGAACGATGCTCCGGTTTCCCCGTCGCGGGACGCTTCCCCCGAGCCGGGTACGGCCTCGGTATCCTCCGGAGCCTCCTCCGGCGAAACGGCACGCGAATCTGCATACCAGCCGGCCGGGGAGACGGCCCATGCGGGGAGGATCGATGTGAGAATATCGCCGTCCTTTCCGTCCCGGGTATCCCCGCCCCTGCTTCTCGTCGAGGGCGTGCCGGGGGAAAAGAACCGGGAATTTCGGGAAGTCGTGTGGCTTGTGAACGGGATTTCGTACGGGGGTGGCGAAAGGATGGACCCGGAATGGTTTCGAAAGGGGGACCGGATCGGGGCCCGCGGAACGATCCGGGTCGGGAAAGAGGATGTCTCCTTTGAAACACGGGAAGTCGTCGCAGGGAACTGCCCTCCGGAAATCGGGACCGTGCGCCTGGAACCGAAGGCGCCTACCACGGGAAACAAGGTGAAGGCATTGGCCACATCCTCCGACCCCGACGAAGACCCGGTGACGTTGAAATACCAATGGTTCATCGATGACAAGGAAGTGCCAGGGGAAGGGGAGGAACTGACCCTGGCCGGGGTGAAAAAAGGGTCCTGGGTCCACGTTCGGGTTTCCACGAACGACGGGACCGCGGAAGGTTCCTGGAAATATTCCCCGAAGCACCAGGTGGTGAACTCCCTTCCCGTGGTGAAAAGCACCCTTCCGGCCGAGGTTCCTCCCGACAGGAAATTTTCCTACCGTATTGTGGCGGAGGATCCGGACGGGGACGCTCTCACCTACGACTTGGTGAAGTCCCCTCCCGGGATGGTGCTTTCCGGGTCCACGCTGGAATGGGACGTGCCCGACGAGGTTCTCGGGAAGATGGTGGAAGTCGTGGTGAATATTTCGGACGGAGACGGAGGCCAGACGATCTGCACCCTCTCCATGAACATCCATGCCAAAAAGACCGGCAATCCCGATGAAACTCTCCGCAGGGCGGGGACATGAATTGCGGGGGATCGCCGTCGCTCTTCACAGCCGCGGAGATTATGACTCTTCACAGGTACAGGGGGATGATATGAAGAACAACCTTACGGGTGACAAGCGTCGTTGGTACCGAGGGATGATCACAGGCGTGACGGTGTTCCTGGTTGCGGTCTCTCTGGGGCTTGCCGGGCCGGCATTCTCCGGCGACCTCCGGGTGGTCAACGGCTTCGTCAACAGCGTGTCGGGAAACTATATTCTTCTGGACGGTAAGCAGTATGATGTCGCCGGCGTTCCCGTGATCACAAAAAATTCCGGAAATCGGGGAAAAAAAGCGGGTATCGGACAGGGGGATATGGTGGAGTTGTCCCTGCGGGACGGCAAGGTCGTCTCCATCAAAAATTACGGACCCGTATTGCAGTAAAGCACGGTTCGCATCAGGGATGCTTCGGGTGGCGATCGCGGTTTCTTGCCACTGTCTCGCTCCTTAGACTATAGTAATCCGCACGATGAAACCGGGCAGGAAAACGCGCCGGATACGGGTGGGAACCGTATCCGTGGGCGGCGGCGCACCCGTCTCCGTGCAGAGCATGACGAAGACGGACACGGGAAACGTGCGCGCCACGGTGGCGCAGATCCGCTCCCTCGCGCGAGAGGGTTGCGAGATCGTCCGGGTCGCGGTTCCGGACGAGGCCGCCGTGCGTGCCTTCCGCCGGATCAAATCGTCCTCCCCGATTCCGGTGATCGCCGACGTGCACTTCAATCACCGGATCGCCATCGCGTGCGCGGAGGCCGGGGCGGACGGGCTGCGGATCAACCCGGGAAACATCGGCGGCGAGAGGAAGACCCTCGAAGTGCTGCGGGCAGCACGGTCCCGCCGGATCCCCGTGCGGATCGGCGTGAACGCGGGCTCCCTGGAGAAGGACCTGTTGGCAAAACACGGAGGGCCGACCCCCCGTGCCCTGCTGGAAAGCGCCGCCCGGGCCGCACGTCTATGCGAAAAGGTCCGCTTCACGCAGGTGAAATTTTCCCTCAAGGCGTCGGACGTGCCCTCGACGGTCGAAGCGTACCGGCTCTTCGCGAAGAAGTTCGATTATCCCCTCCACGTCGGAGTGACCGAGGCAGGCAGCCTCTTCTCGGGAACGGTCCGATCGTCCGTGGGGCTTGGGATCCTCCTCGCGGAAGGGATCGGGGACACCCTTCGGGTATCCATCACCGGGCCTCCCGAGGAGGAGGTGCGCGTCGGGTGGCAGATCCTCAAAACCCTCGGAATCCGGAAGCGGGGCCCGGAGTTCCTCTCCTGCCCGACGTGCGGGAGGGTCTCGATCGACGTCGCGGGGATCGCGACGGAGGTGGAGAGGCGTCTCTCCCGGCTGCCGGTGCCTCTTACAGTGGCGGTCATGGGGTGCGCCGTGAACGGCCCGGGGGAGGCGAGGGAGGCCGATGTGGGGGTGGCCGGAGGCCGGGGGGAAGGCCTCATCTTCGTCCGGGGGAAGATCGTCAAGAAGGTGAAGGAGAAAGATATCGTCGCCGAGGTCGTGCGGTTTGCCGAGCGGCTGGCAGCGGACAGAAGGAGAACGCGTTGATCCGGTACTCGGGATACCTCATGCCGACGACGAAGGAGATCCCCTCCGATGCGGAGGTGGCAAGCCACCGGCTGATGCTCCGCGCGGGTCTCATCCGCAAGGTCGCTTCGGGGATCTACAACTACCTCCCCGCGGGGTTGCGGATAATACGTAAAGTCGAGACGATCATCCGGGAGGAGATGGACCGCGCGGGTGCGCAGGAGGTGCTGATGCCCGCCGTCATCCCGGCGGAACTGTGGAAAGAGAGCGGCCGGTGGGACGCGTACGGGAAGGAGCTGCTCCGGTTCCGGGACCGGGCCGACCGGGAGTTCTGCCTCGGTCCGACGCACGAGGAGGTGATCACCGACCTGGTCCGGCGGGAGGTCCACTCGTACCGGCAGCTCCCCTTGAACCTCTACCAGATCCAGGACAAGTTCCGCGACGAGATCCGGCCGAGGTTCGGGCTGATGCGTGGAAGGGAGTTCTTCATGAAGGACGCCTACTCGTTCGACACGGACGAGGAGTCGGCCGCCGGGACGTACCGGAAGATGTACGAGGCATACTGCCGGATCTTCCGGAGGATGGGACTCGACTTCCGGGCCGTCGAGGCGGACACGGGGGCGATCGGGGGGAGCAGCTCCCACGAGTTCATGGTGATCGCGGAGTCGGGAGAGGACGCGATCGTTTCCTGCGACCGCTGCGCATATTCCGCCAACGTGGAAAAGGCGGAGTGTTCCCCGGAAGGTACCGATTTCCCCTCCCCCCCCGAAGCGGGATCCCCCCGAAAGGTGCCCACGCCGGGCAAACGAACCATCGGGGAGGTGTCCGCGTTTCTGGGCATCGATCCGGGGCTCCTGATCAAGACGCTCCTGTTCGAGACGGACAAGGGGGACGTGGCCGTCGCCCTTTCGGGAACCCACGAGGTAAACGAGGTAAAAGTGAAGAATTTCCTCGGCGTCGAGTGGGTGAAACTGGCCGGCGAAGAGCGCGTGCGCGAATTGACCGGAGCCCCGTCGGGGTTCGCGGGGCCGGTCGGGTTGCGCGTGCGGCTGCTGGCGGACCACTCGGTCCGGCGGATCGCCTCCGGGGCGACGGGGGCCAACGAGCGTGACGCCCACCTGGTCGATGTCGTACCCGGCCGGGATTTCCGTCCCGAGGCATACGCCGACATGCGACTTGTCGGGGAGGGGGACCGTTGCCCCCGGTGCCCGGGGTCCCTGCGCGTTTCGCGGGGAATCGAGGTGGGGCACGTATTCCGGCTGGGGACGAAATACAGCGAGTCGCTTTCAGCCACCTATCTCGACGCCGGCGGGAAAGAGCAGCTGATCGTGATGGGATGCTACGGCATCGGCGTGGGGAGGACCGCAGCCGCCGCCATCGAGCAGCACCACGACCAGGACGGGATCCGGTGGCCGATATCGATCGCGCCGTTCGAGGTGTGTGTGCTGCCCGTGAACATGAAAAACGCCGGGCTGCGAAACGAGGCGGAACGGGTGGCGGAAGAGATTTCCGGCGAAGGAATCGAGGTGCTGTTCGACGACCGGGAGGAGAGGCCGGGCATCAAGTTCAAGGATGCGGACCTGGCCGGCATTCCGCTGCGCGTGACGTTCGGGGAAAAGAACTACGAGGCGGGCTTCGCGGAGATCCGGGACAGGAAAACGGGGGAAACCGAACGGATCCCGCTTGCCGGGATCACCCGCCGGGTATGCGCCGCCGTGGAGGAGAAAAAGAAGGAGTGCATCCCGTGAAGGAACGGATCATCGTGGCACTGGACACCGATTCTCCGGAATCCGCTTTTTCGGTCGTCAAGACCTTGGCGGGAGAGGTGGGGATGTTCAAGGTGGGGATGGAACTCTTCCCTCGGGGGGGGGCCGACTTCGTGCGCAGGATCCGCGACGCGGGCGCGGAGGTCTTCCTGGACCTCAAGTTCCACGACATCCCGAACACGGTCGCCGGGGCTGTCCGCTCCGCCGCGGCGCTGGGGGTCCGGTTCGCCACGGTGCACGCCTCCGGAGGAAGGCAGATGCTGGCAAGCGCGGCGGAAGCCGCCAGGGGAACGCGGACGACGGTTCTCGCCGTCACGGTCCTCACCAGTCTCGATGACTCCGACCTCTCCGAGATCGGGGTTTCGTCGTCCCCGGCCGATATGGTGCTGCGCCTTGCGGGGATGGCGATGCGGGAAGGGATCGGCGGGTTCGTCTGTTCCGCAAAGGAGGTGTCCGCCGTCCGGGAACTCGTCGGGAGCTCGGCTATCCTCGTCACCCCGGGAGTCCGCTTGCCCGGGGACGCGGCCCAGGACCAGAAACGGGTAGTCACCCCCTTCGAAGCAATGCGAAACGGGGCGGACTATCTCGTGGTGGGAAGGCCGATCACGAAGGCGGACGATCCGGTCGACGCGGCACGGCGGTTCGCAGCCGATATGAGGGACGGAAGGGAAGCCGGATTGCGGAGGGCGTAGGGGGGTGTGGATAACCGGGCATCACCCAGTGGAGGAGGTCCTTTCCTCCCGGTCGCAGCGACCGAGGAAGGTTCTTCTTTCCGACTCGCTTTCCGACAAGGTCAGGGAGTCGTTCGCGGCGTTGGCGGAGGCCTCCGGAGTGCCCTGTTTCACCTGCACGCGGGAAGATTGGTACCGGCGGACCGGGGAAAAGGAGGGGGGGGGAGTGGCGGCGGAAATTGCGGAATTCCAGTATGCCGTGCTTGCGTCCTGGCTGCCCTCTCTTCCCGCCCGGACGGCGGCCTTCCTGCTTGACGGGATCACCGACCCCCACAACCTGGGGACGGTCCTCCGGAACGCCCGGGCGTTCGGATTTTCCGGCGTCGTGATTCCCAGGGACCGGTCCTGTCCGGTCACGCCGGCGGTCTTCCGGGCCTCCGCAGGGGCCGCCGCGCACGTCCCGGTGGTGCAGGTGACCAACCTCGCCCGTGCCGTCGAGGAGCTGCAGGAATCGGGATTCTGGATCTATGCGGCCATAACAGACGGGGAAACCGACGTGTCGACATTCGCGCCGGCCCACCGGACGGGCTTTGTTCTGGGGGGGGAGGACACGGGGATACGGAGACTGGTGCGGGAGAAGTGCGACGGGACAGTGCGCATCCCCATGGAAGCCGGAATCGACTCCCTGAACGTCGGCGTCACCTCGGGGATCCTTGCGTTCTGCGCGCGCGTGGTTAGGAACCCCTGAGTGCCTGCGTCCCATCGCGTTTCTCACTCCTGAAAATCGTTGACATTCGGAATAGAATGGTATGAAATGTCATGTTTCGTTAATGCCGTGTTTCAGTAGCGCATTGCCGTGCCGACGTAGCTCAACGGTAGAGCGTCTGATTTGTAATCAGATGGCTGGAGGTTCGATTCCTCTCGTCGGCTCCAGGATCTCCCTGTGGGAGGGGTACCCGAGTGGCCAAAGGGGGCAGACTGTAAATCTGCTGGCAGCGCCTACGGAGGTTCGAATCCTCCCCCCTCCACCAGCCTGCGCGGAATAAGCGCGACGGCAGGCAGTATGCTTTTTTCGCCACGGCCGGGCAAGCCAGGAATTGAACGAAGGCGGACAGAGAAAGATAGTCCTCCTTTTCTATTGACGATACGGTATTTCGTATATAAACTAATAAGATTGCGATATATGCGGGCGTAACTCAGTTGGCAGAGTCACAGCCTTCCAAGCTGTTGGTCGCGGGTTCGATTCCCGTCGCCCGCTCCATCCTCCTTCGCACAAGGTCCGTAATGGGGGAACGGGGACCTTGGGCTGCTAAGGAAAGAGAGGATTGCCCACGTAGCTCAGTTGGCAGAGCGCGTCCTTGGTAAGGACGAGGTCAGCAGTTCAATCCTGCTCGTGGGCTCCACAGTAAAGAGTCAGATTTCACTACAGAGGAGCGGAACGCACATGGCCAAGCAGAAATTCGAGCGCAAGAAGCCGCACGTAAACGTCGGGACGATCGGTCACGTGGATCACGGCAAGACGACCTTGACCGCGGCGATTACGAAGGTATTGGCGACTCGCG
>Ga0224512_10002541_pt1 | contig 16651 bp, 12 predicted proteins | sample SF_May12_sed_USG_4_FD_169103 | JGI IMG/M metagenome (GOLD analysis project Ga0224512, IMG submission 169103) | Sediment microbial communities from San Francisco Bay, California, United States - SF_May12_sed_USGS_13 | ecosystem: Environmental > Aquatic > Marine > Sediment | place: USA...
AATCCGGCCTCACTCGCTACCAGGAGGGCCTCCTTGAAACGGCTAGTCCTGTCCGTACTCGTCGTGATCACATTTGCTGCGTGTGAAGCACCCACCGGTGTGTCGGACCTGCCTGTGCCCGACATGGAGCCGCCCGTCTTCAGCCTGGAAACAGCTGCCGCAACGCTTGTTGCCCACTGGACGCTCGACGAGGGCAGCGGGACCGTGGCCGGCGACGCCTCCGGGTACGGGAACTCCGGAACCCTAATGAATGGACCGACCTGGGTTCCGGGGTACACGGGGACAGCCCTGTCCTTTGACGGCGACGATGATTTTGTGTTGGTTCCAGACGCTGATGCTCTCGATTTGGCTGGAGACTTCACTATCTCGCTGTTTCTCAACTGGAGCAACGAGAACCGTGACGCCGACATTCTGAGAAAGGGGAGCGCTGGAACGGCCTCCCACTTCTACAAGGTTGAGCTGAAATACAACGTTCTGAGGGTCAGATTGGTCGGGGACCGAAAAGCAATCACTCTCAAGGACCCTCAGATCCGGGACGATGGATCGTGGTACAACGTGGCCGTGACGAGACAAGGAGGCTGGAATCGTCTGTATGTCGATGGCGTTGTGGTTGACTCCACTTTCAGGAACGTGGGGAACATGTCCAACAGCGCAAATCTGGCGATCGGCGCGAAAGATACCGGCGACGACGACTTCTATGAGGGATTGATCGACGACGTCCGCCTGTACAGCCGCGCGCTGACCATCGAGGAGATCGGCGAGCTGGTGAACTCCGGTGATGACACGCCACCTGCGGTCCCCCAAAACGTGGCGGCGAGCGCGCTCAGTTCGGCCGAGATTCAGGTGAGTTGGGATCCATCGAGCGATCCCGAATCGGGCGTTAGCTCGTACAAGATCTATCGCGACGGCGTTTTCGTGGGGCAGTCGCTGACAACACCATTCATCGACTCGGAACTCACGGCATCGACGACGTATATCTATGAGGTCTCGGCCGTGAACGGCGCGGGCCTCGAATCGGCAAAAGGCGGTCCGGCAGCGGCGACGACGCTTGGCGATGACGACCCGCCCGGGGTTCCCGAGAATGTGGCCGCGGACCCGCTGAGTGCGTTCCAGATTCAGGTGAGCTGGGACCCGTCAAGCGATCCCGAATCGGGCGTCAGCCATTACGAGGTCTATCGCGACGGCGTCTCGCTGGGACAGTCACTGACGACGACGCTCACCGATGGGGGACTCACTCCGGCGACGACGTATGTCTATGAGGTTTCTGCCGTAAACGGTGCGGGCCTCGAATCGGCAAAAGGCGGTCCGGCCCAGGCGACGACGCTCTACGATGATGACACGCCACCTGCGGTTCCACAGAATGTGGCGGCGGAACCGCTCAGTGCCTTCCAGATGCAGGTGAGCTGGGACCCATCGAGTGATCTGGAATCAGGCGTCAGCTCCTACAGTATCTATCGCGACGGCGCCTTCGTGGGGGCGTCGCAGACCGCGACGTTTACCGATGCGGGACTCACACCAGCGACGACATATGTCTACGAGGTTTCGGCCGTGAACGGCGCTGGCCTCGAATCGGCAAGAGGCGGTCCGGCCCAGGCCACGACGCTTCCCTTTGCCGGCCCCCCTGGGATCGTCGCCCACTGGACGTTCGACGAAGGCAGCGGGAACGTGGCTGGCGATGCCTCCGGGAACGGGAACGTCGGGACCCTGATGAATGGACCCATTTGGGTTCCCGGGTACTCCGGCACAGCGCTGTCCTTTGACGGAGACGATGATTTTGTGCTGGTCCCAGACGACGATGCCCTGGATCTGGCTGGAGACTTCACTATTTCGATATGGGTGAACTGGATCAACAACAACATCGACGCTGACGTCTTGAGGAAGGGGAACACGAGAAACGCCTCAGACTGGTACCTGATAGAAATCTCGGACAACCACATCCACGCCAGACTGAACGGCAGTTCGGGTGGCACTAACCTCGATCAAGTTCCGATCTTAAACGATGGGGTCTGGCATCACGTCGCGGTGGTCAGGGATGCGTCCTCGAATCGTATCTATGTCGATGGCGTTCTGAGAGATGACTCCGGACGAAACCTGGGGGACCTATCCAACAGCAACAATTTGACGTTTGGGTCGAAGGACACCGGCGATGAGGACTTCTTCAACGGGATGATCGACGACATCCGCTTTTACAACCGCGCGCTGACCGAACAAGAGATCACCGATTTGGGGAACTTGGGTGGATCATGACCCGCCACCTACGGTCCCCGAGAACCTGAACCGCTGGCGGACGGCTGCGTCATCCCAGGCGAGGGGCCAAGCTCTTCGCGCCTCCCATGGGACCCAACGCGCTTGACCAGATGCGCGCGGTTCAGGTGCGCAGTCGCTCTGACAACTCGTCGAAAAGGCGTTCGACCAATCTCCGGGCCAGCATCTCCGGGGGTGCATCCGTCTCCACTCTTTCGAACGAATACTTGTCAGCCAGTTCGTCGTAGACAGCCTGAAACTCCTTGAGCTCGTCAGGTGACAAGTCATCCTTCCGAGCGAGAATCGTGGCAAAGTCGCTGTGCAGGAGGAAGGTGCGGGTTGGGCGGAAAAACAGCCGACACACGAGCTGTCGCGTCCGCCGATACTGTGACACACTCCGCCGCATGGTGCCTGTCATGATATCGTAGATGTAGCGGTCGGCGATGACGATGGTGCGACGGCGCCGATATCGATAGGCGCACCAATATCGATAGTACATTTCCACGGCCAGCAAAGTGAAGAATGCCGCAGCGCGCAGGAGGCTCCTCACCATCCGCAGCGTCAAGAAGAGTCGAGAATGTTCTCGTATCCTCTGGTGAAGCACCCGTTCATGCTCAGTGAACGGACGACCAATCATGGTCTTCAGAATGATCCGCGCCGTATCGACTAATCCGACCTGTCGCGGTTGCTTCCGCAACAGTTCGGCAATCCATTCGCCTACAGTGAGACTCCAACCAGGCACATAGGGGGAGTTCGGAAGCAGCTTCACGCGGTGCTGCCCCCACGGTCCCATATATTGCTGGACGGCCGAATAGCCGTTCTGTTGATTCAAGAGATCCACCAGAGCAGCGGTCAACGATGACTTGCCGCTGCCGTCGACGCCGAGAAAGGCCCACAACGGGGCGCGCGGTCGGGGATCGTGGCGCCGCCACCAACGGCGCAGACGCAAGGCGAACATGCGCCGACGCAATCCGGGGTTTGCGTGGCGCAAGCGTCGTATCATTTCCTCACGTGCCTGTTGAGCGCGGCGGGGCTCGCGGTAGTACGTCTCTACATCATCAAGTACTTCGCAAAGAATTGGGAACGTCCCGTACTCGCGCAAACCGAGCTGAAGGTCCTCGCGGTCCGCACTGTTGGCAAGTTCACATATCTGCGGATAGTGCTTTTCTTGGATCCGCCGCTTTCCGATGATGTTGTGGAAGACGAGTATCGCTAGGAGGTCGCTGTCCGTCGGCAGGAAGTAGTCCTCGATCGGTCTCCGCCTGGCCAGTACTTGCCGGGCATCCATGTATTTGATTGCGCTTTGCACGAGCTCGGCGTGCAAGTCGATGGCGATGAACTGTCCACCGGTAAATTTTGTGAGGGCGGTCTTGAATGGGATGAAGCGGTGCGTGACCGCGACCCGATAGCCCATTCCTCCTAGAATCTCCAGCGTCTCCTGAAACCGATCGCTGTCGACCAACACGTCGAGGTCTTTCGGCGCATCTCCAGCGCGCAGATCGTCGCGAAGCAAGCAGTAGGCGATACCGGCATCGCCCAGAGCTTCGAACAGCAAGCTGTACTCATGCCGAATCCCTACTTGGTCAAACATCGAATGCTCCGCAAGGGCTCAAAGAAGTTCTCCTCATGCCACGCCTCCCTGCGTTCGGGGCCCCCGCTCACAAAGTGACCCGCTATGTGCTCCGCCCAATACAGCATGAGCAGGGGAGTGACGAGCGTCTCTTCCAATCCGAGCAGGTCACAGTAGCCGTCCAGGAGGGACCGCTCTCGCGCCACGAGAAGTTCACCTTCGAGAGCATGAGCAACCGCGTGCCCAAGGCACATGCCAGTTCGCCGACGGTGCATGCTCAAGATGAAGTGCAGCAGGTCCTGAAGCGGCAGGCCGAACTCCTTGCTCGAATCCCAGTCTATGACGCCGGTGAGTCTCCTTGCGCTCGGCTCGAGGAGCACGTTTCTGATATTGAAGTCCCCGTGGACCCAGATCAGCGGGATTTGCTGACCTCGTGTGCTCCGCACCAGAAAGGCCTCGATATCCTTCAGCGCTGGCGAGACCTCGGGGTAGTACCGGTGTAGTGTGGCAAAGACGGGCCGAAAATGGCGTGTTCCGAAGGCCTCGTCGACTTGGCGGCGCTGACAGTGGACCAGACTAAGCTGCTCGAGGAAGTGGAACGCCTCATCCATAATGCCCCGATCGGTCCCCGATCTCGCAATGACCTGATCACCGGTTACGCCCGGCAGTCTGCCTTCAAGAGCATACGGCGTGCGTCCGAGCGCCCCGTGCGCGAGCTGCTCCGGCGCGAACGAAGAGATCTGGGGAGCTCTAGCGGCCAGAAGCGCCAAGACCCGTCGACTCGCATCCATACGTAGCGCGCCCTTGTGATGGATAGGCACGCGTAACACAGCCTTGCCGTGGTCATGGAGATTCAAGAAGAACATCAGCACTCCGGTCCTTTGGACACGACACTCATCGACGGCCGGAAGTGCACCCAGACGGAGCTCGTCCCGTAGATGCGTGAGCAGCTGATCGACGAATCCCCAGGCCGATTGTTGCCGCCCCGCAATCACCATAAACCCGTCGTGGAGACCCGCCTGGAATCCGAGACGGTGCAGCGGTCTCCTGAACTTGGCACGAACGTGGTGGGGTAGATGTCCGTTCCAGCCCAGGATCTCTCGCGGCTGCCGATGATCCGGGTAGAAGGAGTACGTACGCTGGTGCACAAGAGACGCACCCCGCAGTTCGCGACGGATTCCGCTCAGCGAAGGGAGCGTGTCCCCAGGACGAGCGCCGCGTTTGAATTTGCGAGTCAGGCTCCGTAGCGCGTCTTTCAGGTTGCTGCGTCCAAAACGATTGGCAGTTACGACGCAGCATTGTCCGTCATCCTCGAGTAACCTGACCGCCGAGCGTACGACATCCTTCGGGCAAGAGCCTGGACGCTGCGCAAAGGTATCCTCAAAGGCCACTAGGCTGTATTGCTCGCTGTGGGCTGCCAAGCGATGGAGCGGAGCACCGATCACCCGTATGGGCAGCCCCAGGCTGCCAACCAGAAAACGGTCCAAGAGCTCGGCTCGTCTGCGCTCGGGCTCCCAAACCACGAGCTCCGCGAACCGGTCGCATAGGACGAGCGGTGTCATGCTCCAAGGCGCGGGAATCAGGAGAGCTTTCTTGCTGGGGTACATCGGACAGAAGAAAGGCCACTCATAGCCCTTTCCACTAAACATCATGCGAAGTCCCTCTTCCCGTTCAGTGGGGGAGAAGGCGCCCGACGTATCGAGTAGCTGGAGAAAACGCGCCTTGAGAGCGGTGAGATCAGGAATCACGCTGATTTCTCTCTTACCCACGAGCGAGCGAAGTCATGCCACGGCACACATTACCGCAAGCCAAAAAGGGACTCCGATCTTAATCGGCAGAGCAAATATGGGACCAAGGGCAGCGGGCTTCGTTATCAGAGCGTAATCCCAAGTCGAATCTTACGCTGCGCGCCATGTGCGGGCGCATCGGAAGAATGGCCGGTGAGTCCAGACTGCAAAGACCGATCGGTGTCGGCTTCGGCGAGCGCCTGCTGCGCCACCTACGTCACTTTCGTTGGGGTGACCAAGTCGAGAAGCTCTCACCAGACAGGAATTTGATCCATCCAATCAGCATTGCGAAGCTCACCAGGCTGAAGGTATAGGACATGTCCACCAGACGACCTGCTGAAGAACGGTCAACCCGTGTGTGTCGCCAGAAAGCGAGCGCGTAGAAAGCCAATTGTGTGATGAAGGCGGAAAGATATATCACAGAAGAGCGTATCAACAATGAATTGGAAACGAGGGCAGCAAGGAGAAAGAATGGCACGACGAGCTTAGAAAGCTTGTGTGACAAGAGCATGAACGAGAAGAGTGGAAACCGAACGGGGTTGAACAGCGACAAGTTGCGGAATAGGGCGCGCAATGTACGTGCCGTCACTCTGACCTGTCGTCGGTACTCACCCACTGACGAATCCGCCAATTCTTCATAGCAAACGGCCGTTGGCTCGAGAGTACCGCGATAGCCGGCCTCGACGATTCTCAACGGAATTACAAAGTCGTTGATATCGTCCGTTGCGAGAGGCACGAACAGCGCTTTGCGAATGGCAAAGATCGCTCCATCCGCGCCCACACAGGAGCCAATACGGCTCTCCAGTTTCTTCGTGATCAGTTCCAGACGGCTGTAGAATCCGGTCGATTCGGCGGTGCCGGATCCGACTTGCGTCCGGTAAATTGTCTGGCCGGTGACAAAGCCTATCCGTGGATCCTGAAACGGCCGAACCAGGTCACGGAGGGCTGATGGTGCATACATCGAATTGGCGTCCGAGAAGACGACGATTTCTCCCGAAACCATCGGCACTGCCAGATTGAGCGCCGCTGTCTTTCCTCTCCGCTCTCCCTGACGAATCAGCTGAACGTCCTGGCTAGCATACATCTCCGCGATCTCATCCGTCCGATCCGTTGAAGCATCGGACACGACAACGATTTCCAGCCGGTCACGTGGGTAGTCCAGTTCCAGCGCATTCTGGATCTTTGTGTCTAGGGCGGTTTCCTCGTTGTAGGCAGATATGAGGAGAGATACTGAAGGCCATTGGTCCGACGCGACCCTCGCAAGCGGTCTTGATACAAGACGGCCTATCGCCCAAAGGACGAGGGGATATCCCAAGAACGCATAGAATATGGAGAGCAAGGAAAACCAGAAGAGGATTTCGAAAAATGACATAGCCCGGCAGCCTAAGCCTTATCAGCTGAGTTAAAGATCACTGCCGACAACGCGCTCCAGGGCATCGAAGAGTGGAGACACCTGATTCCTCCGGCTGAACGAGGGTGGCAGATCGAGGGGGGCTGCATACCATTGGCGAACTCTCGATACCGCCGGACAATTACCTGGGCGACGTCTGGTACGCTGGTTGGAGGAACGACGTCTGCGCCGCTACCACGGAGAAGTCTCGCTATCGGGCTTTGTCCATCAGCCATGACAAGAAGCCACGCATTGAACTGCATGTATTCGTATATCTTCGACGGGACAGCCCACGGGCTATCCTGCGGAAGGCTAACGAGCATCGATGATTCATTGAGCATTTCCCAGAGCCGGTCCCGGTCCTGGTGTGGATGAAGGTGCACGAAATCTCGAACCCCACAGCGTGCGGCGATCTCAGCTGTCGGAACACCAGCGAATTCGGTCACACGCCCAATCATTTCGACTGACAGCTCCTCTGGCGTCAGTCCGAGTTCCGATACTGCCTTTTGCACCGCCAGGAAAAGCGTTTCGGGATTCCTGTCCAAATAGATCCCACCGGCATAGGCGATCTTGAAGACCGTTCGGCTCCGGGCCGGGCTTGGTGGGAGGTCGAGTTCGTCATATCCGTTAAGAACGGTGAGAAAACGCGCGCGCCCCCCGCCGTATCTCCGCTCCATGGCCTCGCGGACCTCATCGGTGTTTGTCACCACCAAGTCGGCTCGATCGACGCAGCGTCTCTCGTAGCGGCGAGCGAGCCTGAAGGACAAGGGATGCGCCTTCTCTTCTGGGAGCCTGCGCTCGAGGCTCCATGGGTCGCGGAGGTCCATGATCAATGGTAACCCGGTATGTTCGGCCAACTGCCTTCCCGCCTCGTGTGCCATGTGCGGCGGCCCGCAGCTGATAATCAACTGATAACCTTCGCCGCGTGAGAGCCCCTTACCCAGACGGAACGCATCGCGAGCCCACAGGAGATCTCCTCGGTTCAAAGCCAGTGTATGAAGACCCCGGCGGTAATACCCGGGATCCCACCTCTTTCGTCCCATTTCATCCGCTGCGAGTGATTGCGGTCGTGGTCTGTGAGCGCGTGAGGCCTCGCTCGCGCCGGGCGTTTGCTTCCGTAGCGCCCGAAATCGGGACAGGACGCTCGCGGCGAATCCCTCCACCCGCTGCAAGCCGGAAGGGCGTGTTCGAACCCCAAACACCCGGGTGCCGGGCGGAAGTCGCTCCAAGGCAGGAACGTCCGTTCGCTCGTGTTGCGCCGGATGTCCTGCGATCACGTCCAGGGTCCAACCGCGCTCCGCTGCGAGTTCGGTGATCCGGCCCCAGCGGACGGCTCCGGCGGTGCAAAGAGGCGGAAAGTGATAGCTAATCAGCAAGAAACGACCGCGAACGCTGTCCAGTCCACCCGCGCTCGCATAAAGCGGCGCGGGTGCGTTCGTGTCGGCGACGTCTCTATTCCATGGCATGTCCAATCAACTCCGGCGCATCGCAACCGCTCGACGGACGATTGCCCTAGATGGCAAGAAAAGGTTTCCAGCCAGGTTTGCAGCGCGGCCGCCTGGGAGTTCCCCTCGGCTCGGTACGGCGTCCAGCACTCGGCCTTGCCACGGGACATCGCAATCCTGAAGACCTGGCGCTCAGCGCCCGCCGCTCGGGGTTGCAAGGCAGGTGCCGCCTGCACGCACTTCGGCGCCGGGCCCTGCCCACATCTCGTGGTCTACCGAACCGTGCCTCCGGGCACATGTTGCAGAAACGCAACACCCATGCCACACGAACGCAGGCGCTGCCCCGCGTGAACCGACAGCGACGACTTCTCGAGCCGGGCCACGGGTGCGCTTGCACGCGACTAGCGCGTCCACCGGATTGCCCCGAGTGCCGTCATCAGGCCCCTCTGACCACGGCACGACCACCTCCCATACTGGCAGCGACCAAATACACTTCACCGGGCACGCCCGTTGCTTCGAGAATTGGCTGTCACCGCGGGAGACCATTGGAATGACGGTACACCACTTCACTGTTGATGTCGAAGAGTATTTTCAGGTCTCGGCCTTCGAGCACCTGGTACCGCGGACCCGCTGGACATCTTTCGAGAGCCGTGTCGCGTCGACGGTCGACGAGTTGCTGGAGATATTGGGGCGACACCAGGTTCAGGGCACGTTCTTCGTGCTGGGCTGGCTAGCCCAGAAATATCCCGAGCTGGTGAAGTCGGTGGCCGAGGCTAAGCACGAGATCGCCTCTCACGGGTGGAGCCATCGGCGGGTATTCGAGGAGACCCCGGAGGAGTTTCGCACATCTGTACGACGCACGAAACAGGTCTTAGAGGACATTGCCGGTAAACCAGTGCTGGGCTTTCGCGCGCCAAGTTTTTCAATTCGACCTGGCTTCGAGTGGGCGCTCGATATACTGATCGAAGAGGGCTATCGTTACGATTCGAGCCTGTTTCCCATTCGGCGCATAGGCTACGGCTACCCAAACGGTGGCCGTGATCCCCACTGGCTGCAGCGCCCCGCCGGGGAGCTCGCGGAGATCCCGCCGGCGACGATGCGCGTCGCCGGAGTCAACGTGCCGGCAGGCGGAGGAGCCTACTTCCGGCTGTTCCCGTACGGTCTGGTTCGAGCGGCGCTGCGACAGTCTCAAAGGCGTGGCGTACCGGGAACCTTCTATGTTCACCCATGGGAACTCGATCCGGAGCAACCGCGTCTTGACGTTTCCTGGCTGACGAGAATGCGCCACTACTCTGGCCTTCATCGGACGAAGGATCGTCTTGAACGCCTCTTGCAGGAATTCCAGTTTCAACCCATAGCCGCCACTATCGCATCGTGGTGACCGAGGTGCCTGTTTCTCCCGAGTCACACCGCACGGGCGGGTTCGACGTGATCGAGTTCGACGGCCCGGCCGACCGCTGGGACAAGTCCGTCAGCGAGACACCCGGTAGCAGCTTCTGTCACCTGGCAGGTTGGCGCGAGATCATGGTGGACGTACTCGGCCACGAGTGTCGCTATCTCGTGGCACAGGACGACACCGGGATGTGGCGTGGTCTCCTTCCCCTGGTGCATGTGAAGAGTCGGCTCTTTGGGCACTACCTCCTGTCGATGCCCTTCCTGAACTATGGTGGCCCAATTGGGAGCGCCGGCGCACAGACGCGGTTGGTCGAATACGCAATCGACCAGGCGCGTCGAGCGAACGTCGACCTCCTCGAGCTCCGATCGCGCTCCCCCGTGCCGGCGGATGTCACGGTCTCCGGAAGAAAGATCGCGGTGATCCTGGATCTTCCGAGTTCCCCGGAACAACTGTGGCGTGAGCAATTCCCCGGCAAGCTCCGTAGCCAGATACGCAGACCGCAGAAGGAAGGGATGGAGGTGCAATTCGGGCCGGAGCAGGTGGAGCCGTTCTACGAGGTCTTCAAGCGCAACATGCGGGACCTCGGCACGCCGGTTCTACCTCTCTCGTTTTTTGAGGGTCTGCGGCTGACCTTTGGAGAGCTCGTCATGTTCGGAACGGTGTACTGGCGCGGTCAGCCGGTCGCGGCGGGCGCTGGCTTCCTGTGGCGGGACGAGTTCGAGATGACGTGGGCCTCAGCGCTACGGGAGCACAACCGTATGGCGCCCAACATGCTCCTCTATTGGGCGTTTATGGAGGCGATGATCGCGCGCGGCGTCCAGTTCTTCAATTTCGGGCGCTGCACGCCGAATGAGGGCACCCATCGCTTCAAGCGGCAATGGGGCGGTAGAGACGTGCCGCTCCCGTGGGCGCAGTGGACGGCTCGGAACCTGACCGCGACACCGTCGCCAGATCGGCCGCTCTTCCGGGCCGCGACCGCTGTATGGAAGCGGCTGCCGTTGCTCGTCACGAACAGGGTGGGGCCGATCTTGGCCCGCCGCCTTCCGTGAATGTCACACTAGACCAGAGGGTGGTCCCCGGGTCACATCAGGTCCCCACGGGCCGGCGCTGCCGCAACCCATGAGCCGCTTGCGCCACCAGCTGCCCGCTTACTCACCAGTCTCGCTTCGGGCCATCATTCAGGCTGCGCGTGCGGCAGCCCCGGTCGGTGCTGATCCACGGCGCCGGGTGATCGAGCTTCTTCGCCGCCAGTACGAGGCAGAACAGGTGACCCTCTGCGGCAGCGGCACACACGCCCTCCAGCTCGCCGTAAGACAGGCGTGGCAGGTTCTCGGAGAGAAGACCACTGTCGCGCTGCCGGCCTTTTCCTGCTTCGACATCGGATCTGCCGCTGTGGGGGTCGACGCCCGCATCGCGCTCTACGATCTGGATCCAGGCACGCTCTCCCCAGACTGGGACAGCTTCAGATCGGCGTTGGCCAGCGGTGCGCGGGTCGCGATCGTGGCTCCTCTCTACGGGATCCCCGTGGATTGGGACGCGGGAGAACGCTGCGCCGAAGGCTACGGTGCGGTCTTGATCGAGGACGCGGCGCAAGGCGCCGGAGCCTTTTGGCGTGGCCGCCCGCTGGGGGCATTGGGAAGGCTGAGTGTGTTGAGTTTTGGTCGTGGCAAGGGATGGAGCGCGGTTCGCGGGGGCACGCTCATGACACGCGCGCTTGACGAGCATGAGGATGCTGAGCTGGAGTTGCTTCAGGCGGGACCCACCTCCGAACTGAGTGTGGTCGTCAGCGCCGCAGCTCAGTGGACGCTTGGCCGACCCTCGTTGTACGGCCTTCCCGTGTCGATTCCGGGGCTCGGCCTGGGTGAAACACGATACAAAGACCCAACGGCGCCGCAGCGTCTATCGCGGGCCGGCGCCCGCTTGCTGGAGTGCACGAGGCACGCCGCTGATCAGGAAGCCGAGCTGCGGCGGCAGCGTGCGAAAGGATGGAAGGAAACGATTCGGTTCGGGCCTCACGCGAGACCGATCGAGGTGCCTGACCATGGAACGGCAGGCTTTCTCCGTTTTCCCCTTCGACTTTCGCGCGGAGTCGCAGGGATCGAACGACCACGATCCGCGCTTCGGCTGGGCGCGGCGCCCAGTTACCCTCGTCCTCTCGGCGCTTTGCCGCCGGTGGCCGCTCGCTTACACGAGCCTCACGGCCGATGGCCCGGTGCGGAAGAACTCGTGCGTACCTTGGTCACGTTACCCACCCACTCCATGCTGACCATGTGGGAGAGATCGCGCCTCCTACGTCTTCTGTCGGACTATCCGCACTAACGTCCCGAGGGAGTTGTCGCCCGAGGCAACAGCTCTTCGTACACCTGCAAATAATTCTGGGCCACGTCGTGGAGACGGAACCGCCGTTCAATTTGTTGTTTCGCCGCCGCTCCAAAGCGGGCGCGCATATCGTGATCTTTCAACAAGCGTACGACTTTGTCAACGAATGCAGGCGTGTCTCTGGGCGGCACGAGATAGCCTGTCACCCCGTCGGTGACGACTTCCGGATTGCCGCCTACGCTCGTAACGACGACCGGCAAGCCATGGCTCATGGATTCGAGGAGGGTAATCGACAGTCCTTCGGAGAGAGAGGTCAGTGCTGAGACCTGCATTAGCGGGTAGTAGTCGTTGATGTTATCCGCATGACCAGCGAAGATGACGTGCTCAGCTACCCCAAGTCGATCTGCCAGCTGTCTCAACTCCGTCTCCTGGTTTCCCCGACCCAGAAGAACAAAGCGGGCCTGCGGCACCGCCTGCACGATAAGAGGTGCTGCTTCGATCAGATATCTGACTCCCTTTACCTGCCGGTTGAAGTTGGCGACCATACCAACCACGAGATGCTCAGGTCGTAATCCGAGTTTGGCTCTGAGACCGGAGCGTTCGTGTAGCGGTCCGGGCGGCCTTTCGACTCCATTGTGGATCACGATGACGCGTGACTGGTCGAGCTTCTCTTTCTTCAAAACCACCTGGCGAACGGCTTCCGATACACAAATGACGCGATCGGGCAGCGATCTGGTCGCCCGCAGCTTCATGTATTCACGAGTGCCCCAATTGAATCCCTGATCCTCTCGATTCTCAATCAAGAACGGCACCTTACCCAGCGCCTTCAGGGCGCGCGCGTACATGATGGACCAGAAGAAATACGCATGGACGACGGCTGGCTGAAATTGCCCAACGTGGCGTGACGCGATCTGGAGTCGCCTGATCTGAGCAAACGGGTAGCGCTCGAGCCGCCCAGGCGGCACGACAGTGACCGGGATTCCCGGCTTCTGCCGTGCTCGTATCGGCGCCTGGCTCAGTATTCGGGCCTGACAGCGCCAGGATTCCCAGAGCTTCGTCATCGCCACTAGGTGGTTACCCGTACCGCCACCGAGATCGTCCGTAATGATCAATAGGCGCCAGGGTGGCGATGCGGCGACCGCAAGAGGTGAAGGCGCTCTCACCGAGAGGTGCCCCGGCCGCGAACCCCTCTCGGCGGTTGTGGCGGTGTGAGAGTCGAAGTATCACCACTCCTTCGCCGAATCTTCTGAAGCAGGAAGCCTGCGAGTATCGCAACGAGGCTGAACGATCTCCGCAGCCATGGCTTCAGATCATCCGTGGCGAACGCCGCGAATGACCGAGCTTTGGCAAGTGAGCGCAGCCAAGCACGCAGACCCAGCTCGCCGTTGCGCATCTTGTGATAGAAGGAGCCGAAGTCGCGATTGAAATCAAGCCAGTGGAGGCCTTCGCGCTGCAATCTCATGACCCTCTGCGCCAGCGGTCGGCCTGTCAGCAGCGCGTATTCGGCGTGCGGAAAGTTGAGACCGCAGTCGTAGAAGAGCTGGTTGTGATAGTAGCTCCTCAAGTTGACCTCTAGGAAGAAGTGCTCACCGGTCTTCCTGTCTTCTGAAAACTCGAGCGTGCAGATCCCTCGGTATCCGAGCGCTCGCATGAAGTCAATGCTCGTCTGAGCCAGCCCCTCGTTGACCTCGCTGACGCCGAACGTGGTGACTCCATAGTCGGGCAGATGCTGCCTGAGCTTTCGGCCAGTGTACCACATCACGGGCTGACTCTCGCGATCGAGCAACACCGTGCTGATGAGAATGTGCCCATCGCCGCTTGTTACCACCTGCTGGAACACCATGTTTTGAAGGTGGTCGGGGTGCGCGGCTACGTAATCAACGAGCGGATCACTGTCACTGAACAGAACGTTTTTCGCTTTGTCTGGTAGGCAGCGGGAAAAAGTATCTACGGGTTTCACGATTACCGGCGTGGGAATATCGGACACCTCCGCCTCGAAATCTCGCATCGACAGATAATGGCGGGTCCAGGGCGCGGGCATGTTGTGTTCGTCTTGTAGCGAGATGATTCCCAGCTTCGAATTCAGCTTCGTGAAGAGATCTCGCTCGTTCGCGTGAAACAGAAATCGATCCTGGAGTCTCACCTGTTCGTCACTTACCCATTGCGCGTACGCGTCCGTTGTCGGAAACAGAACGGGCTTTTCGTCAAAACGGTCCGCCAGCTTCAGGACGAAATCGGTCAACTCGCTGTCGACTATGCCCTCCGGTAGACGCACGGCGGTGCAGTACTTGGAAAAGCGACCAATGTCGCCCGCCTTGCTGTAGAGGCCGACAACCGGAATCGATTCCCGTCCCAAGGAGCGGACGACAGCCAGTCCGTTGACATCGAGGTCCAGCACGAAAGCGACGGGCGTGTTGGCAGCTATTCTCGGCATTGGCCTCAAGCGGTTAGCGTAAGGGTAGCCCGGCTAGCCGCAGGGCGAATCCGTTGAGCGACAGCCCTGCCGGAACGTTGAGGCGTGGAAGCTGGAATCGGTTGGCTCGCTCCGATCGAAGCCAACCGCCGCCCAGGGCCAGTGCGCCTTCGTAGCCGGAAACCGTCGCGGCCTTCTCCACATTCGGCGACGACATCCCATAGGGGTAGGATAGCCAGGGCACGACAGCTTCAAACCGCTCGCGAAGCCACTCGAGCGGCCGCCGCATCTCGTTCATCAACTCACTCTCGCCAAGCTGGGTGAGGTTAGGGTGGCTCCAGGAATGAGAGGCCAGTTCGATACCGGGCTGTGACACCGCAATCCGTAGCTCATCTTCTGTTGCCGTCAACGCGTGTCTCTGGACCGGGTGCGCTGGGACCCCGGAGCGATCGGCCCAGTCTCTCACAAGGTGGTCGGCACCGTGAAGCTCCTCCAGAGCGTAGCGTCGGAGATCGGCAAGTGGCTCGGGCGCTTCAGGGTCGGCGAACGCGTCCCACCAGAAGGATCGACCCCCGACAAACGCGGGCGGCACGAAGATCGTTGCCGGCAGAGCCCGCTTCGCGAGTTCTTCAATCCCAGTCGTGACAGCACCGTGATAGGCGTCATCGAAGGTGATGACGACTCGTGGCACCTTCGCATCCGCGTACGTCTCTTGCGACAGCGAAGACAGCGAGATGACCCTGCATTGCTGAGTTAGCAGGTCCAGTTGACGAGCGAACTCCGCACGTGGCAAGTGCAAGGACCGATCGCCGGCGATTGCTGCTCCATCCGGAACAACATTATGGTATGCTAGGACCAGACTCTTCTTTCTTATCGTTGTACGAGCAACGCTTGCGGGTCCAGCTCGTAGCTGAAGAAGCTCGATCGCGTGCTTGATTGCATTCCGCATTGATGGGACCCAGGTTGCCAAGATCGGTGTCGTCTAAGACCGCGGATGCCGCGGGTGGGGTGCAAGAACGGGACCTATGGGCGCCGGAATGGCACCGGATGCCGTGGCATCAGGCTCCCGGTGCCGCGGCACGTTGACCATGCGGGGGGCGACGGCCACGCGACGATGCTACCAGCGGTTCTGTCGTGCGGCCCGGAGATTGCAAGCTCGAATGACCCGGCGGCACGTGGCGGAGGCTCGCGGGTCCCATGGTCAGATACAGCAAGGTCGCTCATCTAGGTTCAAACGAGAATCGTTATGATTCGCTATGCGTCGTGCAGGCCACTCTGAGACAGGTCCCCGGGCCGGTGCCTCCGTACCCAGCGGTCTCCACGCGGGGGAAGCGGTTGTGACCGGCATCGCCCGAACGCGCCCTGCATTGTCGAGCGTGGCTGCTGCGTCCGGCCTCGACAAGGCGGTCGTCTTGACTGCCAGCCTCCTGGTGGCCATCGATTTCGGCCGTGTGCATCAGCTCTTCGGACCCACGAGCACGCTCCCCGTTGGGAAGATCACACTGCCGCTGATGGTCCTGCTCCTCTTGTTTTGTCCGGACCTGGGTGCGCGGCTCACGCGCCTGACCCGCACCCCACAGGCCTGGGCACTCCTCGCGTTCGTGGGGACCATTTGCGTGTCCATACCTTCCAGCCTCCTGGCTGGGTATAGCCTGCGAGAACTCATAGAGTTCCTCCAGACCTCGCTTATCCTAGTGCTCGCCGTCGGGCTGGCAGTCCGGAACAAGAACGATCTCCAGACCGTGGTGTTGGGGCTCGCGGTCTCGGTCGCGCTCTTGGGCGGGGCGACCGCCAAGCAGGCCATGCTGGGTGGCGTCGGCGGGCGCTATGGCGCCTCGAACACCTACGATCCAAACGACGTGGCGTTCGCGTGTGTAGTGGCGCTGCCTCTGGCACTCTGGCTGTTGGCGTCAGGACGCCGGTGGTTTCACCGGTTGGCTGGCCTGGCTGGCGTGGGCGGTGCGCTGCTCGGTGTGGTGTTCAGCGGATCGCGAGGTGGCTTTCTCGGTCTCGCGGCCGTTCTGCTGACTCTGCTGTTCATGCGGGGGCGTCGCGCTCTGCCACTCAAATGGCGCCTAGCCTTCCTA
>Ga0224512_10002542_pt1 | contig 16651 bp, 14 predicted proteins | sample SF_May12_sed_USG_4_FD_169103 | JGI IMG/M metagenome (GOLD analysis project Ga0224512, IMG submission 169103) | Sediment microbial communities from San Francisco Bay, California, United States - SF_May12_sed_USGS_13 | ecosystem: Environmental > Aquatic > Marine > Sediment | place: USA...
ACCGAGCCCGAGGTGGTCCATCAAGGCCGCGAGGTCGCCGATATGGTTCTCGATGGCATAAGGATCGGGCGGGCATTCGGTGAGGCCGTGGCCGCGCTTGTCGTAAAGCAGGCACTGGAAGCGCCCGCCGAGCCCCTCGACCACCCGGGTCCAGATCCGGAAATCGGTCCCCAGGGAGTTCGAGAAGACCAGCGGGGGTGCCTCCGCCGGGCCCTCGACCCGGTGGTGAAGAACGACCCCGTTGACCTTCGCGAAGCGCATTCAATCGCTCTCCAGGTGCCAATGACCGCGCAGTGCTTGGTATTCTCCCGCGCAATCAGTCTCTATTGTTGACGGCGCGACCGCAAGATCGTGGAGGAGGTTCGATGCGCACTCAGGTCGGGATCGTGGGCGCGGGTCCGGCGGGCCTGCTGCTGTCGCAGCTCCTGCATCTCCAGGGCATCGAGACGGTCATCCTGGAACGCAGCAGCCGAGCCCATGTCGAAGGACGCATTCGCGCCGGGGTGCTCGAGCAGGGCACGGTCGACCTGCTCAAAGAAGCGCAGGTCGGCGAGCGGATGCAGCGCGAAGGGCTGGTTCACGGCGGGATCGCGTTGAGCTTCGGCGGCGCGCGCCACCGGATCGATTTCGAGGCCCTGACCGGCGGCGGCGCGGTCACGGTCTACGGCCAGACCGAGATCACCAAGGACCTGAACGAGGCCCGTCTCGGCGCGGGCGGGCAGGTCCTCTTCGAGGCCGCGGAGGTCAGCGTCCACGACTTCGACGGCGGCCAGCCCACGATCCGCTTTCGCCAGGACGGCGCGCCGCGGGAGCTGGCCTGCGACTTCATCGCCGGCTGCGACGGGTTCCACGGCATCTGCCGCCAGAGCGTCCCCGAGGGCGCGCTGAGGACCTACGGACGGCTCTATCCCTTCGCCTGGCTCGGCATCCTCTCCGAGACGCCCCCGGTCTCCGACGAGCTGATCTACGCCCACCACGAACGGGGCTTCGCGCTCTTCAGCATGCGCTCGCGGCGCTTGAGCCGGCTCTACATCCAATGCGCGCCGGACGAAGAGCTCGAGGAATGGCCCGACGAGCGGATCTGGGAGGAGCTGCGCCTGCGCCTCGGCGGCGCGGCCGCGGAGCGGCTGCAGGCGGGTCCTTCGCTGGAGAAAAGCGTCACCCCCATGCGCAGCTTCGTCGCCGAGCCGATGCGCTTCGGCCGGCTGTTCCTGGCCGGCGACGCCGCCCATATCGTGCCGCCGACCGGGGCCAAGGGCCTGAACCTGGCGGCCGCGGACGTGCGCATGCTGTCGCGGGCGCTCACCGCCCACTACGGCTCCGGCCGGCGCGACCTGCTCGACGGCTATTCGGATGCCTGTCTGGCGCGGATCTGGAAGGCGCAGCGGTTTTCCTGGTGGATGACTTCCCTGCTGCACCGCTTCCCCGAGGGCAGCGCCTTCGGCAGCCGCCTGCAGCTCGCCGAGCTGGACTACGTCGTTTCTTCCCGGGCCGCCGCGACGGCCCTGGCCGAGAACTACGTCGGCCTGCCCTTCGAGACGCCGTCGGGTTAAACCGGGATTGCCACCACGGCCAGGGAGTCGCCCGGCTGGACCAGCCCGGGGAAATGCCGCCCGGCGAGGACTCCGTCGATCTTGGCCCGATATTCGGTGGCCGGCCGCCCGGTGCGCTCGACGTCGTGGACCCGGGCGATGGTCTCGCCCGCGCGCACCTCGCCGCCGAGGTCGACGCACATCTCGAGCAGGCCGCTGCTCTCGCTGGTGACGAAGCAGCGCCCGTCCGGCATATCGAGCTTCACCGTGGGGCCGCGCTCCGGCGCGCCCCCGAGGACCCCGAGGTGCCGCAGGACGTTGTTCACGCCGCGCTTGGCGATGGCGAGCGTGCGCGCAGAGGCGCTGCCGCCGCCGCCCAGCTCGGTGGAGACGAAAGTCTTGCCCAGGTCCTCCGCCGCCGTGTCGTACATGCCGACGCTGTCGATCTCGAGCAGCATCATGCTGTAGGGCGCGTTGAAGGCCTCCATGGCCGCGACGCAGCGTGCCTGCTGTTCCCTGTCCTCGAGCACGTGGGCCGCCGCGAAGGGCACGAAGTCGAGGGTCCGGCCGCCGGAATGGATATCGACCACGAGGTCGGCCAGAGGCAGCAGGTAGCGCTGGAAGTAGTCGGCGATCTTCTCGGTGACCGTGCCGTCGGGCCGGCCCGGGAAGACCCGGTTCATGTTGCCGCCGTCGATCGGCGAGCAGCGCCTGCCGGCGCGAAAGGCCGGGTAGTTCATCGCCGGCACGATGATGATCCGGCCGCTGACCTCGCCCGCCTCGAGGCCGTTCGCCAGGTCGAAGAGCGCGACCGGCCCTTCGTATTCGTCGCCGTGGTTGCCGCCGGTGAGCAGCGCCGTCGGGCCGCTGCCGTTCTTGACCACCGTGATCGGGATCATGACCGCGCCCCAGGCGGAGTCGTCCCGCGAGTGGGGCAGCTTGAGGAAGCCGTGCTGCACGCCGTCCTGCTCGAAGTCGAGGGAAGCGGAAACCGGCGAGGGCCTCATGGCTCGATCACTCCTTGACGAAGAGCTTGCGCGGCGTGGCGCAGAAGCACTCGTAGCCGCTGTCGGTGATGCGGATCGGCTCGGTGATCTCGATGCCGCCGTCGTCGAGCCAGAGCCCGGGCATGAAGTGGAAGCACATGTTGGGCTTCAGCTCGGTCTTGTCGCCGCCGCGCAGGCTCATGGTGCGCTCGCCCCAGTCGGGCGGGTAGGAGAGCCCGATGGAGTAGCCGGTGCGGCTGTCCTTCTCGAAACCGAACTTGCGCAGGGTGGCGAAGAAGGCGAGCGCGATGTCCTCGCAGGTCTTGCCCGGCCTGGCCTGCTCGAGGCCCGCCTCGACGCCCTCGAGCACCGCCTTCTCGGCGTCGAGGAACTTCTGCGCCGGCTTGCCGAGAAACAGCGTGCGCGACTGCGGACAGTGATAACGCCTGTGGCAGCCCGAAATCTCGAAGAAGGTCCCCTCGCCCCGGCGCAGGGGCTTGTCGTCCCAGGTCAGGTGCGGCGCGGTGGCGTCGAGGCCCGAGGGCGCCATGGGCACGATCGCCGGATAGTCGCCCCAGTGGCCGTCCGCACCACGGATGGCGGTGTCGTAGATCTCGGCGACCAGCTCGTTCTTCCTCAGGCCAGGCGCGGCGACCTCGACGATGCGGGCGTGCATGGCCTCGACGATGCGCGCGGCGCGGCGCATGTACTCGATCTCCTGGGCGCTCTTGACCGCGCGGCGCCAGTTCACCAGCCCGGTCGCGTCGGCGAAGCGCGCGTTGGGCAGGCCCGCCTTCAGGGCCTCGTAGGCGGCGGCCGAGAAGTAGTAGTTGTCCATCTCGACGCCGGCGCGCAGCCGGTCCCAGCCCCGCTCGGCGATGACGCCGGACAGCTGGTCCATGGGATGGCGCTCGGTCGACTGCACGTAGTGGTCGGGATAGCCGACGATATCGGACTCGGCCATATAGACCGTACGCCGGGCCCCCTGGGCGTCCATGCCGCGGCCCCACCAGACGGGATCGCCTTCGCCCGCGACCAGCACCGCCTGATGGGTATAGAAGGACCAGCCGTCATAGCCGGTCAGCCAGGCCTGGTTGGAGGGGTCCGAGACAATCAGGAGCTCGACTCCCGCGGCCGCCATGGCGGTGCGGGTCGCGGTCAGGCGCTCGGCATATTCGGCGCGGGTGAAGTTCAGCGGCACATCGGACATCAGCGTGATCCCTAGTGGTCTGGATCAGACATATGGTACCTATAGGATCGCATGTCCCGTTTCCTCGGTAGGAAGGCGCGCGCCGGCGATGCCGTCGCATCGTCAAGCGTGCCTGACGCCCCGAGGGGACGGGACATGCGACCCCCCTTGGGCGGCCGGGGGCGGCCTTCCGAGGCCCCCGGCGTCGTTGCGCGGCGCTTGTGATGCGCCGGCATCACGCCGCGCCACGCGCCTAGCTGGATGACCTCGGAAGGCCGTCCTATGGGTACCATCTGTCTGATCCAGACCACTAGTCAGGAGACGAAGGTCGAGCCGGCGCCGGCGGCTTCGGCCCGGGCCCGGGCCAGGGTGGCGATCGCCGTGTCCTGCACGCCGGTGCCGGTCAGGTCGCAGACGGTAATCTGGTTATCGTCGCTGCGTCCAGCCTTCCGGCCGGCGACGATCTGGCCCAGTTCGGGAAAGCTCGTCTCGGCCGCCACGAGGCGCGCCTCGATGGCGTGGTGCAGCTCGCCCAGCACCGCGCACTGGCTCTGTCGGTCGCAGACATAGAGGTCGGCCGCCGCCAGCACCTCGGGCGCCAGCTCGTTCTTGTGCTCCGCGTCGGAGCCCATGGCGGTGACGTGCAGCCCGGGCCGGAGCCATTCGGCGCGGATCAGCGGCTCGCTGCTCGGCGTGGTGGTGACCACGATGTCGCTGGCCGCAACCAGCGCCCCCAGATCGTCGACGACCTCGACGGGCAGGCCGAGTTCCTCGCCCGCCTGCGCGGCGAAACGCCCCGCCTTGGCCGGGTCGCGCGCCCAGACCCGCACCTCGGCCGGGTCGCGCACCAGGCTCAGGGCCTCGAGCTGCAGGCGCGCCTGCACGCCGGCGCCGACGATGCCGACGCGCCACGCGTCGGCGCGGGACAGCCACTTGGCCGCGACCGCGCCGGCCGCGGCGGTGCGCACGTCGGTCAGATAGCCGTTGTCGAGCAGCACGGCCTCGACCAGACCGGTCTTGGCGCTGAACAGGACCATGAGGCCGTTCACGCTAGGCAGGCCCAGCTTGGGATTGTCGAAGAAGCCCGGACTGATCTTGATGGCGAAGCTGTCGAGCCCGGGCACGTAGGCGGTCTTGACGTCGACCTCGCCGTTGTTGTCGTGGATGTCCAGGCGCAGGATCGGCGGCATGGCGATATCCTCGGTCGCCAGGGCCCGGAAGCAGTCCTCCACGCAGGCCACGGCATCGCCGTCGAGCGCAACGCAGCCGCGCAGCTCAGCCTCGGTCAGAATCTTGATCTCCGGCATGCTATTCGCCCTCCCCGGCTGTTCAATTATGCCTGCCGCCGACCAGACTGTTGTGCAGTTTCATGTCGATGCCGCAGCCGCTGACGACCACGGCGACGGGACCCGCGCCTTCGATCAGCCCGGCTTGCAGCGCCGCGATGCCGACCGCGCCGGCACCCTCGATGACCTGCTTTTCCTGCCAGTAGGCGTGGCGGATGGCCTCGGCGATCCGCGCCTCGTCGACCAGCAAGAGCTGGTCCACCAGGTCGCGCACCATGGCGAAGGTGTAGCGGTTGTCGAGCCCGATGCCGCCGCCCAGCGCGTCGGCCAGGGTCTCGAGCTCTTCGACCGGGACCGGCGCGCCGGCCTTCTGACTTTCGTACATGGCGGCGCCGCGCGCCATGCTGACCCCGACGACGCGCGTCTCCGGCCGTGCCGATTTCACCGCCAGGGCGATGCCGGAGATCAGCCCGCCCCCGGAGACCGGCACGACCACCGTTCCGACCTCGGGCAGGTCCTCGAGCAGCTCCAGCCCGAGGGTGCCCTGTCCGGCGATGATGTCCGGATGGTCGAAGGGCGGCAGCATGGTCAGGCCCCGCTCGGCGACCAGCCGGTCGACCTCGACCTGGGCGTCGTCCTGGGACTCGCCGAGGATGCGCACCTCGGCGCCCAGGGACTCGATGGCCTCGATCTTGTTTCGGGGCACCAGGCGCGACATGCAGATCACGCAGGGCACGCCGGCCTGCCGCGCGGCATAGGCGAGGCCACGGCCGTGATTGCCGGTCGAGACGCCGACCACGCCCTTGGCGCGCTGCTCCGCCGTCAGCTTGAGGATGGCATTGGTCGCGCCGCGCAGCTTGAAGCTGCCCGTAATCTGGTGGTGCTCCAGCTTCAGATGGACCGGCACGCCGGCCCGGGCAGCGAGCGCTTCCGAGGACGCCAACGGGGTAGGCTTGATGTGCCCGGCCAAGGCTTCGCGGGCTTCGTAGATCGCCCCGACCGGGATCGCCTCGCCCGATAAGCCTGCCGATGTCGGCTTATGAACCGCCACTCCAGGCGCTCCCCCTCCGCTTCACACCTGCGCGCTATATAAAGCATTTCGGCGAAGGCAGGAACGCCGGGCTGCCATCGGGCCGGCGCGCCATGCTCAGCCCCCTTCGGCGACCTTGTGATCGGCCATGATCTCAAGCGCGTGGACCATGGCCGAGTGGTCCCAGCCCGAGCCGCCGTGGGCGGCGCAGGCGTTGAACAGCTCCTGCGCCGTCGCCGTATTGGGCAGCGAGACGCCGAGCGACTTCGCCCCCTGCAGCGCCAGGTTCAGGTCCTTCTGGTGCAGCTCGATGCGGAACCCGGGATCGAAGGTGCGCTTGATCATGCGCTCGCCGTGGACCTCGAGGATGCGCGAGGAGGCAAGCCCGCCCATCAGCGCCTGGCGCACCTTGGCCGGGTCGGCGCCGGCCTTCGACGCAAACAGCAGGGCCTCCGCCACGGCCTCGATGGTGAGCGCCACGACGATCTGGTTGGCGACCTTGGTGGTCTGGCCGACGCCGTTGCCGCCGACCAGGGTGATGTTCTTGCCCATCAGCTCGAACAGGGGCTGCGCCCGCGCGAAGGCCGCTTCCGTGCCGCCGACCATGATGGTGAGCGACGCCGCCTTGGCGCCGACCTCGCCGCCCGAGACCGGTGCGTCCAGGTAGTCGCAGCCGAGATCGTTGATCCGCCGCGCGAAGTCCTTGGTAGCGATCGGCGAGATGGAGCTCATGTCGATCACGAGATTGCCTTCCGACAGTCCCGCCGCGATGCCGTTCTCGCCGAACAGCACCTCCTCGACCTGCGGCGTGTCGGGCACCATGGTGATGACGACCTCCGCCGCCTGGGCCGCCTCCTTGGCCGAGCCCACGACCTTCAGCCCCTTCTCCGTCAGCTCCTTGGGCGGCGCCGAGCGGTGGGTCGCGGTGACGACGCCGTGGCCGCCGTCGAGCAGATGGCCGGCCATGGGCGCGCCCATGATGCCGAGGCCGATGAAACCGATGTCTGTCATGGGGCTTCCGCTCCTCCTTGTTTAGCTTCTGCGTTTAGCTTCTGCGGTAGGGCGCGAACCAGCCGAGACCTTCGGCGGTCGTCGCCGCCGGCTTGTACTCGCAGCCGATCCAACCGGAATAGCCGATTCGGTCCAGATGGTCGAACAGGAAAGGATAATTGATCTCGCCCGTGCCCGGCTCGTGGCGGCCGGGGGTGTCGGCGAGCTGAATGTGGGCGATCCGGCCGAGGTTGGCCTCCAGGGTGGGGGCCAGATCGCCCTCCATGATCTGCATGTGATAGATGTCGTACTGGATGAAGAGGTTGCCCGAGCCGACCTCGTCGAGGATCGCGGCGGCCTGGGCCGTGCGGTTGAGGAAGAACCCGGGAATATCGCGGGTGTTGATCGGCTCGATCAGCAGCTTGATCCCCTCGGCCCCGAGCTTGTCGGCCGCGAAGCGCAAATTCTCGACGAAAGTTCCATGGAGCCGCGCCGGGTCCGCGCCCTCGGGCGCCACGCCGGCCAGGCAGTTCACCTGCGGACAGCCAAGGGCCTTGGCGTAGGCGATGGCACTGTCGATGCCCTGGCGAAACTCCTCGACCCGCTCGGGCAGGATCGCGATGCCGCGTTCCCCCGCGGCCCAGTCGCCGGCCGGCAGATTGTGCAGCGCCTGGGTCAGGTCGTGCCTGGCGAGGCGTTCGGCCAGGTCCTCCGCCACGTAGGGATAGGGAAAGAGGTACTCGACCGCCTCGAAGCCCGCCTCCGCCGCGGCGGCAAAGCGGTCGAGGAAGTCGACCTCGTTGAACAGCATGGTCAGGTTGGCCGCGAACTTCGGCATGGTGCTCTCCTCCCTCGCTCGGTGGGTCATATTAGTCCAAGCGCGCGATGGCGGGAGCGGGTATCCGCCGCCTCTTTCGCCAAGCCCTCGAACTCGATGATCCTGCCGGTATTCTTGCTTGCGACCCGGCTTTCCCTTTCGCGAGTCCCGCTTGCAGCGATGAGACCATTTTCCGCCTCATCGAGAAAGAGGCCGATTGACGGTCGTATCTTAAAGCTATCCGCATGATTGGCGGGCGCTTATACGGTCTCCGTCTTGGCCAAGGTCCCCGCAACGTAGGTCGCGCGGACCGCGCGGTCGTCGCCCAGGGTCATGAGCACGAAGAGCTCCTCGGCGAGATCGCCGTGGATGGTTTCCATGCGGTGGGCCATGGCCGGGGTCGCGCGGGGGTCCAGCACCACGACATCGGCGTCCGATCCCGGCTCCAGGGTCCCGATCTGGCGCTCCAGACCCAGGGCGCGGGCGTTACCCAGGGTCAGCAGGTAGAAGGCCTGAAGCGCCGGCAGGTTCTGGCCGCGCAGCTGCAGCACCTTGTAGGCCTCCGCGGCCGTGCGCAGCATGGAATAGCTGGTGCCGCCGCCGACGTCGGTGGCCAGGCCCAGGCGCAGGGGAAAGCGCCCGTCGCGCGCCCGGTCCAGGTCGAACAGGCCGCTGCCGATGAAGAGGTTCGAGGTCGGGCAGAAGACGGCGACCGAGCCTGTCTCGCTCAGTCGCGCGCGTTCCTCGTCCTCCAGGTGGATGCAGTGCCCGAAAAGGGAGCGCGGGCCGAGCAGCCCGAAGCGGCCGTAGACCTCGGTATAGCTGCCGACGCCCGGGAAAAGCGCCTTGACCGTCTCGATCTCCTGACGGTTCTCGCTGAGGTGGGTCTGGAGGTAGACCTCCGGGTGCTCGCGCAAGAGCGCGCCGGCGGCCTCGAGCTGTGCCTGCGTCGAGGTGATCGCGAAGCGCGGCGTGACGGCGTAGTGCTGCCGGCCCCGGCCGTGCCAGCGCGCAATCAGCGCCTTGCTTTCCTCGTAGCCGCGCTCGGCGCTGTCGAGCAGCGCCGCGGGGGCGTTCCGGTCCATCAACAGCTTGCCCGCGACCATGCGGGTATTGCGCCGCTGGGACTCGGCGAAAAAGGCCTCCACGGACTCCGGGTGCACGGTGCAGTAAACCGCCGCCGTGGTCGTGCCGTTGCGCAGCAGCTCGTCGAGGAAGAAGCCGGCGATGCGCGCGGCGTGCCCGGGGTCGGAAAACCGCTGTTCCTCGACGAAGGTGTAGGTCCGGAGCCAGTCGAGCAGCTGCGCCCCGTAGGAGGCGATGACCTGGGTCTGCGGATAGTGAATATGGGTATCGATGAAGCCGGGCAGGACGAGCTGCTCCGGGTAGCGATCGACGGCCGCGTCCGCTGGGAGCTCGGGCAGCAGGTCGCGCGCCGCGCCGAGGTCGCGGATGCGCTCGCCGTCCAGGACGAGCAGGCCGTCTTCGAAATAGCGGTGGCTCTCTTCCGAACCCACGACCGCGGGATCGTCCAGGAAGGTCAGCACCCGGCCACGGATGGCCCTGAGGGCGGACGACGGCATGCCTCCAGCCCTACCAGCCAGGCGCGCCAGCCGCAATCCAGGCGGCCAGGACCCGGCGCTCCTCGTCCGGCAGCTCCGTGATGTTGCCCGGCGGCATGGCGCGGGTATGCACGGCCTGCAGCCCGATCGCCTTGGCCTGAAGTCGGATCTGCTCCTGGGTCTCGAGCACCACCCCCTTGGGCGGCACGACCATGCCGTCCCACAGCGGCTCGGCGGCGTGGCACATGCTGCAGCGGGACAGGATGATGTTCTCGACCTCCGCCATCTCGTTCTCCGCCATCTCGATTTCGGGTTCCGCCGCGGCCTGGTCCGAAATCGCCGCAGGCTGGGCGCTGAGCCAGACGATGGCGACCATGCCGGCGGCGGCGACGGCCCAGGTCCACCAGGGGCTCGCCTCGCCCTTGTGCCGCTGGTTGAAGAAGTGGCGGATCACGGCCCCCATGACCAGGACGACGGCGAGGATCGCCCAGCTCCACCGGCCGGCGAAGGCGAGCGGATAGTGGTTGCCGATCATGACGAAGAGGACCGGCAGGGTCAGGTAGTTGTTGTGCAGCGAGCGCTGTTTTGCGTTGCGGCCCAGCTCCGGGTCGGGCGAACGCCCCGCGACGAGGTCGGCCACGACCTTGCGCTGGTTCGGGATGATGACGTGGAACACGTTGGCGACCATCATGGTGCCGATCAGCGCCCCCATCTGCATGAAGGCGCCGCGCCCGCTGAACACCAGGCTGAAGACAAAGGCGAGCACGACCAAGAAGGCGAAGCCGACCGCGGCCAGGGCGACGTCGTTGCGGCCGAGCGGCGAGCGGCAGAGCAGATCGTAGACGATCCCGCCGACCACCAGCCCGCCAAGGCTGATGGCGATCGCCGCCCAGGGATCGAGATCGAGGACGCCGCGATCGATCAGATAAAGCTCGGCGGCCAGGTAGTAGACGATCACCAGCAGGGCCATGCCGCTGAACCAGGTGGCATAGGCCTCCCACTTGAACCATGTCAGCTCGTCCGGCATGCGGCTCGGCGCGACCAGGTACTTCACCATGTGATAGAAGCCGCCGCCGTGCACCTGCCAGGCCTCGCCGCCCGCGCCCTCCGGCAGCCCCTCGCGCTGCTTCAGGCTGAGGTCCAGGTGAACGAAGTAGAACGAGCTGCCGATCCAGGCGATGCCCGCGATGACGTGGAGCCAACGAACCGCCAGGTCCAGCCACTCCCAAAGGATCGTTTCCATCTGTCTTGGTCCTCTCGCGCCCCGTCCCGGTTCAAGCCCGGTCTGCCCGATATCCCGGCCGATGTTAGTCCTTTGCAGGCTCCCGGGTGAACGCGCCGGGGATCGGCATGACTTTCAAAATTTATTGGATAAACTAGTCCTTTGTCTCAGCGCGGGTGAAAATGGCCCTTCTGGAGAACATCCGGGTCTTCGTGCGGGTCGTCGAGCTGGGCAGCCTTTCGGCGGCGGGCCGGCAGCTGCGGCTCTCGGCCGCGGTCGTCAGCCATCGCATGAAGACCTTGGAGGCTCAACTCGGGGTCCGCCTGCTCAACCGGACCACGCGGCAGGTACAGCCGACCGAGGAGGGGCTGGCCTATTACAACGCCTGCCAGGACGTCATCGGCGCGCTGGACTATGCCGAGAGCGTCGTGGCCGACGTCGGCGGCATCCCCCGGGGCACCCTGCGGATTACGGCCCCCCTGCTCGTAGGACGGCGGGTTCTGGGTCCGCTGGTGCCCGAATTCCAGGATGCCTATCCGAAGATCGACGTTCAGCTCCGGCTGTCCGACCACCTGCTCGACCTCCTGTCCGAGGCGGTCGACGTCGCGGTGCGTATGGCGATCATGCAGGATTCCAGCCTCATCACCCGCAAGATCATGGACTGCGAGCGGGTTCTTTGCGCGGCGCCGTCCTACATCGACGCCCACGGCGCGCCCAGGTCGCCCGACGACCTCTTGAGTCACGATTGCCTCCTGCTGCGGTTTCCCGGCTCGCAGCAGTTCCGCTGGACCTTGCAGTCCAAGGATGGCCCGGCCGTGGTGCCGGTACGCGGCCGCTTCGATGCCGACGACGGCGACGTCCTGACGACCTGGGCCTTGACGGGCCGCGGCATCGCCTTGAAGCCCCTGTGGGAAGTCGCCGATCATCTGCGCGCCGGCAGGCTGAAGCCGGTTCTGCTCGACCACGCGCCCGAACCGGTGATGCTGAGCGTGCTCTATCCGCATCGGCGGCTGGTCTCCGCCAAGGTCAAGGCCTTCGCCAACTTCGCGGTCGAGCGCATCGGGGCCGAGATGCGCGCTATCCTGGACGGCCTCGATCTTGCAACGCTGCGATAAGCAACGCCGCCGCCTTGTCGATCTCTTTTTCCGTGGTCCCGCGCCCCAGGCCGAAGCGCAGGCTGGCATGGGCCGCTTCGGCCGAAAGCCCGATGGCGCGCAGCACATGCGACGGCGCGCCGGAGAGGGAGCTGCAGGCGGAGCCGGTCGAGATCGCCAGATCGGACAGATCGAGCAGCAGGTCCGCGGCGTCCACCCCCGCAAGCGTCACGTTGAGGCAGCCCGGCAGACCGCCCGCTTCGGGATCGTTACGCCGGATCCCGGGCACGGCGTCGCGCAGCGCCGCGAACAATCGCTCGCGCAGCGCGGCGGCGCGCGCAGCATCCTCGGCCCGGCGCGCCCGCGCCAGGCGGCAGGCCGCGCCGAGCGCCACGCAGAGCGCGACCGGCAGGGTGCCGGGCCGCAGATTGCCCTGCTGGCCGCCGCCGTGGACCAGCGGCAAAAGCGCCGTCCCGCCGCGGACATAGAGGGCGCCGACGCCGGCCGGGCCATAGAGCTTGTGGCCCGAAAGGCTGAGCAGATCGATGCAAGCCGCCTCCACATCGAGGGCCTGGGTGGTCAGCGCCTGAACCGCGTCGCTGTGGAACAGGGCGCCCTGGGCCCGGCAGAGGGCGCCGATTTCGGCGAGCGGCTGGAGCGTGCCGATCTCGTTGTTCGCCGCCATGATCGAGACCAGCGCCGGCCCCTGCGCGAGCAGCCCTTCGAGCGCAGCAAGATCGACCCGCCCGGCCTGATCGACCGGGACGGTTTCGAGCGCAACCCCCTGATCTTTCAACGCGGCGGCGGGCTCGAGCACGCTGGGGTGCTCGATCGGTGAGACGACGACGCGCCCGATCCACCGGCCCGCCCCGAGCAGGGCCAGATTGTTCGCTTCCGTCGCCCCGGAGGTGAACACGACCTCGGAGGCCCGGGCGCCGATCAGCGCCGCGACGTCGCCCCGCGCCGCCTCGATGGCCTCGGCCGCCCGCCAGCCGGCGGCATGCTCGCTGTGCGGGTTGCCGGCCCGCGCCGCGTCGAGCCAGGGCAGCATTGCGGCGCGAACCTCGGGATCGAGCGGCGTGCTCGCCATGTGATCCAGATAGATCGGTCGCCGTTCCGCATCCATGACTGCCGGACGAGGCGCGCGGAGCCGCTAAGCTTCGCGCGCCCGCTCCTCACTCTGCCGTCAGGCCTCGACGCCCGCGACGTACCAGTCCATCTTCAATAGGTCTTCATCGCTCATGGTCGCGCCCTCGGCGACCTTGACCTCGCCGGCCTGGTTCTTGATCGGGCCGGTAAAGGGATGGAGGGTGCCGGCGACGATGCCGTCGCGGGTCGCGTCGGCGGCCTGTCTGACGTTGTCGGGCACGGCATCGCCGTAGGCCGCCATCTTCACCATGCCTTCCTTGAGACCCCACCAGATCGACTGCGATGTCCACGCGCCGTCGATGACGTCCTGGGTGCGCTTGACGTAGTAGTCCGACCAGTCGTCGAGAATGGCCGTCAGCTGCGCCTTGGGCGCGTAGGCCTTCATGTCGGAGGCCTGGCCGAATCCGTGCACGCCGCGCGCCTCGGCGGTCTGCAGCGGCGCCGGGCTGTCGGTGTGCTGGCAGATGATGTCCGCGCCCTGGTCGATCAGCGCCTTGGCGCCGTCGCCTTCCTTGCCGGGGTCGTACCAGGAGTTCACCCAGACCACCTTGACCTTGATGTCGGGGCGGATCTTCTGTGCAGCCAGGGTGAAGGCGTTGATGCCCATGACCACCTCGGGGATCGGGAAGGAGGCGATATATCCGACGATCCCGCTCTTGGTCACGTGACCCGCGATCGTGCCGCAGACCGAGCGGCCCTCGTGGAACCGCGCGTTGTAGACCGAGACGTTCGGCGCCGTGCGATAGCCCGTGGCGTGCTCGAACTTCACCTTCGGGAACTGCTTGGCAACCCGGAGGGTCGGGTTCATGAAGCCGAAGGAGGTCGTGAAGATGAGCTCGTGGCCGCCGGCGGCGAGCTGGCGGATGACGCGCTCGGCATCGGGACCCTCGGCCACGTTCTCCACGAAGGTCGTCTTGACCTTGTCGCCGAAGTGGTGCTCGACGGCCTCGCGCCCCAGGTCGTGTCCATGGGTCCAGCCGAAATCGCCGACCGGGCCGACATAGACGAAGCCGACCTTGGTGGCTTCGGCGGCAAAAGCACGCGGTCCCGCGACCGTCAGCGCCCCGGCCGTCGCGGCCGTACCGAGAACGAAGTCCCGGCGTGTCACTCGTGCAGTCATGCTGTCAACCTCCTTTTGCTTGATTCGTTCCAATTGTTCACGTCGATGGTCTGAACGGCCGTCCAAGACAAGCGGGCGCGTCCAGGCGTCCTTTCCACGGTCCGGCCGCGATGATCGTCAGGACCAGTATGGTAGCCAGATACGGCAGCATTGACATCACCTGCGCCGGAATGCCGACGCCCGCGCCCTGGGCGTAGAGCTGAAGGATCGTCACGCCCCCGAAGAGGTAGGCGCCGGCCAGCACGCGCCACGGGCGCCACGAGGCGAAAACCACCAGCGCGAGCGCGATCCAGCCGCGCCCCGCGGTCATCTCCTCGACCCACATGGGCGTGTAGGAGAGCGACAGGAAGGCGCCGCCGAGACCGGACATGGCGCCGCCGAACAGCACGGCGCGGTAGCGCACGCCGATCACGTCGTAGCCGATGGAATGAGCCGAGATGTCCGACTCCCCGACCGCGCGCAGGATCATGCCGCCCCGCGTCTTCTTGAGGAACCAGGCGACGGCCACGGTCGCCACGATCGAGAGATAGACGACCGCATCGTGTCCGAACAGCAGCGGTCCGACGATCGGCACGACGCTCAAGCCCGGGATGTCGAGCTTCGGCAGCGGCGTCACGGGCACCCCGACGAAGCCCGCGCCGGCCAGGGCGGAAAGGCCGATGCCGAAGATGGTGAGCGCCAGGCCGGTCGCGACCTGGTTGGCCGCCAGGGTCAATGTCAGGACCCCGAACACGAAGGCCGTGGCGAGGCCCGCGGCGGTGCCGGCCAGGACGCCGAGCGTGCCGCTGCCCGTGGTCACCGCGACGGCGAAGGCCGCGACCGCGCCGGCAAGCATCATGCCCTCGACACCCAGGTTGAGCACGCCCGACTTCTCGACAACGAGCTCGCCCAGGGCGGCGAACAGCAGGGGCGTCGCGGCGCCGATGATCGTGAGCAGAACGAGAACGGTGGATTCGACGGCCATGGCAGATCACTCCGTTACCGCTATCGCGCGCAGGACCCGAACCCGGTATCGCACCAGGAAGTCGGACGCCAAGAGGAAGAACAGCAGCAGCCCCTGGAACACACCGGTGACCGCCTGGGGCAGGCCGACCTCGACCTGGGCGTTCTCGCCGCCGATATAGGACAGCGCCACCAGCAGGCCCGAGAGGATGATGCCGAGGGGATGCAGCCGGCCCAGGAAGGCCACGATGATCGCCGTGAAGCCATAGCCCGGCGTGATAACCGGGATAAGCTGCCCGATCGGGCCGGCGACCTCGAAGGCGCCGGCGAGGCCGGCGAGGCCGCCGCTGACCAGGAGGCCAAGCCAGATGATGCGCTTCCGGCTGAAGCCGGCGAAGCGCGCCGCGGCCGGGGCCAGCCCAACCACGCGGATCTGGAAGCCGACAATCGTGAAGGTCATCAGCACCCAGGCGGCGGCAGCGATGAGCAGCGCGATGACCGCGCCCGCGTGCAGCCGCGTGCCCTCCAGCACGATCGGCAGGACCGCCGAATCCGTGAACATGCGCGACTGGGGGAAGTTGAAGCCCTCGGGATCCTTCCACGGCCCGTAGACCAGGGTGCTGAGGAACAGCGTCGCGACGTAGGTCAGCATGAGACTGGTCAGGATCTCGTTGACGTCGAAGCGCGTCTTGAGGAACGCGGGGATCGCCGCGTAGGCCATGCCGCCGAGGATCCCCGCGATGCAGACCAGCGGCAGGACCCAGGCCCCTTCGTCGCCCCAGAAGGCCAGCGCGACACCGCCGCCGGCGACCGCCCCGAAGGTCAACTGGCCTTCCGCCCCGATGTTCCAGACGTTGGCGCGGAAGCCGATGGCGAGACCGACGCCGATCATGATCAGGGGCGCCGCCTTCACCATCAGCTCGCTCAAACCGTAGAGCGAGAGCAGCGGCGAGACGAAGAAATGGTAGAGCCCGGCAAAGGGGTCGTAGCCCATCAGCAGGAACAGGAAGAACCCGGTCACCACGGTGAGCAGCACCGCGAGCACCGGCGTCGCATAGAGAAGGTTGCGCGAGATCTCCCGCCTCGGTTCGATCTTAAACACCTTGGACACCCTCCTCCCGGCGCGGCGCGGGATGTCCATCCAGGCCGTGAACGCCGCCCATCAGCAGGCCGAGCTCCTCGACCGAGGCCTCCGCGGTGACCAGGGCGTTGGACAGGATTCCGACATTGATCACGGCCAGCCGGTCGGTGATGGCCAGCAGCTCGTCCAGGTCCTGGGAGATCACGACCACCGCCGCGCCCCCGCCGGCGAGGTCCGCGAGCGCCTGATGGATGGTCGCCGCCGCGCCGGCGTCGACGCCCCAGGTCGGCTGCGAGACGATCAGCACCCCGGGGCTCTGGAGGATTTCCCGGCCGACGATGAACTTCTGCAGGTTGCCGCCGGACAGGCTGGCGGCGGAGGCGGCCGTCCCGGGCGTGCGCACGTCGAAATCCCGCACCACCTTCTCGGCGAAGCGGCGCGCATCGGCGCCCTTGACGAAGATCGAGGACAGCAGGTTCATCCTGTGGTGCGCGCTCAGCACCGCGTTCTCGACCAGGCTCATGCCGGGCACGGCGCCGTGGCCGTTGCGCTCCTCGGGCACGACGCAGACGCCCAGCCGGCGCCGCGCGCCGGCCGAGAGGCGCCCGGCCGCTTTGCCGTCGATGCGAATGATCTCCGCGTGATGGGCCA
>Ga0224512_10002543_pt1 | contig 16647 bp, 9 predicted proteins | sample SF_May12_sed_USG_4_FD_169103 | JGI IMG/M metagenome (GOLD analysis project Ga0224512, IMG submission 169103) | Sediment microbial communities from San Francisco Bay, California, United States - SF_May12_sed_USGS_13 | ecosystem: Environmental > Aquatic > Marine > Sediment | place: USA: California...
CGCGGGCAACGCCATCGGCGGGATGATCTTTCAGTGGACCGACGGCTGGTGGAAGTACAAGCAGGAAGAACGCCTCGACGTGCACGACACCAATGCGTCGTGGCCCAACGGCGGATACGTGGAAGACTACGTCGAGGGCGATAACAACATGAACGAGGAGTGGTGGGGCATCACTGCCAAGGGCGCCCCCGACGTCAAGGGCCATTACGAAGTCTATCCGCGAGCCGCGTATTACGCGCTGAGGCAGGCCTTCCGGCTCGATCCCTACGCACCCGACACCGACCTCGAGAAGATCCGCGAGCATTTCGGCGGCATTTACCCGGCCGTCGCCGCGCTCGAGGCGCGGGGCAACACGGCGGCGCAGAAGGCCAGCACCACCAGCCGCGTCCGCGTGAGCAACGTGCGGATGGAGTTCGAAACGTACAACACCGGCGGTCATCGCATCAGCACACCGAGTGAGCCGACCGCCGAGGTGCCCACCGAGTACCCCGCGTTTCTGGGCTTCGGCCACATGGAGTCGGTCTACGCTGATTTTGAGGCCAAGCCCACCGACGCCGTCACCGGCCGGGTGTCGGTGAACATTCTGGGGACCGTACCCAACAACCCCATCGACGAGATCTTTTACGAGAATCGCGGCCGCCCAGTGTCGGTCATGGGAGAGAACGGGGAAGCGATCCAGTTCGACGTCGAGCGCGTAAAGTTGTACCAGGCGGCGCTCAGCTGGGATGACCAATGGTTCACCCTCGAGGGCTTCTACCGTACGGGCCACCTGCACTGGCAGTACGAAGGCGACTTCTTCGGCATTTATCATGACGCCTACTACGGTGAGAACATCGACATCTACAACGGTGTGGCGCCCGTGGGTGTGGAGATTGCGGGAAAGAAAGCGCTGAAAGGCCTGAAGGTTGCGTACGGACCGGAGCTGTGGTGGGCCGCGAACGCCTCAGTGATTCTGAAGTATGACCGACGCGTGTGGAAGTGGGAGGCCACCGCCATCTACCAGGACGACTTCGCGGAGAAATCGTTCACCACGAGTTCGTTCGCTATCCCGCTGCCGCCCACGCGCAAGCTGACCCTGCAAATAAAGGGGTCGCGCGGCAACATCGGGTATCAGCTGGGCGGCATATGGGCCGGCGAGCCCTTTGTGGGCAGAGCCTTCCAGATTGCGGAGAAAGACGGCGACAGTTACCGGATTCTGGAGGACACGGTCAAGGACTCGGACACCTTCGGCGGCAAGGCCAAGGTGACGTACCAGAGGGGCCGGTGGAACTGGTACGCCCAAGGCGCGATCATGGGGATCGTAGCCAACGGCGGCCCCACCGCCATCCCGACGTTCACCGGCTGGCGCCTGCGTGACACCGGCATCGGCAACCAGTCGAACATCATCACCGGCATCGCCGTGCAGGCAGGTGATTTCCAGATTTCGCCGAACTTCGTCTACCAGATCCCCATGGTGGGCCCGGTTCCCGGCAACGCCCCCGCGCCCGGCCGGCCGCGCAACGTGCTCGACGACCCGTTCGCCGTCCGCGCAAACCGCGAGATGACGGCCGCCGAGCTACTGATCACCTACGACCCCACTCCGGCCACGTGGATGTGGTCCTGGGATAAAGATGTGCGCGAGGACGCCTGGCTTGCCGCCGCGGTGGGATACGTGTTCCGTCACATGCCCACCACGCAGGACGCCGCCATCTTCATCGCCGAGGATGGCCGAACCCCGTACCCCTTCGGGGCCGCCCCGCCCGCGCGAGACCTGTGGGAGCTATGGTCTACCATTGTGTTGCGGCCGCGCCACGACATCCGGCTCGTCGCGACCCTCTTTCTGGGCACCGCCGAGGGCAACGGATTCGACCCGACCGGCGAGGACAAGACCCTCAACCGGCGCATCATGCGCAAAGGCGTCCTCGCCCGACTAGCGTGGGGACAGCAGGCATTCGAGGCGGCGGCGAAGTTCGACGATTGGGGCCCCTACGACTACCACCGCGACTTCAACCTGACGTTCCCGGTGCAGCTCATGGCCGACGTGTCGCGAACGCTGGGCATGCCGAGGTGGTTCGGTTTCCCGCAGACGAAGTTCGGCGTGCGCGGGACGTGGCGCTCGCTGGACGTGCACTCGCCGCGGTATTGTCCGGGCAAAACACCGGACGCGCTGGGGAACCTCGAATGCGACCCCACGTTGGAAGGCCCCGACGGTACCGAATGGGAGTTCCGCACCTACCTGCACTTCGCAATGTAGGGGGGTATCAGCTCCGGGGACCGAACTCGTAGACGCGCACCCAGTCGACCCGCATCGTCTGGGGAAAGACGGTTTCGTCGTCGGGCGGGCCTACCCACCTGCCGCCAACCGCCACGTTCAGGAGAATGAAGAAGGGGTGGCCGTACACCCAGCGCGCCCCTTGGGGTAGGTCGTCGCGTTCGACCCGGTGGTACTGGGTGCCGTCGATGAACCAGGTGATGCTGTCTGTTTCCCACTCGACGGCGAACACGTGGTACTGCTCGTTCAGATTCCCGTCCGGGAAACGGTACCTGTGCGAGATGGCGTTGTCCCCGAAGTGTCCGGGGCCATGAATGCCTCCCACCAGGATGTTGGGCTCCTGACCGCGGTACTCCATGATGTCGATCTCACCGCAGTTGGGCCATGACACGTCCGGGAAATCGGCGCCCAACATCCAGAAAGCCGGCCAGATCCCCCGCCCTATGGGGAGCAGGACCCTCGCCGCGAAACGGCCGCGCTCGCGCGCGAACAGCCCGCGCGTGTTGATCCGCCCCGAGGTGTAGGCGCTCCCCTCGTACTGTTCCTTTCGCGCGATGATGCGGAGGTTGCCGGCGCCGTCCAGTGAGATGTTCTCGGGCCGGTCGGTGTCGTACTCCAGCTGGAGGTTGCCCCAGTCGGTGCCGATGTCGAAGCGCCACTTCTCCGGGTCGGGCAACTGGCCCTCTGGGCCGTTGAACTCATCCCGCCAGACGAGCCCCCATTCCCACACCACCTCCTCGCGGTCACAATCCGCGCCCAGCGACATCAGAGACAGCACTGACAGCGAGAGGAGTGTCAGCATGCGACGGCGTGCATGAGGCATGGATCCCGTGGAGCGCGCGATCAATTCCCGTCGTTGTAGAAGAAGATGTTGTCGACGATCAGCTGAACCGCGTCGCTGCGCAGGATGATCTGCGCCAGGTGTGCCGTCTCCTCCAGACCACCGGGCACCGTGAAATCGGCCAACGGGATGTCGAGGCTGAGCCACTCTCCGAATACCAGTTCCGGCTGTACGATCGCGACGACCCACTGGCTGTCGTCGCCAGCCGGGGGAGGGTTGCCGCCCGAGAAGACGCCGTCCGGGCCGAAGCTGAACAGCCCCAAACCGAAGAACGGCGTCGTGGCCGTACCTTGCGGCACCCAAATGTCGATGTGGATGTGGGTCATGTTGGTCGCGTCGATCAGCTGCGTTGCGAACTCGATCACGGCGACGTCCAGCTGCGTCGGGATGTTGTACACCTTCACGTCGTCGCCCGCAATCTTGAGGTCGGACACGTCGGCGGTGTCCCACTCGGGCGAGAAGCTGTCTACGGGGCGGTTGGTGTACACGTTGCTGAAGATCGATATCACGTCCGCCGCGGGAATCGTCGGCCTGGGTGCGGCGTCCGACGGCGGGTCGAGCGCGTTGATCGTGAACCGGCCGGCGACGATCACGGTATCGAGCTTCGCGGTTATCTCGGCGGTACCCCCGCCCACCACGTGAATGACTCCCTCACCCGGTATCGCCACGTCCTCGTTCGACGACTCGAGGGTGAAGTACCCCGCCTGGTGGGTGACGATCACGGTGACGCCACTGACATCGAGCGCCGTCGACGTTCCCTCGACGGCCAAGGGCACTCCGGCAATCGCGCTGACGTCGCCCTGACGCATGATCGGCCGGGGGTTCGATATGTTGGCCACGTTCGTGAACTCGACCTCATCGAACCAGACGTCGTAACCCTCCCCGACCTGGTCTGCCTCGGCGAAGAAGAACAGTCCCCTCTCGGGCACCAGTTTGCCGGTACGTGGAATGGGGAGGATGTAGCGCTGCCAGTAAGTTTTCAGCGGAATGCCACTGACACCGCCCATGTACTTTGATGTCCCCGTATTATCGTTGCCGTAGCCAGCGCCGTCGAGCAGGGCGCTCCTGCTGGCCTTCGCCCAGAACGTGACCGCGTTGTACTGCGACAGGTCCCGAGGCGCATTGGACGTGATGGCGCCGCCGGCGTAGCCGCCCGATGGATCCCCCTGATCCGGGACGCTGATCTTGATGGACGCGTCGCTCCGGTAACCCTCCTCGGTATCGATATCCAAGGCGTCGAGCTTCGAACCCGCGAACGCCGCAAAGTCGATGCCGATGAACTCGTCCTGGAACACGACGGGGTCGGTGTTGAACGGCGCGGGGCCGAGTCCGGCGGTGTCGCGCTCGCAGCCGGCGATCGTCAGCAGGGCCGCGGCGAGGGCCAACAGTAGCGCGTCACTCGTGCGGTATCTCATAGTTGTATCTCCAGATTCAATAATCGTATACGCGCCCGGGGGGAGTCAAGTCTGTTCGGAACCGCGGAGCCGAGTCATCCCTTGAATTGCGGCCCTGAGTCTATAATGATAGATACTCCTGCCGATCCCCGGCGGGCGAACCGGAAGTCACAAACGGGAGCATTCTTTCAAGTGGCAATACGACTGGGGCTGCCCCGGATACCGGAACCGTCGTCATCCGTCGCCGGCGGCCTGACCGAGTGGCGCGGCCACACCTACTATCGAATCACCGGGTACGACCTGATGGATCCGTTCCTGATTAGCGTGGTCAGCCACTCGGATCTGTGGATGTACGCGTCGTCTCGTGGCGGTCTGGCCGCCGGGCGACGGGATTCGTCGCATTCCCTTTTCCCGTACGAGACCGTGGACAAGCTTCACGCGTCGCAGACTCACACCGGACCCACCACCGTCGTGCGCTGCGAGCAGGACGAGAACACCTACGTGTGGGAGCCGTTCAGCGTCGATGGGCGGATGCGCTACGAGGTGGAGCGTGCGCTGTACAAGCACACGCTGGGGTGCGAGCTCTGGTTCGAGGAACACAACCTCACGCTGGGTCTCAGGTTTCGGTACGGTTGGCGCCCGAGCTCATGCTTCGGTTGGGTGCGGACATGCGAGCTCGAGAACACGGCGGGGCGCGGGCTGAGGGTTGAGGTGCTCGACGGCGTCCAGAATCTGCTCCCCGCGGGCGTCGGGCAGGGGCTGCAGGATTCCGCGAGTTGTCTTGTGGACGCGTACAAGAGCGCCGAATGCGACCCGGCGTCCGGACTGGCGCTCTACAGACTGACGGCCAACATCATCGACCGCGCCATCGCCAGCGAGGCACTGGGTACCACGGTGGCGTGGAGGAGCGGCTTCGACAACGCGGATACGTTACTCGATGGCACGTGTCGAGAGGACTTCATCCGGGGTCGTGGCGTCTCCCCAGACAGCGAGTTCAACGGCCGGCGGGGCGCCTACCTGTTGAACGGCGCGTTCGAACTGGGTCCCGATGCGAACAAGCGGTGGCACATGGTTTTCGACTCGCCAGTGGACCACGTGGGCCTCGCACGACTGCGCCAGAGGAACCCGGCAAGCACGGGTGCGGCCATCGAGAACGACATTCGCGAAGGCCATGAGACGCTTTACCGTCTGCTCGCGGGGTCCGACGCGCTGCAGCTGACTGGCGACGAGCTCGCCTCGGCCCACCACATCTCCAACGTGCTCTACAACGTTGCCCGCGGCGGGACCCCGTCCGACCACTACCAGGTGGAGCGGGACGACCTCGCCAACTTCCTAGCAACCAGGAACCGGCCGGTAGCCCGCCGGCATGCGGGCTGGCTGCGCGATCTACCGGAACGGGTGCCCCACATGGAGTTGCTTGGCAGAGCGGACGCCGTCGGAGACCCGGACCTGCTTCGCCTCTGCTACGAGTATCTGCCGCTTGTTTTCTCGCGGCGTCACGGCGACCCGTCCCGCCCGTGGAACCAATTTGCCATCGTGATGGAGAACCCGGACGGCTCTACGTCCTATTCGTACCAGGGGAACTGGCGCGACATCTACCAGAACTGGGAGGCGCTCGCGCGGAGCTATCCCGAGCTACTCGAGCCGATGATCGCGAAGTTCGTCAACGCCACCACGGTGGACGGTTTCAACCCGTACCGTATCACCCGCGACGGGATAGACTGGGAGATCAGCGATCCCAACGACCCGTGGAGCTCGATCGGCTACTGGGGAGACCACCAGATCGTCTACCTGCTGAAGCTGCTCGAAGCATCGATCGCGCACCACCCAGGCAGACTCAACGAGCTGCTCGAGCGAGACTTGTTCAGCTACGCCGACGTCCCTTACGACATCAAACCCTACCCCGACGTCGTCGCCGACCCGCAGAACACAATCGACTTCAACCAGTCCAGGCAACGGAACACCGAGGCCCGCGTCGAGCAGATCGGCACGGACGGCAGGTTGGTACACGACGGCGGCGGGGTGCTCCTCGTCAACTTTGCCGAGAAACTGCTTGTACCCATCCTCTCCAAGATGTCCAACCTCGTGCCCGGCGGCGGCATCTGGATGAACACGATGCGGCCGGAGTGGAACGACGCCAACAACGCGCTGGTGGGCAACGGGGTGTCCGTGGTAACGGCCTGTTACCTGTACCGGCACCTAGGAGTCTGCGCGGACCTGCTGGACGCTGGACCGCCACACGTGAGCGTGTCCGCGCCTGTGGCGCGCTGGCTGCAGTCGATCGGCGTCGTCATTGCCGCGCACAGCGGCGCGACCAACGATGGCCGCGCCGGGCGAGCGTTCATGGACGACGCCGGCCGCGCCTTCTCCGACTACCGCAGTGTTTACACCGATGGTATGGGAGAACGCAAGGACTTGGAGACGCCCCGCGTGGTGGCCGTGCTACGCGCCGCCCGCGAGCTGATCGCAGAGACCATCCGAGCGAATCGGCGGGACGACGGTTTGTATCACGCCTACAACGTCCTGCACCTCGCGGACGATACCGCTTCCATTGGGCGGCTCCCGCTCATGCTGGAGGGCCAGGTGGCGGCGCTGAGCAGCGGGCTGCTCGCTCCGTCGGAGGCGGTGTCAATGCTGCGGGCGCTCCGCGCGAGCAACCTGTACAGCGAAGACCAGCACTCCTACCTTCTCTACCCGGTCAAGGAACTGCCGGACTTTGCCGACAAGAACCGCGTGCCGGAATCCATCCTCGGCGACGCGCCGCGCCTGAAGCAGATGCTCGACGACGGCGATCACTCCGTGGTAGCGCGCGACGCCGCCGGACAGCTTCGCTTCCATGCCGACCTGCACAACGCGGACGCGCTACGGCAGCGGCTCGCAGGGTTCCCGAACGCGGAGGTCGCGGCGGTACTTGCCGCGTACGAGAGCGTGTTCAATCACAAGTCGTTCACCGGGCGGTCGGGAACGATGTACGGCTACGAGGGGATCGGCTGCATCTACTGGCACATGGTGGCAAAGCTGCTGCTCGCCGCGCAGGCGGTCTTCGAGACCGCGCAGGAAGCGGGCGAGGACGGCGCGGTCGTCGAGGCGCTGCGCGCCCACTACTACGACATTCGCGCCGGCTTGGGATTCATGAAAACGCCCGCCGAGTTCGGCGCGTTCCCGTTGGACCCGTACTCGCACACGCCGGGCTTCGCGGGCGCCAAGCAACCGGGAATGACGGGTCAGGTGAAAGAAGCGATCCTGGCGCGGTGGGGTGAGCTGGGTGTCTACGTGGACAACGGGGTTATAACGTTCAACCCAGTCCTGCTTCGCGACGACGAGTACCTGGCCGACGACGCGCGGTTCTCATATGTGGACGCCGGCGGGAAGGAGCAATCGCTCGACCTTGCCGCCGGCTCGCTCGCGTTCACGTTTTGCCAGGTACCCATCGTGTACACCCGCGGGGGCGACGCGTCGATTTCGGTGCGCTATGCCGACGGCCGGCACGAGCTCATCGCCGGCAATTCGCTCGCCGCGGAGGTGTCGGCGCTGGTGTTCGCCCGTTCCGCCGTCGTAGAGCGCGTCGACGTCCACGTACCCGCCTGACGCGGCGCCTACTTGCCGAACATTATGCCGGGCGATGTCGCCGTCAACCTGAGCAAGCACGGGGCGCGTTGACGGTACTGTAAACCTACGCGGGTGCAGCACCCGCTTGGCCTCTTCGGCGCTCGAGTTCCTGGCGAACCTCGTGCGCGCGCTCCTCCGTAATTGGGTACGCCGCCACTGCCCAAATCGCGATGGCAGAAGCGATAATGGGGACCACGATGTCGAAGAGACGCATGAGGAATATCGCACGTCCCGTTTGATTCCCCTCCAGCTCGACGTCGAAGCCGGTCGCGTTCAACAAGTACCCGCCGCCGAGCAATGCCGCGGACATCCCCAGCTTCACCACCCACCAGAATATGGAGCCGAACATGCCCTCGCGCCGCTGGTGCGTTTTGAGTTCGTCCACGTCGACGACGTCGGCGACCATCGACGGCATCAGCGTGAACAATCCTCCGAGGCCGAACGCGAGCAGCGGTGCCGGCAGGACGACCAGGATCGGTATGTCCGGATTGTAGCATACCCATTTGAGGGCGTAGCCAATCATAGAGAGTCCGGTCGATACGAAGAACGCACGCCTCTTGCCGATTCTTGTCCCCAGCCACGTTACGAGGATGATCACCAGGAACGTGGAAACCGCGCTCACCGTGCCGGCATAGCCTGCATACTCGGCGCCCAAGTTCTGGTCGCCGCCGGTCACGTAGTAAATGATCACGTAGAACTGAAACGACGAGATCAGAATGAACCCGTTGAAGACGAGGAACGTGGCCAGGCACAGTTTGAGGAACGGCTTGGACGCGACCGTGACCCCGAAGCCCTTGAAGAAGCTGACCGTGTTGCGAAGGATGGCGCCACGCATCGACTCGCGTACGCTTTCGATCTCGGCCTCGGCAACTTCCTTGAGGCGTTCGCGCAGGAGAACCGCTGGTAGCACGCCGAACGCGATCGCAACCACCGCAACCACGATCGATAGACCCGCCGCCCCCTTGACCTGGTTCTCGAAGAGCTTCTCGGACGTCATGATCCACAGAAACCACGGGGACACGACATACGCCAACTGACCGATGAAGTTCTGCACGCCCATCAGGCGCGTCCGCTCGTGGTAGTCGGGCGTGAGCTCGTACCCCAACGCCACCCATGGCGTCGCGAACACTGTGTATCCCATGTAAAACAGAATGGAACCGATGAGGAAGTACGTGAAGTAGAAGGTCTGGCTGCGACCCTCGGGCAGTTGCCACAGGAGCGCAAATATGACGCCGGCGGCGATTGCTCCCCAAAAGATGTACGGCCGTCTCCTACCCCACCGCGTCTTGGTATGGTCAGAGATGAAGCCCATCATCGGGTCGGTCAGCGCGTCGGTCAGCCGCGGCAAAGCCCCCAGTAACCCAACCACGGCAGGGTTCATTCCCAGACCCAGGTTGAGCACGATCATCATCCCACCGCTGGCCGCTGCCAGCAGGTTGTTGACGAAGGCGCCGGCGCCGTAAGCGAGCTTGTGTCTGAACGGGATGCGGTCCTCGGGTGCGGTCGCGTAGTGCGGCGTCTGACTCATGCTGCCTCCCGGCGGTCTCGAAAAGGGTGGATCCGCTGGATCCAGGCCGTTGGCGGTGCCAGTAAGATCTTGAGATACAGCATGGTATACCACCTGAGCGAGCTACAGCGCAAGTCGGGTCGCCTCGGCAAGAGTGGAAACCGTCCAAGAGAAATGGCATACTGGACCTAACGATCGCTCAATGTGAAGAAAGCCCGTGCCCGACAGGCCTCGAGAATCGTAGAGGACGTCTTCGCACACACGACCGAACAAACGTAGCAAAGAGGATATGAAAATGGAGTATCGCTTTCTCGGTTCATCCGGACTGAAAGTGTCTGCGTTGTCACTAGGGGCATGGGTAACCTACGGATCCCAGGTCGGCGAAGACGTCGCGTATGAGTGCATGACTGCCGCATACGACCACGGCGTGAACTTTTTCGACAACGCGGAGGCTTATGCCTCGGGTGAAGCCGAAGTCGTAATGGGTAAAGTGATTCGACGCGCCGGCTGGATACGCTCCGACCTGGTGGTATCCACCAAGATCTTCTGGGGTGGAGAAGGCCCCAACGACCGGGGTCTGTCGCGCAAGCACATCGTCGAAGGCGTGAATGCGTCGCTGGCGCGATTGCGGCTCGACTACGTCGATCTCGTATTCTGCCATAGACCGGATCCAGACACGCCTATCGAGGAGACGGTGCGCGCGATGAATTGGGTGATCGACCAGGGCAAGGCGTTCTACTGGGGGACCAGTGAGTGGAGTGCCGACCAGATCATGGAGGCCACCATGGTAGCCCAGCGCGAGCACCTCATTGGACCCCAGATGGAGCAACCGCAGTACAACATGTTCCATCGCGACCGCGTTGAGAGGGAGTACGCGCGCCTCTATGACGAGATCAGCCTCGGCACAACGGTCTGGAGCCCGTTGGCCAGCGGTCTTCTCACTGGCAAGTACGACGACGGCCTGCCCCGGAACACGCGCGCCAGTCAGCCGGGGATGGAGTGGCTGCGAGAGCTGCTCGTCGGAGAAGCAGCCAACGAGAATCGCGCAAAAGTGCTCAAGCTCAAAGATGTTGCGGCGGATATCGGTTGCACCCGATCGCAGCTCGCGTTGGCGTGGTGCCTCACCAACCCCAACGTCAGCACGGTTATCACGGGGGCTTCCCGGGCTGAGCAAGTGAACGAGAACATGGAGGCGCTGAACATCGTCGCAAAGCTCACCCCCGATGTCATGGAGCGGATCGAAGAGATCCTGCAGAACAAGCCAGCGGAAACCCTCGACTATCGATGACCCGATCGCGCCAGCTCGCGCGGCATTACCTGACACTGGCCTGATTCGGCCGCCGAACTTTTGGACTTGCGCAATCGAGGAATATCGGATAGAATACCATATTGTTTGGATAACTAACTGTGACGGACCGTCAAAGCACGTACCTGCGGCCGCGGTGGTACCGACGCCGAGGAGCTTGGTGGGCGGCTCTGGTTCCGATCACATTTTGATGTCAACACCCAGTTCACCACACCCTGGAGGTATGTCACATGACGAAACTGGGAATTGTTGTTCTCATTGCGCTTCCTCTGTTTCTCCTCGTCACCGTTGGCTCGGCCTCGGCAGTCAATCTGCTGGTCAACCCCGGTTTCGAGTTACCGGCCGTCACGCCTCCCGCTGTCGATTATTACGGCGCCGGTGCTGGCTGGACGCCCTTTAACAACTGCTACACCGTCAGTTCCGCCATCGGCATTACGCCGAACTCGGGGAATCAATGCCTCAAGCTGTACGGTGGCTGCTGCAGCGGCGCGTTTCAGCAGTTTCCGGCCATCCCAGGCGAGACCTGGAACGGCGGCGTCTGGATGCTGAACTCCAGCATCGACCTGATGGCGGGCGGCCAGACGGGCGCCATAAACATCGAGTGGATTCAAGCGGACGGAAACACGCAGTCCACCATTGTTCCATTCATCAGTAATGGGACGTTTACCGCGGCCACCGCGCCGGTCGACACCTGGACCCTGCAAACGATTACTGGCGTTGCTCCGGCGGATGCCGCGTTTGCTCGGTTGGTCGTGATCACGGGTGATTTTCAACCCGGCGGTGCTGGTGGAGCTCCGTTCTTCGACGATGCGTTCTTCGAGCTTTTGGTCCCCGTCCCCGTCGAAGAAAGCACCTGGGGCAACATCAAGTCGCTCTATCGCTAGTCGATGGAGGGCATCTGGGGCCTCGATCGATAACTCACTCAGCGTCATGACAGAAAACGCCGCCTCCACTTCGGGGGCGGCGTTTCTGGCTGTTTGTATTAACCGACAATATTCTGTGGTTGCCACGACCCCGTAGTGTCCGAAAATACGATCGACGCCGCCTGGCTCACGCGGCCCTCCTATAATAGTACTTGAGGAGCCCGCCCAGTCGCTCACGGGTCTCAACGATCCCCGCGTTCTCAGGCCCCGTTCCGCTGATCAGTATATTCCCGATCCCCTGATGAGTGCGCTCCTCATGGTAGTGCGCCGCGTACTCGGCGATTGCTCGGACAAGGGATTCTCGCCCCAGGAAGATCATCTGATCTAGACACTCAGACTTGATCGACCTCACGAACCGTTCCGCGTACGCGTTCATGTTCGGTGCTAGGAACGACGTGAGCAGAATTTCGATGCCCGAACCCTCTAGGATCGATTTGAACTTCCGCGAGAACTTCGCGTCGCGATCGACGATCAGGAAGCGCTTCCCATTCAGGAAGCCCTCCTCGCAGTCCTTCTGATTTCGGGCGACCTGCTCCATCCAGGCCGACGTCGGGTTCGCCGTCGTACCGATGACGTGAACGCGCCGCGTGGTGATGTCGATCACAAATAGCGTGAAGTACCTGACCAACCCGTGAGCCGTCCACACCTCGGTCGTGAAGAAGTCAGCGGCGGCGATCAGATGTGCGTGTGATCGCACGAACGTTCGCCAGCTCATGGGTCGATCGGGAGAGGGTTTGATTCCATGCTCCTTCAGCACCTTGGCGATTGTGCTGCGAGCAACCCGATGATCCAGGTGTTTCAGCGCTCCTTGGATCCGGGCGTAGCCCCAGCTCGGATTCTCCCCCGCCATCCGAACTATCAGGCCACGGATCTCCTTCATCACGCCGGGACGGCCGACTCGCTTGCGAGGATACGTCCACTTAGCGGCGATGAGTCTGCGGTGCCAGGCGAGGATTGTGTCCGGTGTCACGATCGTGGCGATTTGTCGCAAGGTCTTGCGCCCGAGCGGCTTGCCTTTCGCCCCCAGCCGACGACGGTGATCATCAGTGAAGCGCAGGCGGTTCCCGCCCGACTCGAGCTGCTTTTTGAGGATTCGGTTCTCTTCGACTAGGTAGGTGATGACAGCGGACTGCTTGCGGCCGACCCATCCGGCAAACGTGGCCAGCAGGAGCTGCAATTGGATGTTTTCAAGCATTCAGGGAGTGTGTCAGACGATCCGTAACTGACTCCGTGGGAGGTCGTTCGAGTTTCGGATACTACGGGGTCGCACTTGACGGAAAGGAGGATCATAGGCAACCGCTTCGAGTGATGTTTGAGCATCGGGCCTTGCTGTCAGGTCACCGCCGCTAAATCGACTGCAGACGCCTCTGCCGATCACCTGGCGAGACCTTCTAATCCTCCTTCGGCACGTCGCCGCCACGGGCGCATCACTCTCGCCCCGGACATCGGCTGAATTATTTTACCCTGCGGGGTCAGGGTCTGTCCGGTGACTCTGTTGCTCGCGCAGCCGCCCGAGGGTGTGCTCGATCAATCTGGTCAACTTATCCGCGGCACCATCGACGGCTTCGTCCAAGGTCGTGGCCTGGTGAGTGACCGCGATGGGCTGACGGCCTTCGAGGCGGGCTTCCATCATGCAACGCATGGCGTTATAGCCAACCTTCTTGTCGCTGTTCTCGTCACTCAAATGGACATCCACTCGCGTGACGTGTTCGCTGAATCGGCGCAGGGCACTCTCCACTAAGCCACTGACCTGAGCGGCCAGCGCCTCGTGTCCTTCGATGTTACCGTCGGTATTGATTTCGATCTGCATGGTATTCTCCCTTGTGAGTGTGTTTGGTTCAATTGACCTGCCCCCCTAATGGTACCACCTTCCTCCTCGCTCTCGAACCCAATCTACTCACCTCACGCCGTCCTCAACGGGACAAAGTGACAACTCCCATGTTGTCGCTCGCCGAGGACAAAGTAGAGCGGATACGTCGGGTCCAGGGGGCGGTGGCCTGAATGGCTCCCCAGAATGGACGATCTTAGAACTTCTTTTATCTCAAGTATTGCTCGATAATGAAAAACGGGGATGATCTCGATAGGCTAGTTCCGTAAGTAGCCTGTAGCTCTCGGTCTATGCCGATAGAGCTGCTTGATTTGTCTCCTGGTCGTAGCTGTCCGACGACGGTGGTTACCTTGTGGGCTTTTGTTTGTTAGGAGAAGGACATGGGAACAATCGCCAGACACTTCTCCCGCATTGCACGGATCTACGGGAACGTCAGAACAACCGACTTGGAGCCCGTCTTCTTCATACGAGACCGCCTCAAGAGCGCCGGAGAGGTCGTCGCCGCCGACGTTGGGTGCGGCGACGGGCGGTACGGCCTCGAGTTGCTGCAACATTTCGAAAACCTGAGGCATCTCTATTGTGTTGATCCCAACAAGGGAATGCTGAAACAGGTAGAAAGGCACGGGAGAAGGTACGGGCTCAGGAACTTCGAGACGAAGGTTGGTCTGGCCGACGATCTCCCGCTGGGTAACGAGTCTCTGGATTGTGTCTTCTCCCTCAACGCGGTTCACCTCTTCGACTTGCGAAGATTCCTAGTCGAGTCCGTAAGGGTCCTCCGTGAAGGCGGCACGCTCTTCGTTTACACGCGCACGAAGTCACAGAACGCCCAAAGTATCTGGGGAAGATATTTCCCGAAGTTCAGAGAAAAAGAAACTCGGCTCTACGATATGGAGGAGCTGAAGGCCACCATCCGCAACGCCTACGGATTGGCGCTCGAAGAGGTGAAGCTCTTCGAGTACCAAAGGAATACGTCGCTAGCTCGACTCAGAGCGCAGGCGAAGGATCATCACTATTCAACGTTTCACTTCTATGCCAAGGAGGAATTCAAGACGGCCCTCCGGCGATTCACGGAGATACTGAAGAATCGATTCGAGGATTCAGAGAATATACCTTGGACAGATGGAAACGTGCTGCTAGTTGCTAGGAAAGTGTGAGAAGCCCTCCCCGGGTAGGACTCGAACTCCGCTCATGCGTCGAGCCGCATTTTCCCGAGGAGCTCTGCGTACCTTGGATCCGGGCGAAGCACGTCGATGGCGGGGTGGACTTTGAGAGTCTCCAGCCAGTGGTCGTGGGCATCGAAGGCCTTGTTCAGCCACTCGAACGCCTCGCCAATCTGCCCCAGACCGGCGTGGACGAGCGCGACACAAAACGGCGACACGTATCGTTCACGCGATAGTGCTCTCAAAGTCTTGAGTGTAGCGCGAGCCTTGTCGACCTCACCGGAGAAGGCGTAGACCGCACCCAGCTGGGCGACGTGGTGGGGATCGTCCTTGCCGGACAAGTCCAGGGCCCGCTTTGCGGCCTTTATCGCTTCGCCATACTCTTGATCCTGGAGATGGACGAACGCGAGGAAGAAGTGGGCGACGGCGAAGTCGGCATCCATTTCCAGGGCTTTGCGCAGCTGCGTCGCTGCGCGCTCGTATTCACGGGCGTAGTAGAGTACCTGGCCGAGATCGCAGTTGATGATGATCGATAACGGATCCAGCTCCACCGCGCGTTCCGCGTGGGCAATGGCCTCTCTGTGTCTTCCCCGGTAGGAGAGGTACTCGGCATACCATTGGCGCGCGGTCGCATATCCCGGGTTGAGCTCGATGGCGCGTTTGTATCCCGCCTCTGCACATTCCCAACTCCAATCGTAATTCGCGCAAATCCAACCGCTGGTCGCGTGAGCCTCGGCGAGCCTCTCGTCGAGCTCCATGGCTTTGCGCGCGGCGGTCCGGGCTTTTGGAAAGGCCTCTTCGGGCGCCAGATGGTCGTACCACCCCAACAGATCGTAACTGTCCGCGACGCCAACGTAGGCAAGCGCATACGACGGGTCCTGTTCGATGGCCTGTTGGAAATACCCGAGACCCTTTCGATAGCCCTCTTCGGTCCGTTTGTTCCAGAAGAACCGGCCTTTCCAGTAGAGGCTAAACGCTTCCGGATCGACCGTGTGGCGTTTGGCGAGGGCCGCCATGTCGTCGCCCAGCAAAGTCACTTTGAGCTGTTCGACGATGGCGAGCTGGATCTCGTCCTGAATCGCAAAAATATCCTCCATTTCCCGATCGTACTTTTGCGACCAAAGCTCGTAGCCAGTCTCTGCGTTCGTCAGGTTGACGGCGATCCGCAGGCGGTCGCCCGCTTTGCGCACGCTACCGTCGAGGAGCGTCTCGACGCCCAGCTTGCGGCCGATCACAGGAGCAGCCACGTCTTTCCCCTTGAAGGAAAAGGCCGATGTGCGCGCAACGACCCGTAAGCCTTCGACGCGGGTGAGCGCGCTCGTAATCTCCTCGGCGAGTCCGTCGCAAAAATACTCCTGGTCACCCTCGGGGCTCATGTCGGCGAAGGGGAGGACTGCGATGGATGGTCTAGCCAGAAGCCCCGGCTTTCGCGCTCCGGTCCCGACGACGTTTCTCGCCGCTGACAAGGCTGCGATCACTTCTTCCATGTCCTGATAACGCGCGTCGCGATCCTTCGCGATCATCTTGTCCACGACGCGCCAGAGTTCCGTTGAGATATCGGGACGACGCTCCACCAGGGGGATAGCGTCTTCGTTCAGGATGGAATAGATGAGTGCCGCTGCGAACTCGCCCCGGAAGGGCAGCTCGCCGGTCAGCATTTCGTACATGACCACGCCCAGCGACCAGATGTCGGTTCTTACATCGACCGTTTCCGCGCGGGCCTGCTCCGGCGACATATAGGCGGGCGAACCGGCGAACTCCCCCCCATACGTCTCGTGGGCCTCCAAAACGCTGGCCAATCCGAAGTCCGTTATCTGCGCCCGGCCGT
>Ga0224512_10002544_pt1 | contig 16645 bp, 11 predicted proteins | sample SF_May12_sed_USG_4_FD_169103 | JGI IMG/M metagenome (GOLD analysis project Ga0224512, IMG submission 169103) | Sediment microbial communities from San Francisco Bay, California, United States - SF_May12_sed_USGS_13 | ecosystem: Environmental > Aquatic > Marine > Sediment | place: USA...
GTATTTATATGTTCTCGCCATTGTCCCGGAAGATGCTCAAGCACGTGGTTATGCACGATATAATCAAAATAGCCGTCCGTGAAAACACCAAGACCCTCAGGCATAGATAGCCTCAAAGGCCTCGCCCATTCATGGTATATGCTAGGGTTAGCATCAGCGGTTAAATAGAAACAGTTTAGTGTTTCAAAAAACCCCTGCAAGCATCTCTCAGGTGCGAGGTGCAATATTCGCTTATGCTTATCGCCTTTAATTTCCTGCTTGTATACCTCAAAGCACATCCGATGGCGCTCAAGGCTTCCACAAATCCTGCAAAGGACGTTTTTTCGACCCCTGAAATCCATAAATCCGATTTGGCCGCATATATTGCATTCGGGTTCCGAAACGTTCATAAATGAACTCTAGTGTTACTTGATAAATCGATATAGATCCAGATACTCGAAGACGTCATTAATTTGCTTAGAGTTTTGCCCGAGACCGTGATTATCATGGCGAAGAGCGTCGGATTGCGATCCTGTGATGCAGTGGTGAACCGGATTTGTTCCAAGATTAGTAACGACAACCGGTGTGCGATTTAGCAAACTCATTGCCTTGAACCAGACGTCGTCTTCTGTTGGGCAGAGTTGTTTGAACGTTTCTACCTCGAATACTCTGGTGCTAAGTGCATTGGGTGGATAGAGAACCCCCGCGGTTCCGTAAGGGAAGGCAAGAAGGTTCGGACTACCGTGGAAGCGGTGAGACTGCTCAATCTCAGACTCTAGCGTCGGCGGAGTCAAGAGTTTGCCTGCTCGTACGCCGTGAACCTTGCCTTCTAAATTAAACGCGAGTTCCCGCGCCCAATTGCATATCACTGCATTTGGAAACTTAAGGTGCTGTTCCCACAGGCATTGAACGCTGTTGATCGGATAAATAATGTCGTCATCGACCGTAATAATCTTCTTGTCTGGAAACTCTCTGAGTGCATAGAGGAGCTTCGTATGGGGACCAAGATCTTCGACTTGTTTAATTTCGAGTCCCCTCGCCACAAGAGCCTCGATTTGAGGAGTATGGGCATTCCCCGAATTGATTCGATTGGTTATCCAAAGAATGATACGGCCGGGCAAAACAGTCTGCGCGAAGAGTGACTCGATGGCGAAGTGAACCAGGGGAAGCCGATACGGCAACGTTGTCAAGCTAACAACGATGTTTGGGTTACCTTGCGACAAGCCGTTCGCCGGGGTTCGAACAGCTGAGGTAATTTGAATGGTCGAATTGTTAATAGCGTTAATGGCGAGATCAAGTTTGCCTCGAAGCGCCCGAAATTCCGCTCGCAAGAAACGTAAATCCGAGCCTGAGTCTGACGGCGGTTTAACTGGAGGCAGACCATCTTGGCCACTAGTCACCGTCGCCGGAGCCTCAATCATCTTAGGTGTCGGAGTTAGCCTCGAGTTGGCGTACTTGCAGATAAGCAGCATTCCCTGGCGAACAATGCTATCAGAGGGATATCGGGTATCGAATGTTTTCCCGGCGAACTCAAGTTCGTAAGACGTCACCAACTGGCCAACGTCTCTCGTGACAAGGGCAGCAAGCGGGAGGCTGATGTGGCTCTTATCCCAGGCAGAAAGGTAGCCGTGAGCTTTCTTGGCGACTTCCGAAAGAAGCTTAAAACATTGGAATTTCTGGTTAATGTCTAAATGAGGTAAGTGTGGCTCGACGCGATTGCGTAGCGACTCGTCACCGACAAAAGTCAGAAGCCGCAGAGCGTTCTTTGACCACAAATTGAATTTGTCATAGTGCTGCTCGATCGCAGAGTAGTGCTGCTCCAGTAGCGTTGGAACGAGATCGTGTCGCGTAAGGTGCGTCGTAAATGTGGCCCCTTCGCGCGCATGAGAGTAATGAAAAATGGCGTTCGTCGCCATTCCGATACGGCGGCAGTGAGTCAACACCAAGTGGCTAAAAACCCCGTCTTGCCCACTTCTGATAGCCGGCTGAAGTATTTCAAAGTCACGGATGATATCCAGCATAATGAACTGCGACTTGCACGGCAGGCACGACACATATTCAAGTGGTTTTTCAAAATAATGCTTAGGAACGTTTGGTGAACATATATCCAGGCCGTTTTCCTTTGCGGTACGGTAGAGGATCGAGAGCGTGTTCTCCCCAAGATAATCGTCGCTATCAACGAAATAGACGTACTCGGCGTTGGCGAGTTTTATGCCAATGTTCCTCGCCGTACCCTGGCCTTCGTTCGCTTTTCTGATGAAAGTAACGCGCCGGTCCTTTCTTTGATAATATTGCGCAATTGACGCTGAATTATCAGTGGAGCCATCATCAATTATGAAATACTGAAAAGAAACTCCTTGCTGCTCAAGCACGCTGTTAATACAACGATGCAAATAGTCTTGCGTGTTGTAAACCGGGGTAATGATTGCCACATTAACCATGATGGAAACCACGGAACAAAGAAACCACACCGACACCACGAGAAGAAAAATATTTTTCTAAATTAGCCAAGGCTTCATCATTTGTGCCTTTTGCGTTGTACTTGTCAAATAGCCCGTTCTTGTCAGTTGGTTCTGTCGCGTTGAAATCGAGTGATGGGTCATAGGCAGCACTCGGCTCTAGGATTAGAGTAGGTATGCAATAGATAGAAGTAACCCATTTGCACCAAACATCGTCGGCTGTTGGCGCGAGTATTGGGCCTACGAAATCCTCTGGATTGGAAGGGAAATAGCCGAGGCGATAAGCAATACCATTTCTTCCGGTGCCCATATTCAAGTAACTGTATACGAGGCTGGGAGAAGCGAAGGATCTATAGTCGGCAAGCATTTCACCATCAAAGGCTATCTCTCTGCCTCGATGAGCTACCACGGCGTTCTCCTTTTCAAGCGCCGACATCAACCGCTCGACAATATCAAGGGGGTAAATAACATCGTCGTCCATCGTTATAATAGGAGTTCTAGGTGACGCCGAATTCGAACGAAGTTGAACGATCAACGGAATGTGTTTTCGGTAGGGACCAATATTCTTCACGTGATAAATGTTCACGCCAAGGGCGGCAAGCCGTTTTAGGGAGTCACTGTTTGCTGGGATTCCCTGGTCGATAAGATACGGCTTGTCCGATACATATAGATTGATGCTGTGAGGCTTAAACGTCTGCTCGAGAATACTATTGATGGTTTGTTCAACACGCCCGATTCGACCACTGATAGACGTAAGGGAGATTATTGGAGGCGGGCAATCAATTGCCTCGACGATACCGCCCATGCAATTGTTAGGGTTCTGTATTTGCTCAAATAATGGAATCGGATGTAATGCTGAAATGAGCGATTTGGCGAGTTGACCAGCCTTAGCAATAAGGCGCTGAAAGTTAATTTCATGAATATGCCTCATAGCTTTCTGGCTATCGTCGCTGTTAGCACGTAGTAAAGTGTACAGAGCCTTGTCTAGCTGGCCGGCACGTTCGAACTTTCCAGCAGTCTTGAAGTAGGTTGCTATTGGCATATGCGTTTGAGAATGCCTTTTGATTTCAGTGAAACCATAAGATTGGCATCACATTATTACTGTATTGATACGACTTTTTCTTCCGTCTCTTCCGAGTTGGTTTTTTCATGTCTCTGGCTCACGCAAAAGAACGTACTTGATAACGTCGATTTGGCCTTCAGCCTTCACCATCTCTTCACTCAGCAACGTTTGGCGCTTAGTTAGTTCGGTGAGTTGCGACTCCAACTGGGCATTGCGCGCTTGGTTATCCTGAAGCCAACGCGCTTGTCGGTCGAGTTCCGCCTGTTTCGTCTGTGCAAGCTTGGCCTGTTCGTCGCGAGCTTTGGTGAGCCTTTCCATTTCGACCTTGCGCTCCGTAGCCAGTTTCGCTTGCTCGTCGCGTTCCTTGGTCAGCCGTTCGAGCTGTGCCTGGCGCTCCGCCGCAAGCCGAGATTGTTCGTCCCGCTCCCGCGTCATCTGCGCAAGGTGCGCCTGCCGCTCCTCGGCCAAAAGGGATTGTCGCTCGAGCCCGTGATTCAACTCTTTCTTATTATTTTGTTGCTCAATCAATGACTGGGTCAGCGTATGAACGCTCTTGTCGCGCTCATCCAGCAGGGTTTTCAGCTCTCGCAATTGAATCTGCAGCGGATCTCGGCGATAGAGCACTTCCTGAAAGGGCGACGCCGAGGCCTGCTCAACAGGGGCCGCCGTCTGAAACCCGGACTCGCGCAGCATCGCGTTCACTTCTTCGAGCCGCGACTCGCCCTCGTATAGCGTTTCAGTGCTCGACCGTATCGCAATCCAGGAAAATGCCTGCAAAGTCTCCGCCGGAGTGGAAGACAATACCGAGCATTCCGCGCCCTGTATCTCCAGCACCAGAAGATTGTCACACGAGGCATCCAAAGAAAGCCGCTCAACCAGTTGGCTCAAAGTGGTTGCCGGCACCGTAACAGTGCGCGATAGGCTCAAGTTGGGGTAGTGCTTCAGAAGATCTGCCGGCCGGTGGAGGCTGCTCTCGCGAGGGTTATTGAGCACGTAAAGACTCGCTTCTCCCTCCGCCGGCGCAACCGCCGCGCCGACAACCTCGACCTGCGCGATCCCGCGGACCTTTAATCGCAGCCGGTCAGCGAGTTCGGCGTTCGCCTCCACCAGCATGACCTTTTCCGGTTTGAACCGCAGGAACTCGTCGAGCTCCCAGCACGTGCCGGCCCCTAGATGCAGCACTGCACCGAGTCTGGAGCAGCCGTTTCCGGTGATTTTCCTGAACAGATCCTGCATGGTTGCGAACGGTGTCAGGCGACGAACCGCATGGGCTGCCGCCCCTCGGCTTTGCCGAATTCAATGTAGTGCAGGAGCGGGTTCATTCCGGCAGCGGCGACATCGGAGTACGCCTCGAGGTACCACTTCGTATTGAAACGGGCGCTGGGGTTCCGGCCATCGGCCACGCCAAATATCAAGTAGTGTTCAATCGGGTCATGCCCGGCCTGCGCTACGTCAGCGTATGTTTGGAGATACCACGCATCGTCGAAGAGGCCGGATGCTCTGATTTTCTCCGCCTGCACTTTCAGCGCGCGCTTATTACTCTTGTCCTGCCCGCGTGCACCTCCGGCTTGGGCCGAAAATGAGGGGATAAGACGTGCGGCCGATTTCTTCAGGTCGACCATTCTGCGGGCAATCTTCCGCACGACCGGCGCGGATTCGGGGCCAAGCCGTCGTTGCAGTTCGGCGAGTTGCTCCTCTTTTTGCCGGTTAAGCTCGAAATAGTGCTCCAGCTCTTCTTGAATCTGATGAAGCTGAAGCAGATAAAGTTCGTTTTCCTTTTTCAGGGAGTCTATCTCCGAGTTTTCAGTCGCCAGTTTGTCCTCCATGTGACGAAGCTGAACTCGATGCGCTTGAAGGACAGTCTCTAACCCTGATTCCCTATCGCCGGAGTCGACTCCATACCGGCTGAGAATGTCGTCGATCCGGCCCTGGATGACCATAAGCCACAGCATACTGCGCATATAAGCGTCGCGGCTCGCAAATTCGCCCGAGTCGAACTCCGGCTGGTGCCCCATCAATTCCGCACAGGATTCCAGCTCGCCATACAAATCCACGCATTCCGGCGTGAACACCTCGACTATCTGACACCATGCGGCTTCGCGATGACTGGGGGCATCGCGCGCCTTTTCTACGGGAGGATTCTGCTGCACGCGTAGCCGTAAGCCGAACCGTTCTTCAACAAGAGCCGCCACCGCCTCAGCCCCGACCGGGCGGTCGCCGTTGATCAAAAGGCAGCGGCCCTCATGTTCGCGGTACAGCCCAAGCAGAGATGCGTGATAGGTGTACCAGAATCCAAGCGTGCTTTTTGCGAAGGACTCCAGTTGTTCCGGTGTGGCTGGCGTGGATGCGACTCTTCTTATCTGACGCTCCAGAAAACCCCACGGCGTCTGATAGGTCATCAGCGTCCTGTGGCCGCTGTCGTCATCAAAATACCCCTCCAGCTTGCCGGTCATCCACTCCGGCGTGAAATCACGCGGCCCGTTCGGGTTGTCGCAGACATGACGGATTTCCACATTCTCAACTTGGTGAATGTAAAAAGCGCCCGTCAGTTTCTGCAACCCTGCGGAGGGCAACCCGATGATTACGATATCGTCGTTCGTCATGCGCTCTCCAGCCGCTATTTCGCTGGACTTCCTGCGCGTTCACGAGCGCCGCGAAGGCGCAGCACGTCCGCATAGGCCACCCCCATTCCTTCTGGAAGCGAAATTGTCGCGGTGAAGCCGAGCTTCTTCAAGAGCGAGCCATCCAATAGCTTCCTCGGCGTCCGTCGGGCTTGCTCCGGTCAAAGACGATTTTACCCGAGTAGCCAACCACTCGCTTCACCAGTTCTGCCAGTTCGCGGATGGTTACGTCCTCGGCCACGCCGATGTCGATCAAACGAGGGTGAACATCAGGACCGAGGACTGTGCCCAGCCGCTACCAATCGGCGAACCAAGGCCGAACCGGCAAGGCCGCGACGGCCGGCGACGTAGATCTTAGAGTCGAGGTCCAAGGTCCAAGGTCCAAGGTCCAAGGTTCAAGGTTCAAGGTTCAAGGGGAAAGGGGCAAGACTCAAGAAGGCCACGGGCTTGCCTTGTGCAAGGCGCTGCATGCCGCCCAGGTCTGAACTTCTTTTTGATACGAATATCACGTCGTTTCTCTTTTGAAGACAAGCCGGGTTATCTGAATTCTTGATTTTCTCCTCCAAGAGCTCAGCCCTCAGGAGATAATTTCTGACACTTGCTTTAATCTCCGAAATAGTGTGTTTGTAGGTATGAGATGCGTCAAGATATATCCACTCGAACTCGCGCTGGTTCACCCCATTTAAAAAGTTGAGCGAAAAGTCCAGCGCCGCCGGCACTCTACCATCGTCGATATCATTGGGATACAGCTCTTATGTCCTCGCTGAGTTCAACATGTCTCCTGAGCCAATAGCTTTCGCTGTCTTTGTGCATACAATTGCTCCTTGCAGATTTCTGGCATTTAGGGCTTCAGTTCGCTCACAGCCAGCATAGCCGTCTTCATTCCGAAATCAGCGAAGAATGGAAGAAAACAGATGACTGACCAATGCGGGCGGTTATGTTGCGCCCTTTCGCGTATGCGGTCAGCAACTGGGTAATTTCAACAGGATTCATCTTAATCTCTTTCTCGAGCAGGGCGTAACGGTCACCACGCTGCTTTGACTTGTATACATGAGTACGCAGGGGATCTAAGAGTAATGGTGAAGTTTTCTGTGCCGAGAGAGATTCCATCCATCTCTTTACAAGGCTGCTGGAGAACACATAGCCATGAAATCCCGCTCGCAAGCAGTATTGCCGTATCACTTGATCGAATTCCTGATCGGACGAGAACTCCTCACCATGCCGGGAAAAAAATCTCCAAACACCCTCCTCCGTACGAACAGAAAGCTTAATCCCACTCCTCAGAAGCGGGTCCCGTATTGCACGATCAATCTCTCCCCCGAGTAGCAGAAGAGCGTCATCGATCTCCCTGTAACCATCTACTAAGAAATCGTTCGGGAGCACTTTGTATTCGGCTGGAAAGTTGGAAACTGGAAAGCAAAACTCTCTGTTTAGGTCTAAGTTCTTTCTACTAATTCTGTCATGATGTTTTCGAAAGGCTTCGACGTGTATGGGGCGAGAGTTGCTAGCACTCGATATACCACGCCGGGTTCCCCGGAAAGTGTAAATATCAGATGTGAGATTCTTTCCATCGAACACCTGGAAGAGCACGGGGTATCGAAACCGTGGCAAAGCCTCGTTTCCTCTGAATTTCTTAACGCGCTCAATAAACTCCGTGTCCGCGTTCTTGCGTATGTTCTGGAAGTAACCCACCGCGTCTATCAGAGTACGTTTGAAGGATAGAGAGGCAGTACCGTACCGTTCTACCTCTCCATTCAAAGGCAAGACCTGATAATCTGGGGCAATGCGAACGATGTCAAAAAAGCACCCATCTCGGTCGGTAGCCGTTTCTAGAAATGCCAGTTGCAGAAACGTTCTCTGCGCTGTGCTGTAGTCATCAGAGTCGTTGACGAAAAAGGTAGTCGATGAGACAGGATGCCGATGAATGACATCGTTCCGAATCCAGTAAGTGCCACGATTCACCACGTTGGAGCGTAGCGTGAGAAAATCATCAGCTATACCAAGCTGACTTTTGAAGCTGTTAACTTCCTCTGGCGAACCGTCGGTGCTCAGGTCGTCGATAACGTTAACCCTCACTTGGGGATACGTTTGCATCAAGAGACCGTATAACGAGCCATGAATGTACGGTTTTTTGTTGTAGTTTGAGACGATGAACAGAGCATCTGCGTTTGTTGCCGACGTCCTCCTTATACCCGTTACCGATCGGATTACTAGTGTTTGACGAGGGACGCAGATTAGGCGCTCGGTAACATTAGCGGTGACCGGAATCCGATACGGGGCGGGGTTTATGTCGAAGACTACTAACCGATCTTCGTTTTCGACCTTCCATAGTGCATCGATCATTGACACTTCCGGCCAAACCCCTTTATCACCGCCGAAGCCCTTATCGTGCAACTCGTTATCATTGGTTAAGAGCCAGCAAGCGTCATATTGAGCTACCCTCACGCCGCCTATTTGCAGAGGCAAACTCCTTAGGGCACTAAGGCCACCTAGCCGCTGACTCCCAGACTGTGTAAGGAAGAGGTGACGACGCCTCTTCGGCGTTTTATCCTGTAGACCAGCAGCGGCCGACGCCACACTGGCTATATGGTGCTCGACCGAAGCAAGCGACGACAGTCCTAGCGCCTCCCCGGTGCACAACTGGTCCTCGACCTCCAAACGCCCCAGCAAACCGGCGAACTGTCGGGCCGCGGAGACAAGTCCGTCTGTCCAGCTTTCCCCTATCACCATCACGTCGGTAGATCTAACAAGCGCGGTCTTACAGAAAAGCGCGCCCCCTGACCGGGCTAGGAGAAAGGATGCATCAAGATTGCGGCACTCGACCAAGAATTTCAGTGTCGAAGCAAAGTTGAAAAGCAGATCCGTGGCATCAACGAACAGACCAACCGTGAAGGGCAAGCGCGCGGCGGTAGAAAAGAGGTCACATAGTACGAAGTCATCCGCACCTGAACAAATAACGTGGTGTATAGAGCCTTTGGAGATGCATTTAGCAATAGCGGATGGCGCGAGGCATTCAGGCGCAGCCATCCCTAGCACCACAGCTAAGTCAAAGCGGTTCTGTACAAGTGCTAGTTGCTTGAGCAGGCGTTCGGCCAAGGCGGCGTCAATAGACTCACCGACGTGAACAAACAACGCAGTCTTGTTCCGGTCAAGCTTTGAATCGAAAACCCTTATCGCAGTCATAACGCCAAAACTTGCGACTCCAGGACGAGGCGCCCGAGATCGTATCCGTACTTTTCCAAATAATATTTCTCGAGTCGATGTACCGTAAGATCATTTCGCCTCTCTTTTGCGCCTGAATTGTGCATTGTATAAAGACTGATGGTTCGATACTCAGAAGAATAGTCAACCACGGGAAAACCCTTGTAATCGGAGGTACGGGCCTCAGGATGGAGTATGATCGAAGGAACACCATTCAGCGCGCAGTGCCACTTGATCCAAAGGTCGTCAGCAGTCGGTGCCAGCGCCAAGGCATCATCCAATGCCAGAAAGTCGCGCGTAAAAAATTTAGTGCTGTAAAGAATCCCGTCCTTTCCAATTGGCAAATTACGCAAAGTAGCTGTTGTTTGGCCCCAAGTCCACTTGTTGTAAGGAGCAATGGTCAATCCATCCCATTCGATGTGTCGACCTCTAAAGGCGACAATGCAGTCCATTTCCTGATATTTTCGAAACAGTGTCTCGAGAAAATAGTCTGGATAAATAGTGTCATCATCTACCGTGACAAATAGCTTGTCGGTTGTAACAGATTGGCTAAAATGCTGTTCCAGAAATGGCCATATCCTTCGATAAGAACCGATATTTCTTACCCAATTCACCTTCACTAAGGGCATACTACTGAGCGCCCGCAACAGTTCATCATAGGGACTGATTCCTTCATCCAAGAGGTACGGCTCGCTCGATACGTTGAGGAGGATCCTCGCCGGCGACAATCTTTGGGCATGCAGACTCTCAACTACTTTCTGCGCAAGTGGTAGACGAGACCGAATGGTCGTCATTGTGACCGCGATCTGCGGATCGCGGTCGATATGTGAAGGGGTGGTACTTGGTGGACGCTCGACTTCGAAACGGTCGTCCTTCAGCTTGTTTAGCTTTAGGCTGTTGACTGACGCCAACCTACGCTGGCATCGAACTATGCTGAGCCGTAGAGATGCAGCGAGACCCGGATAGACTTGCGACACGTCCTCATAGACCTTTAGAGCTTCGGCATACCGACCTGATGCGTAAAGGCGGTTTCCTTCAGAAATGGTTTGCACAACCCCTCTTGCTTATCTAACGAATCTGTCGATACTGCTACACGGCAGTAGGGGCTGAGGCAGTGATAAAACAAGCACCCTTTTCAAGCCTTTTCTCCGTCACACCGCACTGCAATCCTTGATCGCGAATGTCCCCCAACCAGCGTTTGGCAACGGCCTTTTCGTCCGGTCGGTTGTAGTCGTCGAGCAAAATGTCAACGTGATGTACTCGAATGTTTGCCAACAGTATTGGCACAGCGGGGTATCGGGCATGCTTTCCGGTTGGTCCGGGCGGACCATCTACCAGAACCAAAATTCGACGCCCGGATAGGTTTAGACTTTGCGCGAGTCGTGCAAGTGTTTTATGGCAGTCGTAGTAGGAGTATGAAATTCCATTTGGTGCAACATAAGGCACCAGCGGTGCATGCACTAGCTGCACGGCATCGGCTAACCCCGCTCGCTGCAATTGCGCCGACGTTTGCGCGTGGTACTGCGGGAGATGCTCAAAAGCTACTTGCACGACGGGCGCCTTCCCTTGGCGCCGCGCTCTATTCTTGCCAAGGGTTCTTGCGATCAGAAGCGTGGACGTTCCCGAACCGAACTCGATCACGACATCGTAGTCGTTCGTTTCGATCAGCTCAACAAGGTAGAGCGCGAAATCCGGACTGATCGGCCAACCGTGCATGTCACCGATCATCTCACCCGTGCTTAGGTAGTTTCTCACTTCGATATAGGCTTCGAGCTGCTTGGTCGAATTCAGGATCTCCTGCTTAAGAAGTTTTTCCATATCTAGACGCAGCGAACTGACGGCCTCGCCGTGCTTTCGCAACTGCGCAACAAGCTCAGTGTTCTGCTTCTGGAGCGTCTCGAGCGAAACCAAGTCCCGTGCGCCTGTAATTGCAGGTCGCGAACCCGCTTCGTCATCGAACGCCTGGCGGTTACCGTGATCGTCAGAGAGGCCTAGCTGCGTGACCTGCCGGCTAGCGCGCGCCTGTGCGATTAGCCGCACTTCGCTGCCTGGTGTACCAGTCGCGATGGCGCTTTCGAAATGCTTTAAGGCACGGGACTGTTGGCCAGCGATGGCGGCGGCGCGACCCAGCGTATTGTGAACTCCGGCTATCATAATCTGACCAATGAGTCTCTTGCCGCAGCCCCAATCCTGCGCCAGGCGTATCAGTTGGCAGGCTTCATCCTTGTTTCCTTTTTGGAGGTAGCCAGCGGCCGCAAGTAACGCAAGTTTGTCCCGTTGTGGATGGTTTTGGAGCGTTACCCGGTCGAGCTCCGCCAGACTGTCCCAATCGCCAAATTCCCAACGCGCCCGAGCACGCTCGAGCAGCGTTTCATCGTATGAAACAAGCCGGGATGCAGGCTCATCCGCGCGCAGCGTCGCCGCCGATGCGCCCGACCTAAGCATCGGAGTGACGTCGCCCTGCGGTCCCTCAATACTGACCGTGTCAACACGGCCCTTGCCGCGCATGCGGCCTGCCGCAGTGCGGGCGACTCGACCAAGCCCTCTTTTCCGCTTCTTGGTGACCTTCTTTCTCATGCGTCCGGTTCGCGCAAGAGAACGTACTTGATTACGTCTATCTGACCCTCAGCCTTCACCATCTCTTCGTTCAGGAGAATTTGGCGTTTAGCCATCTCGGCGAGTTGGGACTCCAAATGTCCGATACGGGCTTGATTGTCCTGTAGCAAGCGCGTTAGTCGGTCAACCTCTGCCTCTTTCGTCTGTGCAAGCTTGGCCTGTTCGTCGCGAGCTCTCGTGAGTCGTTCCATTTCGACCTTGCGGTCGATCGCGAACTTTGCTTGCTCGTTGTGTTCCCTGGTCAGCCGTTCGAGCTGTGCCTGACGCTCACCCGCGAGTCTTGCCTGTTCGTCGTTAGCCTTCGAGAGGCTTTGAATTTGCTCTCGCGCCTCAGCAAGCTGTCGGGTCAGCTCTTCCTTCGCCTTGCCAAGCCGCTCCAGAAGTGCCTGCCGATCGCCTGCGAGCTTGGCCTGTTCGTCGCGAGCTCTGGTGAGTCGTTCCATTTCGACCTTGCGGTCGATCGCGAACTTGGCTTGCTCGTCGCGTTCCTTGGTCAGCCGTTCGAGCTGTGACTGACGCTCATTGGCGATTCTTATTTGTTCGTCGCTGGATTTCGAGAGGCTTTGAATGTGCTTTTTCGCCTCGACAATCTGCCGAGTCAGCTCCTCCTTCGCCGTGCCGATCTGTTCCAGCAGTGCCTGCCGATCGCCTGCCAGCTTGGCCTGTTCGTCACGGGCCTTGGTCAACTGATCGACATCTTGCAAGTGTTGCAACGCGAGCTGGGCGTGCTCCCGGCCCACGGCCCGCGCCCGCAATTGGAGCGATTCAGTGACTTTCTGGTCTTGCAGCCGCTGACGCGCCAGTACATCGCGCTCTTCGATGAGGCGCTCGACTTCGGCGTGCCGATCGACGGCAATTCTTGTCTGGTTCTGTAGCGACTCGTTTAACGCGCGAATTTTCTCCTCTCGCTCCTTGAGCAGATCATTTAGTTCCGCAAGCTGGATTTGAAATGCATTCCGTCGGAAAAGAACTTCCTGGAAAGGCAGGCCCGGTAAATCCTCCGCAGGCGTTGCTCGCGCAAAACCGAACGTGCGGAGGACGGACTCCACCTCCTCCAGTTGTGCTCCGTCATCATACAGGGCCTCGTTACTGGAACGCGTGATGATCCAAGAGAATTTCTGGAGTAACTTCGCGGGTATGGAGCTCAGCACGGAAAGCTCTGCCCCTTGCAGTTCCAGGACCAAGAGGTTGTTACCTGATGGATCTGGCGACAGTCGTTCCACCAAGTTGCCCAGAGTGATGGTCCGGACGCTCTCATTATGCGTCACCCTGAGGTTCGGATAACGCTCGAGCAACCGAGTTGGTCGGAAAAGGCTTGTTTCCTGCGGCTTGTTAAGGAACCAAAGGGTCGCGTCACCTCCATTGGCGGCGACGGCGGCGTCAAATACTTCGATCTGCGGGGCATTCTTCGCCCTAGCACGCAACTGAGCCGTGAGCTTCGGGTTTGCCTCAACCAAGAGCACCCTATCGGCCTCTCGCCGCAGATAGTGGTCCAGTTCCCGACCCCTCCCCGCACCAACATGCAGCACACCGTCCAGTTTGCTGCCCGTCTCGACGGCAATGTGTTCTAGCAGGTGGCGCATTTCATCAGGCCGCCTTATGTCCTGTATCTTCTGGGTTGCCGGCCTTCGCTCTTACCGAACTCGATGTAGTGAAGCAGCGGATTCATGTCGGCCGCGGCGACATCAGGGTTGGATTCAAGATACCATCGCGTGTCAAACTCTGGGCTGGGATTCCGAGCCTCGGAAGCACCGAAACTCAGATAGTGTTCGACGGGATCATCTCTAGCCTGGGCAACGTCAGGATACTGCCGAAGATACCACTCTTCATTGAAGTCGCCGGATTGCCTAATGAGCTGGGCATGATGTTTCACCAATCGCTTTCGCTTGCGAGACTCACCAAACCAGTCTCGCACGGCCCAGGATGGCAACGCGTCGCCACGATGAGCAACGCTCTTGCCAAGCCTCTGCCATAGCGATGCGGACCGCGCCTCGAGCTGTGCCTGACGCTCACCCGCGAGTCTTGCCTGTTCGTCGCTAGCCTTCGAGAGGCTTTGAATTTGCTCTCGCGCCTCAACAAGCTGTCGGGTCAGCTCTTCCTTCGCCTTGCCAAGCCGTTCCAGAAGTGCCTGCCGATCGCCTGCGAGCTTGGCCTGTTCGTCGCGAGCTTTGGTAAGCCGCTCCGTTTCGACCTTGCGGTCCAAAGCCAGCTTCGCTTGCTCGTCGCGTTCCTTGGTCAGCCGTTCGAGGTGTGACTGACGCTCACCGAGCTGCTGTTCAGTGTTCTTATGGAGCAAGTAATAGCGCTCGAGTTCCTCATGGACCTGATGCAACTGGAGAAGCAGCAACTCGTTCTCGTCTTGTAGGGCTTTTTTCTCGCTCTCGATTCCGGCCGTCTTGCTGCTCAGTTGTTGGTACTGTTTCCTACCCTCGTTCCGTTCCTCGCGAAGTCGCGACGTTTCTTCCTGCGATGCCGCGAGCTTGCGTATCCTCTCCTCGCCGACCTCAGCTAATTCTTGCAGTCTCTTATGCATGGCGTCCAGTCGAGCGGCGAAATCAACTGGATTCAGACCATACCGCGCAAGGATTGGTTCGAAGCACACCTGCCGAAGGAGCAATTGAAGCACATCTCGTGTCTGGGCCTGTCGTACTTGCGGGCCCCTGAAGTCGAATTCTGGATCTCGCCCCATCAGTTCTGCACAGGATTCGAACTCCGCATACAACTCCAGACACTCCGGCGCGAGTGAATCGACCACCTGTATACATGCGTCCCTATACGGGTTGATCGCGGTCGACTCCGCCGCGCTAATCTGGTCACCCGTGTGCGGGTCTCGCTCGTCGAACCGGCGCCTAATTCTCGACAGGAGCGCCTCGGTCTCGATAGAACGATCGCCACTGATCAAAACAGCTTCGTGCCCGTGTTCACGATATTGCTCCAATAGGGCGAGGTGACAGGCATACCAGTGATCGAGTGATTGTTTCAGAAAGCGTTCGAGATCCTCTGGTGGGGCCAATCCGTCAGCCAAACTGCGGATCCGGCGCAACAGACACGTCGCGGGCGCTTCATAAACCATGACGAAGATCGCTTGCCTGGAGCGCCTAGCGCAATCCGCAAGTTGGTGCGAAATCCACTCCTCGACCCGTCTGCGCCACTCGCGTGGAATTTCGTCATCCACACCACTAGAATCTGGCATTCCGAACTGACACGCTTCGAGCTCAGTCGCCAGCGGGCCCACGGATGCCCCTGGAGGGGCGATGACACAGAGTTCGTTACCCAAGAAGGAATGTTGGATGCGAACTGGTTTGGGAGCCTGCTGTTTCAGTCCCATAGGCGCTGTTTTCCAACGCGTTGTTGTGTTGTCAGAGCCCCAATACCACTGCCTCTTAACCGTCCTAGACGGGCGACGCTATCGCCTAGGCGGGCACAGATGATACTTATCGGCCTGTCCAAATTTCTGGGGCCACTTCTGAATCCAGTATGGCCTCCTCGGCATCGTTGACCCGCGCCTTGGCTCTCACTACGACCCAAGGTTTGGCACGATAGTGATGTTTCTTTAGGGAAAGGCTGCGCCTGGGTTTGATCGTGATCCATTTCAACTCGCAGCGAGCACCCCGACACGTCTAGTTCAGGATGCACTCTTCGTTCCCCGACCAAGTACCATATTATGCGGCTGAGCACAGATTGGAGCAGCGTGGTGACCTTGCCAGCAAAATGAGCGTTTGCCGAGCGCAGGCTCTTCCACTGCGCCGTCCTTGTTTCTCTCAGCGTGCGGACCAACCGGGTCACCTCTTCCGGCGTTTCACCTTTTACGCCCGGAGGTGCAGTGTCCCCGAGGAGCATAAGTAGCTTGCCAGTAACATTCGGATCGGGGCCCAGCAGGTCTGATTCATCGCCCACGATTCCCGGCAAGTGTTCGCCTAGATCTTCATCTAGCGTTTCTCCCAAGCACGCTTCCATCGAGTCTATGTCCGCGCGGTGCTTTGCCAGAATCGGCTTAAGAACTTTGGGTGACAATTGAAACGGATCGCTGCCGATCGGCGCCAGGCAATCCAGGAGTTTCTGGCCCGACGGCCATTCTAGCGGCGTCATTCCGCCACGCCTTGGAGTAAGTATAAAGCAGCGCGACGACCTGCCGCGACAGCGACTCTCTCTTTGAGGCGGAGGATACGCTCTGGCGGAAGCGCGATGCCGAGCCGTGCGCAGAAACCGCGCACCGCACACCCTCCCGGGAACCTCCCAATGTCGAACTTCCACAGATTGACCCGTTCGCGACCGAAAACCTCGTGGAATTTAGCAAAAGTCCATTTGTAGGAGCGGTATTCCGTTTCCAGATCGAAATGATCGACCAAGCCGAACCCAATTCGATGCTGAAAAGTGCTAGACATGAGCCCCGCAGGCGCCCGTACGTAGCCCACGAAGGTCACATCGTTAAAGCGCTCCTGAAGGTAATCCCGCAGCTTGACCAGAGCATCACGCCGAAGTGCACTGATATCCTCCCCGGAGATCAGTGGCGTGCGACCATATGCCGTGGATACTGCTTGCTCCAGATCAGCGCGTACTTTGCTAATGTAGTCCGAGAAGGTTGCGGCGTCCACGCCGTTCTCTCATGAATATGGTGCAGCTCCGGTTGGGGTGCAAACAGCCTGTACATCGCCAGGCTGTGATAGTCAAGTCCAATAGAGGTCTGAGTCTGAACGAAGTGCCGA
>Ga0224512_10002545_pt1 | contig 16644 bp, 22 predicted proteins | sample SF_May12_sed_USG_4_FD_169103 | JGI IMG/M metagenome (GOLD analysis project Ga0224512, IMG submission 169103) | Sediment microbial communities from San Francisco Bay, California, United States - SF_May12_sed_USGS_13 | ecosystem: Environmental > Aquatic > Marine > Sediment | place: USA...
GCCAACTGCTGGCCTAAGCGGAGCTGCAAAGATTGTTTCACTGACGGGCTATAAACCGGTGTTCTTATCCCTATAGATTTTAGCAGGGTAGAAATTTTAAAGGGGGCCGTCCCGGGCTGAAATCCATCAATAACGATACCGGTTCCTGCATAGAAACCGCTTCTTCTTCCGTGCCTAACCGCCTGATGAATGGCGCTCCTGTGCGCTAGAGTGCCTGAGAGTGTAAAAACCGCACGATTAATCAGTTCGACTGACCGCCAAATCCCCAGCCTCACAATCAGAGCCTGAAGTCGTGCCCCAGGTAGACTTCACGCACCTGCGCGTCCTTCAGGATGACCTCCGAGTCACCCTCAGCGATGATACGCCCGTTGTTAACGATATAAGCCCGGTCGCAGATACCCAGTGTTTCCCGAACGTTGTGGTCGGTAATCAGCACGCCGATGCTCCGCTGGCTAAGGAAGCGAATAATGCGCTGGATGTCGCTCACGGAAATCGGGTCAACGCCGGCAAAAGGCTCGTCCAGAAGCATGAAACGGGGCTCCGCGGCCAGCGCCCGGGCGATTTCCACGCGCCTGCGCTCACCGCCCGAAAGGCTGTCGCCACGATGGTCGTGCAAATGAGAAACGTTCAGGTCTTTCATGAGCTTGCCGAGCCGCCGCTCTCGGTCTGACTGGTCGTAACCCGGACGCGTTTCGAGAATAGCCATGATGTTCTGAGCCACGGTCAGCTTGCGAAAAACCGATGGCTCCTGAGGCAGGTAACCCAGTCCGAGTCGGGCGCGCTGGTGAATCGGCAAATCGGTGATGTCATTACCGTTCAGGTGCACCCGCCCGGCGTCCGCGGGAACCAGTCCGGTGACCATGTAGAAGCTCGTGGTCTTGCCCGCACCGTTGGGTCCGAGCAGGCCGACGACTTCACCGCTTTCCACGGAAAAGCTGACATCGTTGACGACGGCGCGGGAGCTGTATCGTTTGGCGAGTCCGCGGGCTGCGAGAGTGCTCATTCGTGTAGAGAATTGTTGATTAATGTACGAGGGGCGCGCCGCGAGACCTATCCGCGGATTTATGGGGTCTTTTTCGGCTCGATCTTTATCCTGACACGGGAGGACGGCTGCTCGCCCTCGCTGCCGGAGGCGGCACGGGAGTCGGCCCTCATCTGACTCGTGAGCGAGTCGTAAACGATGCGGTCGGCGGCAATCTGATCTCCCCCCTGACCGTAAACCGCATCGCCCAAGAGCACGATGCGGTCGTCTCTTGCGTAGTATTCCATGCGCGAGGCGTGGGCGACCTGGTAATTTTTCGGCACGTCCACCTTACCGTCCGGAAGCTGCCGGAAACGCGCCGGCATCCCTTCCGAAACCAGCTTGGTGATCTGGTCCTGCTCGTCATAGTAAATGGTCACGGTTTTGCCCGTGATCCTGAGCGTGCCCTGGGTGATGATTACATCACCCTGGTAAACGGTGGTCCGCTTGACGTTGTCCGCTTCAGCCCTATCCGCTTCGATATTTATCGGCTGGTCCCTGTCCGTGGACAGCGCAGATGCGCCCGCGCTGAGAAAAAACGCCAGCAACAATCCAAAATGACTACCTGCCGGGCCGTTCATAAACCGTGTGCACCTCTGAAAGAAGCTCCAGCCGACTTTTGCCCAGCCACGCGCGCATTCCTAGCCCGCGGGATTCGCTGGAGGGCGTAGTGATGACGGCCCTCTTCTCGGTCTCACCGAATTCCGTACCCGGCAACACGCGCAGATCTTCCGTACGGATATCCAGGTGCCGTTTGCCCGACTCGTTGTTCCGCCAAATATGTACTTTGCCGAGCAGCAGCATCTCTTCGCCGTCCGGCGACACCCAGCCGCGCTCGGATCGCACGTGCCAGGGGGTTGCCAGCTCGGCAAACAGGACGAGATAGGGATCCGTCAGCTCGTGGGTATCGGTCTCGGGATAGTGCGCCATGTACGCGGCATCCAGTCGTCGGCTGGGAAAACCGCTTTGATCCAGAGTTGTGGTGGTGAAGTTTTCGACGTAATAGTCGGGAACCTTGCGTCCATTGGCAGCCTTTTGCGGCAGTTCGGCGTCCATGCGGTTCAGAAACCAGCCGCTCACCAGGGCGATCGCCGCTAGAGCAAGGAACAAGACAATATAACGGTTGGACATGGTATGGCTCAGATATCGAGATAAGCACGAAGCGCGCTGTCGAGGCGTCCCTGGGCGCGCATGATCAGCTCACAGATTTCCCGCACCGCGCCGCGCCCTCCCGGACTTGCGGTCTTCCAGTGGGCACGATCGATGACCAGAGGGTGCGCGTCGGCGACGGCAATGGCCAATCCGGCGCGGGCCATGGCCGGCAGGTCCATGACGTCGTCACCCACGAAAGCGACCTCGTTACCCTTCAAGCCCGTGTCTTTCAGCAGGAACTCGAAACCGGAACCTTTTTCCCGGCAACCCTGATAAACGTGTTCAACACCTAATGAGCCCATGCGTCCGCGACCAGTTGCGATTTTCTTCCCGTGATCACCCCGATCTTTACGCCACTGTCTTGAAGCATGCGCATCCCGTGTCCGTCGCGGGAGTAAAACGCCTTGTACTCCACCCCGTTGTCGCCGATGTAAAGACCGCCGTCGGTTAGCACGCCGTCCACGTCGAAAGCAACGAGCTTGACCCTGGCCGCCCGTTTGAGCGCTTCATCCAAGTGAACGTCTCCGCGTCAGAGCACGCCGGCGCGAAGCAGGTCGTGCATGTTGAGAGCGCCGATCAGCCGCTCGTTTTCGTCCACCACCAGCAGCGCGTTGATGGAGTGCTTTTGCATGATGTTGAGGCCTTCCGCCGCGAGCAGGTTGGCGCCCACGGTAATGCACCCTCGGGTCATGACGTCACCGATCGAGGCTTTGCGCACGTCGATCTCCTTGTCCAGAGTACGTCTCAGGTCGCCGTCGGTGAAAATGCCGAGCACCCGTCTTTCATTGTCCACGATTGCGGTCATGCCGAGGCGGGTTCGGGTCATTTCCAGGAGCGCGTCGGAGAACCGCGCGTTCTCAGCCACCGCGGGGACGCCCTCGCCGGTGTGCATCACGTCAGTCAAGTGCAGCAGCAAACGGCGGCCCAGGCGACCGCCGGGATGAGAGCGGGCAAAGTCCTCGGCAGAAAAGCCGCGCGCTTCCAGTAGCGCGATGGACAACGCGTCGCCCATGGCGAGCGCCGCGGTGGTGCTGGCGGTGGGCGCGAGCCCCAGGGGGCAGGCCTCCTGCTCCACGCTCACGTCGATGTTGATGTCCGCTTCCTTGGCAATGCGGGAGTTCCGGTCGCCGGTGAGCGCAATAAACGGCACGCCTAAGCGCTTGATGAGCGGCAGAATGGTGAGGATCTCCGAAGTGTCGCCGGAGTTGGAAATGGCCAGCACCACGTCCTCCGCAGTGATCATGCCCATATCGCCGTGGCTCGCCTCACCGGGGTGGAGGAAGAAAGCGGGCGTCCCAGCGCTCGCCAGGGTCGCGGCGATTTTGCGCCCCACGTGTCCGGATTTGCCCATGCCGGTCACCACCACCCGGCCCCTGCAGGCGTACATTTCCCGGCAGGCGGCGACGAATGCGTCATCAATTCTGCCCATGAGATTGCCAAGCGCCTTGGCCTCCGTGTCGATGACCTCGCGTCCCGACTTGAGCAGCTGCTCGGTATCCGGAGTCAGCGGCGTCGGGTCGATGGATGAGCTTTGCTGTGGCATGGGTGTTGGCGTCGCTCTGTGAACACTGAGATTTCTAAGTTTAACGCTTTGCGCCGCCCAACTCCCACGGCGCGCGTAATAAGTCAGATTCCGACGGAGAATAGAAACATTCCCTGATAACCCGCAAATGCGGCCAGCAGGATGGTGCCTTCCAGCCGGTTGATCCTGCCGGGCCGGCGAAAACCCGAGGCCATCAGAAACAGGGCCACGCTCATGAACATCATGATCGGCATGTCCCGAGTCAGCACGGAGGCCTCCACCGGGCCCGGGGCAATCAGGGCCGGGGTCGCGAGAACCGGCAGCAGATTGAACATGTTCGACCCCAAAACGTTGCCGATGGCGAGGTCAGGCTCGTTTTTAAGCACGCTGGCCACCGACGCGGCCAGCTCTGGCAGGCTGGTTCCCACGGCAACGATGGTGAGCCCGATGACCAGGTCGCTCACCTCCAGCGCCCGGGCCAGGCTGACTGCGCCCCAGACGATGACCCGCGAGCTCACCAGTAGCACCAGCAGTCCCAGGGCCAGCCATATCACCGCGACGCGGGTGGGCATCTTGCTTGGAATATGTTGATTCAGCTCCACCGCCAGAGGATCAGAACGCTTTGCCCTGACCGCAGTGACAACGATGACGCTGAGCAGCGCGGCGAATCCTGCCAACAGCAATAGGGCGTCGAAATGTCCGAGGATGCGATCCTTGAGCACGAACCAGGCGAGAGCGATGACCAGGAACATGAGAGGGAACTCCCGCCGCAGAACCCGTGACTTCACGTCGACCGGCACGACGAGGGCGCAGATGCCCGCGACCAAACCGATGTTGGCGATGTTGGACCCCACCGCGTTGCCGACGGCGATGCCGGGATGGCCACCCGACGCCGCCAGGGCGCCAATCAGAATTTCAGGCACGGAGGTGCCGACACCGATCACGGTGAGCCCGACGAGCAGCGGCGCCACGCCCAGATTTCTCGCCGTGACCGATGCGCCCAGCACGAAGCGATCCGAACCCCAAACCAGCAGGGCGAGTCCGACGATAATCGTGCTTATCCAGACCAGAATCATTGGAGGCGGCGACAGGGCTTGCTCAATTTTGCTTCATCATCAACGGCGCGGCATCCCCGGGCGCGGAGCGTGCTAAGCTTTGCCCGCCGCAATCGAAGTAGACCTCCTAGTGTCCCGTCCCGCAAATAACTTAGGTATCTCGCCGGCTCCCGCGCCGTGTGGCGGCGTTGCGACTCGTCGCAATAGCTACAGCTATTCCTCCTCCCCGCGCCTTGCCACACGACCCGAATAGCTCGCCGAGATACACAACCTATTTACGGGACGGGACACTAGCGACGCACAACAGATGATAGACGCCTCGCCGGACCCGGACGCTGTCGATCGCGACGAGGCGATCCGCGAATGGCTCAACGAGGTCGCGGGACCCTCCCACCGCACTGCGCCCGCGTCCAGCGACGCGAGCTTCCGACGCTATCTTCGCGTCACGACCCGAAACCAAAGCCTGATTCTCATGGACGCACCCCCTCAGCATGAGGACTGCCGGCCGTTTCTCCACGTTCGGTCGCTGCTGGAAAAAGCCGGGGTGAACGTTCCCGCGGTGGTGCACGCCGACGTCGAGCGAGGTCTGCTGCTGCTGACCGATTTTGGCTCGCAGTCCTATCTCGACGTGCTGGACGAAAACAACTGTGACGCGCTCTATGCCGACGCGCTAGACACCCTCTTGCGCATGCAGACCGGCGTGAGCCCGGGAGCGGTGGCGAATTTTGACCGGCAGAAACTTCTTTCCGAGCTCAACCTGTTCCCGGAATGGTTTCTAAAAAAGCATCTGAGCCTGAATATTGACCAAGAGCTTCGCGGACGCATGGAGGCGTGCTTCGAGACGCTCATCGAGCGCTGCCTCGAGCAACCGCAGGTCTTCGTCCACCGGGACTATCATTCCAGAAACCTCATGCGGGTCGATAACAGAAATCCGGGCGTGCTGGATTTTCAAGATGCGGTCACGGGCCCGGTGACCTACGATCTGGTGAGCCTGTTCCGAGACGTCTACATTGAGTGGCCCCGGGAGAAGGTGGAGGCTTGGGTAGCGGGCTATCACCAGCGCGTGCGCGGCGCGCTGAACGCCTTGACGCCGGTGGACCCGGATGCGTTCCTGCGTTGGTTCGACCTGACCGGCGTGCAGCGGCATATCAAAGTCACCGGGATTTTCTGCCGCCTTTGGCACCGGGACGGCAAGCGCGGCTATCTTGACGACATTCCGTTGACGCTTCGCTATTTGATGACAGTGGGCGCGCGATATCCGGAAACCGCTGGCTTCGTCGAGGCCTTGAGTGCACTCGAGTTGGAGAAGCTGTTCGCCGCCGCTAAAAGGCCGAGTTGAAAAAGTGAAGGCCATGCTGCTCGCGGCCGGCCGGGGGGAACGGCTCCGCCCCCTGACCGACCGAATTCCAAAGCCACTGATCGAGGCCGGCGGCAAACCGCTCATCGTGCATCTGGTCGAGGCCCTCGTAAAAGCCGGACACGACGACATCGTCATCAACCTCGCCTGGCTCGGTGAAACCATCGAAACCGAGCTTGGAAACGGAGGCCGCTACGGCGCCCGGGTACGTTATTCGCCGGAACCCGACGACGCCCTGGAGACCGGAGGCGGAATTTTGAACGCGCTGCCGCTGCTGGGCGACGCGCCGTTTGTCGTCGTTAGCGCGGACATTTACACCGACTTTCCGTTCGCGAGGCTGCCGCAGGAACCGGAAGGCCTCGGCCACCTGGTGCTGGTGAACAACCCGCCCCACAATTCCGGCGGCGACTTCGCCATAGAGAACGGACAGCTTCGCAACGAAGGCAACGGCAGGCTCACCTTCTCCGGAATCGGCGTCTATCGCCCGGCGCTGTTTGACGGCAAGTCGCCCGGCCGGTTTCCCTTAGCGCCGCTGCTTCGCAAGGCCGCGGCGGACGATCGCGCAACCGCCGAACATTACACCGGCGAGTGGTGGGACGTTGGAAGCCTGGAGAGGCTGGAGGCGTTGAGGAAGAGGCTTGGCGAGGATTAAGGCGCTGGGGCAGGTGTTACCCCTTGGGGATGTAACGAGCAACCAGTAACGGGTGATTGGTGATTCGCAACGAGTGAGTCGCGTACTCGCGCAGTGCAAACGATCAGCCACGAATCACTAATCACGAATCACCAATCACTGCTCAAATAGAACGGCGGCCGAAACACGTGCTCCGGCCGCCGCGCATTGACCAGCAATCAATCGCTTCCGGTGGTCAGCCGCTCGCGGCTCTTCTCCAGAGACTTCTCGCCGATGCCCTGCACCTGAACCAGATCGTCCACGGACTTGAACGGCCCGTTCTGGTTTCGGTACTCGACAATGGCTTCGGCGCGCTTCAAGCCGACGCCGTTGATGGCCTCGGCAAGCGCCTCCGCGCCGGCGGTATTGATATTCACCGGCTCGCCGGCAAATACGGCGCCACAGGCGATCAGGGCAAGGGCAGTAAGAGTGGATTTGAATGCGTTCATGGTTTTGTCTCCTTGACTGTTCGAGTTTCAATCCGTTGATTGGTTTGCAGCGCCGTGCGCGTTTCATCACGGGCGGCGCGCGGTGAAAAGACTAGAGATATTGGGCTGGCGGCGAAAGGCGCGGGTGTAGGCGCAGGGAGCGGGTGATGTAGGCGGAGAGCTAGAGAGTGCGTAGTCGATTGGGAAGGATCGTGTGTTCTCAGGCAGAAGGCCGTAGGCCGTAGAGGGTGAACGATAAACAGGCGGAGGGGGTTTGAGTCGCTTTTCGCTGCCCGCCTTCCGCCTACGGCCTGCGGCCTACCCTCCAGCAATCTTCACAATGACTCGACTACTTGTGCCATTTCTCCAACACCGAGTGAAGTTCTGGAAGTGAGGCGATCTCCGCATCCGGGCGCGGCCCGCTCGGCCAACGCGAACGCTCCGGATTGAACCACACGGTGCGCATGCCCGCCTCGTTGGCGCCGCGCACATCGGTAAGGGGATCGTCGCCTACGTGCACCGCCTGGGCGGCCGAGATCGCGGCGTGCTCAAGGGCGCGGTTGAAGATGACCGGGGAGGGCTTGGCGGCGCCGGCTTGCGCCGCGCTGACTACAAAATCGAACAGGTGTCCGACACCGATATAGTGGACGTCCGCGTTGCCGTTGGTGATCGCCCCCACGGTGTAGCGTTGTTTCAAAGTTGGCAATAGATCGGAGGCGTCGTCGAACAGGGTCACCGCGTTACGGTGCTCCCAGAACACCCGAAAGCCCGGCTCCACCAGGTCGTCGGGGTAATCGAACTCCCGCGCGATCTTTGCCAGCCAATGCTTGCGCATCGAAGTCACATCGTGGCTGAGTTCCGGGCGCGTCTTGAAAAATGTCCTGCGATGATTGATCAGTGCTTTGGGCTCCAGACGATCTGTGATCCGCGGATAATTCCTGCGGAGCCAGCCGTAGAACACATGCTCCGCGGCAGAGATAACAGACGCGCATTCCCAAAGGGTGTCGTCCAAGTCGAACGTAATTAAACGTATGCTCATGTTTGGATATATAGGCGCTACCGGGAGCGCATTTGCTCCTGTTTGAACTCGCGAGCGAGCATGGAGAGCAAGATCAGGGAAATTCGCCGCCCGTCCACCTCGACGCTTTCGCGTAATGTTCCCTCCTCCACGAAGCCTTCGGCAAGGTAAAGGGACTTGGCGCGGGCATTATGACTCATAACATCCAACCATAGACGATGTGCGCCGAGAGTGTCGAAGGCCATTTGCTTCACCGCGCGCAGGCACTCGCGCCCGTAGCCCTCTCCTTTTCGGGCGATAGTCATTCGGACGAATTCAATGCTCCGGTGGGGCGATTTCAGCGCCGAGAGGATCACGTAGCCGACCGGCTGGCCTGATTCCCGTGCTTCCACGGTGAGGTGCGCGCGGTCAGGGTCCGAAATAGTGTCGAGATGCATTTTGGCCGGCCAGCGGAGAATGAACGGTGCGTTGTCCGTGTCCAGTTCCAGGCCGAGCACGAAGTCGAGATCTTCCCGGGTGGACGACCGCAGGCGTATTCGGCCCGTCTCGAAAATCACTGCGGATTTTGCGCTCACCACGGGATTCTTTCGTCAAAGACAAGAATTCTGCGCATTCCGATTAGTTCGCTTCAACACCAACAGGCTTGGTCATTAAAATCACGGTCTTTCTGCCACCTTCCGTTTTTTGCATGCCCACCTGTTCAAAACCGAAGCGTCGATGAAATTCGAGAGAGCGCGGATTCGGCGGATCCAAATTAACCTCGCAGGCGAGCACCGGCGCGGAAATAAAGCGCTCGATGTTGAGATAAAGACAAAGGGCGAACCCTTTGCCGCGCTGCTCAGGCGTCACAGCGATGCGGTCGATATACATGAACTCCGCGTAATGGTCAGAAAACCAGCGGTAATTTTCACTGCCGTAAGCGGCACCCGGCGCGAATCCCAGCAGAAATGCGGCTACCGCGCCGCGGGCTTCGACGACACGGAAGTAGGCGGCCTGTTTCATGAAGCGCTCTAGCGTTTCGATGGAAACGCTGTTCACATGAGGCACGGCGCTCTCGTTTAGAGCGTGTACCGCATCCAGGTCCTCTCTGCGGATCGAGCGTATTCCGCAATCCTTCATTCAAACCGGTCCGTTCCGGGCGCAAGCCCGGTTAGGAACGAAGATAAGAGGCGCCGTTCACGTCCACGATGCCGCCGGTTAAAAATTCCGAGCCCTTAGATGCCAGGAACAACACCGTGCGGGCCACTTCTTCCGGGCGCGCCACGCGGCCCAGCGGGCTTTGATTGCGAATTGCGTCTCCCTGCGGCCCTTTCAGAGAATCTTTCGCCATGTCCGTTTCGACGAATCCCGGGGCCACGGTGAAGACGTAAACGCCGCGGGGCGCGAGGGCCTGGGCCAGCGACTGCCCTAAGGCATTCAGCCCCGCCTTGCTCGCACCATAAGCCGGCGCCCGCGGTTCGCCTCTGAACGCGCCGCGGGAAGAGACGTTGACGATGCGTCCTCCGCCGTTGTTTATCATGTGCTGGGCGGCGAGATAGCTTAAGTGCGCCGGAGCGAGCAGGTTGGTGGCGAGGGTTCGCCGCCAGGCATCACGCCAACCGTCGAAGTTTACTTCCGCGATCTCGTGGTGCTGGAAAATTCCGGCATTGTTCACCAACACCTGGAGCCCGCCCATGCGCTGAACCACGCCGTCAACCAGCGTCTTCAGTGCGTTTTCGTCGTCGAAATCGGCGCAAAAGGTTGCGTGGCCGTCGCCTTCGAGCGACGCGAGCGTCTCCCTGGCAGCCTCCGATCGGCTGCGGTAATGCACCGCCACTCTCGCTCCCGCAAGCGCAAACAGCTTCGCCGTTTCACGTCCGATACCGCGAGACGCTCCAGTGATCAGCACTACCTGACCGTCAAAACGCATTTCTGTGGCGCTTGTATCCCTCTGACTCATGACATCCGTCGCGATTGAATAGATAGCTGTGGAGAAATCCGAATTTCTTCAGTGCGGCGGCGTTCCCTGCCCCTCGCGTCGAGGAGAAGGGACAGGGAGGGGGTGTCGCCAAGGGGCGTATAGGTCGATACAAATTCTAAACTCGCCGCGGACTTTACTACGGTAGCCCTGTAACGAAACCACCGAGTGTCCAGGAATTCGAAACACTTAACTAAGGCGCGGTCGGTCAGCGAGACCAGGGCGGCGGTTCTGAAAACATGTCATGGTCGCGGATCCAGACGAAATCCGGACCCTCCCATCCAAAAACTTCGAAATCGATCCGCCCCTTGCGGTCGAAACGCACGCCTTCTTCCATGAGCTTCAGGCGCTGGCGAGACGTGCCCCCGTCTCCGCTTCGCTCACTGACGCGCCCTTGTCCGTTGATCACCCGCTGCCAGGGCACGTCGTCCTCGTCCAGCGCAGCCAGCGCATAGCCCACCATGCGCGCGGTGCAGTGCCCTTCAATGGAGGCAATCTGCCCGTAGGTTGCGACGCGGCCTAAGGGGATCTGGCGGATGATGTGGTAAATGCGCGCGTAGACCGGCGCCGGTGGCGCCGTTTCAACGCCGTTGAGTGCGCCTAAGCGCCGACTTCCAGACATCTTTTGAACGCGGCCTCGTCGAAGAAGTAATGGCAAATTTCATCCTCTCCGCGCATCAGCACGGGCACCTTCTCGCCGAGACGCGTTTCCAGCTCAGGATGATCGTCTACATCCACCTCGACGAGTTCGAAACCCAATTGGGCGCGCCACGGCTCTATGGCCGCGCGCATGTCGTCGCACAGATGACAGTACGTACGAATATAAAGTGTCAGCTTAAGGTCCCGCATGAGTGGCAAAAATACAGATCCGCGGCGAGGTTATCCCGGGGATGAAGCAGCCGCAACCTCTTGTCATACCACTGAAAGTTGTTGGAAGTCGTTGATTTTGTGTCGCACTGGCAGGCTTTATGTCTATAATCGGCGCCACGTCACTTGAGCCATTCAATCAGCCGTCATCTAAAGAACGGCGATAGAACGATTCCAGGAGAAACCCATGTTCAAGAAAAGCGAGCCCGATTCCGTCCGCCAAGTTCCCGAAAGCCAGGACACGACTTTTGGCACCGAGCGCAATGCCTCGGCGATGCGGGTCAAGGAAACCGCCACAATTGGTCCGTCAATTCGCATACGCGGTGACCTGGCCGGCGACGAAGATCTCCTGGTTCAAGGCCAGGTGGAAGGCACCATCACGCTCGAGCAGAACCTGGTCACCATCGGCAAGGAAGGCAAGGTGAACGCCACAGTCAACGCCCGGGTGATAATCGTCGAAGGCGAGGTGGACGGCGATTTGAACGGCGAGGAGCAGGTGACCCTGAAGAAATCAGCCGGCGTGCGCGGGAACATTGTTTCGCCCAGGGTCAGTTTGGAAGACGGCGCCCGCTTCAAGGGATCCATCGACATGGAGGGTGAAGCTTCCAAAAAGTCCGGTGCAAACCCAAAGAGCAACAAGGTAACCGAGATCAAGTCGCCTTCCGCAAGCAGCGACGAGGCGGCAAAATCCCCGAGAGGCAAATCCGAAGAGCAGCAGCTCTTCAAGCCGTAGCTCATGCCGCAGATCGGTGTCGCGCAGCAGGCGTACGGCACGACGGAATCCGAGGCTTTAACCTTTCGATCGCCGAGCCTAGGATTTGTCTGCCACCATCTAGCTGCAGAGCGCAAGCATGCCATTCTCGATTTGGGCGTGCCTTCCGGCAGCAGCGTGGATTTCTTCGCCCGCGTGCCCTGCACCCTCTACGTTGAGGATCTGTTTCAGTCGCTGCTGAGCCTGCCCCCACCGGATGAGGAGGAAGGAGAGCGCGCCTGGGACCTCAGGGTGGAGCGTCGTCTTGCCCATTCGGATGAGGTGCGCTTCGACATGATCTTCGCCTGGGATTTGTTCAACTACATGCACGTTGAACTGATCCATTCACTGATGAAGCGACTTTCCCGAAGCTGCCGCAGCGGCACATTGCTCTACATCATGATGTCCACGGCGCCGATGATCCCCGAACGCCCCGCGAAGATTGCTATCATCAACGACGACCACGTGCGCTACGAGCCGGCAGGGGCCGCACGTATCACCAATCCACGCTACACCCCGCTCAAGCTCGAACGCATGATGCCCGGCTTCCGTCTGCTGCATTCTTTTCTGCTGGGCGCATCTCTGCAGGAGTTTCTCTTCAGCTTCGAATGATTGCCGCCTGACGCATGAATCCCATGGCGGTTCGTCGAGCGCCGGCAGTCGCCAGAATTGTCCTCATGCCTTGGCGGAATTTGCCGCGAATCTAGAAATCCCGTCCGCACCGATATGGCGAACCACTCTTCCTTTTGCTTCCAAATGCATGAGATGCGAAAGGCTCTCTCCCATGGCGAACATGATCTGGTGCGCGTCCAGCCGACGCCGAAACATTACCTCGAGGGTTTCGGCGGCGGTGCGCGGCGTTTGACAGTGATCGGCGAGACGGTCGAGACGCTCGGCGTGGTGATTTTTTAGCGCCTTGATGCGGGCGCAAAGTCCGTAAAACGGAAAATCGTGGGAAGGCAGCACCAGCACATCCTCCGGCAGGGTGGCCAGCCGGTCGAGGGACTCCAGGTACTCGCTCAAGGGGTCCGCTTCAGGCTCCGTTGCGGAAAGGCTCACGTTGGGTGATATCTTCGGCAATACCTGGTCGCCCGAGATAAGGACGCTCTTGTCGGCGCAATAAAGGCAGGCGTGCTCCGGCGCGTGACCCCTGCCGACGATGACCGTCCAGTCGCAACCGTCCACCGTGAGCCGCTCCCCTTCGACAATGCGCCTGTAGCTCGATGGCGGCGTGGTCAGCACCCGGCGGTAGGCGTTGCCGCGCTCGGCGAGCGCCTGGAGCCGGGCGTCATCGAGCCCATGCTTCCTGAACAGCGCCACCTGCGCCTTGGATGCTCGCCCGTCCGCGTCCGCGAAGAGCATGGACCCGGTCAGCCACTCCGAACGGGTCATCCATAGCGGAGCGTCCAGGATTTCGGTGAGCCAGCCGGCGAGACCAAAGTGATCGGGATGGAAGTGCGTGGAAACGACCCGCTTCACGGATCTGCCGGACATCAGGCCCGAAAACAGCGTGCGCCAGGCGGATTTAACTTCGTCGCGCGCAATGCCGGTGTCGACGATGGTAAATCCCTCGCCGTCTTCGAGCAGCCACAGGTTAATGTGATCCAGCGCAAACGGCAGCGGCATGCGCAGCCAGAAAACCCCCGGCGCCACTTCTAGACCCGTTCCCTCTTCAGGGGGATCGTCAAACGCGTAAGTCACGGCAAGTCTATGCGGCGCTGGCTGGGTATTATTCCCTGTATGCATCCAGATCCCTTTGATAATGTGTTCGTTCCATCGCCGTTTTGTCCAGATCGATGGAATTTTTACCGAGATATTCCCATACTTTCAAAACACGTTGCATTTTCATCGAAGACAAGAAGACAGACATCTTGAACAGAAGCAGCGACGCCCTCCACCGGTTCATTATCGAGCAATCCCACGTTCGCGGCGAAGTCGTGCGGCTGGACTCGACGCTTCGCGCCCTAGAGGGCACCAATGCTTATCCAGAGCCGGTGCGACAGCTTCTTGCCGAAACCGCTGCCGCGACGGCGCTTCTCGCCGCAACCATCAAATTCGATGGTTATCTCACGTTGCAGGTAAAGGGCAACGGTCCGGTAAGTCTCCTTGTTATGGAAGCCACCGGCGACGGCACGCTGAGGGGCGTTGCGCGGCACGAGGGCGTGGTACCCGATGCGGGTATCCGCACCCTCATGGGCGCCGGTCATCTGGTCATGACCATCGATCCGGGTCGCGGCCGGGAGCGCTACCAGGGCATTGTATCCCTGGACGAAACAAGCTTGGTGCGAACGCTGCAAAACTACTTTACTCAATCTGAACAGCTGCCCACGCGATTGTGGCTCGCCGTAGACGACACCTCGGCGGCCGGATTCCTGTTACAAAACCTTCCTGCCAATCGGCCTCGAGGCGCGCTGGAAGAAGACGATGACTGGAACCGATGCGTTCATCTCGCCGATACGCTCACCGACACGGAGCTGCTGCACCTACCGGTGGAAAAGCTGCTTTACCGATTGTTTCACCAAGAAACGGTGCGACTGCTCGGCGCCTCGCCGGTCAACTTTGCCTGCCGCTGTTCGCGGGAACGCGTCGAGCGCACGCTGAAGGCGCTGGGCCACACAGAGGTGAAGCAGATTCTCGAGGAAGACGGCGAGGTGGAAGTGCGCTGTGAATTCTGCAACACCACCTACGCGCTCGACGCGGTGGACATTGGGCACATGTTCTCTGGCGAGCACCAGCCCGGATTCAACGAAACTCGGCACTAGCATTAGATGAGGAGTTCAAGCGCCTTGAGCCAGGCGCCTGGACGCGCGTGGTCGTCGCGCAGGGTATTCAGGTAAACGGTGGTTCAGGATTTTTCTAGTTGTCGCCCGGGTTGTTTTCTCGATAGCGTCATTCTTCTTCCAACTGCCACTCGGCCAGAGCCGGATATCGCTCGCGCGCCACAATTTCGACCTCGGCGAGAAATTTCTTCATCGCAAATTTTCCGTTTTTTGAAAGCCGCATGTCGCTTGCCACGTCGAGCACCGCGGGATGGATGCGCAACGCGCCCTGGCGCCGTATGCTAGACCGCGCCCATGCCCCAAGAGCATCTTTGGAAATGAGCTCCATGAGGGCGCGAAAACGATAGAACGCGCTGGCGAAGCCGCCCCGGTCTTCTCCATATCGGCGCTTGAGCGCCATGGCCGCGCGATTGTAGGGCGTATCCGAAAGCTGAAGCGGCAGGCCGTCATCACCGAGCAGTTCCTCGTCCGGCCCGGCCGCGGCTTCGCCTTCCAGATCCTGAGGCCGTTCGCCCGCGAGGATAGCGAGCTGGAACACTTCAGCGAACTCCCCGGCATCCAGGGTGCCAGCGTCCTCGGGCCGGTGCTTTGTCATTACCGACGTCCCTCCGTCCGGCGCGCCAGTGCCCTCACCGGGATTCGAGAAAGTCGAGCACGGCTTGGTCAAAAGCTTCGGGCTGCTCAACGTTGGAAAGATGTGCCGCGTCGTCGATGATTACCAGGCTCGATCCCTCGATACGCTCGTGAATGGCTTTCGCGTCGTCAGGCGTGGTTGCCGGGTCGTCGGCGCCGACAATCACGCGCGTCGGCAGCCGGATTCCGCTGAGGCGATTGATGTAGTCGATCCGGCGTACGGCTTCACAGCAGCCGATGTATCCTCTTACTGGAGTATTCAGGATCTGGGCACGAATGGACGCGAGGCTCGGCGGGTTTTTTTCCAGATACGAAGGCGTGAACCAGCGCGCCAGAGTGGGCTCGCACAGCGGCGCCATGCCGTCGCGATTCGCTGTTTCGATTCGGTCTTCCCAGATCGGCTGGGCCGCATCGGAAATGACGCTGAGCGTGTCGCAAAGAATCAAAGAAAGCAGGCGCTGGGGATAACGCAAAGCCAGGTTCTGTCCAATCATGCCGCCCATGGACAGGCCGAGCCAGTGCACGCGTTCGATGCCAAGCTCATCCAGCATGGCAACGGCGTCATCGGCCAGCTGGTCCAGGCTGTAGGGCGGGGACGGCGCATCGCTGCCGCCGTGACCGCGGGTGTCGTATCGTAAAACGCGAAAGCGCTGGCTGAGCGCCGGCATTTGCGGCTCCCACATGACGCCGCTGCAGGCAAGCGAATGGCTGAGGCATACCGTCGCCGCCTTCTCGGAGCCCGCGATCTGGCAGAAAATGAAATGTTTGTTGGCTTTGATCCGCATATTGAAGCAATACTCGCTTGAGCACAGGTCGTATGAAGTTTTTCCGGCTGTCGCGGAACCTTTGGCACCCGGAGGATTCCTAGTCCTGGATGATACAACACAGTCCAGCGGTGAATAGCGTCAGTACCTTGCTAGAATATCGCCGTTACGTTGATCCGCCGCGAACCGAAAGCCGCAATAGTGATTCCGAATAGGACCATGCGATCTGTTTGCCTGACAGCTCTTCTGTTTTCCTTACTGGCGGCGCAATCGTCCCTGGCGGATGTCATCGGTGTACACCGGGACTGGGTTGCCGTCACCTCCATCAACGGCAAGCAGAAAACCTGCATGATGTGGAGTCAGCCGAAAAAAAGTGAGGGCTACAAAGGCAAGCGGGGCGACGTCTTTGCCTTCGTGACACATCAACCGGCGGAAAAGCGACTTGACCGCGTGAGCTTCGAAAACGGCTACCACATGGGCAAGCCCGCCGCGGTTCAGGTGAAGGTGGGAGATCAGACCTTCGCACTCAGCGCCTCAGGGACCGGAGCGTGGGCGCGCAACGGTACCGACGACGCGGCCCTGATCAAAGTCATGCGCGCCGGAAACACCATGACGGTGGTGGCAAAGGGACCGGGCGGAGAAACGGTAAACGACAGCTATTCCCTTTCC
>Ga0224512_10002546_pt1 | contig 16642 bp, 14 predicted proteins | sample SF_May12_sed_USG_4_FD_169103 | JGI IMG/M metagenome (GOLD analysis project Ga0224512, IMG submission 169103) | Sediment microbial communities from San Francisco Bay, California, United States - SF_May12_sed_USGS_13 | ecosystem: Environmental > Aquatic > Marine > Sediment | place: USA...
TGTGAAAGACCCGGACAAGCTGGCGTTTGTGACCCAGACCACCCTGTCGGTCGATGACACGGCGCGGGTCATCGAGGCCCTCAGGGAACGCTTCCCGGGCATCCAGGGCCCGCGCAAGGACGATATCTGCTATGCCACCCAGAACCGCCAGGACGCGGTCAAGACCCTGTCCGGGCGCTGCGATATCATGTTGGTGGTGGGTTCACCCAACAGTTCCAATTCCAACCGCCTGCGCGAGATCGCGGCAAAGCAGGGGGTGCCCGCCTACCTGGTCGACGCGGCCGACCAGATCGAGCGGCAATGGCTGGAGGGGAAAACGATTGTTGGCATCACCGCCGGCGCCTCGGCACCCGAGACGCTGGTCAATGGGGTGGTGGAGCGATTGCATGCGTGGGGCGCCGAGCTGGTCGAGGAAGCGCAGGGCAAGGCCGAGAACGTGACCTTCTCGCTGCCGAGGGCGTTGCAGTAGAGGTTGTTAGTTGATCTGAAATGAACGCGTTCGTTTGGTGTTACGTTTATTTTCAGCGTGAAACGGTTACTGCCTGATGCATTACTTCCAGCAATCATCAAGACACGCTGCACCGCAGCTGACACTTTTTACACCGAGCGAGGTCAGTGTGAAGGTGCCGCACATATCCTTGTTCTGACCTCCCTTTGTTGTTGGTGCGGAGTTGATAGTAAATGAAATCGCATCAGGTGCTCCGGTAAAGCTGAACGAATAATAGCCTTTCTGGGACACGGCGGGATAAACATCAGTTGCATTAGTACCCAGGGTTGCCCCTGCATAGGTACCCTGATCTGAATAATATCGTTCCATCCTGTCCGCCAGTTCCAGTAACTCACCCATACCCTCGGCGCGCCGGGACTTAATTATCTGATCGCGGTAGGCAGGGTAGCCGAAGGCCACGACAATACCCAGGATCGCGACCACGATCATCAGTTCGACCAGGGTAAAGCCATTTTCCTTGTCCCGATTCTTCATTTCTGTCTACCTGAGATTGGTTAAAACACACACGGCCGGTGTGTAGCCGACCGTGTGCATTATATGGTGATGTCTACTGTTTTATGTCCGTCCAGATGATGCTGCTACCAAATATAGGCAGCCCCTTGGTCTCGAGGTCGATTGTCTCAATGGAGATCACCTTGGCAGGTGTCGCATCAAGGTCCGATTGATCAGCATCGGTATCTGACTGGTTGACATCCCAGGGCAGCAGGTGCTGCTCGGGCACATGACCGGGCGCATAGTCCCTATAGGAAGCATAGGTCTCGAGTAGTTCGTTGCCAGCGATCAGTTGTGCCATTTCAAGTAATGCAGCCTCCAGTTCATCACCCTCCAATGAATCAATTTCGGCGAGCAGTTGCGCAAAACGTTCTAGGTCGCAGACGGCCTCAGGATCCTCATCCGGTGGTTGGAAGTTCTCGCACTCATCAAGCAGCGGGTCAGTCAGGAACTGGTATTCTCCCAGCGTCAGGCCGCCACTTTCCTTGGCAAGTGCGCCCTTGTAAGCATCGCCACCGTAGCAAGGGGTATCCTGTGGTGTGGAGCTGCTGTCAGGGTCAAGGTTACGCAACCCATCATTCAAGTGGCTGTAATGCCAGAACATGCTGGCTTCGTACAACATGCCGCTCTCATTAAGTTCTTTTCGTGTTTCTACAATATCGACAGCTTTGGCCCCACTACCTTCCGTGACGACTGTGAAGGCCTGTGCAAAGGTGCCTCCAAAGCGCTTTCTCCCCTTCACAGGCAGGTTGGCTTTGTCTTGCAAGCTGAATGCCGCTGTGTGGTCATTATTAACAGCCAGTAGTTGGACGGTCAGGGCGCCGTTGCGCCAACGGTAGCCAGTACCTTCTTCGGAAGGGACCGGTGTCACATGCAGGTTCCTGGAAGGATCCCGTATGTAATCAGGAACCTCAGTTATATCGATGCCATTGAATTGCTGGCAGTCATCGCCCGTGCCGCCATGCGATGTAGCGCCATAGAGCCATGGATCATCGTCTCTTATGCCGTCAAGCGCAGCTTCTGCATTACTCAAAACTTCCTCATCCGAGTAGCAGGCCTTGTCCCGGGGGTCGTGAAGTCCCAGGACGCATTGCGCACGAGTCCCGTGGATGCCCCCGTCCAGGATGGCGCGGTCCCCAAAGCCAACACGCAACGTGGGCGTGGTGCTGACTCCCTTGCTTCGGGTATCCGTAGTTTCAGCCGGACAACCAGTATCGCCTGTTATTTCATTTAAACTGAATATCAGGTCGCGGCCTTCACTGTCTAAGTCCGTGAAGTAACTTGGCAAAGGATCTCCGCTAGTTATATCAGCGTTTTCCAATGCGGTCGTTGTGGCTTCCTGGAAATCCAGGACAGGCCAGGTTCGGCAACCGATCTGCAGCGTACCACTGAACGACAGGTCCGCGTTGGTCAGGACCACGATGAATTTCTGGCCTGGATTCAGTTTCCCGCTTGGCTCGTAGACCTCTGATTCAGCTGTTTTTGTGCAGCCAATGAGAGCGCCGCTTTCGTCAAGGATTTCCGTTGTACCCTCCGGGCAGGTTGGAGGTTCTCCCTCAGGGACCGGGATCACGGTGTCATAGGCGCGGTTCAGTTCCGCCACTACGGCGACGCCGGGTTCTGAAGGGGAGGGGTTTGGCAAACCACGCCTTGGTTCAAGTTCGAACATATCCACATAGTCCACGAGGTGAATGGAGTCATAATCATGGACATGTCCATCGATGGTCTTGCCCAGGCCATCACCCGGGAGTGGGGTGTCACCAGATTGCGGAGTCTGGTAGCCCTCGCTGAGCATGAACTCGTCATTTGCCGCCCTTACGCCGGAATACGGGCTGTCCGTTTGCACGTCTATGTGACCGCTCAGGATGGCGCCGGGCCTGGGAAGCAACGGGACCTGCAGTATCAGGCCGTTAATGTACATCTTGTCGATACCGCTGCTGAGGCGGGCCAGTGTTGGCTGCGATATGTTTCCCTTGCCAAGGTGAACTCCGACAGGGGGAAGTCCGCTACTGCCGGGCGGCACCTTGTCAGCATCATCGAGTTTGCTGTCACCACTCATGTTGTATACGACATTATCCGCATCTCCGCCGGTGAGGTAGTCCAGTGACATCATCCAGCTATCGCCGACCAATTGCCTGTTTGTACCAGTGCAAGTCAGACCAGTTGGGTTGTTTGTAACAAATTGCAGTCGCTCACTACGGAGGAAAGGTGCGCCGACAAGCCTTTCACCGCAATTATGAAGAGCTGTTTTCCAGCCCTTAACAGATGCGAGATCAACGGGATTATCATTTTCCATGACCCGTATGACGTCTGGATTCGCACCGGTCGGGACAAAGGGGTCGTTAACATCTTCCATTGATTGGGCGACCAGGTCACTACTGGTGATTGGCGTGATTGACTCAGTACCATCAATCCATGCCTTTTTAATATGAATGCCATAGACGGCCTGTGCCGAAGTGTCATCAAGCGAGTCGAGTTCGCTGAATATGCTACCGGTGCCAAAGTACAGGAAATAATTTCCAGATTGGAGTGGGTACTCTGCGAGTGCAGGGGTGTTGGATATGGGTTGATCGATGCTGCCGTCAAATATTTTATGTGCCGTTGATGAAGCAAGGTTGCTGTGGTTGATCTTGAACATCCACATATCGCCGTTAATGTCACCCGCAAAGGCTATATCAGCGATGACGTCACCGTCGGTGCTGAGTAATACAGGTGACGAAAGGCCGCGTGTGCCGCTCTCGGTGCCTATCGCGGTCACGGCATTAGAACCATCCAGGCTAACCATAAGCAATTTAGCCTGATGACCGGAAGCATTGGAATAACCGTTGCCTGTGAAAATATACCACTGGGGTTGGGCCTGGGTTCCCAAGGGGGCAATACGAGGTTGACCGTAGATATGTCCAATACCATCGCCATTGTCATCGACGGTTTTCTCGAACAGGATTTTGTTGCCTGCTGATGTTGGATCGGTCACATCAAGGGCAAACAAGCCGGCGAATCCAGGACCACCACCACCCGCCAAAACGGTGCGCCAGTTGCATCCTGTGAATACTGGCCCTGCATTTGAGCATGCACTGTAGTCAGGGTTGACCTGAGCAGAGCCCGAAAACAATTCACCGTCCAGGTAATAAGTATGCTTGTACGTTGCATCGCGTGCCGCAAGCCCGTCAAGTTTGTCGATGACCATGGATGGAATATAGGCATAGACTTCGGACCCATCATCTTCGTTAAAGACATGCAGCATGCCGTCGTTGGCCGGGGTGGCGATGCGACCGGGTCGGCATCCTTGCTTCAGTCCGCTGGTGCTGTAACCCGTGCAGGGGGTGGCGCTGAACGGGTCCATCTTGCTGCTGAAATTGGTGAACCCGTTAAGGCCGACCAGCAACTCCCGGGGTGGGGTGATGTAGACAGGTGTCGTGGTAATGTCACCCAGCAGGTTGTAGCGTCTGCGCAGGAAACCGCCCGGCTTATCACGTTCGAGGCTGCGATCGCCGCGAAGGAAGTTTAAAATAGGACTGAAGTCGTCGGGGGTCTGGTTGACTGTCAAATCGGTTATTGCATCAGAGGTATCTCCATCCCCATTTGGATCATTGATGGTGATCGGGTCGAGCGAAAGCTTTTGGCTCGCACTAAGATTGTTCCACAGGAAGTCTACCTGGCCATTGTTGTTGGTGATAATTTTGCGATTTTGCCAATAGGATGAGTCTGTATTTTCCTTGAGGAGGAAAGTGGCGCGGGCCATCCAGTTCTTGGTGGTGTCGCCGGCGACAAGGTTTGCATAGGAAAGCAATGCAGCATTGTCCGTCTCGCCAACTGGTGCCGTCGTGGTGCGTGTGCCGGGTCCCGGTGAGCAGGAAGTACAGTAACCCTTGACATCGTATTCGATTAGATCACCCTGCCAGGCCCCATTCTCAAACCATGGCCGATAGGCCTTGGTGTCGCCCAGAAGGAGGTCATTGTTTTTCAGGGCATAGTTGCCAAGTCGAACCGGCGGCTGTGTTTCCGGCAGGAATGTGGCCACAGCATATATAAGTGTGCTGACAGCCAATGTGAGGGCCGCGATTATCTTTAACCTGTGATTTCTGATGTTTGTGTTCATGATGCTGCTCCGATTCAATAGGGAAGCGGGTCTATAACGACCACTGACTGCACGATTCGCTTGGCACCTCGTGCACTCTCGCTTTGCGCTGAAACCAGGAAGAGTTGGAGTTCACCGCCTGGGTCTGGAAGAAACTGTTTAAGCATTGAAGAGTCGACGTCGGTACCCTCGTAACCGGCATTTTCGATGATATAAGAGCCCGTTCCTCCGCCTGGTATTGCTACCGATGCGCTGGTAAAGCCGGTCCAGACAAGCTTTTCCGGGTCAATGCCAGGATCACTGACATCGTGATAATGGGTTCCGGACGGGTATGGTATGTCCTTGGCCTTTATATCCAGCACATCATCTATACCTCTTGACAGGGTGTATTCTGCATCATTAAGCGCAGTGGTCTGGAAGAGCGCATTACCGGCCATGAGGTTCTCGAGCCGTGAAACATTCATTCCGAAGACGCCCAGTATTGTTAGAATCAATAGAAAAATCAGGGCCATGAACAAGGCGGCACCGTCTTGCCGGTTTGGTCCGATTGTTCCTTTGTTGTGTTGACAGTCTTGCATGGCTGGATCTCCGGCTAGTCGAAATTTATATTGCGTAGCCGTACGGTTGATGTGTAAAGCTGGCGCCGGAAACTGTCACCACTGGGTGGCGTGTAATTCTGATCACCCATATTGTATGTGTTGGTGTTTGTGTAGCCGGTTTCCGGGCATTCCGAGCGGACCAGCAACCATATGTGAACGGCGATAACCTGGTCCCACTCATCGGCTGAGTCAAGTTCGCCATCGCCGGCATCTGCATAACGATCAACCGAGTTGTCGTCATCGATATCAAGCCCGTAGCGCACCTGCAGGTGATCAACACCATGGGCGATTTCCTCGATATTAGTCGGTCTGCCGATATCGTTCAGGCTTACTCTGAAGAGGGAAGGTATGGCTGAACCGCGGCATTGCTGCCCGGAATCCCCTATATAATAGGCGTAGGCAATTAATTCGGAGGCCCGATTAAAGGTCCCGATCGCCTGGCTGCAATTAATAAGGGTTCCATCAGTATCTAATACGTCCTGAAAACCTGCCGGGCACCCGTCTACCGGATCTGGCGCTGCTATCAGTGGTGGAGGAGCCGGTAGCAAGTTAGTAGCTAAGGCTTCATCCTTTCCATAGAATATTTTTCCGGCAAACAGGCGCGTGCGCAGATAAATGCGGTCACTCTCATAATTCGGTGTAGTGGTCCCTCCGATTATCCAGGGCGCTGCAAAGTGAATTGCCAATACATCACCTCTAACATAACCATTAGTTGCGCCGGAATTTGGTATGCATGCGTAATTGGTTTTGGCTTCATTCAGACCGTAGATGCGACGTTCCAGCATGCGCCCCCAGCTGGTATCTCCAGTAGGGCAGGTATCATTAGTTGCCGCTAAACCCAGTGAGCCATCTATCGCGGTGACATTAACATTGCCACCCCAGTAGCCGGCTCGCCGCAGGTCAGCGACAATGGTTTCCATTGCATAGCGACCGTTTTCCTGCATTCGTCCCAGAGAATCCTGGATGGTGAAGCTCTTTTTTGACCCCAGGAAGATCTGCCCGATACCAGCAAGCAGGATCAGAGTAATCACCAGGGCAACCATGAGTTCTACAAGGCTGAAGCCACGGCAGTTCATATTTGGTTTAAATGTGATTGGCATGTGCATCATTATTCCGACAAGACCAGGCGAAAACAGCGTAAATCCCCCTCGTCTTGCGGAGGGCATTGACGGTTATTAGGGTCGGTGCCATCTATCCCAGTCCTGGCTTCATCCCAACGGATAGTGATGGTATGGGTGAGGGGGTCGGCTGCAGTCTGTGCGATTTCCCCCAATCCGCCAGGCAGCAATACAATTGCATCTTTCCACTGGGCCAGGTCAAAGGTTGCAAGTTGTGAGGTTGAACAATTGGCAGATGTGCAGTCGGTTGTTATCGTCGGATGTGTCCCGTTGTCAACAACATAATTTCCATCAGTAGTGCCTACCGGATTTGCTCGCATGCGGTCGGTGATATCGTAGGCAATCTGTGTGGCTTGGGTACGCATGCTGGCCATCTGGTTGGAGCGCAGCCCGCTGGTCTGGAGCGCGGCAAGGCCGAGCAGCCCGATGGAAAGCACCAGCAGGGCGATCAGCACCTCCAACAAGGTAAAGCCAGATTCTTTTATCGGATTCTGTTTAATCAGCATTCTCACGGTAATGATTCCTGGCTTATGGACAGGGCTGGTGTGACACCGTCATGTGTCCCATCCTGGTGATCCTGATGTTACGTGCCTGTTCATGTTTGCAGTCATAGCCCGTCATGGTGAAGGTAACAGCGGTGGCGTTATTGGTCATGCCGGTCGGACGAAAACGGATATCGTTGTTGCCTGCTCCATCCATGGTCGCCATCGTCAGGGCCCCAGCGGTGCGTATCATGCAGTCTTCCGTTTCCTCGCATAATGGTGCAGATGCCCCAACATCCGGAGCGCCATCCTGGTTCAGGTCCGAAAACACGATCCAGCCGGTTGACCAGTTGTCGGTACCACTACAGGTTGCCTGATCGGTGCTCGCGCAGATGGTCGTGAAGCTGCCGCGTTTCACCGCCTCGCTGCGCGCCAGCTGGATGGCCGTGACAAAGTCGTTGGTCTGCGCGGTGAGACGGTTGTTCTTGATGAATTCCTGGAAACTGGGGACCCCGAGCGCCAGCAGGATGGTGACGACTACGATGGTGATCAACAGTTCTACCATGGTCATTCCCTTTTCCATTTTCATATTAATGTTTTACATACCTCGCTCATCGGTGTCATCCCCTATAAGATAAGCGGCTGAGTTTACCCGATGGATGGTCTACTTCACCATGTATATATCGGTATCTCCCTGATCGACTGAAGTTTTTGGCAGGGAAACTGTGTGGCAGTTAACACTTCCCCAGCGCCCCTTTTTGTCTTCCCCGGCGGTTATCATGATCCTCAACTTGACCGGCAACTATGACCTCGGAACACGGCACAAATGACTGTATTGTGGTCGGCGGCGGCCTGGTGGGGCTGCTGACGGCCCGTGCCCTGGCCCAGGCCGGCCTCGAGGTCACCCTGCTGGAACGGGGTGCCATTTGCCGTGAGGCCTCCTGGGCCGGCGGCGGTATCCTCTCGCCGCTGATCCCCTGGGATTACCCTGCCGCGGTCTCCGAGCTGGTGGCCTGGAGTCAGCAGTACTACCCGCAGCTTGCCAGGGAATTGCGGGAGACCACGGGGATCGATGTCGAGTGGCTGCGTTCCGGGCTGCTGCTGGCGGGCATGGCGCCCGATACCGGGATCGAGGCATGGGCGGAACAATACCAATGCCGGCTGCAGCCGCTTGACGAGGCGCAGCTGCATACCCGGGAACCCGGGTTGGCCGGGGGGCTGGGTGGCGCCATTCTGTTGCCGGATGTGGCCCAGATCCGCAATCCCCTGCTCTGCGAGGCCTTGTCCCTGGACCTGCAGGGGCAGGGCGTCACCATCCGCGAGCATACCGAGGTCACCGCGATTATCGAGCAGGCCGGGGTTGTCCAGGGTGTCAGCACTGCGCAAGGAGATTTCTCAGCCGATCAGGTGGTGATTGCCGGTGGTGCCTGGAGTGCACCGCTGTTGCAGGCAGCCGGGCTGGAACTCCCGGTCACGCCGGTGCGCGGCCAGATGATCCAGTTCACGGCCCCTCCTGGTCTGCTGACTCACATCGTGCTCTACCAGGGCCATTACCTGATCCCGCGCCGCGATGGCCTGATCCTCTGCGGGAGCACCCTGGAGCAGACCGGTTTCGATAGCGCCACCACCCCGGAGGCACGCACCTTGCTGGTGCAGAAGGCGACCGAACTGCTGCCGGCACTTTCCGGCTGCGAGGTCGTCCGGCACTGGGCCGGCCTGCGGCCGGGTTCGCCGGACGGGGTGCCTTTCATCGACGAGCACCCGGCCACCCGTGGGCTGTTCGTCAATACCGGGCATTTCCGCAATGGCGTGGTCATGGCGCCGGCCTCGGCGCGGCTGCTGGCAGACCGCCTGTTGGGACGGCCGGGCTTCACCGACACAGGACCCTATCATATTGATATATATTATAAATAATATGACTGCCCCGCGTGGCATAGACGTTCTGGAGGCGCCGGGATTATACTTGCTCTAAATGCAAAAACAGCGCTCCATACAAATGCTTAGCACCCAGGACGTGGCAGACCGGCTGAAGGCGCACGGGATTCTGCCGACCCAGCAGCGGCTGCTGATTGCCCGCACCCTCTTCAGCCGTGACCAGCACCTGTCGGCCGACCAGGTCATGGTCTGCGTCAATGATGATAAGGACCATGTCTCCAAGGCGACGGTCTACAACACCCTCGGCCTGTTCGCGAGCAAGGGGCTGGTGCGCGAGGTGATCGTGGACCCCACCCGGGTGTTCTACGACCCCAATACCAGTAACCATCACCACTTCTACAATGTCGATACCGGCGAACTGCGGGATATCGAGGCGTCCGAACTGGACATCGAGTCGTTGCCCGAGTTGCCCGAGGGCACGGTCAGCGAAGGCGTCGATGTCATCATCCGGCTGCGCAATGCTACGGAAACGCACTGAGCCGCCTGTGTTGATCCAGGCCTGCTTTGCTTAATTGGTTTCCCCCTTTTATACTCACTCGCCCCACGCCGGAGTAGCTCAGTCGGTAGAGCAACTGATTCGTAATCAGTAGGTCGGGTGTTCGATTCACCTCTCCGGCACCAGCATGAAAAAAGCCCTCGTTGAGAGGGCTTTTATATTTCTACCTGTAACTGTTGCTTGGCTACAAGATGCAGTTGGAGATGTTCTCGATGTGGGTTTTGGCAATCCCGTTCCGCCTGACTGTGATTTGCCGGCCTTTCGCTTCCTCACGATCATCGCAGATGGACATCTGCGCGGTGCCGCCTTCATTTGTACTGCCATCAGCGTTGAACTCGAGATTGTTGTTCCAGGTCGAGTTGGTGCGCAGTGCCACGCCCGAGGTCACGGGTTGGCCGAGGCGCAGCAGGGTGTCCGTGCCGGGATCGTAGGTTTTATTGTTGTAGTTGCCGTCATCGGCAAAGATCAGGTAGCCGCTGGTCCAGACCTGTGTGGTGCCGCCGCAGCTCGGTGTCGCGGCGTTGGGGTTTGCGCTGCGACACAGGATGACCCGCACGCCGCGTTTGGCAGCCTCGCTGCGTGCGAAATGCAGGTCCGTGATCACCTGGTTCAGGGTGGTGGCCAGCCGGTTGTTCTTGATGGTGTTACCGACGGCGGGAACGGCCATGGATAACACGATGGCGACGATGCCCAGGGTGATAAGGATTTCAGGGAGGGTGAATCCGCGGTTTTGAGACTGTTTCATTATGGCAACTCGGAAGAACTGAAAACATTGCTGTCTGCCCGTGGTTATCGACAAACAGGGCCATTTCTGAAACGGCGGGTCGGGGCGGTGGGGGGTTGCGAGTGGCCCGCAGCGGGCTGTGGGGCGCCGGGTCAGTAAGAAAATCTCATTGATAAATCAATAGCCTGGAGGTCCTTGGTGAGGTCGCCGATGGAGATGAAATCCACCCCCGTGGCCGCGATCTCGCGGATGTTGTCCAGGGTGATGCCGCCGGAGGCCTCCAGTTTTGCGCGCCCGTTCACAGTTTCCACCGCTGCGGCCAGCGCCGCGGGTGTGAAGTTGTCCAGCAGCAGGGTGTCGGCACCGGCCAGCAATGCCTCGGCGACCTGGTCCGCGTTTTCCACCTCGACCTCCACCGGGACGTCCCTGCTGGCCTGCCTGGCGGCCTCCACGGCGGCGCTGATCGAGCCGGTCGAGGCAATGTGGTTCTCCTTGATCAGGATGCCGTCGTACAGGCCCATACGGTGATTATGGCAGCCGCCGGTACGTACCGCGTATTTCTGGGCCTGGCGCAGACCGGGAATGGTCTTGCGGGTATCCAGTATGCGGACGGGCAGACCGCTGACGGCGTCGGCGTAGCGGCGCGCCCGCGTCGCTGTGCCGGACAGGGTCTGCAGAAAGTTGAGCGCGGTGCGTTCGCCGGTGAGGATGGGGGCGGCGGGGCCGGTGAGGGTGCAGAGGACCTGGCCGGGCTGGATGGCGTCGCCGTCTTTCGCAGCCCATGTGACGAGGATGTCGGTGTCGAGTTCCGCGAACACGGCGTTGAACCAGGCCATGCCGCAGAGTACCGCCGCCTCGCGGCAGACCACGCTGGCGCTTGCCTGTTCGTCCCCCGGGATCAGGGCGGCGGTGATATCGCCTCTGCCGATGTCTTCTGACAGGGCTTCGCGTACGCTGTGCAGCAGCGCTTCATCGAGGACCTCGAGCAGCATTCAGGTAGAGATCTCCAGCAGTTCGATTTCGAATGTCGCTGTGGTGGTTTCAGTCATGGTTTCGTTCCCGGTTAATTAATCACCGCAAAGGCGCGAAGGGCGCAAAGAAAAACAATAATTGGATTATAAATCTGTTTCTCCAACAGTAATTCGAATTGCAAAGCAGGCGTGTTGTAACTTTACGGATTTATTGACTTTGCGTTCTTAGCGTCTTTGCGGTTAGGTAGTCGTTCACGTCCTCTCGTGCGGGCGCGAGAAATAGTCGTCTTTCAGTTTCTTGACCAGGCCGGCGAGTAGTATCAGGCCCAGCAGGTTGGGCAGGGCCATCAGGATGTTGGTGATATCCGCGATGTTCCAGACCAGTTTCAAGGGGACTGCCGCCCCGACCACCACTACCAGGGTGTAGACCACCCGGTAGGGCAGTACGGCACGTTCGCCGAACAGGTAGTAGGCGGAACGGTCACCGTAATAGGACCAGGCAATGATTGTGGAATAGGCAAACAGTGTCAGGCCGCCACCGACCACCCATGCGCCTGCGGTCCCCAGTGTTTCACTGAAGGCGTGGGCGGTGAGTGCGGCGCCCATCATGGACTCGGAACTTTCCTGCCAGGCCCCGGTGACCACGATGACCAGCCCGGTCATGGTGCAGATGATCAGGGTATCGATAAACGGCTCCATCATGGCCACCAGGCCTTCCCGCACCGGTTCGTTGGTGCGTGCCGCGGCATGCGCCATGGGCGAGGAGCCGAGACCGGCCTCGTTGGAAAACAGGCCGCGGGCCACACCCCAGCGGATGGCCTCGCCCACGGCCGCGCCGCCGACGGCCCACGGGTTGAGGGCGTGGTTGAAGATGGTGACGAAGGCGTCCGGGATCGCGCTGGCGTGATTGGCCAGCACCAGCAGCGCGGCCGCGATATACAGGGTTGCCATGAACGGCACCAGGGTGCTGGCCACGCGGGCAATGCGCTTGACGCCGCCCAGGATCACCAGCCCCACCAGCGTGGCGAGTACGGCCCCGACCATCCAGGCGGACTCATGCAGGTCAGGGAAAATGTAACCGAGACCGTCCATCACGGAGTTGGCCTGCACCATGTTGCCGATTCCGAAGGAGGCGACCAGCGCGAAGATGGCGAAGGCCGCGGCGGTGCGGCGCATGTTCAGGCCATGCAGCAGTGTGTACATGGGGCCACCGGCCACTTCGCCGTCCGGTGCCACGGAGCGGAATTTCAGCGACAGGGTGCATTCCGTGAACTTGGTGGCCATGCCGAAAACGGCGGTGACCCACATCCAGAACAGCGCACCCGGCCCGCCCAGGGAGATGGCCGTGGCCACCCCGGCGATGTTGCCGGTTCCGACTGTTGCGGACAGTGCCGTCGACAGGGCCTGGAAATGCGAGACCTCGCCGACATCCTTGTGGCTGCTGAATTTGCCGGCAATGAGGTGGGCCGCGTGCCGGAACCCGCGTACCTGCACCAGGCCCATGCGCAGCGTCAGGTAGAGGCCGGTGCCCAGCAGGACCAGCAGGGTCAACGGGTTGCTCCACAGCAGTCCGGAGAGTTCACCGGTCCAGGTTGTCAGTTGCTGGAATAGTTCCACGTTGTTCTCAGTCTGCGGTTGAATATTGCAGCGTCAGTGTATTGCCTTGCTGGCTAAAGTCCAGTTGCTTCAGAAAACTCATACCCAGCAGTATGCCGTCACTGTCCATGTGCGGGTTGATGCTGGCGCGCACCGGACCGACGCGCAGTTCACCCAGCCGGATTTCGTCCACCGTGGTCTGCCAGGCGGTGATGGCGCCATTGGCGGTCTGGTAGACCACGCTGCGACCCTTTTCCAGGCCCAGTCGTTCGGCCACCGGCAGCGGGATGGAGACATCGCTGGCGCCGGTGTCCAGCATGAATTCAACCGCCTGGGCATTGATGAAGCCGCTGGCCACATAATGGCCGTAGCGGTTGCGTTCCAGCTGGACCGCCGTCGCGCCCCCGGCCGTGGTGGCGCTCATGACCTTTGTGTTGGGATTGTGCTGTCGCTCCAGCTGGGTGTTGAAGAACCAGGTCAGCAGGGCCAGCAGCAGGAGCCAGGCCGCGATGATCATGCCCTTGCCCAGTCGCTGGGGGGCTGCGGCTGGTTTGCGTGATGCAGACATCAGTCCATTATACCTTCATGGTCAAGTGAGCTGTAGGAGCGCCCCGCGGGCGCGATGAATAAAAAATATTCAGCCACGGAATCCATGGAAGAACACGGAAAGACAAAATCTATTTGCCACGGAAACACACGGGATTACACAGAAGGTTAAAGCGTTAAACATGAGACTTCAAAACACCAGTCGCACACCGGCGAAGATGTGGCGCATCTGTGGTTGGTAGAAATTCCTGAAGCTGGGGCGCTTGACGGCGGGGCGCGTGTGCAGGCTGCCGCCGCGCAGGCTGTAATGGCCATTATCGAACCAGGGGGTCGAATACTCTTCGTAGGGAAAGGGCTTGAAGCCCGCGTAGGGATAGAAGGTGTTGTCACACCATTCCCAGACGCGCCCGGTCTGTTCCAGGAGTTGCAGCCGGCTGGCGACCTCCCACTGGTGTTCGTGGGGGAGTCGACCGCCGGCCCAGGTCGCGAAGGCCCCGGCCTCGTAACGGGAAATGCCGTGCAGGACGTCATCGTCCGTCAGTGCATAGGGACCGCGGTTGCCGATCCCGTACCAGTGGCCGGCCGGGTCGCTGCGCCAGTGATCGGGACAATGGGCGTCGAGCTGTTGCAGCCAGTGCCAGCCCGCCTCGCTCCACAGGGACCGGTCCCGGTAGCCGCCGTCTTCCATGAAGGCCAGGAACTCGCTGTTGGTGACCGGGCGGCGCGCCATCCGGCAGGGGCCGAGGTCGGCCTGCTGCGGCGGCAGTTCATTGTCACAGGCCTGCGGGGTCTGTCCACCGACCCGGTAATGGCCGGCGCCGATGCTGGAGGTGTCTGCTTGCAGTGCAGCCGGGGTGATCGGTTCCTGCACCCTGAAGTCGACCGGATCCGCTGCCAATGCGCGCTGGGTCAGCACCATGATCATGGTCTCGAAGTGCTGGCTGTAATGCTGGATCAGGAAGTGGACCAGGTAGGCATCCTGCATCAGCGGGTGATCAAACAGGCCCGCCGGCGGGTTCTCCAGCGTTTCGAGATTGAGTGACTGCATCCCCTGCACCCATTGCAGCAGCTCCGCGCGCGCGGGCAGCCGTGCGCCGCGCTCAGGTTTGGGTACCTGCGGCGGCGTGTACAGTTCTGCGACTGGCGCAGTGAAACGGTCGTCACCCTGGATGACCTCCTGCAGCCAGTAGCACTCGGTGTAGGTGCAGTGGCCGAGGTGCCATCCCAGGGGGCTGAGCTCGGGGTGGTATTGGTAGCGCAGGCCGGCATCGTCGAGTTCCCCGGCCAGGCCGGAAACGAGGTCCTGCGCCATGCGCAGTTCACCAAGGAGGGCCGGGTCGGTCACAGCGCGAGCAATTCGGGTGGCTTGTTTGCGTCCAGGACCAGGATGTGGTGTTCGGGAACGGGTTGCCAGAAACTGTCTTCGGCGAAGCGTTCCGATGCGACTACCTGGCCGCCGGGGAACAGTTCGTCATCCGTGGTGTAGTACAGTGACGGGCATTCGTGGTTGATGCCGTGGCGGCTCGCATAGATCCGTTCGCCCTCGGTGATGATGATATTCAACAGGGCCGGCTGCTCGCCCACCCATCCCTGCAGTCTGTCGAACAAGTCCGTCAGGACATCGGTCAGCGACAGTTTCGGGTCGTCGACCAGCAGCTGCCGCAGGCAGGCAAACAGGTACTCTGAATCGGTGTTTCCCTGGATGTCGCCGGCCACTCCCGGTGACAGCATCCGGTTCATCAGCGGGCGCACCTGCTGGTGAAAATCGCGGATAAAGCCATTGTGGACGAACAGGTGCCGATCGTCGAAGAACGGCGGTGTGTTGTACTGGTGTACCGGGTGGCCCAGGGTGGCGCTGCGGATCTCGGCGACCCACAGCGGATTGCTGATGGTGCCGGCGAGATGAGGCAGGTTGGCGTCGGACCAGATGGGCAGGATGCTGGTATAGACCGAGGGAATGCCGTCAGGGCTGTACCAGCCAAAGCCGTAGCCGTCTGCATTGATTTTCGCGTATTTCAGTTCCATGGGTTCCCAGGACTGCCGGTACAGGCTGTGCGGCGGGTCGAGCAGGAACTGTTTCAGGGGAATGTCGGGCCCCAGGTAGGCAGCAAGTCTGCACATAATATCGTCCCAGGCCGCTAATACGTCGTTGAGTGATTTCCATTTATTTCAAGCCGATGTTAGCCTAAACGGCCTGCCTCTCCAACCGCGACTGGAACAGGGCAGCGCAGGCACAGACCCATGCACAGGACAATAACAGACGGCGCCAGGCAGCAACCCCCGCCGAACGGCATCGACTGTTTGCGGGTGACGCCCTCGCGCCCGGTACCGCACCTGCTGCAGGATGCCCGTTCAGGGCTGCTCGATCCCCCGCGCTCCATGCCACCGAAATATTTCTACGACCATCGCGGCGCATGCCTGTTCGACGCGATCTGCGATACGCCGGAATACTACCCGACCCGAACCGAGGAGGCGCTGCTGCAACGGCATGCGCAGGAGATCATCGCCCTGGTGAAACCCGATCACATCATCGAGTTCGGCAGTGGCACCTCGCGCAAGACGCGCCACCTGCTCGATGCCTGTTCAGATTCCGACAGGCCGGTGACCTACTGGCCGTTCGACGTCTGCGAACCGGTGCTGCGCGAAACCGGTCATGCCCTGATGCAGGACTATGACTGGCTGAACGTCAGGCCGCTGCTGGGTGATTACCATGCCGGTCTTGATGAACTGCCGGTTCCGGAAGGCCCCTGCCTGTATCTCTTTCTTGGCGGCACGATTGGCAACTTTGATTCAACGGACGCACATCGCTTCCTGGCGGAGATCTGCAACCGGATGCAGGCGGACGACTGTCTTGTCATGGGGGCCGATCGGGTAAAGGCGCATGCCGTGCTGCACGCGGCCTACAACGATGCCGAAGGGATTACCGCCGAGTTCAACCTCAACCTGCTGGAGGTGCTCAACCGCGGTCTCGATGCAGACTTTGATCCCGGCAGGTTCAGTCACCGCGCCGTCTACAATGACGCGCGGGAGCAGATCGAGATGTACCTGGTGGCGAGGGAGCGGCACCAGGTCAGGCTCGGCGCGCTCGAGTGCGCGA
>Ga0224512_10002547_pt1 | contig 16640 bp, 13 predicted proteins | sample SF_May12_sed_USG_4_FD_169103 | JGI IMG/M metagenome (GOLD analysis project Ga0224512, IMG submission 169103) | Sediment microbial communities from San Francisco Bay, California, United States - SF_May12_sed_USGS_13 | ecosystem: Environmental > Aquatic > Marine > Sediment | place: USA...
CTTTGAAAAGGGCGACGACATCGTTATCTCGGACAACGTATACGGCGGAACCCACAGGCTGACGGAGATGGTTCTCAGAAGGTTTGGCCTGAGATTCAAGTTCGTGGATACCACGAATCTAGACAACATCCAGCGTGCGCTTACTTCCCGTACTAAGCTTCTCTTTGTCGAAACGCCGACAAACCCAGTGCTGAAGATTACGGATATCGCCGGCGCCTCTGAAATGGCGCACGCTCACGGAGTTCTTCTCGCGGTGGATAACACGTTTATGAGTCCGTATTTTCAAAATCCCCTCGAGCTCGGCGCGGACGTCGTGTTGCATAGCGCGACCAAATTCCTTAATGGCCACAGCGATATGGTGGGCGGCATAGTCGTGGTAAATGACGAGGCACTGGCCGAAAGGCTTCGGTTCCTCCAGAATGCCATCGGTGCGGTGCCCGGCCCCTTTGACTGCTGGTTGGCCCTGCGCGGTACGAAAACGCTCGCCGTGAGAATGAGACAGCATGAGGTAAACGCCCGCCATCTTGCATCGTTCTTGGCCGAACACACTGCGGTCGAGAGAATCTACTACCCTGGTCTGGAACAGCACCCGCAACACGCCCTCCATCAAAAGCAGGCACGTGGATTTGGCGGTATCATCGCGTTTGATCTTGGTTCGTTGGATCGTGCGAAACAAGTGTTGAAGAAGACAAGACTGTTTACACTCGCCGAGAGTCTTGGTGGAGTCGAGAGTTTAATTAGTCATCCGGCAACGATGACGCACGCAACGGTGCCAAAGAAACATCGAGACAATATCGGTGTCACCGAGGGATTGATCCGAATTTCAGTCGGTATCGAAGACGTTGAAGATTTAGAAAGTGATTTGCGCAACGCGCTTGCAGTGTGACGGGATATATTTTCGACGGAAACGTTTCGCATACCACTTGCAAGTTTTCGGGAATTGATATATATTTTTTTTGTTGCTGCCTTTTTCCACCGTGTTTTTCGAACTGACCTGCATTTTGTGCTTGACGTAATCGCAGGAATCTCCTAGCTTTGCACAAGATATTGTATGGATTCCAAGTCCAAGCACAGCATCCTGTGTCTCCCCATCGAGCTGGTTGCTGATTGATCAGCGCTAAACCATGAGGAGCGTGGTCATGTCGAAGCAGGAGAAAGCGACGGTTCTTCGGAAAGAGAAGGAATACGTTAAGTTTGTGCAGCTGTTGAGACGTGCGGAGAGAGAAGGGAGATTGGACGGGACTTTCGAGTGCACACTCTGTGGGATGAAGTTCGCGACTGTTGCTGAAGCCAAGTCTTGTTGCAAGGTCCCGATCTCGTGAGTCTCAGGTGATGGTTATGCCGGACACAGAAACGAGAACAATCAACCAGTATTGCTCGGTTTGCAAGGACCATTTCGATATGGAAGTGGTCAAGCAAGGCAGTGGAAAAGGAGTGGTCTGGTTGAAATGCCCCGGTTGCCAGGGATTCCTCCCTTATATGCAGGTGGAGGCCGAAGAAGCTGCGCAAGCGGGCAAAGGGGACCAGGACACACCGGAAATTGCGTTGGAAGACCTCGATGTCGAGAACGCAAAGGAGTACTCGGAAGACTTAACCTACGAAATCGGTGAGATCTTGCACCATCGGTCTTGGAACGATTATGGAAAGGTCGTTTCCAAAGATCACTTGCCGGGCAACAGAAACACGATCTGGGTCCAGTTCCTTCGGCAGGGCAAGATTCAGCTTCTCGAGGGAGTAAAGTAAAAGATCCAGCCCCCACTCCTTGTTCGACGCTTAGGCGGAGCCGTCACTGTGTATTCGCCTGCGCGTTTCTCTTCGTGTTAGCCCCCCGACATGCCTGCACGACGGGTATCTATCAGGATTATCATCGTTTTGCCTCGTTTTTGATTGCGCCACCGAGGACCTCGTTGGCAGGCAGTGGGGTGATAATAGATGCCCCGGGTGATGAGGCTGCCATATATACACTAAGCGCTCAGCTGCCGTTCAAAAACGTGTTCCTACAGCCAGAACTCCCATATATATCACGTGTCACGGGTGACGATATCGAAAACGCCTTCGGCGATCTCACGCTGCGCGTGAGAGTCAGGGCATGGGGGACCAGACATGGGGTCGTGCATCTTTTGTCGGGCTTACGGATCGGAGGGGGGCCATTCCTGGAATCGGACGCGAGTTTGTTTCCCTACGCGACTGGCAGTATGGACCTGGAGATAGGTGTCGCGTACGTAGATACGATCACATCGATCACGTGGTGGGTCTCATCGCTTGCCACATATCCGAAACGGGTCGACGACGTGCTCGGGCAAGCTGGTCTCTACGAAAATTACGTCACCATCGGCACCGGTTTGGTGCTGCCGCTGCAAAGCAAGTTTGATCTTCAATTTGCCGCCTTCGGTTATCTCTCGCGTGGTCAGCCCGCACGGGAAATCTATTTCGCCGATTTGTGCTGGAAGTACTCTAGTTTGATCGGTTTCTGCGGATTTGCACAGGTGGAAGGCGGGTCCAGGGGCGCACGGGCGATGGACTTCTCGGTGGGGCTAGGGACGCGGCTGACTTTCTAGTTCTTTACCGGCCCGGACAGAATCTCGATCGACCGTGGTTGCACCTCTAGTAGACCACTTGCAGATTGCTCTGTCTGCCGCACCCCAACAGGCATGTGGATGCCATTCCCCCGGATATCTTGCGGGGGCATACGAGACCCTATCCCGACTCACACTTCCGCCGCAGAGACCGTGTTTGCCCTATACGAACAGGCTTTTCCATGGCACGGACTTTGCCCACCCGTATTCGAGCAACACCCTTTTGATTGGTTAGAATTCAGCGGTGCTTAGCGACAGGTTCCTTTGTCGATTGGGAACCGGGGTGGACAGCGAATGAAGAGCGTTTTCTTTGTCGATGACGACGGGCTTTTGCGCGAAATACTCGCGCGCGCCCTCGAAAAGCAAAATTACCGCGTTACATTATTTGACTCGCCGCGGAAGCTGCTTCTGGAGCTAGATTCGACGTGTCCCGACATCCTGATCTCCGATTTGCAAATGCCGAAGATGAGTGGTTTCGAGCTGATCGAGAGCATCCGAAGCTCGGGTTTTACGTTTCCGATTATCGTGGTCTCGGGACATATCACCCGAGAAATCGAGCAGCGGGTCAGGCAACTCGGGGTGAGTCACGTGCTGGCCAAGCCGATCAAGGACTTTTCGAAGCTCGCGTCACTGATCGATCGGGCTTTAGGATCCTTTAGAAAAACCACAGAGAGCGGCAGCCTGGACGATCTGAGACTGAGTCTTTTGACCAGTCTATCGCACGAGCTACGAACGCCGCTGACCGCGATCAAGATCGCGTTGGATGGACTGGGTGCCGAGCCGTCCGCCATCGCTCCCCGGGTGTACGGACAGCTCATTGCCATCAGCCGGCGTAACGTCGATCGCATTATCGATGTGGTCGAGGGCCAGCTGGAGCTGTTGCAAATCGCCGCAGGTGGGGTATCGATGGCCAGGCGTCTGGCAGGTGTTGTGGAGATCATCGAAAACGCTGCGCGTGCGTGCAACGGCGGGCGGTCGCAATCCATTGCCATACAAAGTATTGGGGCAGGCGAAGGGCTGTTTCTGTTCACCGATCCAGAGCGCCTACAACTAGTCATCAAACACATAATCGATAGCGCACCCGGCGACGTTACGATTGAGACCCATGTTGACACCGCAGGCGAATCGCGTGTTGTTCTCGATTTTGCCAATACAGACATCTTCGGTGGATCGGCGGCAGAGGCTTATCTTGGGCTTTGTGGTGGCAATGACCATTCGCCCGAGGCGCATAGCGGTCATGATCTTGTATATCGGGCCTGTCGGCGTCTCGTCGAAGCCCTGGGAGGTCGAATCACGTTCCTGCAGGATGGAGGAATAGAGAGGGTTCGCCTGCAGTTACCGGTTTTTCCGGATTTTGACCAGAGGGCTGACCTCGTGGCTCCCGTGACACAACTGCACAGAATGGCCATGCTTAGGGGCAGAAGTGTCAGACTCGTCAAATGCAGGGTGCGGCGTGACCCCACGCATGCAGACGGTTTTGATGCCGGTGAGGATCATTTTCTACGGCTCTGCCTGTCGAGTCTGTCTGCAGAGGAAGTCGCGGTCCGGTGTCGGGACCGGGGGACTTACTATCTCGCTCTGATCGAGCGAAACCGTGACGAGATGGCCAAAATCATCCGTGACCTGCGGGGACTCGTGTCGGAACGGGGGGGCGCAGATCGAATCGAAACCACCATCCACGAATCACCACCGCTCGAGGCGGCTGGCCTGGAGCGACTACTTGTGGAGCTAGAGACGATCAAATAACTCAGCCTTGTTTCTCCAACATCGATCTCATTTTTGACTGCCGTTTTTTCAAGATGCTCTTCGAGGTGACTGTGTCAACGCGTTCGGGGAGCTCCAGGAGGATAAGGCTAAGCGGTGTGTCAATCGTGGTTTCCCTCGAGGTGACACCGTCTCTGAACACGAAAAAGCCGTCCTGTGCTTCCCTTATCAACAGCTGCAGTGCGCCGCGCCCTCGGACACCGCGGCTGCTGCAATGGTAAATCTCTCCGCTATCGAAATAAATTCTACCCTTGACCGAATCAGCGGAGAGCGATAGAACGCCAGTGCGTTGGTGCGTGTTGACCAGGGCCAGCACCTCCTGAATGCTGAAGTGTCCCAGCCGACCGGCGAGCGACTGACGGGGCGAGAAGCCCCGGATGAGTACGTGTGTAAGTGGGGAATAGAGGATGAGGATAATAAGCAGCAGCGAAAGCACAGCGACGTAGTGTTTCTTTAGAACGGGATATACGACGAGTATGGCCACACCAGTCGCACTCGCTATCCGGGTTACCACATCCCACCCTTTTCCGAAATACTTACCAAAAGCCGTGAGCGGCTTACGGTCGGCTCGCTGGGTATCGGTCAGAGCCAAGAATTGTTCTTTGGCCCAAGCGTGATCGGGCTCCAGCTCCAGAATGCGGCCGATTATCTGTAGGGCATCTTCTTGATCCGCGGGATCGCCACCCCTAAGCGCGCTCTGTGCCTCTGCGATGAGACTTCCCATCTGTGTCCCGTGAATGAGGGCCGTTGCCTCTTGCTTCAGGTCGTAGTAATGCTGTTCTCTCCTCAAGTTCAGTGCACGATCGACCTCGGTGAGGGCAGCTTGTGGTCGACCCAGTCTGAGGTGGCAAAACGCCTTCTTGTAGTTCAGATCGGCGTTCTCAGGCTGCGTGGTTAGCAAGATCGATAGCTTTGGCAAAGCTGTTTCGTAGTCTCCCTTGTCCAGGAGCAGATCCACCTCGGCTTCGAGGGTCCTCGAGAGCTTCTTCGCAATGTGCGCGTTTCGATCGATGATTTCTTCGTCGTACGGACGGATAACGAGTGCTCGTGTCAAGAGTCCTCGTGCATACTGAAGCTGCCCCCTGGCCTCGTAGATCACGGCGAGCTCCAGCATGGCGGATAGATTCTCCGGTTCGCGGACGAGGATACTCTTATAGAGCATCTCGGCGATTTCGTACCGGTCGGCGATGAACATCTCTCTCGCACTCTCCAGCAGTTGTACGGTCGATGCGTTGCGATCGAAGCCGATTTGGGGATTGTCGTTCGCGGGAGGATCATCGGTGCTCTGAGGGTTGGGCCGGGCATACACGGCGTCGACGCCCGGGCCGGTGACAGCGGGGCTGGCCAGGCTGAGAACTAACAGACTTATTGCCAAGGGCTTCTGAAAGCGTGCGTTCATGACGCCATGGTGCAATCGCAACATCTATACCATCGTCGCACAAAAACGCACTGCCGTAAGGCGTTGTCAAATAATAATTTGATGTTTTTAGCTACTCGGTGATACCGAGCAGTTGCTGCAAAAATGCGAGCCTAGAGACCGAGTTCCGCAGATATCCCGCGCATCGCCTCGATGACGTTCCCGACGTGATCATCGAGCGACACGGCAAGGGCTTCCGCCCCTTGCAGGATGTCATCGCGATTGACAGAGCGAGCGAACGCCTTGTCTTTGAGTTTCTTCCTCACGGACTTGACCTCGACATCGGCGACTTGTTTGGACGGTCTCACCAAAGCGACCGCGGTGACGAGCCCGCACAGTTCGTCCACGGCAAACAGGGTCTTTTCGAGCCTCGTGTCCCTGGGCACGTTGGTATGATTGGCATGGGAGAGGATCGCTTTGACGAACGACTCGTCGTAGCCTCGCGAGCGCAATATCTCGGCCCCCTTGAACGGATGGTCATCGAGAGAGGGGTATTTTTCGTAGTCGAAGTCATGCAGGAGTCCAACCACTCCCCAGAGTTCCTCATCTTCAGCGAACGCCTTGGCATAGAGACGCATGGCGGCCTCAACGGCCAAGGAGTGCTTGATGAGATTTTCGTTTTTGGTAAATTCCCGCAACAGGTCTAAGGCCTCGGCGCGGCTGGGAGCTTTCACACTCATCCTCCGTCTCATGTTACGAATTGATTCCACAACTTGTATCTTCTATATTTAAGGCTGTTTGAGAGCGATTCGTCAACCTTGAACTCGAACCGTCCGTCAAAAACGACAGCCCCTTGATTCCAAGGATAAAATGAGCGAGCACGAAAGTCCAGATTCCAAAAGGAAAAAGGCGCTGGCGGCCGTTGCCCGTCACTTGAAGAACTACAAACGGGGTTTGACGCTCGGCGGGCTGTGCCTGGTCGTCACCAACCTGCTCATGTTGGCCAATCCTTGGATCCTGAAGGTAACGATCGACGGTCTGCAAGCGGGGACCACATCTCGTGAACTGCTCAATTATGCCATCGCCTTTGTGGGTATCACCGTGGCAAGTGGGGTGTTTCGCTTCCTCATGCGGCGCATCATGATTGGTATCTCTCGAAAAATCGAGCTGGACATGCGCGGCGAATACTTTGCTCATCTCGAGAGCTTGAGCCCCTCGTTTTACAACCAGCATCGAACGGGTGATTTAATGGCGCTGGCGACAAACGACCTCAACGCGGTGAGGTCTCTGGTGGGACCCGGTGTCATGTATTCGCTCAATACCGTTGTTGTCTCGGCCATGACGCTGTCCTTGATGATTGTGCTGTCGTGGAGACTGACTGTTGTTGCGCTGCTACCGATGGCCATACTCGCAGTTGGCATGTACCACAGTATGAAACTGATCCACAAGTACTTCGAGAAAGTCCAGGAACGATTTGGGGGGCTCAATTCTCGCGCGCAGGAAAACCTGAGCGGAGTGAGAGTGGTGAGAGCTTATGCGCGCGAGGATTACGAGACCGCAGAGTTCGAGAAGCATAGCCGCATCTATGTCGACGCCAACATGAAACTCTACAGAATCCAGAGCCTGTTGTCTCCACTGTTGACGAGTGTTGCCGGGTTGGGGGGATTATTTATCCTGGCGTATGGTGGCAAGCAGGTCATCGATCAGGCCATCACGCTGGGTACGCTGGTCGCTTTCATCGGTTATATGACGATGTTGGTTTGGCCCATGATAGCGTTGGGCTGGGTGATGAACATCATGGAACGAGGACTCGCGTCGATGGGACGTATCAACGCAATTCTCCATACCAAACCAGAAATCAAAGATGACGTCCGCTCCGACGCGGGGGGTATACCTGTCACGGATTGTTCCCTAAGCTTCGAAAATGTCTCGTTTAGTTATGACGCGTCACAGGACAGAGCCCCAGTTTTGTGCGATATCAGTTTTTCGGTGCGCGATGGTGAAACCGTTGCCATTGTGGGGCCGACAGGTTCCGGAAAGACATCGCTGGTTTCGCTCATACTGAGACTTTATAGGCCACAGACGGGGACCATACTGGTGGGCGGTGTTCCTATCGAGGAGATATCTTTGAGCGATCTAAGAACTGTAGTTGGTCTCATTCCACAGGACATCTTTCTTTTTTCCCAATCCATAGCTGAGAATGTGGCGTTTGGGGTGCCGAGACTCGAAGAGTCCGAGCTGGATCGGCTAAGTCGTGTAGCGGCTATCTATGGTGAGGTTCAGAATTTTCCACACAAATATCAAACGGTAATTGGAGAGCGTGGCATTAACCTGTCGGGAGGGCAAAAACAGCGGATAGCGATTGCCCGAGCGTTGGCGAAGAAACCAGGCATTCTGATTCTGGATGACGCGCTTTCGAGTGTGGACACGGATACCGAAGAAAGAATTCTTCGTTCTCTGCGCGATGAGATGAAACAACGGACTTCGATTCTAATCTCGCATCGAATCTCGACGGTCAGAGAAGCCGATCGAATTCTTGTGCTAAACGAAGGTAAGCTGGTCGAAGCGGGTACCCACCAAGAGTTAATTGCATCTCGGGGGTTGTATGCCGATATGTATGATAAACAACAAATCATGTACAGCCTGGAGAGGAGCTAGTCGTTGGAATACTTCGACGAGGACGAAGTACAGGGTAGGCCCTATGACCGAACACTGATGAGGCGAATACTGGGATACCTCCGCCCGTATCGAGGTATGGTAGTTCTCAGCATCGTGCTGCTTTTGCTGGTGTCGGTTCTGCAGCTGGCACCGCCTTATCTCACAAAAATAGCCATTGACCAGTATCTTTCACCTGCCTCCTCACTCGATATCGACGCCCGCTATTTCGGTTTGCTCAAAATCATTGGTATCTTCGTTCTGGTGCTTCTTCTTGCGTTTGTCATTAGTTATTGTCAGATTTATGTAATGGCGTTCGTTGGACAACGAATTATGTTCGATCTCCGCATGCAGATCTTCAGACACTTACAAAAAAAGGAGGTTTCGTATTTCGACAGGAACCCCGTAGGGCGCTTGATGACTCGCCTAACCAGCGATGTAGAGGTCTTGAACGAGACGTTCACTTCTGGCGTTGTGGCGATATTCCTCGATTTGTTTACCCTTCTTGGCATTATGATCGTTTTGTGCTATTTGAATCTCCGGCTTGCGATCATCACTTTTACGGTTCTCCCTTTTCTCTTTGTGGCCGCGATGATCTTCAGAGCCAGGGTGCATCGCACCTACCGTAGCGTTCGCAAGCGCGTAGCCGCTATCAACGCATTCCTTCAGGAAAATATTACGGGGATGAGTGTGGTTCAGATCTTTAACCGAGAGACGGCTCAGTATGAGAAATTCAGTCACCGTAATAAGAAGCTTTATCAAGCTCATCTCGATACGGTCGTCGCGTACGCGGTCTTTTATCCAGCCATCGAGATCCTCAGCGCCATTGCCATCGCGCTGATAATCTGGTTTGGTGGACGTGGGGTGCTGGCCGGTGCCATGACCTTTGGGGCGCTGGTCGCCTTTATCCAGTATGCGCAGCGGTTCTATCGGCCGATTAGCGATCTGAGCGAAAAATACAATATCCTGCAGGCCGCCATGGCCTCTTCCGAACGTATCTTCGATCTGCTCGACAACGAGCCACGAATCCAAGACAGCCGAAACCCCAAGAAAATACCCACGATTCCGGCCGAGGTGATTTTTGATCACGTGAGTTTTTCGTACAACCCCGGGGAGGAAGTGCTTCACGATGTCAGTTTCAGGGTGGCCCCGGGGGAAAAAGTGGCGATCGTAGGTTACACGGGGGCGGGCAAGACAACTATTATAAACCTGTTGTCGCGATTCTACGACGTAGAGCAGGGAAGGATATTGATTGACGGTGTGGACATTCGTGATTTTTCGCAACGCGATCTTCACCGTTACATCGCCACCGTTCTCCAGGACGTGTTCCTTTTCTCGGGAGACATAGGCCACAATATACATCTCGGTGACCGTGCTATCAGCGATGCGAAGATGATGGAGGTGTCGCGGTATATCAACGCCGACAAATTTATCAACAAGCTACCCTTGCGTTATCAGGAAACGGTAGGAGAGCGGGGACGGACGCTGTCGGTTGGCGAACGCCAGCTGCTATCGTTTGCCCGAGCGTTGGTGTATGAGCCTAAGATTTTGGTGCTCGACGAAGCGACTTCGAGTGTTGACACTGATACCGAATATCTGGTCCAGGATGCCCTCAAGAAGTTCATGTCGGGGCGTACATCGATCGTTATCGCACACCGGCTGTCTACGATTCGCTTTGTCGACCGCATCATCGTCCTGCATAAGGGTGGAATTATCGAGGAGGGAACGCACCAAGAACTCCTGGAACACGGTGGACACTATTCTAAGCTATACGACTTGCAGTACAAGGATCAGGAGAAAGAGATTCAATTTAGGCGTGACGCGGGGTGACGCGTTACTACTTATGAGCTGAGCGAATGCAAGCTATCGAGTTTATCCTTGAGACGCTGGGTCACTTTGTAAAACGCAGTGAAGGGCCGCCGCCAGGCATATCCGCTCATGCTGGGCCCGAGTTTGAACGAGAACTCATGTGGTTGTGCGAATGGCACGCGCTCACTCCCATCGTCCTTGCTTCGCTCGAGCAGCTTGCGCTCCGTCCTCAGGTATCACGCATCACGTTGGAAAGGATGAAGGCTCTAGCCAAGGCTTCTCGCGTTCTGGGCGAAGATCTGCTGGCAACGACGAGGGTGTTGTCAAAATCTTTTGCAGAGCGAAAAATAGAGGCTTTGTTTGTAAACGACGTGGCGCTCCCGCATTCCCTTTACCCATCTGTGCAGCTGAGACCGGTCGAGCGGATCGAAGTCTTGCTAAAGGAGGGGGACTGGTCAGCGGTCATAGACTGTTGTAGTTCTAATGGCTTTCGATTCAGTGACCGGCAGCCGAGATTTCGAGATGGCCGAGAAGCGTTGCGCTATTATCAGTATTTTGCGCCGTGTTGTCTCGAAAATGACAAGGGAGATCAGCTGTATCTTAGATTGCGTCTCCTCGACCTGGGTGCGACCGATGAGGCGGAGGCCACGTGGCAAAGGCAACGTGCTGTGGGCGACGGTCTGTCCGAGGTGCGAAGTATCGGTCTCGAAGATCAGCTGATTCAGTCTTGTTTGACCTACAACATGATGTGCTTTGACAAACTTCTGCACGCAGTAGACATTGGCCTCATTCTGACTCGATTCGGTTCGCAGTTGGAGTGGCCTTACGTGGCAAAGAGGCTTCGGTCCGCCCTGGTGTACCCAGCTGGCTGTTTTACCTTGGGCAATGTGATCCGTTGGCTAAGACTCGATGGGGTGGCCACGGAGCTAGAACCTCCTGGCATTTTGCGAAAAAAGATTTTCGCGCTTCTTTGGCACGCAGATTACGACACCTTCGCAACGCGGCGTCCGGGGAGATTTCACAGAATCAGATTTTGCATGTTGGAGGTAGGGAGTTGGCGTGAAAAACTGAATTTTTGGTGGAGGATAATTGCCCCCAAATCCGAGTGGGTTGCAGCGTTCTTCGGTACCCCCTCGAGGCCGTGGCTAAAGCTCAAGTTTGTTATACTAACGCTTAAAGGCAGGGTTGGTGTTCGAGGCGCGTGATGCTCCAGACACCCAATATTATCGTAGACGCTAGAGGCCTTTTTTGCCCCATGCCCATCATCAAAACGTCGGAAGCGATCTGCTCGCTGGATGGCGGCGCGGTGGTCGAAGTGATAACAGATGATCCCGCCATCGAGTTCGATATGCCGGCGTGGTGCCAGAGCCACGGACATACGATCGAGTCCGTATCGATCGAGGGGAAGGTGTGGCGTTACTTTGTGCGAAAAGGAACCGATCAGGCGCTTGATTAAACGGACAAGAACCATTACGAAAGTCCATGTGTGGTGGACACGGCAGGACGTTTTTGCTAGTTTCTCTGACAACGCGACCAAGATTTCACGCGATGGCGATTCTTGCGTGTTATACAAACGAGTCATGGAGTGGCCCCAAGTAGTTCACGGGAGGTGATACGCCTTGAACAGTGGTAAGAAGATTCGGCTTACGCAGTACGCGGCTTGCGCAGGTTGAGCGTCCAAATACGACGCAGCGGGGCTGCGTGAGATGCTAAAGGTGCTACCACCACAAGTGGATCCCAACCTACTGGTTGGACACCTTGGGGCCGACGATGCAGGTGTATACCGGATCGATGATGAGCGAGCGCTGGTTTTGACGGTCGATTTTTTTACGCCGGTGGTCGATGATCCTTATGACTACGGTCGCGTGGCTGCCGCAAACTCGCTGAGCGATGTGTACGCGATGGGCGGCAAGCCGATCGCAGCCCTCAACATCGCGGCCTTTCCCGAACATGATCTGCCGCTCGAGATCCTTGGCGAGATATTCAAGGGGGGCGCGGCGGTGGCCAAGGACGCGGGTATCGTGATCGTGGGTGGTCACACGGTAAAGGACAAGGAGCTTAAATACGGCTTGTCGGTGGTGGGGATGATTCACCCCGAAAGAATCATCCGCAACTCCGGTGCCAAAGCGGGGGACCAACTCATATTGACCAAGCCGCTTGGCACGGGCGTTCTTTCCACGGCAATGAAAATGGATGCCCTGAACCAGGAGTACTACCGACCGCTAATCAACACGATGACGCAGCTCAATCGGCATGCTGCCGAACAGATGGAGGCGTTTGGGGTTGAGGGGTGCACCGACGTAACCGGCAACGGGTTTTTGGGACATGCATTCGAGCTAGCCGAGGCGAGCAATGTGACTCTGGAGATCGTTGCCGCCGATGTGCCAGCCCTGCCTGGCACCATCGATCTTATCAAGAAGGGTCATCTCACCGCTGGGGGCCACAGCAACAGAGTGTTGATCCAGGGGAATATAGAATGGAACGAGGGGCGAGACGACTCGGTCGACCACTTTCTTCTGGATCCGCAAACCTCGGGTGGGCTTCTCATATCGGTGCGCGCGGATCGTTGCGACGAGCTTTTTGCAACAATAAAAGAGGTTTATAACGATGCGGCGATCGTGGGGCGTGTGACCGAGAGGCGAAACGTATTGCTCAAGGTGACTTGACCGCTGCCGCGGTGTGCCCGGCGAATTTCTACAACACGACGCCCATGCGGTTTTGCATCGGCGGGCGAGGTCTATCTACCCGTGTGGTGCGCGCCTGCTGGCTCGCTTCGAAGAATCTTAGTAAACAGGCATCGCGGCTCACCGCAAAAAGTTCCATCTCATCCGATGGAACCGGTCGTTTGGAGGGGAGCTTCACCGTCCTAGGATTGACGAATCTTCCCCCAACCTTGATCCGATAATCGAGGTGCGGGGCCGTAACCAGACCGGTCGAACCGAGATAACCGATTACCTGGCCCTGTTTCACCCGCGAGCCCCTTCTGATGCCCTTGGCGAATCCTGACAGGTGCAGATAAAAAGTGGTGTAGCGGCTGTTGTGACGGATCTTGACGTATTTGCCGTTCGCCCGGTTTCTTGTGGCCTCGGCCACCGTACCGTCACCCGTCGAGCGAACCGGCGTGCCGCGAGGAGCGACGTAGTCGACACCGAGGTGCGGTCTGTAGGTGCGTGTCACCGGGTGCAAACGACGCCGTGTAAAGTTGGATGAAATGCGCATGAAGCGCAGTGGCGCCCGCAGCAGTGATTTATGCAGTGAATTACCCCGGGCGTCGTAGTAGCTCCGCGATCCCGCCTGTGTACGGTACGCGAACGCGTAGTGTTCTCTACCCTGGGTGAATATCCTGGCGGCGAGCACATCACCCAACTTGGTCTTGCCGTTCTCATACACTTTGCTCTCGTAGAGCAGCGTAAACGCGTCGCCGCGGCGTATGTCGGTGAAAAAATCGATATCCCATTGAAAAATCACCGCGAGATGTGAGGCCAGCTCCGGGTTTGAACCCTGTTCCTGCAGCGTGGCGTAGATGGAGTTGTCGATGGTACCGCTGGTCACATAGTGCTCGATCCGGTACGAGATCGTGTCCTGCATGGCCTCGAAGCGTGCCCCCGCCCGTCTCACTGTCAACATGTGCTCGGAGTCTATGGCGTAATGCAGGCTGTCCAATTGCCCCAACGAATCCGCCCACACGGCGTATTTCTGCCCCGGGCGCACCTTTTTAAAATTGAACACCTTGCGGCTCGCTTCGACTACTCGATGAATCTCGCCGGGCGACATGCCGGCCCCCTGCATCTCCACAAAGAACGAGGCTCCGCGTGCAATCTCGCCGTGCACCGCCCGCGCACTTGCAACCACATCCGCGGCCGCGAGCTGTGAGTTGTCGCCGATGAGTTCTCGCGCCGCTTCTCCCGTTGCGCGTGAGGTGTTTTCACGTACCCCATCCTGGGTACCACGACCGCGATCCACGAACTGCGTCTCGTATAACGCGATCACGGCGATAACGACGATCAAAGGCACGAACTTTCTCATTTTACAGGTGTTTGCTCCTCTCCCAGTGGCCATCCGATTCACTCATCGCAGCACATCTTACGCAAGCAAAGTACCAAATCATTAACCGTGCACGGATAATATGGCAAGAAAAAACTTTGCCCTAAGTAGCGGCCGCGGTCGTATTTACCGGCCAACTTGCTCTCGCGCCCACTCCGTCATCGAGTGCTCGGGGTATAACTCAATGAACTTCTCAAGCAACGGACGGGCCTCTCTAGGCCTGCCCAATCGCGTCAAAAGCGATCCGGCGTTGAAAAGCGCGGCCGCCGATCTTGGGTCGATTTCTAGTGCCCTTCGAAATCTCAACAGAGCCTCGTCATAACGTCCGAGATCCGCCAGAAGAACGCCCGTCTCGATCAATGCGTCTCCATCGCGCCGGTTCTCCAGCAGCCGCTTCTCGAACAGCCGCAGCATGTTCTCTTTGACCTCGGGCAGCTCATCGGTTCGGCCAAGTCGTTCCAAGACATCACGAAAGCTCTTCCAATACCTCAAATTTTCAGGCTCCCTCTCGCAGAGCCAGCGCAGATCGGACAGCACATCTTCGTAGCGCTCCAACTTGAGCATTAGCCCGACGTAGTTGTGGCGAAACTCGATTTTATCCGGCCTGTAAGTTATGGCGCCCCGGTAAGCCTCGCCGGCGAGCTCCAACTGACCGCGTTCGACAAAGAGATTGCCGAGCAAATTGTATGCGTTGGCGTTGCTCGGATTCACCTTGACCGCGCGTCGCAACCACTCGGCGCCCTCATCCAGCTGGTTGTGACGCAAATACCAGTTGGCGACAACCACCTCGGTTCTCCCGTATCCAAGCGGCAGGGTTTTGAAGCGTGTCAGAGATAACGACTCCGAGTGATTGAGCCACACCCAGGGGACCAGTTGCACAAGCGAGAAGATCAAGGAGAAAGCCAGAAGCCGCGTTGCCGCCTGGCCGCCGCGTACGTGTCGCAGGAGGAAATAGAGCCCAGCGGTGCTGTAACACACGGCAGCCGGTGCAAAGAGGTCCCAATCGCGCGCATAGCCCAAGAGTGGCTCAGACATCGTCCAGCTACCTGCCAGGAAGCTCAGCGCGGTAAGCGAGAGAAAAACGCCCACAGGGGCGTGCAGACTTCTCTTGTATAGAGCAATCACGAGAGCCGGGACAAAAAGAAAAGCCGCCAGTGGGCCGATCAGGAAGTGTTCGTTTGCAAAATCCCGCACGTGCAGCGAGGAAAACATGTACGCCAATCCAACGCCTCCGCCCCCTCCTTGAGACGAGCGGGCTATGTGGATCATCTGCTGAAGCCCGGCCCAAAGAGCAAAATCAGACGACATGGCCCTGAGTATTACATTCAAAATGAATAAGCCGACGACGGTCAGAACAACTGCGGTTATGGCATCGCGCCGTCTGTCGCGCCGGTATAACCCCCACGCTACTAGGAAAAGAAAGGAGGGAAAAAGTCCAAAAGCCGATAGGTGGAGCGACACGGTGGCCAGAAAGACGACGGCGACGATCTGCAGCGTCAGGCGCCGGTTCAGGTAAAGCACTGCCGTCAACAGATAGGTGGCGATGAACAGCGTATAAAAGGTGTAGTTCTCCACGTAGCCGAAGAAGAGAAGCGCATAGCCCTGGCTTATGAGCAACAACGTGACCATCCATGACACCGCATTCTTGTGACTGGTCTCCCGGGCCAACGTGCGACCAAGCGCGAAAGCAACAAATGCGTAGAGAAAACCCACGACAACGCTGCCCACGGCAACGACATGACGCGCGACCTCACTGTCCTCGATGCCCTCACGCCGAAAGTAGCCACCTAAATTTTGATAGAGCACCTGTTGTAGCCACATGGTTACGGGCTGTCGGGGATGAAAGTCCTGTCCTTTGGGAAGATTCGTAATCAGGGGATGCGCGTCACCCAGGAGCGTCTGCTGCGAACGAAAGATCCAGAAGACTGCGCCACAAGCGAGGGCAAACACAAGAGCCGAGACAAGCGGACGCCCGTCTAGCGGCACTATTCTGCATCCATGCAGTTCACCCTCCCGCGCCGGACGCAGGAAGGCGATGGTGGCTAGCAAGACCACCGTCCAACACACAATGGCAGCGGCCAAAGGCAGAAAAGCGTAGATATGAAAACCCCAAAAGCTGTTACGAAGCGGGCCCAGGGCGGCTACTTGCAGAACGATGGTAAGTGCCGCCACAGTGAGTAAAACGATCTTGTAGTACCGTGCTGCCCACGAGAAGTCGTCCTCCTTGTGGGTTTTGAGATTCATATGGGAAGGCTTTTGCGTTAGTGTGCAATTCTCGGAACAAAGGTTTTCGAGGGGATTATAGGTTATTATGGCGCAAGCGATCAACCAAAGAGCGTTGAGATCGAGGCCCAAGTCGCCTAGAATAGCTTTGCATTAGGCGGGCGTTCTAAACCGCGCGGTCCAAAGTTGATATGGATAATCTCCTAAAGAAA
>Ga0224512_10002548_pt1 | contig 16638 bp, 17 predicted proteins | sample SF_May12_sed_USG_4_FD_169103 | JGI IMG/M metagenome (GOLD analysis project Ga0224512, IMG submission 169103) | Sediment microbial communities from San Francisco Bay, California, United States - SF_May12_sed_USGS_13 | ecosystem: Environmental > Aquatic > Marine > Sediment | place: USA...
GACGGATCCGCCGAGCGTTACAGAGTCGATGAGGTTGGTTTCCATTTCACGGTCACGCTGTTTGAGAGAAGGTTCACGCAATTAAGCGAAAATTGATTGCAATCCAGTTAAGATACCGCGGCCGTGCCGGCGTATTTCTCCAGCGCCGCGCGCAGCCCGGCCGGAATGCGGGCCGGCCGCCCGCCGGCGCCAAGGCAGGCCAGTTCGACCTGCATGGTCACGAGATCCTCGCCGCCGCGCCGGACGATCTGCTCGGCCGCGATCGATGCACCGCGCAGTTCAAGCATCCGCGAATGCACCTTGAGCAGATCGTCGAGCCGGGCCGCGCCCAGATAGTCCACGACACAGCGCCGCACCACGAAATGCATCCCCGCCGCGACCATGCGGCCGTACTCGCCGTCGCCGATGTCGCGCATCAGTTCCGAGCGCGCCCGCTCGGCAAATTTCAGATAGTTGGCGTAGTAGACGATTCCCGCCGCGTCGGTGTCCTCGTAATAAACACGGACGGACGTTACATGGGAGCCGTTGTCCGGCGCGTCAATCATCGCCGCCCTCGTCCGCATCGCCGCCCAGCAGGTCGAGCTGCGTGGTGCCGGCCGGCAGCGCGCGGCCCAGGCTGGCCCATCCCGGGGCGGTCAGCGCGCGGCCGCGCGGCGTGCGCTGCAACAGGCCCTGCTGCACCAGATAGGGCTCGATCACCTCCTCCAGAACGTCGCGCTGCTCCGACAGGGCCGCGGCCAGCGTCTCGACGCCGACCGGGCCGCCACCGTAATTGTCGGCGATGCACGACAGGTAGCGCCGGTCCATCGCGTCGAGCCCGCGCTCGTCGACCTCAAGCCGCCGCAACGCACGATCCGCCGCGCCGGCATCGATTTCCCGGTGGCCGTCGATCGTCGCGAAATCCCGCACCCGGCGCAGCAGGCGCCCGGCCACCCGCGGCGTGCCGCGGCTGCGCCGCGCGACCTCGTGCGCACCATCCGGCGTGATCGGTGCGCCCAGCAGCCGCGCGCTCCGCTCGACGATCACCGTCAGCTCCTCGACGGAGTAGAAGTCCATGCGCAGCGGGATGCCGAAGCGCTCGCGCAGCGGCCGCGTGATCAGGCCGGAGCGGGTCGTCGCCGCGACCAGCGTAAACGGCGGCAGCTCGATACGGATCGACTGCGCCGCCGGGCCTTCGCCGATGATCAGGTCGAGCTCGAAATCCTCCATGGCCGGGTAGAGGATCTCTTCCACCGCCGGGTTCAGCCTGTGGATTTCGTCGATGAACAGCACGTCGCGCGGTTGCAGCTTGGTGAGCAGCGCCGCGAGGTCGCCGGCCCGTGCCAGCACCGGCCCGGACGTCGCGGTGAAGCCAACGCGCATCTCGCGCGCGAGGATCTGCGCCATCGTCGTCTTGCCGAGGCCCGGCGGGCCATGCAGCAGCACATGGTCCAGCGCCTCGCCGCGCCCCCGGGCCGCCGTGATATAGACCGCAAGATTGTCGCACACCGTCTGCTGGCCGATGAAGTCGCCCAGCGTCTGCGGGCGCAGCGCCGCGTCGTCGCCCTCCCTGCTTTCGCGCGCATCGCCGGCGCCGGCGGCAGGATCGATGATGCGGTCCGGAAGGTCGCTCATTGCGACAACTCCTCAAGCCCGGCGCGGATCAGGTCGGGCAGCGCAGCCCCGCCGCCCAGGCGGTTGCCGGCACGCGCCACGGCGCCGAACGCCTCGCTGCGCCCGTAGCCGAGATTGACCAGCGCCGAAACGGCGTCGGCATCGACGGCGCCGCCGGATTGTCCGCCGGCAGCCATGGCGGCCATCGGGCCCAGCGCGATGCCGCCGGCCTTGTCCTTGAGTTCCGAGACGATGCGGCCGGCCAGCTTCGGTCCGACGCCGTTGGCCCGCGACACCGCCGCCTTGTCGCCCGATGCGACGGCCCGCACCAGATCGTCCGGCCCCATGGCCGACAGGATCGCCAGCGCGACCCGCGCGCCGACGCCCTGCACCGTGGTCAGCAATAGGAACCATTCGCGCTCGGCCGCGTCGATGAAACCGTACAGGTGGATGTGATCCTCGCGCACATGGGTCTCTATGTGCAGCTGCACGGGTACGCCGTCGCCCGGCAGCCGGCCCATCGTGCGGCTGGAACAGAACACGAGGTAACCGACACCGCCGACATCGACGACGACGCGGTCCTCGCCCAGCAGTTCGACAATGCCGCTGAGCCGGGCGATCATTGGCCGGCCACCGTTTCCCGTTTCGCGACAGCGTGGCGTCCGGCCCGGTAGCTCGCGTGGCATATTGCGACGGCCAGCGCGTCGGCGGCATCGGCGCTCGACACCGTGCAGCCGGGCAGCAGGCGGGCGACCATGAACTGCACCTGCTGCTTGGCCGCGTGGCCGGCGCCGACCACCGCCTTCTTGATGCGGTTCGGCGCGTATTCGAAGACCGGAATGCCCAACAGCGCCGGGGCCAGCAGCACGACGCCGCGCGCCTGCCCCAGCTTCAGGGTCGATTCGGGATTCGCGTTGACGAAGGTCTCCTCGACCGCCGCCTCGTCGGGCCTGAATTCGGCGAGCACCGCGGCAAGCCCTTCATGCATGTCGCGCAGCCGCGGCGCCATATCCTGTCCCGGGTCGGGCCGGATCGTGCCGTCCGCCACATGGCGCAGCCGGTTGCCCTCGGTCTCGATGACGCCCCAGCCGGTGTGGCGCAGGCCAGGGTCGAATCCAATCAGGCGCATCGCATGTCCCTCACGCGGTCAGCCGCGCGAGCACCGCGTCGTCGATTTCGTAGTTGGCGGCAACCCCCTGCACGTCGTCATTGTCGTCGAGGACGTCGAGCAGCCGCAGTACCGTATCCGCCGCATCCTCGTCGACCGGCACGGTATTCTGCGGCCGCCAGGCGAGCTTGGCCGACTCCGGCTCGCCGAACCGCCCTTCCAGCGCCGCCGCCACGCTGTGCAGGTCGTCGGGCTGGCAGGTGACGAGGTGGCCGGACTCGTCGGACTCGACGTCGGAGGCTCCGGCCTCCAGCGCACCCTCGAACATGGCCTCGGCGCCCGCCGACGAAGCGGGGAAGCGGATCTCGCCGACGCGGTCGAAAAGGAAGCTGACGGCGCCGGTCTCGGCGAGATTGCCGCCATGCTTGTTGAACGCGGAGCGAACTTCCGAGGCGGTGCGGTTGCGGTTGTCGGTCAGCGCCTCGACAATCACCGCGACGCCGCCCGGCGCATAGCCCTCGTAGCGGATCTCCTCGTAGTCCTCGCCATCGCCGCCGCCGGCGCCTTTCTTGATGGCGCGCTCGACGTTGTCCTTCGGCATATTGGCCGCCCGCGCCGCTGCGACGGCCGCGCGCAGGCGCGGGTTGGCGTCCGGGTCGGCGCCGCCCATCCTGGCGGCGACCGTCAGTTCGCGGCCCAGCTTGGCGAACAGGCTGGCGCGCTTCTTGTCCTGCGCGCCCTTGCGGTACATGATGTTCTTGAATTGTGAATGGCCAGCCATTTCGGTCCCGAAATCGTCCTTGCGTACGCTAATTACAGTGATGTATCCTCCGGCACCATACTATATCTAGTACCGGCGCGGATGGGGAGAATATTGTCGACCGGCCCGTCACTGTCGAGCCCGATAGTTATCGGGGTTTTATGGCAAGATTGCGGCGTGGGGAAGCGCCGTGATCCGGCGGTCGGCACGCGACGGTGTACCGGAAGGCGGACCCTGTGAACGGCGCGGACGCCGCGCGACGGGTGCCATGGCTCAAGAGGAAACCCGCGAAATCCGGCCGCGCGGATGAGAGGTTCGCAGCGGCCGAGGCGATCGTCGACCGGCTGAGGGCCGAATATCCCGCGCATGCTTCGCGCGACGTGGAACGGCTGGCTGAGGCCGCCGCGCCGATGGCCGGTGCGGCGCCGGTACAGGAGCCGCTTTTCGGCGAAATCTTTCGCATCGCCCACGACATCCGCGGCCAGGGCGCGGTGTTCGGCTATCCCCTCATGTCCCGGCTCGCCAGTTCGCTGTGCCTCGCGATGCGCACGCTGGGCCCGCGGGACGCCGCCATGATAACGATCATCCACAGCCACGTTGCCGGTATGCGGGCGCTGCTGGAGCAGAACGTCAGCGGTGTCGGAAACCGCCCGGCTCTGACCATCGCCGCGGCGCTGGAACTGTTGGTGCGGTCGCGCACCGGCCGCTGATCCCCGGGATTCCGACCTGACGGACACGACGCTGTGCGCTACGGCGCGCAAAGACGCTGTTCCGCGCTGTCCGAACGCAGTCTGCGTGCGACAGATTGTTACTACCATCAAGTGTCCGGCTGGCACGCGCCTTGCTTCAGTGGCACGGCAATACTGTCGCGAACCACCGGTTTCGGCGGTATAAGAATTTAGAGTTTATTAAGTAATATATGAAATTTTCTGGCCGAAATGTTCGTTTAAATACGAATGATACACAATACGCATACGGTTACTACTTTTTGTTGTATGGCGGACTTCAACGAATAGGGACAATTTCAAAATGGAATATCAAGGATTGCAGATGAAACGGTTCATCGAATTGCATATCAAGCGGAACACTGCGGCCGACGCATCGAATGGGCCGCGCCGGATTCAGCTTCGCATAGTGCCGATCGCAGCGGTTCTGGCCGTGTCGCTGCTGGGCGTTGTGACTACCGAAACCGGGGCGGCCAGCGAGGGACTTCAGTCGTTCGTCACCAAAAAGGCCGCGACCATCGAGAATCTCCACCGCAAAGCCAAGCGGGCCCTGGTGAACGCAGCGCAGGACCGCGCGTTCGAGGGCTATTTCGATGCCCATGACGACGCCGCGCGCCATACCGCGAAGCAGCGTATCGAGCAGGTGACGCTGGCCACGCAGCAGCGGTTCCACGTCGAGGAGATGTGCCTGATCGATCCCACCGGCACCGAGCTGACCCGCATCGTCGGCAACGAGATCGCGCCGGACGCCGATCTTTCGACGGAGGAAGCCCAGGCGGCGTTCTTCAAGCCGGGCTTCGCCGAGCAGCCGCGCCGGGTTTACGTGACCAACCCCTATATGTCGCCGGACGCCCACAAATGGGTGCTCGCCTACGTAACGCCGGTCATGGCCGGCGACCAGAAGAAGGCGATCCTGCATTACGAGCACGGGCTCGAAGTCTATCAGCAAGCGGTCAACAAGGGCCTTGCCGGTGACGACCGATACCTCCTTGTGGTGTCGCAGGGCGGGTTCGTCATCTCCGACAGCCGCAGGGTCCCGGCAGTCGAAAAACGCGGCGACTCGGAGAATCCGTCGGATTACTTCGAGCAACTGGACAACGTTTCCCCGAACGGTCTGGCCAAAGTCTACGAGAGCGTGGGCGACAACAAGACCGGCGCCGCGAAGATTTCGGCAGACGGTGTCGATTACGGCGTCGCCTATGCCGTCGTCGAAGGAGGGCTGGTTCTGCTGGCCATCGAGCGCGCGCAATAGACGGCGGCCCCGGCGTGTCGCCGGCGACCGAACCCTGACGGACTGGAATTTGGCGTGACAATAAAAAGCAAAACGATCCTGTTGGTTCTGGCGTGTTCGATGGCGCCATTGGCGATCATCGGCGTGGATTTCTTCCTGTCCGCACGCGCCGCCCTCGAGAGTCAGGTCACGCGCGTCCTGCAGGCGGACTCGGATGCGACGCTGGCGCGGCTGGAGGATTTCTTTGAAAAGGCCGCTATCGATTTCGATTCCTGGAGCACGGCGCCCGCGATGCAGGATGTCCTGATCGATGACGGCGAAGGCCTTATCGGCGGCATGATTGGCCAGCTTCGACGGCAATATCCGCATTTCGGCGCCCTCATGGTGGTTAGCGATACCGGCAGCGTGATCGCATCCACCGATCCGCCGGATCTGGGGCGGGACCTCAGCGGCTTCGATGCCGTCGCGAGGGCGCTGCAGGGATCACAAATCAACGGTGATGCCGGCAGTTCGGACATCGTCGGGTTCGACAACGTGGTGTTCGCAGCCCCGATCCGCGCGAACTACGACCAGGAATCGATCATCGGCGCCGTGATCGGCTTCGTCGACTGGCGGTGGCTGCGCCGGATGCTATCGGAAGTCACAGTCGTCGGCACGCCGCAGGGCAAGGATCATTTCCTCGTCCTGGTGGACGGCCATCATCGCCAGACATTTTATCAGTCGCAACATTTTGCGGCGGATGCCGAGGTTGACGGCACGGCGAAAGCCGAGATGCACGCCGCGGCGGATGCCCATGAACACACGGCGGCGAATGTCGATGTGACGGAGTCCCATGAAGGGGTCACCGAGGGTATGTTTGCCCGGGCCGAAGCCCTGATCAGCACATCGACTTCGGATGGCCGCAAGCATTTCCCCAATCCCGGCTGGATTATGCATACGGTCGTGACGATGGATGTGGCCTATGCCGATATTCACGCACTGCGCAACCGGCTGACATGGATCGCAGCGGTGGTTGCGCTGCTGGTGGCGGCGGTCGGGTATTTCGGCGCCAATACCATGAGCCAACCGATCGTCCGTCTGACCAGGGTCATGGCCGAACTGGCAGAGGGCCGCCTTGACGCCAAGATCCCGGCCGGCCGCGGCACCGACGAGATTGGCCGCATGGCCAGGGCGGTCGAAGTGTTCAAGGACAACGCCATCGACAAGGCGCGCCTCGAAGAGGAGCAGGCGGAGTCGCAACAGCGCGCCGCCGAGGACAAGCGCCAGGGCATGCTGGAGATGGCCGACCGGTTCGAGCGGTCCGTCAAGGAAGTCGTCGACGGCGTGTCCTCGGCCGCGGTCGAGATGCAGGCGACGGCGCAGCAGATGTCGGCGACCGCCGAGGAGACCAGCCGCCAGTCGGCCGGCGTCGCGAGTGCCTCCGACCAGGCGACCGCGAACGTGCAGACGGTGGCGGCGACGACCGAGGAGCTCAGCGCCTCGATCTCCGAGATTGGCCGCCAGATCATGCAGTCGGCGAAGATCGCCCAGAACGCGGTGACCGAGGTCGAGACGACCAACGAGACGGTGCAGGGCCTGGCCGAGGCGGCAAGCAAGATCGGCGACGTTGTAAAGCTGATCAACGACATCGCCGGGCAGACCAACCTCTTGGCCCTCAACGCGACGATCGAGGCGGCACGCGCCGGCGAGGCCGGTAAGGGCTTCGCCGTGGTCGCCCAGGAGGTCAAGAACCTCGCCAACCAGACCGCCAAGGCGACCGAGGAGATCTCGCAGCAGATCACCGCCGTCCAGGACGAGACCGGCAGCGCCGTCGATGCGATCGAGAAGATCCGTTCGATCATCGGCGAGGTCAACGAGATCGCGACGACGATCAGCTCCGCGGTCGAGGAGCAGGGCGCCTCGACCCAGGAGATCGCGCGGAGCGTCCAGCAAGCGGCCCAGGGCACCCAGGGCGTGAACGACAGCATCGAGAGCGTCAACAGGGCGGCCGACGAGACCGGGTCGGCGGCCGGCCAGATGCTCAACGCCTCAGAAGAGATGGCCCGCCAGGCGGAAGGCCTGCGCGGCGAGATCGAGCGCTTCCTCGGCGAGGTCCGCGCCGGCTGACGCTACTGGGCCATCCCTGCCGGACGACAGCAGGGCCGCCCTTCGGGGCGGCACTTTTTTCGGCTGGTCGTTAGCCCCTCTCCCTCGCGCCAGCGCCCAGCGGCAAGGCGCAACGCTCCTTGGGGATGCGGTTGGCGAAGGTGTAACGCGCAGTCGTCCGTTCCTCACACAGGTCGACCAGGAGGGGACCGCAGTACAGGACGCTACAGATCCTCCAGCATCCGCTTTCCTTCGTCGATCAGCGCCGCCACGTGCCGCCGATCGGCTTCGGCCGCCGCGCCCCAGTAGCCGTGCTTCCAGGCGTTGCGGTTGCCGCGCGGGGCGCCCGCGCCGGGGGCGCCGCCATGCATGCGGCACCTCGCCTTGCCGCCCACCGCCGGGGCGCGGCAGCGGCCGCCGGCCCTTGTCAACGCGCCGCAGGGGGTGGCACGGCGGATCGGCGGGAACCAGGCCCCGGCACGGCCGTCCGGCGGCGCGGGTTCGTCTCTTGTCGGCAGGGTCGTCTGCATGGTGTCCTTTCCGCGGGTTTACCGGGTCCTTCCACCGTCCCAGTGTCCGGATTGCAGGGTCTACCTTCAAGCTGAAACCCGCAGAAATCGCCTTTGCATGGGGTTGTTCCTCACGATCAGGGGTCAGAGGCCATGAATCGGGGCATCCCCTTTGAAGGTAGACCCTGCAATCCGTAGACTGGGGGCATGACTCGCCGCATGAATCTACCTGAGTTGATGACGGGGCGCCGGGGCGCTCGTCGGCCTCTCTCCTCTCGTCGCCCCTCACACCGGCCATTCGGGCTTGAGGCGGCCGCCCTGGCGCAGCGGCGCGACGTGGGTGGCAAGACCGGTCGCATCGTCCGTTTCGACATAGGTGCCGCACAGGGTCGCCTCGCCGGCGGCCGGCTCGAGCCGCTCGCCGCGGATCTTGCGGACGAAGCGGTCGATGGCGATCTCCTTTTTCATGCCGATCACCGAATCGTAATCGCCGCACATGCCGGCGTCGGTCTGGTAGGCGGTGCCGCCGGGCAGGATCCGCGCGTCCGCCGTCGGCGCGTGGGTATGGCTGCCGATCGCAAGGCTGGCCCGCCGGTCCACGTAATGGCCCAGCGCCGTCTTCTCGCTGGTCGCCTCGCCATGCAGGTCGACCAGCACGGCGTCGGCGCCGCCGCTCTTCGGGCCGTCTTTTGGAAGGATCCGGTCGAGCGCCGCGAACGGGCAGTCCAGCGGATCCATGAACAGGCGGCACATCACGTTGACCACGAGCACCTTCCTGCCGCCGCGCCCGGCAAACAGGCCGAAGCCCTTGCCCGGGGTGCCGGCGGGGTAGTTGTCGGGCCGCAGCAATTTCGGCTGCTGGCTGATATAGGGGATGATCTCGCGTTGGTCCCAGCTGTGGTTGCCGCCGGTGATCACGTCGACGCCGGAAGCGAACAGCGCGTCACAGATCTTGCCGGTCATGCCAAAGCCGGCGGCCGCGTTCTCGCCGTTGGCGACCACGAAGTCGAGGTCCAGCGACGTGCGCAGCCCGGGCACCTGCGCGATCACCGCATCGCGGCCGCTGCGCCCCACGATGTCGCCAAGAAACAGGAGCCTCATGCAGCGCCCCCTGAAACCCGCAACGCTTCGCGCTCGGTGACGACCCAGTCGAGCTTCTGGTCGTGTGAATCGCGCGGCACGGCGGCAACCTCCTGGCCCGCCCACGCGATGCCGACCGCCAGCGTCTCCGCCTTGTCCCGCAGCGCGGCGAGGCTGCGGTCATAGTACCCGCCGCCGTATCCGAGGCGGTAGCCGGCGCGGTCGAAGGCCAGCAATGGCACCAACAGGACGGCCGGCGCAATCGCAGGCGCGCCGTCAAGCGGCTCGCTTATGCCGAACGGACCGGACGCCGTATCGTCGCCCTCGACCCAGCGCCGGAACACCAGCGGCCTGCCCCGGCCGGCGACCACGGGCAGCGCCACCGGATGGCCGCGCGCCGCCAGTTCCCGCAGCAGCGGCATCACGTCGACCTCGTCGCCGATCGGCCAGAAGCCCGAGACCGGCACGCCGTCGGGCACCGTGACGGACTCCAGGAACCGCGCCACGAGCCTCCTGCCCGCCCCGCCGTCGTCCGCCGCCGCGGCATCACGGCGGCGCGCAGCGGCCGCAATGCGGAGCGCGCGCTTGGCTTCGTCGATGTCGGTCGCTGCTTGCATCGCTGTCCGGGGAATGCGAGGCGGCGAGGCCGCCACAAGAAACAGGCCGGCGCTGGGGCCGGCACATGAAATGGGCGCTGCCGCCTCGGCCGTGATCACAGAGTCCTCTCGGGCCTGCTGATGCAGGTGGGCACCGTATACCGAGGCCACGACCCCGGCAGGGACAGTTCCCTAGAGGTGATAATCGGCCCCAGGGATCTTGACGATCCACGCACCGCGCCGCAGTCGCCCGGCTCCTTATCTAGGCGTCCTCGAGCCGCGCGGCAAGCGTCTCGATGCGCGCCGCCAGCGATTCCAGCACGACGGCCGCCCGGTCGTCGTCCCCGTCGTCCGCGGCTTCTGGCGCCATGGCGCCACGCGTCTCCTCGATCTCGTCGAGCAGCAGCAGGTTGAGCATGACCAGAAGCCGCGCGTCGCCGACCTGGCCGACCTCACCAACCAGCGCGTCCATGCGCCCGGTCAGTGCCTCCGCCAGGCTGCGCAGGCGGTCCTCCTCGCCGTCGCCGCAGCCGATCGTATAATGGTGGCCGTTCACGTTGATCGTGAGCTGTCCCACACCGCCCTCCTAACCAGGCCCGTCGCCGAGGATATCGCGCAGCCGGCCGATCGTCGCATCGAGACGCCCGCCGACCGCGTCGGTCTTCTCGCGCAACGCCGCGTAGTCCCGGCGCGCGCTCTCCAGCGCCGCCGCCAACTCAGGATCGTCGGCCGCCTTCGACGCCTTGGCCAGCGCCGCCTCGAGCCGCGCCACGGCGGCCTCGAGGCGCGCCTCGGCGTCGTCCAGGCGGCTCACCGCTGCTTCCCCGGCCGTTTGAACTGCTTCGAGAGCATCAGCCCCTGTCCCTGGTAGGACGACCCGATATCCGCACCATAGAGCTTGTCGGGCACTTCGGTAAGCTTGTCGTATGCCAGGCGTCCGACGATCTGCCCGTCCTCCAGCAGGAACGGCACCTCGTGTGAGCGCACCTCCAGCACTGCGCGGGTGTTGCCGCTGGCGTCGCCCAGCCAGCCGAAGCCGGGATCGAAGAACCCCGCGTAATGCACGCGGAACTCGCCCACCATCGTATCGTAGGCGACCATCTCGACGGCGCAGTCGGGCGGCACCTTCACCGACTCCTTCGAGGCCAGGATGTAGAAATCGTCGGGGTTGAGGAAGATCCCCTCGCCGGGCCGGATGTGGATCGGGTCCCAGAACTCCAGCGGCTCGTAATGGCCGATCTTCTCGACGTCGATCAGCGGCGCATGGTGCTGGGCGCGATAACCGACCAGTCCGCCGTCTCGCGTGCCACTAAGATCGACCGACAGGCCGAGACCGTTGGACACGTCCTCCTCGCCGGGCGCCCGGTCGATCAGGCCGACCTCCTCGTGCAGCCGGCGGATCGCGGCGTCGCTGTATGTCGACGCGCCGCGCCGCAGCCGCAGCTGGTTGAGCCGCGTGCCCTCATGGACCACGATGCTGAACGAGCGCGGCGAGATTTCCAGATACAGCGGCCCCTCATAGGCCGCGCGCACGCGCTCGAACGCACTCGAATTGTCGGTGATGGTGCGGGTGAAGATGTCGAGGCGGCCGGTCGAGCTCTTCGGGTTGGCGATGCCGGCGATGCCGCGCCCGAGCCGCAGCGATTCCATCAGCGGCACGATGTAGACGCAGCCCTTCTCCAGCACCGCGCCTTCCGAGAGGTCGATCTGGTGCATGCAGAAACGCTCGATCTTCTCCATGACCGTCGCGTTCGGGCCGGGCAGGAAGCTGCCGCGCACCCGGTAGGCCGTCCGGCCCAGCCGCAGATCCATGCTGGCCGGCTGGACCTGCGCCTCGGGGATGTCCCGCGCCGCCGTGATCTGGCCTTCCGCGATCAGCGCCAGCATCGCCTGGTACGGCAGCACGCCGCTGGCCTGGCGCGCACTGCGTTTTCCATCGTCCTGCAATGTTTCAACCGCCTTCGCGGGCTCGGTCATTTGTCTCGCGTCCTGGCCATCCGCACCACGTGACTGTCATAGCAGAGTCCCGGGCAGACCGTAAGTCTTCGGTATCGCAGATGGTTTGTGCAGGTTTTCCACAGTGTTTTGCACAGCGGGGCGGCATGGCACCGCACCGCATCGCGGCGCCCTGAGGTTATCCCCGCTATGCACAGATATGATCCACAAAACAATCCCCGGGATTGCGGCGCGACACGGCGGGCGACCGCGGGCGGGTCGGAACCGCGACCCTGGCCGCAAGACATTCGCGCCGCATTGCCTACCCGGACGGGTCGGCCATTGACGACACCGAAGCAGGGCGTCATTTTGCCACCTTGCTGCCATACTGGCGCGTCGGCGAATTTGCCGGCCCGCCGGGCCCGGATCATTCAAGGGGCAGCGCGCTGGACGCGACGCCCCGCAGGGGCGGCCGGCGGATCGTTTGAGGGCACAGGGGAAGACACCGGGAACTGGATGATGAGCCTTGCAGAGACGCTGGAAATGACAACCACGCACACCGATATGGCGAACGCGATTCGCGCGCTTTCCATGGACGCCGTCCAGAAGGCCAATTCGGGCCATCCGGGCATGCCGATGGGCACCGCGGACGTCGCCACGGTGCTGTTCGCGCGGCACCTGAAATTCGACGCCTCGGCACCGGACTGGCCGGACCGCGACCGCTTCGTGCTGTCGGCGGGGCACGGATCGATGCTGCTCTACTCGCTGTTGCACCTGACCGGCTATCCCGGCATGGATATCGAACAGCTGAAAAACTTTCGCCAGCTCGGCAGCCATACCGCAGGCCATCCCGAATACGGGCACGCGCCGGGCATCGAGATGACGACGGGGCCGCTCGGCCAGGGTATCGCGACAGCGGCCGGCATGGCGCTGGCGGAACGCATGCTGGCCGCGCGCCACGGCGCCGACCTGGTCGATCACCATACGTACGTGCTGGCCGGCGACGGCTGCCTCATGGAGGGCGTGAGCCACGAGGCCATATCGTTCGCCGGCCATCTGCAGCTTTCGAAACTGATCGTGCTGTTCGACGACAACGGCATCACCATCGACGGCAAGACCGACCTCTCGGTCGGCGACGACCAGCTGATGCGCTTCGAGGCCTCTGGCTGGCATGTTGCCCGCGTCGACGGGCACGATCCCGAGGCAATCGACGCGGCGCTCACCGCCGCCCGGACGGCGGACCGCCCGTCGCTGATCGCCTGCCGCACGGTGATCGGCTTCGGTGCGCCGACCAAGGCCGGCAGCGAGAAGACCCACGGCGCGCCGCTCGGAGACGATGAGATCGCCGGCGCGCGCAAGAAGCTGGGCTGGCCGTATCCGCCCTTCGAGATTCCCGACGAGATCCTCGCCGCCTGGCGCGCGGTCGGTGCGCGGGGCGAGACCGCACGCGCCGCCTGGGAAGGCCGGGTCGCCGCGCTGGACAACGACGTCCGGGGCGAATTCGAACGCATAACCGGCGGCGACCTGCCGCTCGGCTGGGAAGCGGCGCTCGACGAGTTCAAGCAGGCCATGTCGCAGGACGCCCCGAAGCTGGCCACCCGCGTCGCCTCGCAGAAGGTGCTGGAGGTGCTGACCGCCGCGGTGCCCGAGATGGTCGGCGGATCCGCGGACCTGACCGGCTCGAACGGCACCAGGACGAGCCGCCACGTCGCCGTCACGCGGGACGATTTTTCCGGCTCCTACATCAATTACGGCGTGCGCGAGCACGGCATGGCGGCGGCGATGAACGGCCTCGCGCTGCATGGCGGCGTGATCCCCTACGGCGGCACCTTCCTGGTGTTCACCGATTACTGCCGCCCGGCGATCCGGCTGTCGGCGCTGATGGGCAAGCGCGTCGTCTACGTGATGACGCACGATTCGATCGGCCTCGGCGAGGACGGCCCGACGCATCAGCCGGTCGAGCATCTGGCGAGCCTGCGCGCGATGCCGAACCTCAACGTGTTCCGCCCGGCCGACGTGATCGAGACGGCGGAATGCTGGGCGCTGGCGCTGAAGAGCGAGACGACGCCGTCGATCCTGGCGCTGACCCGTCAGGGCCTGCCAACGCTGCGTACCGAACACCGTGCCGAGAATCTGTGCGCGCGCGGCGGTTACGTGCTGGCCGAAGCCTCGGCCAAGCGCAAGGTCACGCTGTTCGCCACCGGCTCGGAGGTCGAGATCGCGATGGCCGCGCGCGCGACGCTTGAGGAAGACGGCACGCCGACAGCGGTCGTCTCGATGCCCTGTTTCGAGCTGTTCGCGCAGCAGGACGAGTCCTACCGCAAACAAGTTCTGGGACCGAAGACCGTGCGCGTCGGCGTCGAGGCGGCGGTCCGCCAGGGTTGGGACGCGCTGGTCCGCAGCCATGGCGGTTTCGTTGGCATGGACGGCTTCGGTGCCTCGGCCCCGGCAGACCAGCTATACGAGCATTTCGGCATCACCGCCGACGCGGTGGTGGCCGAAGCGAAGAAGAGACTTTAAGAGACGCCGATACGTCAACAACGACCAGTTTCAAGAGGGATTTCACATGGCACTACGGGTGGCAATCAACGGCTTTGGCCGCATCGGGCGGCTGGTGCTGCGGGCGGCGATCGAATCGGGCCGCAAGGACATCGAATTCGTCGGCATCAACGATCTCGGTTCGGTCGAGGCGAACGCGCATCTGGTCACTTACGATTCGGTGCATGGCCAGTTGACGACGAAAATCAAGACCGGCAAGGACTGGATGGATTTCGGCCGCGGCAGGGTCAAGGTGACGGCCGAGCGCGACCCCACGAAGCTGCCGTGGAAGGCGCTGGGCGTCGATATCGCCTTCGAATGCACCGGCATCTTCACCGCGCGCGACCAGGCGGCTCTGCATCTGCAGGCCGGCGCCAAGCGCGTGCTGGTCTCGGCCCCGGCCTCGGGCGCGGACCTTACCGTCGTTTACGGCGTCAACCACAAGAAGCTCAGGAAGAGCCACGTGGTCGTCTCGAACGCCTCGTGCACCACCAACTGCCTCGCGCCGGTCGCCTACGTGCTGCACAAGGCGGTCGGCATCGAACGCGGCTACATGACGACGATCCACGCCTACACCGGCGACCAGGCGACGGTGGACACGCTGCACAAGGATTTGCGGCGCGCCCGCGCCGCGGCGGTCTCGATGATCCCGACCTCGACCGGCGCAGCCAAGGCGGTCGGGCTTGTCATGCCGGAACTGGCCGGCAAGCTGGACGGCTCCGCGATCCGCGTGCCGACCCCGAACGTCTCGCTGATCGACCTGAAGTTCGACGCGAAGAAGAAGACCACGACGGAAGAGATCAACGAGGCGATCAAGAAGGCCGCCAAGGGCGAGCTGAAGGGCGTGCTGGCGGTCAACGACAAGCCGCTGGTCTCGATCGACTTCAACCACAACCCGGCGAGTTCGACCTTCGATCTGACCCAGACCCAGGTCATCGACGGCAAGCTGGTGCGGGTGCTGTCGTGGTACGACAACGAGTGGGGCTTCTCCAACCGCATGTCGGATACCGCGGTGGCGATGGGCAAGCTGATCTGAGCCGCCAGACCGGATACCACCATGCGGAACGGGGCCCTCGGGCCCCGTTTTTTTGCACCCACGGCAGCGGCGCGGCAGCGGAAACCATCTCGGGTATCGCAGGACTATCTGTCGAACGAAATCGACGCGGCGGCCGGGCCGATGCACGAACTGATCGAAACAACCCCATGCAACAGGGTTTTCCGCGGGTTTCAGGGGGTCGGATTTCAGGGATCAGGAATCAGGTATCAGGGGTCAGGGATCAGGGATCGGGGACCGGCGGCCCGCCAATCCCTGACGCCCGACATCCGCGGTTGAAGGTAGACCCTGCAATCCGTACACTGGCTACAGTCCGGTAATTGGCATTGACCGCAGAGAGCGCAGAGAGCGCGGAGTGCGGCAGAGGGCCGCGGAGGAAGATATTCCTTCGCGGCGTTTTTGCGTTCGGAACCGGCCTGGAACCCGGCGCGGGCCAGGCCGCCCGCGGGGCCATCGAACCCTCCGCGGCCCTCTGCGGTCAAGCGAACCGGTGGCGGAACATCAACGGCAGAAAGGATCGAATCATGGATATATCGGCAAGCGGGATTACGGAAGCGGAGCAGGCCACGGTCGCGGGGAATCTCAGGGCGGCGACGGGGGGCGCGGCCCAGCACCACGCGCTGCAGCTGATGCGGGAGCTCACCGACGCGGCCTGCCCCGGCGGGGCGGACGGCGCGGCTGCGGCGGAGGCGGCCGGGGACGAGGCCGGCGCGGCGCGCGTCGTCGCGGCGATCGAGGCGGCGATGGGCCTCGCCCCGTGCGACCCGCTGGAGGCGATGCTGGTGGCGCAGATGGCGGCCGGCCACGCCGCGGCGATGCGCTGCCTCGGCCGCGCCGCCGAATGCGCCGACCGCCCGCAGATCGAGGCGCTGTATCTGCGCCTGGCGGCCCGGCTGATGAACCTCTTCGTGCGCCAGGCCGAAGCGCTCGACCGCCGCGCCCGCCGGCCGGGCCGAACGGCAAGCGCGGCGGAGGGCGCGGCGAACGGGACGGAAACGGCGGCGGGGGCGGACGCGGCGGAACCGGACGGCGCCGCCATTCTCGACAAGCTCATCGCCGACATCCACGCCGGCTGGCGGGCCGAGGCGGCGCAGAGGACGGAGGACGGTGATCGGGGATCGGATGCCCGCGGCGACGATTTTCCGGCGCCTGATGCCTGATATCTGGAATCTGGAATCCGACATCCGGATTGAAGGTAGACCCTGCAATTCGCAGGATTGTCGGCGTTGGGGTAGTGTGCCTGGCGGCGAGGCTCCCCGGAACGCGTATCTTGCCGATATCGTTTTGTTTTTTTGAACAAGCATGCCATCCAACGAATTCGGAACGGGGCCCTCGGGCCTCGTTTTCTCATGCGCTGAAAGCAGCGGCGCGACCTCATACTTCGAGACGGGCCTGCGGCCCTCCTCAGTATGAGGCTCCAACAT
>Ga0224512_10002549_pt1 | contig 16633 bp, 12 predicted proteins | sample SF_May12_sed_USG_4_FD_169103 | JGI IMG/M metagenome (GOLD analysis project Ga0224512, IMG submission 169103) | Sediment microbial communities from San Francisco Bay, California, United States - SF_May12_sed_USGS_13 | ecosystem: Environmental > Aquatic > Marine > Sediment | place: USA...
CAAACCAAACCCGGCGGTTTTCCACACGTATTTGCCACTTTCTCGCCTTATGTGGACAACTTTGCTGCGATTGTCACAGTTGTGCATCGCTGTGACGCAGGGTGCGTTGAAAAACAAAGCCGCCGGTCGATGCCGGCGGCTTTGCGTGTTTGTCGTTTCGCGCCCTGCGTGTGAGTGGGCGTGTCAGTGCGTTATGACGCCGTCGGCTATGTCGCTATCGGGTTCGGGTTTCTTGGCGGCGGCGACGCCGTCTTCGTCTTCCGTCCACTCGATCGGAACCGGCCGCGCAATGAGTGCATGCTCGAGCACTTCGTCAACGGTCGAGATCGCGACAATGCTCATTCCCTTTTTCACGTTGTCGGGAATGTCGGCGAGATCTTTTTCATTGTCCTTGGGAATGATGACCGTCTTCAGCCCGCCGCGCAGGGCCGCAAGCAGCTTCTCTTTCAGCCCGCCGATCGGCAGCACGCGTCCGCGCAGCGTGATCTCACCCGTCATCGCAACGTCCTTGCGAACCGCAATGCCGGTCAGCACCGAGACAATCGAGGTGATCATTGCAACACCCGCGGACGGGCCGTCCTTCGGCGCGGCGCCCTCGGGCACATGGACATGAATGTCCTTGTTCTCGAACACGGTCGGACGGATGCCAAAGCTGGTCGCGCGTGATTTGACGAAGCTCTCAGCCGCCTGGACCGATTCCTTCATCACGTCGCCGAGCTTGCCCGTCGCCGTCACCTTGCCCTTGCCCGGCAGGGTCACCGCCTCGATGGTCAGCAACTCGCCGCCGACCTCGGTCCAGGCAAGACCGGTGGTGAAGCCGACCATGTCCTCCTGTTCGACCTCGCCATAGCGGAACCGGCGCACGCCCAGATATTTCTCCAGGTTGCGTGACGTGACGGTGACCTTCTTCTTGTCGCCGCCGACGATCTCCTTGATCGCCTTGCGCTGCAGGCTGGCGATCTCGCGTTCGAGATTTCGGACGCCGGCCTCGCGCGTGTAGTAACGAATGATGTCGCGCAGGGCGCCATCGGAAATCGTCCACTCCTCTTCCTTCAGCCCATGGGCTTCGAGCTGCTTGACCATCAGATGGCGCTTGGCGATCTCGACCTTTTCATCCTCGGTGTAGCCGGGGATACGAATGATCTCCATGCGGTCCATCAGCGGCTGCGGCATGCGCAGCGTGTTCGCCGTGGTCACGAACATGACGTCCGACAGATCGTAGTCGACCTCCAGATAGTGGTCGGCGAAGGTCGCGTTCTGCTCGGGATCGAGGACCTCGAGCAGCGCCGAGGACGGATCGCCGCGCCAATCGGCGCCGATCTTGTCGACCTCGTCGAGCAGGAAGAGCGGATTGGAGCTCTTGGCCTTCTTCATACTCTGGATCACCTTGCCCGGCATCGAGCCGATATAGGTGCGCCGGTGGCCGCGGACCTCAGCCTCGTCGCGCACGCCGCCGAGTGACATGCGCACGAAGTTGCGGCCGGTCGCCTTGGCGATCGACTTGCCGAGCGAGGTCTTGCCGACGCCCGGAGGGCCGACGAGGCAGAGGATCGGACCCTTGATCTTCTTCACGCGGAGTTGCACCGCGAGATACTCAAGGATGCGCTCCTTGACCTTCTCCAACCCGTAGTGATCGTCGTTGAGAATGTCTTCGGCGAGCTTGATGTCGTGTTTGAGGCGGGTGCGCTTCTTCCACGGAATGTTAAGCAGCCAGTCCAGGTAGTTGCGCACGACCGTGGCTTCGGCCGACATCGGGCTCATCGTGCGAAGCTTCTTGATCTCCGCCGTTGCCTTCTCGCGCGCTTCCTTGGTGAGGCGCGTCTTCTTGATGCGCTCCTCCAGCTCGGCAATCTCGTCGCGACCCTCCTCGGTCTCGCCGAGTTCCTTCTGGATCGCCTTCATCTGTTCGTTCAGGTAATACTCGCGCTGGGTCTTCTCCATCTGGCGCTTGACCCGATTGCGAATGCGCTTTTCGACCTGAAGCACGCCGATCTCGGCTTCCATGTGCGCGTAGATCTTCTCCAGGCGTTCGGCGACGACGTCGAGCTCGAGCAGTTCCTGCTTTTCGGGAATTTTCAAGGTGAGGTGCGAGGCCACCGTGTCGGCCAGCTTGGGCGCTTCGTCGATCTGATTGATCGAGACAAGGACCTCGGGCGGGATCTTGCGGTTGAGCTTGATGTACTGCTCAAACTGCGAGATGACCGTGCGCGACAGCGCCTCGACCTCTTTCAGATCGCCGACCTTCTCGTCGACGGTTTCGGCGTAGGCCTGGAAGAAATCCTCGTTCTCCGCATAGCGCATGATGGTGGCCCGCTGGCCGCCCTCGACCAACACTTTCACCGTACCATCCGGCAGCTTGAGCAGCTGCAGAACGGTGCCGATCGTGCCGACCGAATAGATGTCGCCGGGGGTCGGGTCGTCCTGGCTCGCATTCTTCTGCGTGACCAGCAGGATCTGCTTGTCATCTGCCATGACGTCTTCGAGCGCGCGAACCGATTTGTCACGACCGACGAAGAGCGGAACGATCATGTGGGGGAAAACCACAATGTCGCGCAGCGGAAGGACCGGATAGAGCGTGCCCCGCTGGATCTCGAACATGGTTCAGGCCTCTATATCGTTTCTATTCTTTTGGGATCGGCTGAATGCTGCCGGACGGAAGTCCGACTAACCTACCCTACAGGGTTTTAAAGTGGCGTTTACGACGCGGTCGTTCAAGGACGTGCCCTCCGGAGCCCGTTTCAGGGTCCCGCTTCCAAGCCCGTTTCCGGGCCGCGATCACGCCGTTCGTGGAGGTCAGGCGCTTGTGCCGACGTCCGGGCGGTCGCTGTAGATTTGAAGCGGCTGGGCCCGCCCTTCGACGACTTCGCTATTGATAGCGATCTCTTCGACCGAGTCCATCGACGGCAGGTCGTACATGGAATTGAGCAGAATGTGCTCCATGATCGACCGCAGGCCGCGGGCCCCGGTTTTGCGCTGAATCGCCTTGACGGCGATCGCCGACAGCGCGTCGTCTGTGAAATTGAGCTGCACGCCTTCCATGTCGAAGAGCCGCTGGTACTGCTTGACCAGCGCGTTCTTGGGCTCGGTGAGGATCCGCACCAGGGCGGTCTCGTCGAGGTCTTCCAGCGTGGCGAGCACCGGCAGGCGGCCGATGAACTCCGGGATCAGTCCGAACTTGAGCAGGTCCTCGGGTTCCACATCGCGCAGCACTTCGCCGGTCTTACGATCATCAGGCGAGCGCACGTCGGCGCCGAAGCCGATCGAGGTGCCTTGGCCGCGCGAGTTGATGATCTTCTCAAGGCCGGAGAAGGCGCCGCCGCAGATGAACAGAATGTTGGTCGTGTCGACCTGCAGGAATTCCTGCTGGGGATGCTTGCGCCCGCCCTGGGGCGGCACCGATGCGATGGTGCCTTCCATGATCTTCAGCAGCGCCTGCTGCACGCCCTCGCCCGAGACATCGCGGGTGATCGACGGGTTGTCGGACTTGCGGCTGATCTTGTCGACTTCGTCGATGTAGACGATGCCGCGCTGGGCGCGCTCGACGTTGTAGTCCGCCGACTGCAGCAGCTTGAGAATGATGTTCTCGACATCCTCGCCCACATAGCCCGCCTCGGTCAGCGTGGTGGCGTCGGCCATGGTGAACGGCACGTCGATGATGCGCGCCAGCGTCTGGGCCAGCAGCGTCTTGCCGCACCCGGTCGGACCGATCAGCAGAATGTTGGACTTGGCCAGCTCGACGCCGTTCGACTTGGCGCCGTGCGCAAGGCGCTTGTAGTGGTTGTGGACGGCCACCGACAACACGCGCTTGGCGTGATCCTGGCCGATCACATAGTCGTTCAGGACGTCGCAGATATCCTTTGGCGTCGGCACCCCGTCGCGCGACTTCACGAGGCTCGATTTGTGCTCCTCGCGGATGATGTCCATGCAGAGCTCGACGCACTCATCGCAGATGAACACCGTCGGGCCCGCAATAAGCTTACGGACCTCGTGCTGGCTCTTGCCGCAGAACGAGCAATACAGGGTGTTCTTGGAGTCGCCGTTGGGCTTGCTCATGCAGTCCTGGTCCCGCGCCGGTTGGGGGTGGCGGCGACTCTACTCAGTCGGCGAAGACAATGCAAAAACATAAACCCCTCGCTGTTCCCGCCGGTGGTCGCCACCACTCAATCTGGGAAGTGGTAACGATCTTTTCACCAAATAATTCAAATTTCCGTTAAAAAATACGGTCAACGCGGGCCTGTGGGAGCGCCCGCGGCATTTGATTCCAGGCCCGAAAGCCACAGAAAAACCAATAGCTTGCGCCCCGCCGTTCCGATCGGCGTGTAGCGGCGCGTCCGACTATTTGTCCTTGCGGCCTTCTTTCTTGTCACCGTCATCGCCGGACTCGGCACCCGGCCGCTTGACCGCAACTTCATCGATGATGCCGAACTCCTTGGCCTCATCGGGATTGAGGAAGCGATCGCGCTCCATGGCGTCCTCGATAACCTTAATGTCCTGGCCGGTATGATGAACGTAGATTTCATTCAGGCGCTGCCGGATCGACAGGATCTCCTTGGCGTGGATCTCGATATCGGTGGCCTGGCCCTGGAAGCCGCCAGACGGCTGATGGATCATGACCCGCGCATTGGGAAGACCGTAGCGCTTGCCCTTGGCGCCGGCGGCGAGCAGCAGCGAGCCCATCGACGCGGCCTGGCCGATGCAGACCGTGGACACATCCGGGCGGATGTACTGCATGGTGTCGTAGATCGCGAGCCCGCTGGTGACGATGCCGCCCGGCGAATTGACATACATGGAGATGTCCTTTTTCGGATTCTCCGATTCAAGGAACAGCAATTGCGCGCAGACTAGCGAGGCGACCACGTCATCGATGCCGCCGACGATGAAGATGATCCGCTCTTTCAGGAGCCGGGAGAAGATGTCATAGGCGCGCTCGCCCCGGTTGGTCTGCTCGATGACCGTGGGAACGAGGTTGCTCATATAAGGTATGTGGAGGTCGCGCATCGTGTGATGTCTCCTTGGGCGCGCTGATGCCGGTCGCAATCAGCGTCGGCGGGCGCGCGGAACGGGAACGGGTCGAACCGGCGTCAGGATGATTTTTCGGCGGATGAAGCCTTCGCTGCCGGCTTTTTAGCCGACTTTTTCTTAACGTCTGCTTTCTTCTTGGGCTTCTCGGCTTCAGCCTCGCTCTCCGCCTCGTCGTCTTTGAGCAGATCCTCCGGGCTTACTTCACGGACTTCAACTTTGGCCAGCTCGAGAATGTAGTCGACCACCTTGTTCTCGAAGATCGGTGCGCGCAGATGCGCCTTGGCGCCTGGGTTCTTCTGGTAGATCTCGAAGACCTCGCGCTCTTGGCCCGGATGGCGCTGGGCCTCGGCCATCACGGCCTGGTTCACCTCCTGGTCGCTGACCTCGATGTTGGCGCGCTGGCCGACCTCGGAGAGCAGCAGGCCGAGCCGAACCCGGCGTTCGGCGATGCCTTGATATTCGGCCTTGAGCTCCTCTTCGTTCTTGGCCTTGTCTTCTTCTTCGAGCTCGCCTTTCTCGCGCGCCTCCTCGACTTGCTTCCAAATCGTCTCGAACTCGATCTCGACCATGCCCGGCGGCACCGCGAAGTCGTGGGCTTCGGCTAGCTGATCGAGAAGATCGCGCTTCAGCCGGCCTTGCGTCACCTGATCGTAATTGTTCTGCAGCGTGTCGCGAACGCTGCTGCGCAATGCCGCCAGCGAGTCCAGACCATTGGCCTTGGCGAATTCATCGTCGATGACGGCGGGTACGGATTCCCGGATTTCCTTGACCGTCACCGAGAATTCCGCCGGCTTTCCCTTCAGCTCATCATTGCCGTAATCATCGGGAAAGCTGACGGTGACTACCGTCTCGTCGCCGGGGTTCTTTCCAAGAAGCTGTTCCTCGAAGCCGGGAATGAACATGCCCGAGCCAAGCTCGAGGTGATAGTCCTCGGCAGCTCCGCCGGGGAACTCCTTGCCGTCGATCCGGCCGACGAAATCGACCACAACGATATCGCCGATCACCGCCGGGCGTGGCTCGTCGAGCGGTTTGGTGTCCTTGTGACTTCCGGCCAGGTGCTCCAGCGTCTGATCGATATCGGCTTCGGGCACCTTGGCCGTAACGCGCTCCAGCGAAATGGTCGAAAAGTCCATGGGCTCGACCTCGGGCAGCACCTCGATCGCCAGGGTGTATTCCAGGTCGGCGCCTTCCTTGTACTCCTGGACCTCGATCTTGGGCTCCATGGCCGGGCGCATGTTGCGTTCCTGCAAGGCCTGGTTGGCGCTATCGTTGACCGCCTGTTCCATGACCTCGCCCAGCACGGCGTCGCCGTAGCGTTGCTTGAGCACGTTGTTCGGCACCTTGCCGGGCCGGAAGCCCGGGATGCGGACCTGGCCGGCCAGCTCGCCCAGCCGCAGATCGACCTTCTGCGCCAGATCTTTGGCATCGATCACGACCTTGAACTCGTGCTTGAGGCCGTCTTGGTTCGTTTCGGTGACCTGCATGTGCTGTCCTGAGGGCTATTCCGGAGGCGGCTCGGATGAGCGGCTGGGTGGCTTACCTGAAATCCCCGCAGCCCGCTAGGATTCGCTGCGGTAATATTTAACGGTGCTTGGCCAACCGCGGGTTGGTGCGGGCGGAGGGACTCGAACCCCCACGGATTGCTCCACTGGTACCTAAAACCAGCGCGTCTACCAGTTCCGCCACGCCCGCTGTTCCAGCACGCACAGCCACGGAACATGGCGCAGGAGAGCGGCGCCGCGCGTGCTTTCTTCTAATAGGACCCGCCGCCGGATCATTCAAGTGCGAGAGACCAAGCGGATCCACGGAAACACGTCATCGAGCCCCGGCCTGGCTAGCCGCCATGCCCAGGCCGATCCTCGCCTTGGGTGACCAGCACCAACGTATCCTCAACCGCAATTTCGACATGGGTCTCGCCAGCATTGACGAAATAGCAGCCGCCCGCTGCGACTTCCCGCGGTTCGGTATCTTCCTGCTCAATCCGCATGCGACCTTCGAGCACCATGACCTGAACCCATTTGGTGTGATCGTGCGGCGGGACGGCGCAGCCGGCCGGCATCCGGAAGAACGCCGATCGGACATCGTAGTCACCTTCGAAAACCGCGGCTTTGTGCATCGTGGCGCCGCGAACATCGACGGGCGACCATTCCAAGTCATCGGGCTCAATGTAAAGCGTCATTCCGTTTCCTTGTTTGCGGGGTCCGGGCTGACCCGTCGGGACGGGTCAATCGCCAAATCGCGCCAGACATAACGCGGCACAGGCATTGAGGATCGCTTCGGCGTCGATCCCATAGACCCGGTGCAGATCATCAACATCGCCTGCTTGGCCAAAGTGCTCTACGCCGAGCGCCTGCACGCGGTGCCCCGCTACCGAACCAAGCCAGGCCAACGAGCCCGGATGCCCGTCGACCACGGTGACCAGGCCGGCATCGCGGGCAAGCGGAGCCAGGAGGGTCTCGATATGTGCCGGCGCGGCGTCCCTGCCGGCGCGCCGCGCCCGCTCTGCGGCCGTCCAGCCGGCGTTCAAGCGATCGGCCGAGGTCACCGCCAGCAGTCCCGCCCCCGGCATGTCCTCGGCCAGCGCCTCGAAGGCGATGAGCGCGTTGGGCGCCACCGCGCCTGTGAACGCGATGGCGAGCTCGGCGCCCTCGGCAGGCGGGCGCAGCCAGTAGCCTCCGGTGATGATGCCTTGGCGAAGCGTCTCGGACATCGTCCGCTCGGGCTGGTCGACCGGGCGGGTGGAGAGCCGCAGATAGACCGAGCCCCCTTCGACGTTGCGGTCCCAACCGGCCTCGTTCGTACCGGTACCGTCGCGCTGCATGTAATCGAACGACCAGGCCATGATCTCGGCGAGTTCGTCGACGAAGGCCGGCTCGAAGGCTGCAAGCCCATCCTGGGCCATGCCGATCAGCGGCGTTGCGATCGACTGGTGGGCGCCGCCCTCGGGGGCCAGCGTGATCCCCGACGGGGTGGCGACCAGCATAAAACGGGCGCCCTGGTAGCAGGCATAGTTGAGCGCATCGAGCCCACGCATGATGAACGGGTCGTACACCGTGCCGACGGGCAGCAGCCGCGCGCCGAACAACGAATCCGACAGGCCAAGCGCCGCCAACTGCAAAAAGAGATTGTTCTCGGCGATGCCGAGTTCGATGTGCTGGCCGGCATGGCCCATCTCCCAGAGCTGGGCGGAGACGACTTTTTCCTCGCGGAAGACATCCTCGCGGTCGCGCCGGTCGAAGATGCCGCGGCGGTTGACCCAGGCGCCGAGATTGGTTGAGACAGTGACGTCGGGCGATGTGGTGACAATGCGGTCAGCCAGCGGCGACGTGCCGCGCGCAAGTTCATTGAGGATGCGCCCGAAGGCATCCTGGGTTGCCATGCGCTCGGCGGCGGGACGCGGGAAATCGGCCGGCACCTCAAACTTGCGATCGGAACGTCGGCGCGGAAACGTCGCGGCGAAAGGCACAGCATCGAGAAACGCCTGGATCTCGTCGATCGGCCCCTCGAGACCGGCGAAACGGTCCCACTCCTCGCCGGCGCCGACCCCCATCGACCGCTGAAACGCCAGCATCTGCTCTGGGTTCATGAGCCCGGCATGGTTGTCCTTGTGGCCGGCGAACGGCAGGCCGTAGCCCTTGATCGTGTAAGCGATGAAGCAGGTCGGCCGGTCGTCGTCGATGCTCTCGAATGCCTCGATCATCGCCGCCATGTCGTGGCCGGCCAGGTTCGTCATCAGGCGATGCAGGTCGGTGTCGTCGAGTTCGTCGAGCAGCGCGCGGATACCGGGCTTGTCGCCGAGATCGACCTCCAGATGCTGGCGCCAGCCGCGGTTGGCGGGATCGTCGGCGATCGCGGCCTGATCGAGGGCGCCGTGTACCTGGCCCTCGCCCTTGTAGCAGAGCGCCGAATAGAGCGAATTGGGGCAGTCATCGATCCATTGGCGCAAGGTCTTGCCATCGGGCCGCTTGAACGCCGCCTCGAGCAGCTTGCCGTACTTGATCGTGATGACGTGCCAGCCCATCGCCTCGAACATCTCGTCGAAGCGGCTGTACATCATCTCCGAGGCGACCGAATCGAGGCTCTGGCGGTTGTAGTCGATGACCCACCAGACGTTGCGGATGTCGTGCTTCCAGCCTTCCAGCAGCGCTTCGAAGATGTTGCCCTCGTCGAGCTCGGCATCGCCGACGACGGCCACCATGCGTCCGGGCGGCTGGTCCGCCGGCAACAGCGACTTCAGGCGCAGATAGTCCTGCACGAGTGAGGCAAAGCTGGTCATCGCCGCGCCCAGCCCGACCGAGCCGGTCGAAAAATCGACGTCGTCGGCATCCTTGGTCCGCGAGGGATAGGCTTGGGCGCCGCCCAGCGCGCGGAAACGCTCCATCGGATCGCGCGTCTGGTGGCCAAGCAAGTACTGGATGGCGTGAAACACCGGGCTCGCATGGGGCTTGACCGCAACCCGGTCTTCGGGCCGCAGGATACGGAAATAGAGCGCGCTCAGGATAGTGGCGACCGAGGCGCTGGAGGCTTGATGGCCACCAACCTTGAGACCATCGCGGCTGTCGCGCAGATGGTTGGCGTTGTGGATCATCCAGGAGGACAGCCACAGCACCTTGCGCTCGAGCTGGCGCAGGATGGCGAGGGGTGCGGATGCCGGCGTCGGGTTGCCGGGCTGGGACCTTAGAGGCGTGGTGTCGCGTGTTGCGCGGCCCGACTTGGGCATCCGGTTCTCCGCTGCTTGGCATTCCGGTTCAGAGAGGCCGGAACGCGGTCGACCGGATTATAGGCCACGACATAGCGTTGGCGCGAGCGGCTTGGTCCGCGCCCTGCCGGCCGCATCGCGACCAGGATCGTCCGACGTGTGTACTGGATGCGCCTGAGAATTCGCGCAGTCGCATTGACGCCCTTGCTTTAGGGCACGGTCACCTTGACGCGCTGGGAGAAATTCTCGATGAACGCGCGAAGCGCCAGGTTGCGCGGACCCTCGTGGTGCGGGTCGGCGTTGGGCTTCTGGAACACGACATCGTAGCGGACATGGGGGATGCCGGTCGCATCGGTATAGACGGCATCGATGCGCGCGGTTTCGGTCATATCGTCGGTGCGGACGCGCTGAAATGCGCTGCCGGCGGAGACGTATTCGAGCGTGTCCCCTTGCACTACAAACATGCTTTTTAGCTTGCGCCCGCTGGCCGCATTCATCGTGAACCCCCTGTTGCTCCGTTCCCAAAATTCCGTTAGCCGCGCATTTTGTTTTGTGATTGGCGACCTTTGTCTTGTTAACACTTCCTACATCATAAAATTTCCCGACAGAAGCGGAAACCGCCTCGAGGGTTAATCGAAGCCGGCTGACCGGATTTTCACCGGCAAAATGGCCAGCAGGTCCGCCTAGTGAGAGCTGTCACTCGAGATCAGTTCGCGAAGAATGGCCGGCAGCTGGTCCGGCAGGTCCTCGGCGATCAAGCCGGGTCCGAACCGCGCGGCCGCGGCGCCATGGAGCCAAACGGCGGCACACGACGCCTCGAAGGCCGGCATGCCTTGGCCGAGATGCGCCAGTACCAGCCCGGCCAGAACGTCGCCGGCGCCAGCGGTGGCGAGCCAGGCCGGCGCGTTGCCGGTGATCGCGGCGCGCCCATCGGGCGCTGCCACCACCGTATCGCCGCCCTTGAGGACTATGACCGCGCCGGTCTCCGCTGCGACAGTGCGCGCCCGCGCCAGTTTGGACCCAGGCCGGTCACCAAAGACGCGAGCGAACTCCCCTTCATGGGGCGTCAGCACGCATTCGCCGCGACGGGCGCCGGCCAGGGCGTCGCCCGCCCCGGCAAACACCGTCAACGCATCGGCGTCCAAAACCACGGGCCGGCCCGTCGCCAGCGCGGCCAGTGCATGTCCGCGTGTCGCATCGCTGACCCCGTTGCCCGGACCCACAAGGATCGCAACCTTGCGGGGGTCTTCTAGGAAGGCGACGAAGTCCACCGGCCGCGCGATGGGCGTCACCAATACGCCGGCCATCTCGGTTGCGTATATCGGCACCGCGCTCGGCGGGCTTGCGATCGTCACCATTCCCGCCCCGGCGCGCATCGCACCGCGAGCCGCAAGCCGCGCCGCGCCGGTCATCGCAGCACCACCCGCGACGACGACATGGCCGCGAGAGTACTTGTGATCGAGCAGGCCGGGGACGCGGCAATGCGCGCACCATAGCGCTGGCGTGTTCTCGTGCGTGCGGGGCGCTATGTCGGTCAGCACGTCGGCGGGGATGCCGATATCGATTGTCACCACCTCGCCGCAATGAAGCCGGCCCGGCAGCAGGAGATGTCCGGGCTTGCGACGAAAAAAGGTGACGGTCAGCGCGGCGTGTGGCGCGGCGCCGAGGACGGCGCCAGAATTGCCGTCGACCCCGCTGGGCATATCGATGGCGACAACCGGCACGGCATCCGCGTTAAGGCGTTCGATGAGGGCGGCCGGAGCACCTTCGATGGGCCGCGTCAAACCGGCGCCGAACAACCCATCGACGACCAGCCCGGCGCCGTCGAGGACATCGGCATCCAGCGGCGCGATCGGCCCGTCCCAGCGTTTTGCCATGACCGCTGCGTCGCCCGACAGGGCTTGCGGCGATCCCAGCAGCGCCAGTTTGACCGGCCATCCCGCCTTGGCAAAGTGGCGGGCCACAACGAAGCCGTCCCCGCCGTTGTTTCCCGGCCCGCACAACACGGCGACCGGGCGCGGCGACCAGCGCTCGACGATCAGGCGGGCAACGCCGCCGCCGGCATTCTCCATCAACTGCTCGCCGGCGATACCGCCAGCGATCGCTGCCTTGTCGGCGCTGGCCATCTCCTCAACGCTCAGGAGCTCAATCGGCGGTTCCACGTGAGGCTCCCATAAGTCGGTTTCCATGGACCTGATATCATGGCCCGGGTTTCATGCGCCGGACATCACCAGACGTGCCGGCGCGTAATGGCGCTGGCCGCTCAAACCCTCGCATGAGCGGTACGCGCGAGGCAATTGCCGGGCAGCGGCCCACGCGCGTGTGATTGGACCATCCCGCGCATTGACGTATAAAGTGCCGTGTATCCAGGCCACCTGACAATCCATTCGAACAGCAATGCTTAGACCGCCGGGCCTTGCGCTTTTTCTTTCGGTGTTCATTGCCGGCTGTGCCGGCGCTCCGCCACCTGCGCCGCCGCTGATGTCGCCGCTCTCCGAGGCCAAGTACTTTGGATACTCGGAGCGCACGGTTGGCCCCGACCAGATCGAGGTCACCTATCTCGCGCCGGCGCGCCGGGTGGCGCTTGACCGCGCAAAGCGCGCCGCCGATATAGCCCGTGCGCGCGAGCTTGCCGAGGATATAGCTTTGTGGCGCGCGGCGCAGGTGGCGATGACGCGAAAGGCGCGCGCGTTCCGGGTGTTGAACCGCCGCTCGGATGCCAATCTGGAGCTGCGCGAGCGCATTGAAGGCTACCCCCACTATCCGTTCTTCCTGCATCGGCATCCTAGGGATCGGCGTTCGCGTTTCAGTCACTACGGTTTCTACCGTGGATACCCGTACGACCCATTCTTGAGTATCGGCCGGGACGCGCGGGTCCAGGTGCAAGCGACGGTGACGATCGCATTGCTTAAACGCAAAGGTCCGCGCACAATTGATCCGAGCGCGACGGCCGCGCGGCTCAGAGCCAAATACCCAGGCGCGCTGGGCGCGCCAAAGAAGTAGTATTCCGGTCAATCGGTCGCGGTGCGCGAAACGTCAATGATGAAAGGTCGCTCCCCTATGCGCATGAAACTTCCGCTGCGGCGGTCTGTCGGTCGCGGCATGGCGCTCGTCTGCGCGCTCAGCGTCGTCGCATGCAGTGGCGCGGCGCCGGTTGTCGAGCTTGAGAGCAGCGCCCTCTGCCAACGCAGCAAGCGGGAGAAGACGATTGTCGTCGCCCATGTCGACGAGCGCGGTGAGGCATTCCAGGGCGATGCGCCGCGCGGCGAATATGACGGTGTCGTGAGCAAGATCCCAACCGCGTTGGCCGCTCCGAAGACGGCCGTCATCACGCGCCGCGAGCGCAAGGACTGCTACGACAAGGCAAAGGACGTCTGGTATCCCTGCATCAAGGAATTGCGGGTCGATTTCTCGAAAATCAGGGGGATAGCGCGAGCGCCGAAAATGGACCGCGCGCGCCGCCTCGCCACTCAGCTCTGCGAAAGCGAGGTGCGGCGGAAGTCGCCCAAGGAAGGCGGCTATCTTCGCATCGATTCGGCGCAATACCATTGCACCGTCGTGCAGACCAATCTCTGTCCCGTCTACAAGGCGACCGCGGCGCAGAAGAAGGAAAAGAAGCGCCTCAGCGAGGAGCGCAAGCGGGGCCAGCCGAAATACGAGATCAATCCCAACTGCCCGAGCACCCAGCACTGCCTGCCCAAACGGCGATAGGGCAGCGGAATCTGCTGCGTCGTGGGGCCGATAATGGCTAGACCGGTATTGCGCCTTTGCTTACGGGGAAATGGGGCTTTTGGGGAAATTGGGGCGAGTGAGGGGATTCGAACCCCCGACCTCCTGGACCACAACCAGGCGCTCTAACCGACTGAGCTACACCCGCCGCAGGTAACGACCCTCCCCTTACTCCCGGGCAACGCTGTCGTCAAGGCGACGCGTTGGGGCAGAAATCGGGACCGAAAGCCGTCCCTTCCATCTATGGCGAGACGGACAGAAGGCAAGCCCGGCGCGGGCGGGGCATCAGCGCTCGGACTGGACGATGGCGTGGAAGTTGCCGCTCTGGATCACGTCGAGCTTTCCGTTCCGCATCACGCAGCGCGCAGCGCCCCTGGGGATCTTATAGGCCTCGCCGAGCGAGGTCGGATCGCGGTATTTGAGCCGGCTGGTCGCTATCAGCATGCGCTGGCGACCGCGCGCGGCCTTGCTGTAGACCACGGTAAGGCCTTCGGCCTTGTACTCGAGGCGGAAGCGAAACGAGGCGATGATGAGCCCGTTCTCGCGCTTGCGGCTGCGCGACAGCAGGACCAGCGCCTCGGCCCGGCCGTGGCCAGCGAAGATGCGGGCATCGGCCATCCGCACGCCCCATTGCAGCAGCCGCTTCTTGGCTTCGCCGCATTTGTCGGTGGCGATGGGAAGGCCCTGCCAGATCTCCAGATGGTCGTCATGGATCCAGCTCCGTCCACCCGTGGCGAACTCGCGGTCGGCCACGGTGACCAGCAGCTCGCGATCCGAGATTAGCAGCGTCTTGACCCAAGGCACGCTGCGGCTGGTCGGCTTGCCGAATACCACAAAGCCGCGCTTGCCCGAGGCGTCGACCGTGGCCGAGCAGGTTCCCAGATGCGGCGCGCCCTCGACCTTCATCGCGATCTTTGGGATCAGCACGAAGCGGCCTTGCGCCTTGTCGAGCTCGCAGGCGCCCTGCTCCTCGTTCGGGCCTGGTTTGCGGCAGCGATTGGTGACCGCGTAGGCGCCTTGGCCGCGGAACCGCTCCCAGTTCCAGCGCTTGAGCTGAAAGCCGGGTGCGGCCGTGTGAAAGGAGCAGCTGCTCTGCGTGCGCATGCGTAAGGGCCAGAGCTGGATCGATTTGGTATTGCTCCAGCGCCAGGACGAGCCGCCGCTTTGCTCGTGGGTCAGTTTGTTGTCTTCGAAGTCGACCACGTCCTCGCCGAGTCCGGCGGCCCCGTAGCCGTCGTTGCAGAGATCGAGCAGGCGTTGCGGGATGCCTGGGCTGATCAGCCAGAACTCGCGGCGATACGGCCGGCAGCCGAAGCGGGGATTGGACACCTTTCGCCCGCGCGGCTGCTTGCCGAGCGAGAGCTCGATGATGGTGATGGGCCGCCCGGTGCCCGACTTGCCGGCAGGCTCGACAGCGACGAGCTTGCAGGGCTTACGGCCGGCGCAGAGCCGTTCGACAAGCACGCGCGGGACTTTGGATGTTTCCGCCAGGGCGGGCACGCCTGCGAGCCAGATCGCGCCCGCGCCGATCACCGCTGTTGAGATCGCCGTCGCTGTTCTCATCGTCGCGCTCACTCCTGGTCTCGCGTTTGATCTAGCCGAAATGCGCTTTCAGGCGCGCCACCGCCTCGTCGAGCATGTCATCGGGCTTGCAGAAGGAAAACCGCGCGAAATGCGTCGGCGGGTCATCCTGATAGAAGGCACTGACCGGCACACCGGTGACGCCCGCCTCGATCGTGATGTGCTTGCAGAAGTCGACATCGTCGCCGTTGAAGCCGAGCGGGCGGAAGTCGCCGGTGATGAAATAGGTGCCCTGGCAATCGAGCACGTCGAAGCCGATCTCGGCGAGACCGGTGCCGATGCGGTCGCGCTTGGCCTCGAGCTCTCCGGCAAGGCCGCGGAAATAGGCGTCGTCCTTCGATAGCCCGTAGGCGACCGCGGCCTGCAGATTGGGCGCCGTGGTGAAGACGAGGAATTGGTGGCAACGGCTGATTGGTTGCAGGAGCGCCGGGCAGCCGGTGACGTAGCCGACCTTCCAGCCGGTCACCGAGAAGGTCTTGCCGGCCGAGCCGATGCGCACGCAGCGCTCGCGCATGCCGGGCAGCGTCATCAGCGGCACATGGTCGCGGCCGTCGAACAGGATGTGCTCGTAGGCATCGTCGCAAACCGCGTAGGCGTCGTGCTTTCTCACCAGATCGGCGATGAAGGCCAGCTCGTCACGGTCGAAGACCTTGGCCGCCGGGTTCATCGGCGAGTTGAGCAGGATCAGCTTGGTCTTGTCCGAGAAGGCCTCGGCCAACGCCTCGCGCGGCAGCGTCCAGTTCGGCGGCTCCACACGCACCAGCTTGGGGATGCCGCCGCCGCGCCGCACCATCGGCAGGTAGCAATCGTAGAGCGGCTCGATCAGCACCACCTCGTCGCCCGGCTCGATCAATCCGAGCAGGCAGGCCGCGAGCGCCTCGGTGGCGCCGGAGGTCACCATCGTCTCCGTCTGCCAGTCGATATCGAGCCCGTAGAACCGTTTGTTGTGCGCCGCCACGGCCTGGCGCAGCTCGGGCAGCCCCATCATTGGCGGATACTGGTTCCAGCCGTTCTCCAGCGCATCCTGCGCGGCGGCACGAACGTCGGCCGGTCCTGTGCCCTCTGGGAAACCCTGGCCGAGATTGATCGAGCCATGCTCGTTCGCAAGGCGCGACATGACCTCGAACACGGTCATTCCGAAACTTGAGAGAACGCTGTTGGCCGGTTTCACCGGGGACCTGCTTTTCGTTGGCGCAACAGATCGTTTTCTAGCAGACACGAACGCGGCCGCGTAGACATGATATGCGCTTGGTGCGGTGATGTTGGTTGCTGCTGAGTTGATTGCCTTGGGCTTTCCGGCTATCCCGAGCGCCTTCCCCGCAGCTACGTGCCGGACGCGGCCGCCGGAAGCACCGCCAGATCAGCTCCGCCATCGCTCATGAAGTCGCTCAAGACATTCGCCTGGCTTTCGCTGCTGGCAGGGCTCGTGGTCATGACCGCGCTCGTAGCCTGGCACGGTTTCGGCGAGGTTGCCGGGACGATCGCGCAAGGCGGCTGGGCGATGCTGCTCCTTGCGCTGTTTTTCATCCCTCAATGCGCCATCTTCGCTGTCGCCTGGCGCCTCCTGTTTCTGCCAGGCCGCGCGCCGGGCTTTGCGCGTGC